>JGI997J19993_1000046_pt1 | contig 62749 bp, 62 predicted proteins | sample Etolagbewater25m_FD_19993 | JGI IMG/M metagenome (IMG submission 19993)
TTATAATACATATAACCAAGGTTATATTGTGCATTTGGATAATTAAGCTTAGCCGCTTTAGTGTACCATTCCACTGCTTTTTTATAATCCTGTTTTGTACCGAAGCCATTATAATACATAGTACCAAGGTTGTTCTGTGAAGCTAGGTTATTTTGCTCAGCTGCTTTTGTATACCACTGCACTGCTTTTTTATAATCCTGTTTTACTCCTTGTCCATTTTCATACATATATCCAAGTTGGAATTGTGAATCTACTTGATTTTGGTTGGCAGCTTTTGTAAACCATTCAAAAGCTTTTTTATAATCTTGTTCAATACCTTCACCATTTTTGTAAATGTACCCAACACTATATTGTGCATTTGCATGGTTTTGAATAGCAGCTTTTTTGTACAACTCAAAAGCTTTAGTTTTGTCCTTTTTGACACCTTGGGCTTGTTGATACATATAAGCTAGATTATTAAGTGCATCTGGATCATTTTGCTTAGCAGCTTTTGTAAACCATTCAAAAGCTTTTTTATAATCTTGCTTGACTCCTTTACCACTGTAATACATAAAGCCAAGATTTATTTGCGCTCCTATATCACCTAACTTTGAAGCTTTAGAGTACCATTCAATGGCTTTTTCGTAGTCTTGCTTTACACCTTTTGCCCTTTGATACATTAGAGCAAGGTTCACTTGTGCCGCTGAATAACCTGACTTTGAAGCTTTAGAATACCATTCAATAGCTTTTTTGTAGTCCTGTTTTACACCTTCTCCATTTTCGTACATATATCCAAGGTAGTTTTGTGCTTTTGAATTTCCATTGTCTGCTAAAGGTTTGAATAGTTTAAAAGCTTCTTCATATTTAGCATTTTCGTATGCACGAACACCATTATCAATAGTTCCAGCAAATAACTCAAAGAGTAATATCGCAACTAAAAGTATTGTTTTCATATTTATTCCTGTTTTTTTGCATGATTATATAGTCTTATGACTTTTTTGTCAAAAAAATTATTATGTAGGGGGAGGGTAATATATTATCATTCTTCTCTCTAGGGTAACCACTTATTTTAAACTTTACCTTTGATACTGACAGCTCTTTTTAGAGTTTTTCCTTATCTGTTGTTTAACTAAGATAAAGAACTCAATAAGCTGTTATGTAGTTCATAAGTCTTCATAAGAAACTTACTACTTATTTCTAATAAGTCTACATTTTCATAAAACTCAACACTATAAGATGTTATTTCCATACATGTTGCAATAATGACAAGTATTTCACTACTTTTTAACCTAAATAGTTTCATATCTTTCTCCATATAATCCTGTGATGATGAAAGTGTACAGAATACAATAAAAGTCTGCAAACCATTAAAAAATTCAACTTATATACATTTTATTATAGTCATCTATCTGTTGTTTTCCACGATCTTCTCTGAACTAGCATCATACACATAGTTGACAATCCCACCAGATATAATAAGCTCAATAGCACTCTCTATTACATCAATAGGAGCGATAAACCATTCTCTAGGTTTATGAATCTGTCCATCATACCCTTGTATGTCAATATCCAAACAAGAGTTTCCAAAGAAACGGTGGAGTAGCTGCTCTAACTTGTGTGGATTCATATTATATGTCTCATATGCACTTACAAGTGACACTGGTGCCATAAGGTATGTTGGTTCATTCTCTGCGTTTTTGATACGCTCTTTAATCTCAGTTGATGAGAACCCTATCTTAAAGAGATTCGCCTTTGTACTAATCCTATCATCTTTACTTTTGGACTTAAGTACATAGATATACCCTGTGGCTTTATCATCTTGAGATATTTGGTTGAGATTTGCAAGCTCTTCACCCTCTTTAGCTGTAACCATTTTCCCACTATCTTTGAGCCTTTTTCCAAGAGATCTCAGGAGCATTCTTGACTGTGTTCCATTCTCAAAGATAAGAAGTGTTCTTCTGTTTAGCTTGTTACTGTTTCCTCTCTTAGCATGTTTTATCTCTGCAATGTAGAGTAGTACACCATCTAATACACAAAATGTTCCCACTATCAGCTGTCTCTCTATAGATGGAACTAACTTACGTTTCCCCTCTCTTAAATCAGCATGACATTCAACAAACAACTGCTCATACTTTTCAAAATCTTCACACTTCTCTCTAGTTGCTACAAAGTCTGCTTGTGCTTTACTAGCATCATACTTCTCAACGTGCTTAAGAGTAAATATGTCTTCTTCATCTTCAAGTAATCCAAAGTCATCCCCGCCAAATATATCATCTATAGAGTTAATCTCTATCTCTTCTTCTGCTGTAAAAAGTTTATGTCTATCATGGGCTTGGAGCTGTTGCATCTTATCATCTTGTTCTCGTAAGCCTTTGAGTCTTGAGAAGAGTTTTGCTTCATCCATATCTGACATATTTCTCGTTGGTTCTTTCCCATGCTCATCTATGAAACTATTTATCTCTTCAAACGTTGCTATAAGCCTCTGATCTTCATTCTGTGCAGGTGTTGCTTTAGGTTTTGTATTTAATATACCATCAGTATCACTAGCAAAGATTTCATCGAGTACACTCTCTTTATCCAGCATTTCGTTTTCTCTTCTCTTCTTTGAGATAAACAATACACTCAGCCATTCGCAACTCTTGTGCATCATTGGCATTGAGACTCGGTTCCTTACCATGTTCTTTGATAAACTGCTGTATCTTCGGCCACAATATCTTAGCTTCTTCAAAGTCCATAGTGATGCGTGTAGAGGCGATTGACTCTTGAATAAGATGAAGAACTTTAGTTGTTACAGACTTAGACAAAATTTCAAATGCCCTCTGGAATGGGTTCACTTTGTCAATAAGATCAATGTTAATCTTATCTATTTCAACAAACCTACCTGCCATAGAGATAAACTGCTTACCACCACTCTCTTTAATCTCCCCATTTTTGACAACAGAGTCTACAACTACATGTTGTCTCACTTCCTCAACTTCCTCTTCACTTAATTCAGGATACTTCACTTGAATAATCTTTGGAATAAGAACTTTGTTCATAACTTCAGGGTCAATATTCCCTGGCATTGCTTTGAGCATTTTGTCATCTTGAAGTATTGCAGCTTTAAGGTCATTTAAGTCTGACTCTATTATTTGTTCAACTCTCTTTGTACTTGGTTTCTTGAAACCTCGTATCTTCATCTCCCCTGGTTTATTCTTCTCAGTGTCATTCTCAAACCGTGGTTTGAACTTGAAGTTAGGCGCTAGAACTTGTTCCATTAGGAGTGATGCCGTTATCGCCTTTAACATGTTATTTACAGATGTTTTCACTTCACTATCATGTGCATCAGGTTGAGCTATGAGGTTGGTAAATTGTGCATGTGCTTTATTGTCACTATCACGAGTAGCACGACCAATAATCTGTATGATTTCAGTAAGTGAACTTCTATATCCAACAGTGAGTGCATGTTCACAGTATGGCCAGTCAAACCCTTCCTTTGCCATCCCTAGTGCGATGATTAAGTCCATATCATCTTCGGACTCAATGCCTCTGAGATAAGTTACAATTTTCTCTCTATCATTCGGATCATCATTTACTAAATCTGCAACTTTAATGATCTTCCCATCAGCTCGCTTTACATATATGACTTTGTTTTCGTCCTCTTTAACAACTTCACCAATACTATCAATAATAAAATCAACCTCTTTGTGCTTATCTTTAGTTGATTCACCAGAGTTTACATTTGGGATATGCAAGATGGTCTTCTTATCAGTATCGAGTATATCTCCTATAGCTGACATGTAACGACCTTGGTAGAAGTGATAGCCAATTCCAAGAGACTTGAGATGTTCATATCCATTGAGTTGTTCGTAGTAGTTGTATGTAACTTTTGAAAACTTTGCTTCATCCTCAGGTAGAAGAACTGGCACACTGTCGCCTCGAAAGTATGAACCAGTCATTGCTACAATATTCACAGATGATTTCTCCATAACTAAGCGGATCAACTCACCTAAACGGTTTTCTCCATCAGCTGAGACGTGATGAAACTCATCTATTGCTAGTAAAGTATTGTCAAACTTCTTTTCATCTAGTTTTTCAAATGCAAAGCGAAGTGTTGCATGTGTACATATCAGCACCTTCTCATCACTCTCTAAAAAGTTTATAAATGCTTGGACTTTACTCTTATCACTTCCAGGTGTACAAAGGTTGTATCTATCATCCACTTCCCAATCAGCATAGAAACCAAATTCACTTAACTTCGTAGTAGTAAATGAACCACCAATAGATCTCTCAGGAACAGCAACAATGACTTTGCCTATACCTTGGTTGATAAGCTTATCGAGTGCTATAAACATTAATGCTCTCGACTTACCAGATGCAGGTGGAGCTTTAAGTAAGAGGTATTGAGAGTTACGAGCTTCATATGCTTTAGCTTGCATATCTCTCATTCCATATTCGTTAGTTGATTTACTCTCTCCAGTTTGTGCGTACTCTACTTCTACTATATTGGTCATACTACTCCTTTAAGATTACTTTAAATTGTCTAATAGAATGTCTAATATATTTTTACTATATAACTTTAGACATTTTCCAAGTATTGCCTATATTCTCGATGATACCGTCTTTTCTAAGTGTTTGAAGGTTGTTTCTAACCTTGTTTTTCTTCTGATCTATGTCTAAAGTATCTGATAGTTTGTCTAAAATTACAGCTTCAAAATCAGCTCTCTTACCAGTTCCAAATCTTTTAAGATAATCAACAATTATCTTTTTACAGTAATCATCATCAATTCCTCTAAGTTTCATATAGTCATCTTTTTGTCCAGTTTGTTTGGCAACTTTCGATGAGATATGTAAATTAGGTCTCTTGCCCTCTACCAGCTTTTTACTTTTCAACTCTTTTAATTCTTCTGATGTTAATGTTTTCGTTTTCTGTACTTTATCTAACAACATAATCTCTCTAAGTGTTAATTCTGGCATTTGCACAAGCTTTCTAGCATAATTCATATCCAACACTTTACCTTCAATTACAACTTTAACCTCTTCGTTACTAAATTCATAATCAGGAAGTGGAAAATATTTTCTTTTTTGTATATTGAACATCTTCACGATTCCACTACCAATAGTATCTATCATGTTTAAGTTGACCATCGCTTGAGCTAAGAATCTATTACGGTATGTAGATTCTGGAGCATCAGCAGTAATTACATTTTCTACACTTTGAGGTATAAATGAACCACTATTGACAAAGATTAACTTACTATCTTCACTCTCGATAACATTTATTTTTCCACCAAGTGTGTAATCCTGATGAGCAATACAGTTGTTTAGTGCTTCTCTTATAATATAAGGATCATAACTATCAACTTCTTCAGGAAATAGGGAGCCATCAGTCATATATCGATATTTCAAGTTTCTTATTTTTCCATACACTTCATCTGCATGTAGAATAAATGGACAACTAAAGTGTTCGTAGTCTTTAGAGATGTTATCTCTGTCTTTGAGTATCCATGAAATCTTAGCAACAGCTGGCGTAAGGTAGTGTTCAGATTCTGGTTTACCAAGTAATAAAATAGCAGTTTTTGTGATTTTTCCATTGATAGTTAGTTTAGCTTTGTTGAGAAATGTGCTATCATCCCATGTAGAAATTGCATCCGTCAGACCAGGATTTTTTGTTACAAAAGACAACCTCGCTTTTGCTATGGCTTCATCAGATAAATCATCAATCGTAGCTTCACTACAAACACCAATACTCCAGTCCTCAAGAGTAGCTTGACTTCTAATTCTTTCTATCTCTTCAAGATTAAGTGCATTTAGTTCTTCACCATCTCTTCCATAGTAATGGCCTTTAAATGCTATTGGAATACCTCTGGGTGCAGCTGGAATTTGAAATAAAAGAACTCGTCCCTCTCCTCTAAGAACTTCGTGAATATCAACAAATGTAATTCTATTAGTTGTATGGTTTGCAATTTCAGCCTTGAGACTTTGAAGTTTTATAGAGTCTAATCTAAACCTTGTATTTATCAATTTTTTGTTAGAATCTTTCACTCCAAAGACCAACCAAGCATCTTTCTTATTGGCAAGATTAGCTTCATTTGACAATGCACTAAAGTATTTACCTATCTTGTCAAAGTCATATCCGTTATTAGCTTCTTTAAACTCAAGGATTTCATTTTCACTTTCATGTGATAACAGAAAGTCTAATTGTTCTTCAATATTCATTTTTCTTCCCCCATCTCATTACTGACCCTATTACCGACTTCATTACCGACCTTTGATTGCTTTATAAGAGCGACAGCAATTTTCTTACCATAGTCAGATAATGTAAAGTGTGTTTCTTCCATGAAATTAGGATGTCCTTCAAGTAAGTTTTTGTTTATCATCTCGTTGACCAAATCTTCAATCTCTAGTTTAGTAAGATTGTTTTGCTTAGCATAACCGTTTAGTTGATAAGAAGCTATTTGAGTATCACGATTCATTTGAATAACAAAATACTTGAAGAGATTTTTTGTCTGCTCATCAAACTCATTATGTATTTGAATAAGACTATACTTAGCTTCTTCTTTGATACTTGTACCAACCTTAGCTTTATATTTCAAAAGTTGATTCAATAGTAATGCGGCAATGACTAAGGCCCAGAGAGGAATTTCAAACCAAACTATGTTGTGATATATCCAAATGATTATAGTTAAAAGCACACTCCATATTGATAGTACACTTTCACTAACAAATTTCCATACTTCTACCTTTGTAAACATATCCACTAATACACCTACAATCAGAGGTGCTATAAGTGTAGTATAGATATACATTTTATTAATTTTCATTAGCAACCATCTCTTCATAGAGTCCAAATAGATACTCAAGTCGTTCTTCATCGCTTGTGAATGGTTTCTTGCGGTAGCATTGTTCTATGGCTAGGTCTAGGTTATGGTGGGCTTCTCTTAATCCATCTGGCATTTTCTCTGGATCGTAGAGTTGGGCTAATGTCTTTTCTGAATATTTTTCTCTCTCATCTAAGATGTTAAAGACATGTTCACTAAGTTGTTCTTTTTGCTTTTCACTAATATTTGGAAATGGAAAGGTGTTATAAACAAGTGCTGATGAATAGCGATAATCAGTTTTCAGTCTACCCGCAACTGTTCTCATCCATGTCATATGCATTTTTGATGTTATGAGAGCAAATATCCATGGTTCTGTATCGTAAATAACACTTGCTGCATTTGTAATAATATAATCACTGTTGACAAAACCTATAGGTATATAATCTCTTCTTTCGGATGTAGTAAGAGGTATAATTATTGAACTACTAGATGTTTCATTTATTTCTCTAAATTGATGTGCTCTGTCTGCTAATTTATGAGCACTTTTATCTGTACTAGAAAGCCTCATTTCCTTAACTGCATTTACTCTATCTTTGATTGGTTGGATAGAGTAAATATTTGTTAGGTCAATATCCCTAATCCATAAACACCACCTATCAATATTGTTAATATATTCTCTAGCTCCAATCAGTTTTTTAATATATTGATGGCTGTCTGGATAGGTTTCTATTAAAGTGTCTTTTTCTTCTGTTGTAAGACAAAGGTTTCCACCATCATATGGCATATTCCCTTTAGGCATTTTAGGTAAATTGGAAATAGGCTTATTGCTTCTAGTTATTGTTGCATTAGATGCATTTATCAAATATGCATTAATATTCTCTACCTTATGCTTTATTCCTTTATTGAACAAAAACTTTGAATCATTATTTATATTTCTTAGTCCAATAACTGCTACAGTAACACCAGCATTTCCTCTTGCATTATTTGTCCACTTAAAAGATTGATGAGCAAAGAATATTTCTAAATTTTTATTGAAAACATATGGCCAAAAGAGTCCAGCTTGTTCACCTTGGGATATTGAGTTTGTTGTAACAAATGCCAGCTTAGTGCTACTATTCTTAATATACAATGCTCCCTTATAAAACCAACATGAGATATAATCTAAATCTTTATATTTGCTAAACCCATCAAACACTAACTTTAAGTCATTCTTTTGTTCTTTGTTCTGATTTCTAGCACCAAGATAAGGAGGATTCCCAAGTATATATATCTCATCCCCATCCTCTTTAGGACACACTTCTTCCCAGTTTAACCTTGTAGCATTACCGTGAACTATATATCCACCCTCTGGAAGTGGAAGTGGTGGTGCTGTCTGACCAAATTCGTCAAAGAACGATACATTCATCTGGTGTTCTGTCAGCCAAAGAGAAAGTATCGCTACTTCATGTGCAAAGTCATCCAGCTCTATCCCATAGAACTGTGTAAGCTCAATGTTTGAAGATATAGACATGAAACTCAGTTGCTCTTTCATTTTCTTCTCATCAAACAGAGCTCCTTGTTTCATGTTTGAGACTCTGTCTATCTGCTTGAGTATCTTAATCTCCAAAGCTCTTAACTCTTTGTATGCGATGATAAGAAAGTTACCACTACCACAAGCTGGATCAAATATTTTGAGCTTGGAGATTCTCTCTTGTAGCTTTTGTAGTTTAGACTTACTTGTCTTTGATGCTTCAAACTCCTCATAGAGAGAATCTAAGAAGAGTGGTTCTATCACTTTCATAATATTTGGAACTGAGGTGTAGTGCATACCCATCCCACCACGATGTTCATCTGTAACAACAGCTTGTATCATAGAACCAAAGATGTCAGGATTTATGTCAGACCAATCGAGTGTTCCAACTTCTATCATGATAGAGCGAGATTTCTTAGTGAACTTAGGAACACTACACCTCGTTCTAAAGAGTCCACCATTTACATAAGGGAATGCTTTGAGGTGTTCACTAAGGTCACTATCTCTTTTTTCTGTATCAAGTAACTCAAAGAGACGCACTATGTACTCATCTAAGTCTGAACCATCCTCTTGTGTATGTTGTTCAATAGCATTAGTAAACTGATTGTCAGCAAAGATGTTACTGTCTTCTGCAAAATAACAAAACAGTAGTCTGATAAGAAAAACATTGAGTGCATGTACATCTTCATCGCTCTTGATCTCATTGTCTTTAGTGATCTCATCATAGAGCTTCGCCATCTTCTCGGCAGCTTTAACATCAGCAGGATTTTCATCCACTATCTGAGCTTTCTCCATCCCTGCAAGTGGTAAGAAGAAGTCATAGTGTTTTGCTAAGTCTGATATCTGCACATCCAAGGTATCATCTGTTTTGGTATCAATTGCAAGGAGTGTCTTGTAGTCAGTAACTATGGCAAAGCGAGGTGGCTTTTTCTCAGTGGCATACTTGGAACTAAGACCATCTATAACTGCATGGAGTTCTGATGTAGAAGCAACTTTGAAGAAAAGTTTGAGAGTAGAGGCATCTAATTCGCCAATGGTGTCGAGCTTGTTTCTATCTCCACTTCTTAATCTTGAGATACGAGAGTTTGCAACATCATAAGCAGAGAGTAAGTCAAATATGAATTCATCAGCAGAGAATTTCTCTAAAACTTTCTTTACATTTTTCTCTATTTGTGATGTTGTTGCCATTGATGATACCCTTAAGTTGTAATGATGTTTATTATAACTAAAGATAGTTGATGATAGTTTGTTTTTGAATCACAAAATAATAAAAATGTAATTATGGGTATTTGGCATCGAAAACCTAAATTTTTTTCTATAGTTATATAATTGGAGAGTAGAGATTGACTATTAAAATCTTAATATTATGGAGTTCCATGGTGACGATTATGAAAAGGCGTTACTCTAACTTTGAAAGTGTTGATTTGTGCAATTATATAAGTCCATCTTTTTGCATTCTTTCTTGTAGTGCAATAGTAATATATGCACTAACAGTACCACCGTGAAAGGCCTTAATTTTTTCTTCCCACTCTACAGGAATATTAATGAGTTTTTTCTTTTTATTAAATGTTGTTTTAGTATTTTCATTTTCACTCATTGCAGCTGAATAGTTTAACTTTTTCAATGTTCTTCAAAAAGGATTTCTTTGCCATAATTTCTCCAATAAATATCAAAAACATATATTTTTGATATTTATAATATACCTAAAATTTGCTTTACTTCGCTAAATAAGCTATCAAATTCTTGATCAGCTTTACTAAACACTCTATACTCTTTAATACTTTTACCAACTCCAATTGAGTTAGCTATATCAACTCGCTGTCTAAGTACTGATGTTAATAAATTAAAATTATCAGAAGAGCAAACAAAATCAATAATATCTCCATAATTTTTCAGGGATGGATTTAGATTATTAAAAATTATATAAGTCTTTAGTGTTTCATTTTGAATTTTTGAGAGAGATTTTAGTATCTCGTTATATTTTTGCAAACCCATTAAATCAAATGGTTTATCTGATACCGGAGTCATTAATAGGTCAGAACTAACTATCGCAACTCTATTTAATGTACTATCAAAACCGCCAGAGTCTATAATAGTCAATTTTTCATCGGTATCGTTATCTATATATAAAGCAAGTTCTCCTGCATTATTAATTTGTTTAAAATCTAGAGATGGCATACCTTCTGCGATTCGAATTTGATTTGTTTGAGTTAATGACTGCTGGGTATCTAAATCTATAATCTTCGTAGGCAATATATTAGAAAAGTGCACTGCTAGATTCCACGCAATTGTTGATTTTCCAACACCGCCTTTTTGATGAGATAAGGTGATTATCATATATACTCTTTATATATTTTAGGTATAAAAAGTATATATAAAATGTACTTATTAAAATATAAAAAACTCATTACACAAGTTGTAGAACCCTCATAAATACCTCAAAGTCATTATAGCTTTTGACACCTAATTTATGTGCAAATGTCTTTTTATTACGTTTATCAAGGTTGTATAATTCAAACAAACTATCAAATTTAGTGTTGGTGGCTAAGAGTTTATTTGCTTGATTCAATTTGTAAGAATCGTCACCAATATTATTTTCCTCATAAGTTGAAATTATCAATCTAGCGATATAGTTTAGTTTTTTCTTGACATTTTCAGTTTCTTTTTTCAAATCATATTTCATTGTTTTCCTTATTAAATAACTTTAATTTTATTTGATACAACATACTTCGCAATCTCACTAATTGAGTACTCAATGGTTGAGTTTCTTGAATTACCAACTTTTGAGTATTCTAAATTTATTCCTAACTGTCTCCATCTGTCTATTGTAGCAGTAGACTTATTAATAATTTCAGAAACTTGTTGTCTTGATAACACCAATGTTCCATACCGTTTCTCAATACGATCTTCGATCGCTTTTTGTTCCTCACACATTTTGTTTTTCTCCAATTTTTAACTTAATAGTTGCAACGATTGATGACAGTTTATTACAATTGTAGATATATGAAAACAGTAGAGTAAATCAGTAAAATATCTATAAATAGGGACTTTCAGAGGATATGGTAAAGTTAAGCTTATTTTAATGTTGTGAAAAATTAAAATCGTTTCATATATTTCTTTGTTTATGGATAGCTGTGGTAAATAGCAAGAAGTTAGTATAAAATTTGATTATTTAGGAGTTTTAGAATTCTAAATCTTCTGGTTATGTTTTTTTTGTGTGGAGATTGAATGAAGTTTATATATAATTCAAAAGCTCACTTTTTTTATGTTCCATAGTCCTTTAAGATTTATTAAACTTTACAGTTTTTACTTTTTGAACACTTTGTGGAACACCCAAAGCTTGTAGTCTCTGCTGATGTTCAAGAAATAAGTATTTGTTGAGTTATTTAATAAGTGTGTAGTTTCTAGGGGACATTCTACACATAACACCTAGGGTATCCCCACTATTAGCTCCTAAAATAGCCATCTTTCTGTAAATTATGGCTAAGTGTAAGGTTATTTTGAGTCTATTTTGTTTAATATTTAGCCTCCTAATAACATCAATAAAAAGAAAAAAGTCAACCATCCGAGTACCCATTGATTCCAAGCATAATCAAAATATTGAAGTAAATACCATGTTCCTATCACACTTACAATATATAATACAATTATGAAAAATGTAAGAAGTGGAATCAGCATTAATGATTCATAAATAATTGCTACATATTCAGTACTTTCAAAATATTTCTTTTTGATATACTCTTGGTCAACTTTGATATATATACCCCAGTCTTCAATCTTTTGTTTTTCACAAAACAGCTCGTCTTTAGAAAAATTTTCTATGATTTCATTATTGTATTTAAGTTTTGAACTAAATGTTTTTTCTTCATCAACTACAAGAAATAGAGGTATACTTATATATATTAAGAAATTGATAGTAGCAACTATTAAATAATTCTGTTCCCAACCAAAAAAATCTATGACTATATTTGTCATCCAAACACTAAAAAGATACACAGGAATTAAAACAAAAAATAATAATGTATAAAATACAGTTTTACTATATGTTGTTTTATCTGATTTATCTTTCTGTTTGAATAATTTTGAAAAAATCATAATCAGCCTCTTTTTTACATAATTTATAACGATTTTATCTAAACTACTGTTCAATATTACTGATTAGTTACTTTTTGGAACTCAATCTAGAATTAAAGCTTATCTACAAAAAAAATGATACAATTTTATAATTGTCGGTTGCTGATACAAAAGTAGCAATCGTTTAAAAATCCAATGAATGAAGCTTGTATAGTTTATATCTTCGGAACGGCATAAAAATGTTAGAAAACATTCTAGATTTTAACGGAAATGTATTAAATGCAAAATTTGAGATAGGCTCAGATGAAGGGAAAGAAGGCCTTGTCTTACATTCATGGAGTGGACAAAAAAATTCGGCTTACAACTCTGCCTTAGAGATCGTACTAAAAAGATTACAAAATCTTAATATCAAGGCAATAAGAATATTTATTGTGTCTAAAGATCTCCTAAAGTTTTTTAACCAAAAAGACAGGGAAGTACTATTAAAAGGAAAAGAGATAATTATCGCTAATAGCGATATAAATAGGCTTAGAAAAGATATAGGTTCTGAGCAGACAAAAATAAAAATTAATCCACAATCAAAAGGTGGAAACCCAACCAAGAAAATATTATTATATAGTCCAAATGTTTCATCAGAACTCTGGAAAGATATAGCATTAAATAAAAGCAAAAATGTTACAACTCTAAAAGAATTCAACGAAGCACTAGAAAAGAAAATCACAGAATCTAAGCTTATGCGTGGAGGAAGAGAAGAGAGACTAAAAAAAGCTAATAAAAGGCCCGAAGAGATTGAAGTTGTTTCAAAAACTTTTAAAAGAAATGCAGATGTTATCACCGCTGTACTCGATAGAGCTAATGGTTTTTGTGAAAAGTGTGAGAGTAAAGCACCATTTATAAGAGCTAAAGACAATACTCCGTATTTAGAAGTTCATCATGTTATTCAGCTTGCTGATGGTGGTGAAGATAGTGTAGAAAATGCTATCGCAGTTTGTCCTAACTGTCATAGAGAATGTCACTATGGAATATAGTATGGAGCTTGAATGAAATTTACAGATGAAGTAATAAGTGAAATAAAGTCATATGTATATCTTTACATTGATCCAAATAATGATGAAGTTTTTTATATTGGTAAAGGTCAAGGAAATAGATGCTTTCAACACTTAGAAGAGGATAGTAGTTCAGATAAAGTAGATAGAATTAATGAACTTAAACAGAAAAACCAGCAGCCTAAAATCGAACTCTTAAGGTATGGACTAACAGATAATGAAGCATCTTTAATTGAGTCTTCTTTAATCGACTATGTAGGTCTCGATAATTTAACTAATAAAGTTAGAGGTCAACATAGCAAATCCTTAGGAAGAATGTCTATCCAAGATATTAATATTAAATATACAGCAGATGCAGTTGAAGTAGTAGATGATGTATTATTGATAACAGTTAATAAACTATTTTATAGTTCAATTTCAGATGAAGAGCTATATGAAGCAACTAGAGGTATCTGGGTTATAGGAGATAGAAGAGAAAAAGCCAAATATGCTTTTGCAGTTTTTCAAGGTGTAGTTAGAGAAGTTTATGAAATTCATCAATGGCATCCATCTGGCACTTTAGTTTATAACACAAGAGAAGCGAAAGATGTTTTTATTAAAGGTCGATGGGAGTTCGAAGGTGAAATCGCTATTGATGCACTAAGAAATAAATATTTACATAAGTCTGTTAAACAATATATTACTAAAGGTAGTCAAAATCCTATTAAATACATCAACTGTTGAAATAAAATGCATGATTCAAAAATAAATAAAATTACTGGTTCTCTTATTGGTTTAGCGATAGGTGATGCAATGGGTGCACCATATGAGTTTATGACTCGTGGCTATGATATAAAAAACAATTATGCTGAAGGTGGTATTCATAATGTATCTATAGGCGAGTGGACAGATGATACATCTATGGCATTATGTTTGTCACAAAGCCTAATTGATAAAAATGGTTTCAATGCAAAAGATCAGATGGACAAATATCTCTCTTGGTATGAAGATGGTTACTTCTGTACTCGTCCAAAATGTTTTGATATTGGTAATACAGTTGCTAGAGCATTAGGATTGTATAAAAAGTCTAATGAGCCTTATTCTGGTATCGAAGGAGATGATAATTCAGGGAATGGCTCTTTAATGAGATTAGCTCCAATAGCTCTACGGTACCATAATAGTCTTGAACTTATTGATTATGCTTCTAAAAGCTCACAGACAACACATAAATCAGAACTAGCCATAGATTCATGTATATTTTATGCTCAATTAATAGCAGGAGCAATAAACGGTCTTTCAAAAGACGTATTACTATCAAGTGAGTTTATCAACAAGAAGAGTTTACGTAGAGAAGTAGTGTATGTTGTTGAGGGTTCTTATAAAAGAAAAAGTATTTTCAAACCAACTGGTTATGTAATTGATACGCTTGAAACTGCATTAATGGCATTTTATAAGTTTGATAATTTTGAAGATGGGCTTTTGCATGTAATATCATTGGGTGAAGATACTGATACAGTTGGTGCTGTTTATGGTCAACTAGCTGGAGCTTATTATGGTTATGATGCAATTAATGAAAAATATAAAAGTCAACTTCAAATGCATGATAAAATTTATAATACTGCTAAAGAACTTTACGAAGCATCAAAAGATGAGAAAAAAAAGACTGAATGTGATATCAAGATTCATGTTCTAGTAGGAGATATTACTACTGTTAACACAGATATAATCGTTAATGCGGCTAACTATAGACTTTTAGGTGGAGGTGGAGTTGACGGAGCAATTCACAAAGCTGGTGGTAGTGAAATTCTTGAGGAGTGTAAAAACCTAAGAGCAACTACTTATCCTAATGGCTTGAGTGTTGGTGAAGCTGTTATAACTACTGCAGGTAAGATGAAAGCTAAATATGTTATTCATACAGTTGGACCAAAATACAACACAGATTCTGATCCTAAAGAGTCACTAATCTCGTGTTATAAAAATGCTTTACTACTCGCAGATAAGTCTAAATGTTCGTCAATAGCTTTCCCAGCAATTGCTACTGGTATATATGGCTACCCAAAAGATGAAGCAGGTCGGATAGCATTTAAAACTATTAGTGAAGTAAAAAAAGAATGTAAATATATTAAGGACATTGTTTTTGTGTTTTTTTCTAAAGAGGATGCTGAGCAGTTCTCTAAAATTATTCCAGATATGTGTTAAAACACCTATATATTTGTTATTTCATCTTTAAGAAGCAATCTTTAAAACGGAATTCTCTCAAGTTTAATTCCAAAACCTGTAAGTTTTGGAACATTCTTAAAATACAAATATAAATTGTTACTGACATGGAGTCTTGAACGGTCCCACTACCTCTTTACAGTCTCATTTTCTAACTTTGAATATGCACATAAACTATACAGGTTATGTGGAATTTTTTGTTTAAATCTAATTTCTTGATTTACAAAGAACCTAAAGAGTATTCTATCCTCAAAAATTAAAAAATATACAAATGCTTCAAATGAGATATTATCTTGATGTGTTTCAAGATATCTGCTATATTCATTCATTAAACTTTTTAGTAACATGAGATTTTTTGGTTTTTTATTATTTATAATATGTTTATATAATATTATTATATTCACTTTGAAGTGTTCTAAATCATATTTTAATTTATCATGAATATAGCTTTCTCTGTATTCATTCTTATTTATTGATATAGTATTCAGAATTATGTCTTTCTTACTTGGATTTTCATTCAGATACTTTTTTAATTTTAGACCATTTAAGCCTTGTACTAAATTATTTTCGAATCTCAAGTCTGAAAAAAAAATATTTAATCGTTCTTGATAAATTTTATTATCAAGTTCTTTTAATTCCGTTTCAAATTTTTTAATATCTTTTGTTAAAAGTTGACTTCTTTTTATAAAATTTACTATACCATTGTCTTTACCAACACTATAGAAATCATACCATTCATCTGGATCTTTAATGTTATAGGGTATGTCTTGAAAAGTAAACAGTTTGAAAAATTCTTTTTCTGCAGCTACAACATATATTATAAGTTTTTTGATGTATGTTGAAGGGGTTTCAATTTCAGGAAAATCAATATCAGAGTAGTTTTTTATATTTATTTTATAGCTTTCGGTAGAGCGTTTACTAGTGTTGTAAACTTCATAATGATTTGGATACCCGTGGAACTCAAAAATTTTTACTAAATCTGGAAAATTTGCATAAATTAAAAAATCGTTTATAAACTCGCCATATTTCCTTTTACTGATTTTTTCTATTAATTGTTTAAAATATTTGAACATATCTTTATCAATATTTACAGATACAGACTTATTATTGCTTAATTGCTGTGGCATGATTATCCTTGAAAAGATTCTGTAAATACATTTTGAACAGCTTTCTTGTTTTCTTCGTCTTGCAACTTAGCATACTTCATTGTTTGGCGTATATCCGCATGGTTCATTAACTCTTGAATCCTTCTTATTGAGACATTTGCTATTGCTAACTGAGAAGCAAAAGTATGTCTAAGCGAGTGAATAACAATTCTATTAATTCTATCATCTGTCTCTATTCCTTCATTAAAAAGTTTATCAAGAATAGGTTTGAGTCTAGTCTGTACTTGTCTCAATGATACTCTTTTTCCATTGTTATTAAGTGAAACAACATAATCATTAAATTTTAATCTTACAAGATGCTCTTCAAGCAGTTCCCTTGTGCTTTCAGTAATATATCCACTATAGACTACACCACCACGTTTAAAATCTACGATCCTGATAATATCACTTTGTAGGTCGATGTCTTTCTTTTGAATGTTAAGTATACCGTTTGCTCTAGCGCCTATCGTAAGTGCTAGTTTCACAAAAAGCTCTAAAAACCCTCCGTTATTTTCATGAGAATCATATTTAATTGTTTCTTTATATAGTTCTTGAATCTCTTGTTTTCTTAAAAATCGCTCTCTTGAGTTTTCAATTTTATACCTTGCAACTTTTTTTGCAGGATTTGCTGCTTCATACAGTTCTGCATTAAACCCATAGTTAAAGATTGTGCTAAACAACTCAATAATCATATTAGAGGTTTTCTTACTAAGTTTTTTCTTTTCTATAATCTTATTTTGTAAATGTTCTAAGTGACTTTTCTTAATACTCACGATAGAAAACTCTCCTAGTTCTGGAGATATATGTTTATTGTATTTACTTAATCTTTCATGTGTACTGGTTGTATTGTCCTTTGATGAAAAGTACTTGTTAGCAACTTCGTTAAGGGTAATTATCTTTTTGCGATGACTCTTCACTATTTTAGGTGGTTGCTCGCTTAAATTCTGTGCATTAAGTATCTCAATGCGTTTATTTCTACAATATACCTCAGTGATGCCTTCAGAATCATCTCCAATCTTGACTCTTTTAAGTTTGTTGTACTCGTTTTTATATCTAATATAATATGATTTTATACCATTTGCTTTTAGATAATACTGGACACCTTCATATTTTTTAGAATTGACATATGCAGCCATTATGATTTCCTAATACAAAAACCCAAAGAGCCATAGAGGAATTTTATTTCCATAGCCAATCTCGATATCATCAACTGCTATATATGAGTCTTCGATATTTTTTATTTGATTAAAACTTTTATTTTTACCACCTATTTCAAATGTATATTTACTTTTAACAAAAAAATCACCACTTTTTGAACTAAAGATGGTGTCATCATATAGTTTTAAATAGGGCTCAGAACTATTTTTTATTTGATTCACAAAAAAAGATTCTCTTGCACTCCCCTTATTTATATTTGATGTCAAGGCATATGAAATATTGGTATTTTGCATAAAAAGCTTTTCGGGTTTTGCCATTATTTTGTATCCTTTTTCCTGACTAACAATACTATTGATAATTTTTGCTGATTCTAAGTGCTCTAAATATTCATAAACCTTTGGTCTTGATATATTTGTTGCATTAGATAAGTCAGTAATATTTGGTACGAATGGTACATTTACTGCAAGCATATAAAGAAGCTTTTTTAGTTTTGTGATTTGTGCTATTTCAATTTTATTTATATATGGAAGGTCAGTCTCTAAAATGGTATTTATCATTTGTATTATTCTTTGATGGTAGCTATCTTTATCATCAAGGACAAATGGGTATGCACCATAGATAAGATACTCTTTAAAGTGCATCAATGGCTTTATCTGCATACTTATATCACTTGCCACTGTTTCATGTTTGCTTAAAAGGTCATCTAATGTGTAAGGCTCAAATTTTGCAACATCTGTAAGTTCTAAATATTCTCTGAAAGATAAATTTTCAAGATAATAAATAATTGTTCTACGAGATAAATCTGCATTTTGTTTAGATATTTGTAAAATAGATGAACCAGAGAATACAACTTTTATATCTAATGAGTCATATATATTTTTTATATGCGTAGCCCAATCATCATATTTATGTACTTCATCTATAAAAAGTATCTCACCACCGTTTTGCTCAAACTCTTTTGCAAGTTCTATAAGCAATATTGATTGCATATAAGGTGTATCCAAAGAAACGTATAATGCTTTTTTAGAATTCTCAAAATTCTCTTTAATATATTGAAGCATCATCGTAGTTTTACCAAGACCTCTTTGACCTAAAATCCCAATTGATTTTAAATCCCAATTGATTTTATTATATAAGTACCTCTTTTTATTAAGAGAAACTTTACTCAACAGTTTTTCTTGATCTTCAAATAATTGTTGTAAATTCAAAAATACATCCTTTTTGTAAATATGTAAAGTAAGATTAACATAAAAGTTTATATATGTCAACTTAAACATACATATGCCACTAAATACTAATGTAATTATAGCATATTGCCGTGACTAAAGAGGTGACTAATTAGTCACCATTATTGATAAAACTTGATTTTACATGATGATACTTGATATAATTCAAATCCATTAAAGTACCTATTATATGGGTTATATGAAGATACTTTAGATCACTTTAAGAAACTTGACAAAACGGTATATTTCAAGTCCTCTCATCCGCACCATCTACAAAGCCTTATTTTAGGTACTTTCAAAGCTTTTTAAAAATACAGCTAACACTTTAGGTAACACTACTTTAAGTAATATTACTAAACTCATTCATATAATCATTCTTTTTACAAATCATAAAACTTATCAACAAACTCAACAATCTTATCAAGCACTCTTGGAACAATAGTTTTTCTCTCAAGTAGTTTAGGTTTAACTTTGAGAGTTTTAGCCACATCGTCTTTAAGAGGTTTTCTCTCTTCATAGACATAAGTATCAACTACTTTTCTAACTTCATCACACTTTAGATTCTCTTCTTTACAGAGTTCATCATAAGCACTCTCTTTTTCTGCTTCCCAGAACTTCTCAAATTCGTTTTCGATATCCTCAGAGTCACTAATTCCCTGCATATTTTCATTGATGAACTTCTCTATGAGTTCTCTTTTACTTCTGAGGTTTACTTGCCCATCTATGATACTTAAGATATTTCTTTTATGTGCTTCTCTATCTTTCTCATCCGCATCTTTATATCCTCCTAGCAGTGTGAGGATGTAAGCTACATTTATCTCATCTTTGTGAATGAGTTCTAGCTCAAAGTCTACATCTTCCAAGATTGAGACTTTTTCTTTGCCTTTACCTCTCTCTGCTTTTATCTTTTCATATAAGTCTAGATACTTAGATTTATAGTCCTCAAACATCTGCTCACTTATAGATAAATCTGACCACTTGAAGTCACTAAACCCTTCAAGAATGTTTTTGAGTCTAAGGAGCTCTCTAAAAGCTTTTATAAACTCTAGTTTCTCGTTTTCATTACTAAGAGCATTCACACTATCAACTGTAGGAGCAATATTCTTAAGTTCTATAAACGCATCATTGAAAAGTTTCACATACTCCTCATAGGGTTGCATGATTATGATGTCTTTTGCATTTTTGTTTGAAAAGAGTGCTATTGCATCATCTGTAGCTTTTTTGAGATTTCTAAAACAGAGAATATTTCCTTGAGACTTCTTCTCATTGATGATTCTGTTTGTTCTTGAAAAAGCTTGTATAAGTCCATGATACTTGAGGTTTTTATCTACATAGAGAGTGTTTAGCGTTGGAGAGTCAAAGCCTGTTAAGAACATATTTACCACTAAGAGTATGTCTATCTCTCTACTCTTTACTTTCTTAGAGATGTCATTGTAGTAGTTGTAAAAACTTTGTGAGTCTCTTGTACTAAACTTTGTGCCAAACATTGCGTTATAGTCACGGATGTATCCCTCTAGCTTATCTCTAGAGTGTTGGTTTATATGTGTCTCATCCACATTAGCACCATCTGCCTCGTCAAGCTCATAAACGCCATTGGCATCTTTATCATCTTCATTGGCAGAGTATGAAAAGATAGTGGCTATTTTTAGATTGTGCTCTTTACTTTTAAAGAGGTCGTAGTATCTTGTGAGCATCTCGACACCACTTACACACATCATAGCTGTAAACTCTTTGTTATGAGTTTTTCTTGGATGATTAGCAATGATGTAGTCAGTTATCTTTTCAAGTCGTTCGGGACTCTCTAAAAGCTCTTTAGTGTCAATACCATCTACATCTATGTCGATGTTAGTATTGCTTCCTTCTTTCTCTTTGTATCGCCCTACATACTCGACTGAAAACTTTAGTACATTATCATCGTTAATGGCATCCGTAATTACATACTTATGAAGACAATCGTCAAAGAGCTCTCTTGTCGTTCTCTTACCAAGTTTATTTCCCACCGCGTTTTGCTCAAATATCGGAGTACCTGTAAAACCTATCATCTGATTTTTAGCAAAGAACTTAGAGATGGCTAGATGAGTCTCTCCAAACTGACTTCTATGACACTCATCAAATATAAATACTATGTGCTTATCTTGAAGCTTCTGCATCTTCTCTAAGTACTGCTTTTTACTTATGGCGGTATTTAGTTTTTGAATAGTTGTGACTATGAGCTTCGTGTCATTACTAAACTGTTTTACGAGTGCTTGAGTGTTGTCCGTTCCATCAACTGAACCATCACTAAAACTATTGAACTCTTTTTGAGTTTGATAGTCTAAGTCTTTTCTATCTACCACAAAGACAACTTTGTGAACATGAGGCAGTTTCATAAGTATCTGTGAGGTCTTAAAAGAAGTAAGTGTTTTTCCGCTTCCCGTAGTATGCCAGATATAACCATTCTTATTTGAGTTTTCGACTCTATCTATGATAGCTTCTGTAGCATGGAACTGATAGGGTCTGAGTATCATCAGTATCTTATGTACTTCTGCCATGACTATGTACTTACATATCATTTTAGAGAGATGACATCGCTCTAAAAATACATCTGTAAACTCTTCTAAGTTTGTTATATTTTTATTGTTCTCATCAGCCCAAAAGAAAGTCTGTTTAAACGACTGTTTACGGTTGTTTGAGTAGTACTTAGTATTTACCCCATTAGAGATGACAAATATCTGTACATAGTTAAAAAGAGCATTGTTTGAAGCATACGAGTGTCTTTGGTAGCGGTTTATCTGATTAAACGCCTCTTTTATCTCTAGTCCACGGCGTTTAAGTTCTATCTGAACGAGTGGCAGACCGTTTATGAGAAGAGTTACATCGTAGCGGTTTTTGTAAACGCCATCGACTGTTATCTGGTGGCTTACTTGAAAAAGGTTTTGACACCAGTGCTCTGAGTCTAAAAACTCTATGTATTTGCTAGTGCCATCATCAAGAGGAAGGACAAACTTATCTCTGAGTATCTTCGCTTTTTCAAAGACTGAGCCTTTGTTTAGATGGTTGAGAACTCTTTTAAACTCGCTCTCACTCATAGTGAAGTTGTTATGTTTTTCTAGTTGCGTTTTGAGGTTTGCTTCTAGCCAACTATCATCTTTGATGGTAACTTTTTCGTACTCAAGTCCTACGAGTTGTTTGACTAAGTTGTCTTCTAGTACTGCTTCGCTTTGTTTGCTCATGTATGAATCCATTGTGTCTTTTTATTGCTTTGTAAGTGCAATTTGTATATACTAAGTGCACTAAAAATAATTTTACTTATTGGAGCTTTTTTATTATGAAAAAAACTATCGCAAACTCTAACAAGCACTTCGCATCTTCTACAAAAAAGCAAGAGATGATTATTAACTCTGTTTACACTTCTGCTAAAGTTGAAGGTTCTAAAACTACAAAAAAAGAGCTTACTGAGCACTATAAGCTTATTCATTCCTAAGCTCCTCTTCTATTTTCATTTTTAACAACTCTTTCATTAGTTGTTATTTAAAAAATCAGATACAAATCCATTCTCTTTTAAGACTTTCATAATGCTTCTTAGAAGATAGTTGTTAACAAATCTAATAGTATAAATTCTACCACCTTCCGTAACAGGCACAACTATATTTTTATCTTTAAGTTTACCCATCATCAATGCTTTTTTCTTAGAGTCCGTTATTCCTAAAAATTTTAGCTCTTCTGACTTCATAGACATATCGTCTTTATTTATCAAGTACTCTAATATTTTAAACTCTCGATCGGTAATCTGCTTGCTTTCTCGTGCCAAAACCAAAGTAGGCAAAAGAATCTGTTTTTTTACATACTCTTTGTTGAGTAAAGAGTCTATCTTCTCTATCTCATTTTTTAAGCCAAGAAGAAAATATTCGCACCATGCCAAAATATCATCATTTTTTAACGAATCCGTACGAGAGAGCATTTCATAATATTTATCTCTATCTGTGTAAAAAACAGACGAAGGATTAATGATTCTTCCATTTTTTACTTGAAACCCTAGTTTGATTAAAAAAGCATAGTTAAGTAGTCTTCCCATTCTTCCGTTTCCATTGTCAAACGGGTGAATAAATTCAAACCTATGATGTGCAATAGCGACCATTAAAAGTTGGTACTGTTCTTTGTGTGCAAAATTTATGAAATCAACAAATTTTTCAAAATACTCTCTCAATATAAAATGCTCAGGTGGTGTATGCCCCGAACTTTTTATGCTTACATTGTGTGCTCGAAGTTCCCCGGGATTTTTTGAGCCTTCACCATTTGGCGGTGGCGTTAGATTTTTGGTTAAGATTTTATGTATCTCTGAAATAAAGGCACGATTAAAAAGTGTATTTTCGTCTGTATTTTCTTCAATGAAATCTATGGCATTTTCCAAGTTTCTGATTTCATCATCACTTTCATCATCTATGCTTTTTTCTATAATCTTTTCTACATATTCTGAAAGTGTTGTATTGTTTCCTTCAATTCTGGCACTTCCCAAAGTCTCTAAAATATGAAAAATGTCTTTTAATTGAAAAAAGATATGGGAAGGAACATCTCCACCAAGTCTCTTGGTTCTAAGTTTTTCCAAATCTAAAATAATATTAGCTAAATCACTTCCCCAAGAAGGGTCTGGTATGACAATCTCTTTCATACTACTTCCTTTTTAATTTTAAACTACTTCCCTTTTATGGTCATTAGAGCACTATTATATCGTAAATTTTCTTGTCTTTCATATTTTATTACTTACCTTTTTCTATGTGCACTACTTCCTTTTTACATCTTGATTTTTACACAAACATCTTTTGAAGGAGTGCTTTTTTGAACTCTTTGGTGGCGTTTAACTCTTTGTCTGTGAGTTCTATCTTTTTATCTAAAGAGGAGAGGAAGTTTGCTATTTTTGTTTGTTCTTTTAGGGATGGTAAGTTTATTTTTAAAGATTTGATATCATTTGAGCTAACTGCCGTAAATGTACTACCTTGCTCAAGACTAATCCATTTTTTTTCAAAATCTAATAAAAATTGATATAAAAATTCAATATTACTAAATTTATTATTTTTAATAGAGCAAACACCTCTACCCATACAAGCATTGTGAAAACATTTAGCAATAGCTCCAACAGGTGCTCTGACTGTTAATATTAAATTATCTATTTCACACATTTTTGTGGGTTTATTTGTTGATTGCCTAGGATTTGTTTTTCTGTCTTTTATATCTGCGTTACCTTGAATTAAAGGAACCCCATCATTGTCAGTATTATATGAACTTGAGTCTGGCGATTGTCCCATAGTTATAATTGAAACTTCGCCCAACTTCTTCTCAACCCACTCAGGAAACTCACTTCCATCATCATTTTTAAAACGCAGCGTTTGGGAGAAGAATTTTTGCATTACACCTTTTTTGTACTGCTCAAGGAGTGTTTTCTTTTTACTGAGTTGTTCTATCTTACTATCCACCGAGCTTAAAAAAGAGGCGATTTTTTCTTGTTCGAGTTTTAACGGTAAATTAATTTTAAGTCTATTTAATGACTCTTGATTAATATTTGTATTAGCACTTGTTGTACTAAGAGATAATAAATGATTTCTAAATATTTTAGTTTTAAAACAATACTTTTTGAACAATAAATCTAGGTTGTCTTTTTTTTCTCTGAATCTAATTAAAAATCCACTGTATGTTGTGTTTGGTAAATCTTCTCTAATTAAAACAGTTTCTCCAACTCCTTCTCTTTTTACAGAAGACCGAATAAATAAAATATCACCTTTTTTTAGGTTATAGAGTGTTAAGTCCTTCTCATTAGCATTAACTAAATCAAAGTTTTCATTTTTAACTACATCTTTACCAAAAACATCCATTAAATTTACAAAAGGAAAACCATGACCAAAATCTTCTTTTGATTTATTTAATCCATTTTTAAAATTTCCTAATTCATTTAGTCTTTTCTCTTCCCACTCTCCACTAAATTCCCCAAACCTTAACTCTGGCACATTCATCTTTGCACTCATCATTAAACCTTAAAATGGTGTAGCGATATTGAGCTCGCTACAGTATGAGGCTATGGTGGTGTTTGTGGTGTTTATGTTCTCTTCTAAGGCTTTTAGCTCACTAGATACTGCATCTAAGTCTATCGGCTCTTCTTCTTCAAATGTATCTACATACCGAGGAATGTTTAGGTTGTAGTCGTTTTCTTTTATCTCTGCCAGTGGTGCTAGGTGAGAGTACTTCTCTATCTCTGCTCTATTTTTAAAAGCATCCATTATCTTATCAATGTTTTCATTTGTAAGATAGTTTTGATTTTTAGCCTTTTCAAACTCATTTGAGGCATCTATAAAAAGAACATGCTCACTATCTTCACGACACTTTTTAAAGACTAAGATACAAGTCGGGATGCTTGTTCCATAAAAGATGTTTGCAGGTAGACCTATAACCGCGTCAAGATAGTTTTTGTCCTCTATGAGATACTTTCGTATATGTCCCTCACTACTTCCACGAAACAAAACTCCATGAGGAAGTACAACCGCCATAGTTCCATTGTCATCGAGATGATGAATCATGTGTTGCACAAACGCGAAGTCTGCTTTTGACTTAGGAGCGAGTTTTCCATACTGAGAAAATCTGTCATCACTCATGTGAAGTGGATTTGCCGACCACTGCGCTGAAAAAGGTGGATTTGCCACTATGGCTTCAAACCTCTTGTCTATGTGCTGAGGGTTTTCAAGTGTATCTTCTTGTTTGATGTCAAACTTACGGTAGTGAACATCGTGCATTATCATATTCATACGAGCGAGATTGTATGTTGTGCGGTTAAGCTCTTGTCCGTAGAAGTTACTTACATCGTCAACCTCTTTGGCTACACGCAGTAGAAGTGAACCACTTCCACAAGTTGGGTCGTAGACTGATTTTAGTTTTACTTTTTTGTTGGTGACAATTTTAGCTAGGATTTTAGAGACTTGTTGCGGCGTGTAAAACTCTCCCGCTTTTTTCCCTGCACCACTAGCAAACTGAGCTATGAGGTACTCATAAGCATCACCAAGTACATCTCTGTCGTGGTTTTTAAGCTCAAAGTTTATGTTGTCAAGGTGAGCAAGTACTTTAGAGATGAGAGTGTTTCTAGCCTCTACGGTTTTACCAAGCTTAGTAGACGCAAGGTCAAGGTCTTCAAAGAGATGCTCAAAGTCATCCTCACTCTCATGCCCCATAGTGCTCTGTTCTATGCTTCTAAGTATGCCTGTAAGATCTTCAAGGATGAAGCTGTTTGTGTCAGAGTTGCCGCGTTTGGCAACTGCACTAAAAAGCTCTGAAGGTTTGAGAAAGTAGCCAAGTGACTCAATGGCGTCTTCTTTGATGGCGTTTAACATCTCTTTAGCATCTTCGCTACTCTCATCTATGCAACTGTAAGAGATTTTGTCTTGTGCAAGTAGCTCATCAGCATAAGCGTCTATCTTTTCAGAGAGATACTTGTAAAAGATAAACCCAAGTATGTAGTCACGAAACTCATCCGCATCCATCTTTCCACGAAGAGTATTTGCGATGTTCCAAAGTTGTTGTTCAAGTAGTTTTTTCTGTTCTTCACCCATAGTTATTCAGTCCTGATTATAAGTAGTGTTATTTTAGCGAAATATGTTGAGAGTAGTCGAGCTTTCGACTTTCTCGAACTAAGATTACGAAGAACAGGTAATGTGCGAAATACCGGCCATTCTAAAGAACTCCGATGGTTTTGGCTTATAGTACTTCTCTTCTATCTCTTTTGAGAGTTCGTCGTATGGGTTTGTCATAATCTCTTGCAGCTCTCTTACAAGTGAGTAGTCACCTGTAGTGGCGTGTTTATAAGCAGGGACTAAAAACCACTCTCTAAGTGTGTACTTTGGATTTTTTAGCTTCATCTCTTTTGAGATTTCAGCGTTTGATTTGTTGCTCGCATTGATAAGGGAGTTCCACTCTATGAGCCACTCTTCCCAGTCGCGTTTCAGTGCTTCATCATACTTCAAATCTTTATAAAAACTTTTTCTAAGAGGTTCAATATCTTCTGGTACTTCAGATAGTTCACGAAAGAAGATGGTGTAATCAACGGAAGTCTTAAGCATTAGCGTCATAAGCTCGTTATAGAGTGGGACATTAAAAGTTTCTAGTCCTAGTTTAGATGCCCACATTTTTTGCATCTCCTCTCTCATGACATCAGGAAAATCAGCTAGAATCTTCTCTAGTTTATCCAAGGCATTTGCATTAGAAGTCAAGAGAGGTTTGAGTGCCATACAAAAAACGTGAAAGTTTTTCTCTGCAGCTGCTGGTTGGTTAAAAAATGAGAAGTGTTTTCCTCCACCTGTCCAAGGCTGATAATTTGGATCAAACACGTCTATAAATCCAAAAGGTCCATAGTCAAGTGTAAAACCTCCTGCCGCACAATTGTCGCTGTTAAAGTTTCCTTGGCAATAGCCAACGCGAATCCAGTTTGCCACAAGTGACGTCAGGCGACTACGAAACTCTTTTGCAAGCAAGAGTACTTTCTCTTCTAAAGCTAAACTTGTCTCTATCACATCGCCATACTCGCGTTCTATAAGATGCAGGACTATCATCTCTAACTCTTTCATGGCGTTTGGATGTTCAGCTTTACGAGCGCGGCGACCGAAAAGTTCGATTTGACCAACGCGAAGAAAAGAGGGAGCAACACGTGTAGAGATAGCTACAGCTTCTTCTATCATTACTTCGGGATCTCTTGAGTGTGACTCTTCTCTAAACCAAGGTCTTTGTACTGTCTCTGTTTTTGAAGTGTAGAGAGTCAGTGAACGCGATGTAGGAATGCCAAGAGCATGCATATGTTCTTGTGCTAAAAACTCTCGTATGCTTGAACGCAGAACCGCACGACCATCGGCGCCACGGCAGTATGGCGTTCTACCGCCACCTTTGAGTTGCATCTCCCAGCGTTTGTCATTTATGAGAGCTTCTAGGATAGAGACTGCACGACCATCACCATATCCATTTCCAGTTTGAAAAGGGCACTGTTGGTAGTACTCTGTGCCATAGATTGAGAGAGCATATCCCGTTGCCCAACCCTGCGTTTTCATAGGTTTTGGAACCTCGGAAGTGTCTCCACTAAACATACGCATAAAGTCTGGTGATTGCGCAAGAGAATCAGAAAAACCGAGTTCTTCAAAAAAAGTTTTGCTATGGGCAATGTAGACGGGGTCTTTTATGGGTGTTGGGTTTACTGGGACATAGTGCCCGCTAAAGACTTGTCTTGGAGAGTGGTCTATGCCGTCTTGCGTGGCATCAGGGTCGCACTCTAGCGAGTCTACGAGTGAGTAGTCTGCAAGTTTTGCTAAGTCAGAAAGTGTTTCTACTAACATTTTAATTTCCTTCATGAGAAATAATTTTTTCGATTATACACTTCTTTTTTACGTTCAAACTTAATGAAAAAATAGCTATATATTTCTTGATACTCACTTCAATATCTAAAACAAAGAGCCTTCAAACTTTCGTTATAATCTCTTGAAATTATAAAATAAAGTTCTAAAAGAGATAGAGGATGAGTAGCAAAGAAGAGATTGAATCAAGAAGAAAGTATTGGGAAGATAAAAAAGATGACTTTATCACACTCTTAGATAACTGGCTAAAGCATGACAAAAGAGCTTTAAGTGTATCTGCAGATGAGCTTTATGATGAGTACCTAAAAACTGGCATAGAAACATCTGAGTTGTCACAATACAAATATGGTAAAGATTTACAAAATTGGTTTGACAGCAAACTAAGCACTCTAAACAAAATGTCTAGAAGTTAGTTTTTAAATACTTCAGAGTCTCCTCAAAGTTTGAGGCTACAACGCAGTGAGCATACATAAGGTTATGTGTTAGACCAAAGTCTTCAATCTCCAACTCTTCATTGTCTCTTGTCGCATTAGAGTCAAGTTGAAGTATATGCCGCGTTTTTTCTAGTAGTGAGTTCATGTTTGAAGAGTAGCCTAGCACTATTTTTCCTTTTGCCATTGCGTAGCCCACTTCAAAAACAGTGCCGCTATCAGGTTCTGGACCTCTAAAGGGAGACAAGTTGGCGATGACAATGTCGCACTTATCTATAAAGTCGATATTTGCCACTCTTATCTTTTGGGCTAGTTTTAAAGGGTCAGATTCTTCTATGACATTATCAAGAGGAAAAAGTCCTTCAAATCCATACTCCTCACATAAAGCACTCAACTTTTTTCCATGCTCAATGGGATGAGGTAAAAAAACGTCAGGACCCGCTAGGTATATTTTTTTCTTTAAATCCATGTTTATTTTATTTCCCATGTCTCTCCAGAGTTTAGGAGTTTATCAAAGTCCCCTTCACCTTGTTGCTCTATAACCTCGGCAACTTGAGTCGCTACTTGTTCGTTGTAGATGACGTCTTGTACTGCATATAAAACGCCATAGAGTTTTGGCATGCTTGGGTTAGCATCCATTGAGACGAGTAAAGAGGCTAAGACTTCGTTTGTTTTGTCATGAACAAGACAGTCAGCTTCTGTGTAAGTGCTTCCAAGTTCAACTACCTTGAGTGCCATATCTTCAAAAACGATACCTTTTTTAACTTCATCGCCAAATATAAGAGGTTCGCCTTGGGTTAGGATTATGGAGTGGTCGTCTTTTGTTTTTTTGTCTGCATACTCTGAGTGACAGCCATCATTGAAAATGACACAGTTTTGGTAGACTTCAATAAAAGAAGTCCCTCTATGATTTTCCGCTTCTAGCATAATCTCTTCTATCTGTTTAATGTTAGTATCTGCAGTACGAGCTATAAAAGTAGCACTCGCTCCAAACGCGAGCTTTGCAGGGCTAAAAGGTCTATCTAGTGAGCCATAAGGAGATGACTTTGTTATGTGACCGCGCACAGTGGTTGGCGAGTACTGACCTTTTGTAAGACCATAGATTTCGTTGTTAAAAAGAACAATGTTCATATCTACATTTCTTCTAATGGCGTGTATAAAATGATTTCCACCGATGGCTAAGCTATCACCATCTCCTGTGATGACCCAAACGCTAAGCTCAGGATTCGCTGTTTTTACTCCAGACGCAATAGCTGTTGCGCGTCCGTGTATAGTGTGATAACCATAAGTGTTGAGGTAGTAAGGAAATCTAGAAGAACAACCAATACCTGAAACGCAGACAACATCCTCGCGTTTTCTTCCTATCTTTGTCATGGCTGTTTGTATAGCTGAGAGTATCGCATAGTCTCCACATCCGGGACACCATTTTACTTCTTGATCGCTTGCGAAGTCTTTTTTTGTGTAGTTTAAATCTTCAGTATTAGTCATTTTGAGCCTCCTTAAGAGCATTTGAAAAAGCCTCTTTCAGTTCAGAGATTTTAAATGGCAGTCCTTCAACTTTGTTGTAGGCTATGGCATCGCAAGCGAACTTGGCGTTTATGATATGAACCATCTGCCCCATATTAAGTTCTGGCACTATTACTTTTTTGAAGTTTTTGATGACATCGCCAATGTTTTTTGGCATTGGATTAATGTACTTTAAGTGCATAAGAGATATTTTTTGACCCTCTTTTTGAAGCGCTCTCACTGCCATTTCAACTGAACCGTATGTTCCACCCCATGAGATGACTAACAAGTCTCCACTCTCATCGCCTTCAACTTCTTGTAGGGGAATGTTATTGGCTGCGTTTTGTACTTTTTTCTCTCTTGCATCGCACATCTTTTGATGGTTTTGTGGATCATAAGAGACATTACCAGTGTCGTAGTCTTTCTCTAATCCACCGATGCGGTGTTCAAGACCTTCCATCCCTGGAATAGCCCAATCTCTCACAAGAGTTTGCGGGTCTCTTTGAATCCAACTCCAGTTTTCTTTGTCCACTTCTTTTGGGTCTATCATTTTGTGTTTTATGGAAGTGTACTGTGTATTTATGTCTGGAATCTTCCATGGTTCAGTACCGTTTGCAATGTAGCCATCTGTGAGTAACATAACAGGGGTCATATGCTCAAGTGCCAGTCTACTCGCCTCAAACGCCATGTGGAAGCAGTCGTTAGGTCTAGAAGCCGCTACGATGATTAAAGGCGAGTCTCCATTTCTTCCATAAAGTGCTTGATTGAGGTCGGCTTGCTCTGTTTTTGTTGGAAGTCCCGTTGATGGTCCACCTCTTTGAACGTTTACGATGACTAGAGGCATTTCATAACTTATGGCTAAACCCATGGCTTCACCTTTAAGAGCGATTCCGGGTCCTGAAGAGGTTGTGATTGCCAAAGAGCCAGATAGTCCCGCTCCAATAGCTGTACAAATAGCGGCAATTTCATCTTCAGCTTGAAAAGTTTTTATGCCAAACTCTTTGTGTTTTGAGAGTTCGTGTAGGATGTCTGAAGCGGGAGTAATCGGATAGCTTCCTAAAAAAAGTGGAAGTTTGGCAACTTGTGCGGCTCTTATGAAACCCCAAGCTGTAGATTGATTTCCGTTTATTTGTCTGTACTTTCCTGCGTCGATTTTTGCTTTTGAAACCTTGTAGGTAGAGACTACGGTCTCAAGCGTTTCGGCAAAGTGTGCTCCAGCTTTAAGAGCTGTTTGGTTGGCGTTTAGGAGGGTAGGGTTGTCACTGAAATGGTGAGCAATCCACTCTAACGTTGTTTGCATATCACGATGATAAAAGAAGTAAGTCATTCCCAAAGCGTAAAAGTTTTTACAGCGTTTTTTGCTTTTGCTATCAAGGTCTATATCTTTGAGTGCTTCTGCTGTTTGAGAATCCATAGGAACTTGTATGAGTTGGTAGCCATTTAGCTCGCCACTCTCTAGAGGGTTGGTCTCATAACCTACCTTAGCAACTTTTTTGTCACTAAACGCATCGGCGTTTACAAGAATAGTACCACCTTTTTTTAAGTCTTTAAGGTTTACTTTAAGTGCGGCTGGGTTAAACGCCACAAGCATATCCGCTTCATCACCAGGAGTAAAAACTTCACTTGAGCCAAAGTGTAACTGAAAGCCCGAAACGCCAGCAACTGTACCTTGTGGTGCTCGTATCTCAGCTGGGTAGTCGGGAAAGGTCGCAATGTCGTTTCCCATCATCGCGGATGTATTTGAAAACTGAGATCCTGTGAGTTGCATACCATCACCTGAGTCCCCTGAAAATCTTATTACAACACTTTCAACTTCTGTTAGTGTAGACATTTGTTCACCTTATTTGCTATTTTGTTTATATTAGTATAGCAAATTAGTGTATCAAAATAGGGCTATTTATTTATTCAAATTTTTTGTTTTTCGCTATCTTCATAAAGTTTTTTAATACGGTGTTGCTTATGTCGCATCTTGCTACATTCTCTTGTAGTTTCTCTACATTAAAACCTAACTCTATCAAGCTCTCTTTTTGATTTAAAATGTACTCTTTCATAATGTCTACATCAAACTCAGGGTGAAACTGTACACCCCAGATATATCTGCTGTATCTTACTGCTTGGTGAGGGTCTTTTTGGTTAGAGGCTAAAATGACTGCGTTTGATGGAAGTTTGACAGCACTTTGGTAGTGTGTTTCAAAGCCATAAAACTGTGTAGGAAAGCCTTGAAGCAGTGGGTCATTGAAAGATTCGGCTCTGCGTTTAATCTTGACTCTTCCTATCTCTTTGCCCCTTTTGTTGAAATCACTTTTACCACCTAAAGCTTTTGCTATAAGCTGATGACCATAACATATGCCAAGAAGTGGAATATCTTTACGAGCTATTTTTTTGATGTACTTCTCAAGTGTTACACTCCAGTCTAATTCTTCACTTACCATAGAGTGTGAGCCTGTGATGATAAACGCGGAGGCACTTTGTAGACTTGGTAGTTCTTGGTTTTCTTGTATATAAATAACTTTGATGTTTTTGTCTGATTTGTCCAAAAAGTTTAAAACCCATCTATCAAAATCTCCAAATTTCTTTTTTGTTGAAGGAAAAGTCTCGCCGGTTTTTAGTATATAAGTATATTTCATTAATTTCTCCAGATTTTGCTTATGGATTATATAACTTTTGTGAGAGTTGGCTTTAAAAATTGTGTATAGGTTTTGTACATTAGATATAAATCAACTCAAGAAAGGAGGGTACATCTTAATTCTTAATTTAATAATAAGAAATAACTATAAGCATACTTCACTATTTAAGATATGACAAGCTACAATGCAAAAAAATTATTAAAATACTAAGGGTAATAAGATGATAAATACAGAAGCATTAGCAATACTTCAAGACAAAAATACATCTGCTGAGGTTCTAGACAGCTTGAGTGCAGATGAAGACCAATTTGTTCGTGTAAGAGTTGCTGCACATGTAAATACAGCTGCTGAGACATTAGTAAAATTAAGCAAGGATCCAAGTGAGTATGTTCGTGAGTTTGTTGCAGAACATCAAAATACACCGATTGAGACATTAGTAGAGTTAAGTGAAGACACTTTAGTGTCGTATTGGGTAGCAGGAAATGCTAACACACCAGTAGAGATATTGAATAAGTTTAGTAAGCATGAAGATGAAAATGTACGAGCATCAGTCGCAGTAAATCCAAGCACACCAGAAGAAACATTAAAGATATTAGCTGATGATGAAAATGAAGATGTGCGTTCAGCTGTCGCAAAAAATCCAAAAAACGCCTAAAACTTTAAAGCATATTTATCGACTATTATATTATTTACTTAGTTTTAAATAGAAACAAGAGTATAGATAAATTATGCTATTATCACCCAAAATTTTATTCATATATAAAGGACAATAAATGACAAATGGAAAAGTATTAAAACTTTACATGACTATGCCAGACATGATACGTGCAGGTCATCGTATGTTAGTTGATGACATAGAGTGTGATGAAAACGGTATCATGGGTAGTAGAGATTACGAAAATGGAACTGAGCACAAAATGGTTATAGTTTCAAAAAAGAGTTATGACATTATAGAAGAGAATGATCTTGTTGTTGATGAAGGCGTTTTAATGGAAGATATCTATGTAGATGTTGACCTTAACCACTTAAAAGCAGGTTCTGTTATTGAAATTGGTGATATGCTTTTTGAAGTAGATGGTCCATGTGAGAGTTACCGTTATTTGTATGCTTTTGCACCTGAACTTCCTGAACTTATTCATGGTAACCGTGGTATCTTTGTAACTCCTATAGAATATGGTGGTATGCAAGTTGGGGATGAAGTAAAAGTTTTAAAAGAAGTATAATATGAAAAAAGTAGGTATAGGAGTTGATTATAGTAACATCTGTAAAGACTATAATACAACATACTTAGATAGAGACAACACAGATCCAGCAACTGCTAAATGTATGAAGCAGGTTCTAACTTGGACGAAAAAATTTCTCTCAGAACTTATAGAGCAATTTGACTATAAAGTACATAGTCTAACTTCTGCTGTTGATGCAAACATAGATGACATAGCTTCAAAAAGATTTTTGTTTTATTCTCTAGAAAAAGAGATCACACTACAGAGTTATGTTCTACAAAAAGAGTATGTCCCATACAATACAACTGCAGTTTGGGAATCAGCGCAAGAGGGGAGTGTTCTTGTCCAAAATGATGCTGATGGAGGATCACTCTATCTTTTCTTTAGTGAAAACTCTCAAGAACACATATGGGTACAGGAAAAATTAAAAGATTTTTCTTTAGATGAAGTTATATTGGAAGTAAAATAAATTTTTACTTCTTCTATATTTGCTAAATAGAGCCTTGTTAGGTTCTACTTAACAATACCGTGATATTGCTCATAAACTCTTTTTACATATTTTGGTTTAAGACCAGTTGTTTTTATCTCAGCTAGCTCTTGCTTTATGTGCTCTTGTTTAATAGCAATAAGATTTTCCCATCTTTTAACAAGAAGCTTTCTTATGTCTTTTTCAAAGTCACCGCTATAGTCTGGATATGCAGCGTTTAATACTTCTACTACATTAGCAAATTCTGTTTTTTTAACAAGATCAAGTTGCTCTGCTGGATGTGTCTGTTCTACTTCTATATAATGAGTCCAACCAGCTTCAAGAATAGTTCTTAATTCTTGGGCATAGTCTCTCTCTTCTTCTGGAAACTGTTTTATCAAAGCTGCTGCAATGTTTTTAAGTTCATTAGAGTTTACAATTTCTAGCTCTTCTTCAAAGCCTTTTAAGTCTGCTTCATATTCTGCTGCATCTTCATACATCTTTGCGATTTCAGCATTTTTACTTCTAGTATGATCTGTATTTTTTTTAGGAGGCTCAGTTGTTTCATCTGTTACAGCATGGGCCGCTTTGAGCTCTTCCATTTGTAATTCTAAATAGCGTTTTGTTTTTTGTTCTGCCATGTTTTGGATACCCCGTAATGATTTTTAGTATTCTAGCATTAAGTTATTAAGATTTTTAATAAAAGAAGAAAACAGATTCATTTTTTAGGGATGAATAAAGGTTTGTATTTTTTCTTTAGTATTTGGCTTTTTTGGGTACAATGCAGTATAGGGATGTGATAGTAGTATTTGAAATTAGTATTACGCTGTCTCTTCATTCAAAACTTACTAGAAAACTAGTTTGTTATATTATTTTAGGAGATATTAAAATGGAACAAGCAACTAAAGAAAAATTAGGAAAAATTGTAGAATTAGTAAATAATGCAATGGTAGATCCTGACATTGATGTTGATTACTATATACCAGGTGTTGAAGTGACTGTAAAAGACGGAGATGCTGATAAATCAGGTGATCCATATATTTTGTTAACATATGTAATTAGTGAATATACTAGACCAACACGTACAATTCACCTAGGTAAAACAATGCTAATGAGTACAGCTGAAGAAGTTGCAAACCAAGTTACTTTTTCAATTGAAGAATTCAAAGGTGAGATTGATTCTGTAGAGATGGGTTAAACCATAATTTAATATGATTTCTACCATATAGGGTAAGCTGATGAAAGCTTACCTCTATTTTGACTGACACTTATCTTGATAAGTTTTAGTTACTTCAATGACAAAACTCTCAGTAAACATGTCAGTTGAGTCGTCTTCATCGTAGTGATACTCTGCGAATCCAAAAAAATCTTCAGGTGTAATTTCAAACTCACATAACTTACTGATTGCTTTTTCTTTTTCATTTTTAAAGAAAAGAGTTGCTATCTCTTCACCTTTACACGAGTGTTCGCTATTATTTAAACTCTCAAAACATTTTTGCTTAAAAAGCATCTCTTCTAATTCGTCAAGTCTATCTCCCTCTTCGACAGTTGCTGTTCCGCTTTGGAGTATTTTCATTATTATTTCTTGCATTTGTTCTAATATCTTTGATTGCTCGCTCATTCTATTCCCTTATTGTCGTCTTTAAAAGACTCTATTTATTTTAAGACTTAGTAATTTACAAAATTATTGATATTACTAAAATATGCTAATTATATCTTGCAATACCAATTTAAAGGTAAATCTTTTTATTATTTTTATTTATATAAGTAGATTTATAAAAAGGTTTAATTTATTTGGATATGATAGTAGAGAAGAGATTGGTGTAAAATGTATGACTCAATTTCTAAACATCCAATTGGATAATGTAAATGGTTTTTGTAAAAGTGAACATAGATAATTGAAATTATATATGTTTTTGTCGAGCTAAGTAGAGTGAATCTCTATTGAGCGTAGGATTATATAAAATCCTTTAAAGGAGAAAGATTATGTTACAAGCACAAAAAGAAAAATTACAAAAAGTTGTTGAACTCGTTGATAAGGTCGGAGTAAATCCTGATGTTACTGTTGATTATTTTATTCCTGGCGTTTTAGTTACACCAGATGCAGATGGTAGCGGTGATATCGGTGGACCTTATGTACAATTTACATATAAGCTTAATGGTACTGATGACCATGTACAGCATATGCCATTAACACACGGCTATCTTGAAAAAACTCCTGAAGATTTAGCAAATTTAATTACGTTTTCTTTAGAAAGGTTTATGGAAGAGATAGATTCTCGTCAATACGGAGCACAATAAATTGGCATTTATAAAGTTATAGATTTCTATAACTTTATTGTTCGCCTATTAATAATCATCATCGTCCTCATCATTCATGCCTAAATTTTCCATAAATATACCAGCCAATACTTCAGCTTTCATATAAAACTTATCAGCAATTTGGGGAATAAACAATTTAGAAACTGTACCTTTGAAAAGCTCTAGCCATCGTTCAAAGCTCTCTACAGACAAAGGCCCTAAAAAAGCATGGGGAGGAAAAGGATCACCACCATAACCTTTTTTTCCAGTCATCATTAAGAGCCAGAAGTTATCTAGGGTGTGTAAGTGTTCATGCCATTTTCCATTTTTTAAGTCATCACCTAATGCTTTAATAAAAAAGGGGCTTAAAAGATCATCTTTAAGGACAAGAGCATAAAACTCTCGTACCATCTGGTGTATATTAGTTCTATCTACTGTATCGTACAAATTAACTCCTCATTCTATAGCACAAGTATAGCTAAAGTGTATGATAAAATTAGTTATTCACAACCACAACTACCTGTACTACAACTACTGTTACTACCTGTACCACAACTACTGTTACTACCTGTACCACAACCTGAGTTTGGGTTATCTGCTACGGTAATAAGAAAATCATTCCCAGCTATTTTTTGAGCACTAAACATATGTGTAGAACAAAAGTCTTCATTCATAAGTTCTGCTAAAACATGTGCATAATTGTAAGCATCTTTTTGAGTTTCAAATGCTTTTTCGCTAGGGTATTCACTTTTTTTGAAGCAACTACACTCTTTTTGCATATATACTGTGTACATTAAATTTCCTCTATTTGTCATTTATTTTTGGGAGTATAGTAATAATAGCTGAAAAAAAAGCATATTTTGAAAGTAGGTATTGTATATAAAATAGGATTTATATTTAGCAGGGCATTTGAGTAACTTTAGAAGTTACTCAGAGTATGTCTTAGTTACTACCACTATTTCCTGGAGTAACTTGAGTAGAATCAAATCCAATTGTCACACCGCTTTTTTTCACGAGGTCTCTTGCATCTTCTACATCTTCATCTTCTTCATCATCGTCAGGTCTTACTGTACTATGTATTATTATCTTTTCACCATAGTCTACGGCTTCAAAATAGTGTTTCATACAAAACTCTTGATTCATACGACACTCAAGTACACGTGCTTTATTGTACATATCTTCTCTTGTTTCAAAAGTCATTACTTTATCTAAGCCACTTTTGAGAAAACAGCTACACTCTTTTTCTATTTCTATTGTATACATTACAGTCCTTTGCATATTTTTATAGTTATATCGTTTATAACTTAAATTACATTATTTCTTTATAAGATGATTAAAATTCTTTAATTACCTTAAAGTCTCCAGCCTCAAATGAGTAAACTTTTCCAGCTTTTTTGTCAATTATAACTGGACGTATCCACTCGTTTAATATAAACTCTTTAGCAACCGAGTTCTCAACAGCTTTTCCAACTGTCTCTAAAGGTGCTTCCATATAAGTAAGTAATCTTACTGGCTCGTGATAAGCTTCACCCTCTAGTAGTACTGATTGTGTTGGTAGGCCAATTTTAAGATCACTATAGTTACCATTAAATACACCGATGTTAGAAACGACATTATGGTAAACCTTTGAACCAGCTCCATATATGGCATTATCTACAGTTGCAAAGTAGTGTTCAAGGTTAATCCACTCTCCAACAACGAGTGGTCCATTGAAAATTCTTGTCAGTATCTCAGCATCTTGATTATCTAGTTTGGCATCATATGAATGCATAAATAGTCTATTGCCAAATGGCATATGTTTAATAGACTTTCTAGGACCAGCAAATACTCCCATAACACCTGCTAATCCCCATTCAGGTCTTGTTTCAGACCAGTCCATAGATTTAACCATAATATCATTTTGAGTCTTCGTATATGGAAGTTGAGCAGCTCGTTCATGGCGAGAAATAGTTGAAGCTTTTTCAAAGTCTTGCATAACTATTGAAAATCTTTTCATCTCATCTTCATTTAAAATATCAGTATCATGAAAGCTAATTTCATCTGTCGTTGTGACATGTAAAGAAGGAATAAATTTTACATCATCAGGAATTACAATTCCTTTTTTTGCTAGCTCTTCTCTTACTTCTTTTGAGTTTGCTATCATACATAGTGCTCTGTTGTTTGGAAGGGAACTCTTACCACCACATGCACCACAATCTAGAGCAGACTCAAATGGATTGTTATCTGATGCACTTACATGCCCAGATAGTATGACAAATTCTGCAAAATTTTCAACTTGACCAATCATTGTTAAAAATTTATATAAATACTCTACTTTTTCTTCAAGCGTAAATCCAACTTTAGAAAGTTTGATTTTTTGAAGTTCGTAATCATGAGCAGAAACATTATAGTTTTTTTGGAGTTGATCCAAGAGCTCTTGAGGGAGTTCAAAATTTAACTTTTTACCAAAAACAAGGTGCTCACGTATTGAGTGTATCTCATCTTGAGTATAACTCTTGGTAGAGTAATTGATAATTGCTTCATTTATGAGATGTATATGCAGTCTATTAACATAGATTTCTATCTCTTCGTTTGTCAATTTATCAAGTGTGTATGTAGTTTTTGGTTTTTTTGCTTTAAAGTTTCCGAAAAATCTTTCGGTCTTTTGTGGAGCAAATGTTTTTCCAAAGAGATTGATTCCAAAGATCCATCCAATTGCTTCAACCATAATATATGGTGTATAAGGATTGTTTTTTAGGTCACTTATGACTTTCTTTGTAGTCTTATTAAGTGTTCTTTTAGATCTATATTCATCATCTGATTCTTTAGTAATTTCAAATACTATATTTCCTGGTTTTACAACTGCAGGACACAGTAGTTGTTCATTTGTTTTATCAAATTCAACAAATGCGATAGGAAATCCTAAAAAGCCTCCAGCACCATAAGTCGTATAGTTTCCAGTACTCTCAATAGCTCTTCTTGTTATTTCAGATCTTACATCTAAACACATTGTAATGGAAGCTAAAGGTCGTTCACTTTCAGGTTTATCATCTAATTTCATTTCATCTATAAAGGTGTGGATATAAGTGTCTTCGAGGGACTTCATCCATATAAATCCCTCTTCTTCTCTCAAGACTTCCATAATCTTAGCAAGTTCCACAAGTGGGATATTACTCTCTAAGATATCGTTTGAAAGGTGGACTTGTTTAGCATCTAGGTGAAGCTCTTCTTGTACATATCTTTCTAGGATATCATCGTAGTTTTTAGACTCTTCCATAGCATCTATATACTTTCCAGGAAGATTGTAGTTAAACTTTAACATTTTGAGGACTACATAGGCAGCATTTTTTAGAGAGTAGTCATGTAAAAGATCAAAATTATTAATTTTTCGATGCTGTAAGTACACAAGTTCATAGTATAATCGAATAGCTATATAATCCATAAGAGAGGATGGGTATTTTTGCTGTTGAAAATAACTAGGGTCTTCAGAACGATACTTGATAAAACCAGCCCAACCATGTAGTTTTAGAACATGTGTTAAGAGATATCTCTCTTTATTTTTAACATGGAGTCTCTCTAGCGCTTCTTCTACAAATGTCTCGGAGTCATGTGGATAATCAAAATCCTCATAAAGCTTAAATGTTTCAAACATACCAAGCTCTCTGTTTTGCATTGAAAGTGTTGATTGGTCTTCATCTAAAAATCGAGTGATGTATTCTATGATACTTTTTTCTATGACTTCTTTATCATCTCTATGAAATAATATATCGTTAATTTCATAGAGTGTCATATGTTTGGTTATTTGCTTGAGCCATCTCTCTTTGTTGTGATAAGAAAATTCATCATCAAGATAGGCTAAGAGGTCTTCATCTACAGCATGCTCTTTGTTATCTGCTTGTTTTCTAAAATGATTCCATAAAGGGTTTACTTCTAAAAGACATTTCATAGCTAGATCATAATGTTCTGCAAGTCCATCAACCTTCAGAACTTCTTTGAGGTTTTCTTCTAAAATAGCATGAGAAATCTTACCTTCATTATAAAATTTAAGGTAGTAAGATGGCTCCATGTAGACTTTTCCGCCATATATTTTTTTGGCTTTATTGAGTCCCTCTTTAAATCCAAGATGTTCAAATCCTTTTAAAGGATTGTGATGGATAAATGAACCTATAGGCCAGTAATGTGGTACATTACCCTTAATTGCATCTAGTTTTTCTATAATACCCATACAAGTATCTCCTTAATCCCATAAATACTTAATAGGGCTAGTAGTCCTATAATAGAAAAATGGGTTATTTTTTCTTTAGTGTTTAAATCTACATAGTGAATATTTGGATTTGTTTTTCCAAAAATTGACTTTTCTAGTACTTTCATAGAGACTAAAAAGTTTCCAAAATATATACTAATAACAACGATATACCAAAGTAGATCAGCTTCAGTATTGAAAATATATGTCAAAAAGAATAAGGAATTTGGTAGTGGTGGGTAAAGACCTATACTTATAAGATAGACAGTAATATGAATTCCAACTAAAGGTGTTGCAAGGGTGATTCCTCTCACATAAAGATAGTTTGCACTTCCATAATGTTTTTGATAGAAATTAGCAATTGAGTAGAGACCAATTAATGAGACTAAGAGTGATAAGCTATAAAATGCACCCTGTTCTTCAAAAAGAAGAAAAAATGGAGCATTCATATAGATGAAATAGTAAGCTAATTTATAAAAGTTTGTTGTTTGAGTTGCTCTATAAACAGAATACATTGCACTAATAAATGAAATCATTACAAGTATTTCAGAGTGTGTATTGTGTATAAAAAAAGATAAGACGATGGCACTAAAAAGCATAATAGCACTTAGTAAAAATATAGACTTGCTACTAAACTTATCACTTTTCTCTAGGAAAATATAATATGGCAAACCAGAAACTAGAAGCAAAAAGATACTATTAGTAATCATAATTTCCCCTTTTTCGAGCTTTTGAATATATCAAAGTAATATCCTTCTTTCACTAAAAATCTATAATATTGCCATTTAGTTTGATTAGACTTTTTGTCTGAGCTTAGAGAACTGCAAGCAGGTTTTCTATATATAAATAACCATCCCAAAAGCATAATTAATGCTACAACTATTAGTGACATAGTTAATGTAACATTAAGTGTTGCAGCTTCGTAGAATAATAGGGAGTCTTTACCATATAAAAAGTGCTCTAGAGATAAACCAATATACTCATATGTGAAAAGTACAAGGATAAATGAACTGATGATTCCTAATATAACTTTTATGGAATCTGTTTTAGATACTTTAAAAAATGATAAAAACATTTGTGTTCCTGTAAGCCATGCAAATGCTAAGATTATAATAGCTGCATTAAACTCAAAAAATTCAGGTGCAAGTACAATTTTTGCAGCAATAAATGTAAGAACAGGGAGGATAGTAAAAAATGCAATAAGTTTAAATGTTTTAGCACTACGGTACTTTATCTCTCTATCTGAAAATGTTTTTTGAGAGAGGCGTTCAGGTATATTGGAATCTTTTCTAGCATATTTAATGACACTACCAGATTCTAAGAAGAGAGAAGCTTTAAAAATTCCATGTACGATTAGGTGGTATACGGCAAGGGAAAATGCACCTAAACCAACTTCCATAATCATGTAGCCCATTTGCCCTACAGTGGAGTATCCAAGTGAGCGTTTTATATCAGAGACCACAAGCATTAACATTGATGCAAAAATAGCAGTAAAAAGTCCAATTACGAATGCAATGTTAAGTACCATCGGTGTTAAAATTAATAAATATGCCATTTTATTTAGAAGGATTCCTCCAACATTGACAACACCCGCATGCATTAAGCCAGATACTGGAGTTGGTGCTTCAGATGTGTATGGAAGCCATATATGAAAGGGAACAATGGCAGACTTCATCATTGCTGCTAGTAAATAGAGTAAACCAACTGTAAAAATCATAGGATCATTAATCGGGTTTTGCGACATAAGAAGCCACTTCTCTTTTAAAATACCTAAATCAAAACTTCCAAATGTCTGGTATGTAAGAATAACAGCAAGTAAAAAGACAAAGTCAGCACTTTTATGAATATACATAGTCCATCTAGCATTTTTTACGGCTGTTTTAGAACCTACATTAAAAGAGACTAAAAGATATAAACCGACACTCATAAGTTGCCAAGCTAGTGCTAAAACTATAAGGTTATTACTCATTACGAGTAAATATATAGATGCAAAAATAAAGTTTAATAAAATAAAAAATCTTTTGTATCCGGCTTCATCCCACATATACTTTGTAGCATATTTACGAATTACTAGACCTAAAATAGCTACATATGGGACTAATATTGCTGAAAGTTCGTTATATATAAGCAGTCCGTCAAAACCAACAATTTGTGTGTCATAAGCTATTACATAGTATGAACCTGAAAGTGCAAGTAGTGCTATCATGCTTGAGAGCATGATACTTACTTTTGGAATTTGCTCTTTTTCTTTAATAAATCCGAGCATTATCGCAATGACTATCGGTATAAACGGGATAAGCAATATAATTTTTTCCACTCAATCTCCTGATAAGTATTAAAAGCACACAATAGAAAATCTCTATAAATGGCTAAGAATCTATAGTATAGAATATTTACGAATATCAATTGTACAATAAAACTTTATCAAAACTAGCTTCTGTATCCTTTATTATTTTGTTTGAAAGCAAAAATAAAGTAATAAGAAAGAGTTTATCCAATACATACAATGTGATAAATTAAAAGTTTTATACTAGCAGTTTATAATAGAATAGTGTAAAAAAGTCATTTATAGATATGTGCTTTATACTAAGTGATACAAATATACTCATATAATTTGCTATTTAGATTTAGCGGAAAGACAATCTTTATAGAAGATGATAAAGCAAGCCATAAGAGAATTGTTTAGTTTATAGTAAGTAAAAATGATTTATATAATGAGAGATAGTCTCAGAGAATAGCAAGAAGAAATAATCATGTTATATTCTATGTATATTTAATATAATAAGCCCTATATATATAGTATGCTATTTTAGATAAAAATAGCTAAAAATTGAGAAACTTACTAGTTAAATTTAGAGTAACTATATGATAATGAGTACTTATGAAAGCAATATCACAAAATATTGATTAAAAAACCTCTAAACTTTACTCTCTGTATAATGTAGATTATTTAAACCTATTATCGATAAAGTTAAAGAAAATTAAAAGGTTTTTTCAGTAAACTCCATTTTGAAAACATAAATGTAGTTATTTTAAGAAGATATGAACGCTCTTAATGGTTATTCTAAGAAAGCGTTTGTGTACCATTTTAACACTACACGCTAATTATTAGCTACTATGGCTAGTATCAATGTTTAAGTTATTATTAGGAGTCAAAATGTATTACGTAGCAAAAGTTAATTCAGACATGTGTGCTGAATATAAATGTAACACTTGTACACTATATTGTCCAGAAGCTAATACGCTTATGTTCGATAAAGATGGGAACACATCTTGGGTAGACGAAGATAGATGTAAGGGTTGTGCACTGTGTGTGTACGTATGTACTGATATGCTAGATCGTAATTGTATTACGATGGAAATGGCTGGTCACGAAGAATAATAATTAAATAATATTATATATTCTAAAAATAAAAATCTATAGGAGAACTTATGGCAAATCAAGGTCCTGCGTATTATTCACCGTATCCTACGGCAGTATATGAAGGTGTAGTTACACCACCAGAAGGAAAAGCACTTTTATTAGAAGAAGTGGTAGATGAAGAAATAGCAATGAGAGAAATTGCAAGAGTAATGTTGACAAGCGAAAATGCAACTATTTTCCCTGGTCCACAAGTACTATATGGTTATAGTGAAGAAGCTAAGAAAAAAGCTACTCTTATCAAAGAGATGGCAGAAGTTCTTAATGCTAAAATGATTCCAATGTACGATTACAGACCAAAGTATCCAAAAATTGATGCAGAAGTTGAAATCAATCCAAATCACCCTAACTTAACAATTTGGCATAACAATATCAAAGCAGCAATTTTTATTGGTGTACACTGTCACTATGCAAATGTTGCATTAAAAATGGTTAGATCTGAAACAGATTGTTGGACTGTAGGTATGTGTGCCTTATCTGGACACGAAGATGCTATGGCAACAGTAAGAGATCAGCATGCTGAAGATGTAGCAAAGTTTATTGAAATTGCTAGAGAAGTAAAATCAGAACTAAAATTATAAGAAAAGGAGACAATTAATGAGTACTATTAAAGATATGACAGACACACATAACTGGTCTGGACAGAAATTAGTTACAGCGGATCACTTACTTTTCGACGCTCCAAGAGAAAAGCACTTCATGACTGGTTCTGAAGTTTTAAAAGAAGCAGTTAAAAGATGTACAGTTGATGCATCAGTTTCATACCCAATTACTCCACAATCAGAAGCAGCTCACCTTATTGGTGAACTATGGGCTGAAGGTTACGTGGGTACATACTTTCGTGGAGAGAATGAATTTGGTGTAATGTCAGAAGTTGCAGGTTGTGCAATGGCAGGTGCTAGAACAATTACTACAACTTCAGGTCCTGGTACACTTAGAGCAATGGAAAACTTCGCTCAGTGGTCTGGTACAAGAATCGCATGTCAACTTATTCTTATGGCACGTGGTATTAATTCACCACTTACAATTCAACCAGATAACTTAGAAGTAAGTTATTTACTAGAAACTGGTTGTATGGTTTGGTATGCAGAAAATGTTCAAGAACTTTTCGATATGTCAATTGCAGCGTTTGTTGTTGCTGAACAACCTGATGTTCATGTTCCAATTATTACTGCTGTTGATGGTTTCTTTGTTTCTCACACTCGTGAGTCAGTAATGTTACCAGCTGATGATATAGCTCTTAAGCCATACAACCCATATGCAGCTCCATTACCTCCAATTGACTCTGAAACACCTCCAGGGCGTTTTTTAAGAGATCCATTCGTAATGAAGTCTAACTATATCTCTTATGCAACACATGCTTCATGGCAGTGGGAAGTAAGATCTGCAGTTGAGCGTTCACGTCGTTATGCAGAGCATTACTTAAAAGGTCTTGTTCATATTACAGGTGATGAAGATGCAGAAGTTGCATTTGTTACTTGTGGTACTGCTTCTCACCAAGCAAAAGAGGGACAAAGAGAGTTAGCAAAACTAGGTGTTAAATCTAAAGTTATCAAACTAAGAACTATTAGACCTTTCCCTAAACAAGAACTTATTGCAGCACTTGAAGGTGTTAAGTATGCATTCGTACCTGAGTTCAACATTGTTGGATGGTTAGAGAAAGAAGTTAGAGGTGCACTATACGGTGTAAGTAAAACTGAAGTTGTTGGTGGACCTAGAGTTGCTGGTGGTATGAGTTTACCTGCAGAAGCAATAATCCAAGAAGTTATGGAAAAAATTAACCCTGGAAAAGGAGCATAATATGGCAATTGATATATATAAAATCAACCCTGAATTTAGAGACATTATGCCTCAAGAGATCATTGATCTTGAGGAAAAAGCTACATGGGCACAAAATCAAGAAAAACCTCGTGGTATTAAGGAACTTCCTGATACTAAAGAGATTCTTGAAGAACACTCATTATGTGCTGGTTGTCCAGAAGCAGCTGCATTAAGATATGTACTTGCGGCACTTCCAAAGCCAGAAGAAACTATTATTGTTAATTCAACTGGTTGTACATCTTTAATGTTCCCACATATCGCACTTCATACTGTGCATTCACTATTTGGTAACCAAAATGCAGTTGCATCTGGTATTAAGAGAGTTCTTGACTGGAGATTTCCAGATACAGATAAAGATGTTGTTGTTTTAGCAGGAGACGGTGCTACTGTTGATATCGGTCTTGACTATACACTTCAATCATTTTTTAGACAAGAAAACATTACTACTATTTGTTTCGATAATGAAGTTTATGCAAATACTGGTGGACAAGAATCAGGTTCAACTCCAAGAGGTCAAGTTTTCAAAATGGCACCTACTGGTAAGAAATTTGAAAAAGTTAAAATGTGGGAGCTTGCTGTTACTTCAGGTTGTCACTATTCTATGAATATGACTGCTTCTGCACCTAAAGCTGTTGCTAAAGCAGTTAGAGAAGCTATCTTAATCGCAAGAGAAGTTGGACCAACTTTCCTTAACATTTATACACCATGTATTCTTGAAATTGGACTTAGTGCTAATGAAGGACTTGGAGAGATGAAAGATCAAGATAAAGATAGATTTGCTAATTTCAAGCATGTTTCACCAGAAGCAGAAGAATTCTTGAAAAAATGTAAAGCAGAAGGACGTTTATAATGGCTAAAGATTCAATAAAAGTTAGACTTCCAGGTCTAGGTGGTCAAGGTGCTGTTACAGCTGCTCACATTGCAGCTACAGCAGCAGACACTGATGGTTATTTTGCAGTTTCAAATCCATTTTTTGGTGCTGAAAAACGTATGGCTCCATCTGAGTCTTATGTAAGAATTGGAACAGTGCCTATTTATGATAGAGGTGAAGTAATTTATCCAGATGTTGTTATGATTTTCCACCCACAAGTTATTACTATGGGTAAATCATATACTATGCCTTTTTATGCTGGTATTAAAGAAAATGGACTTGTTATTATTAACAGTGACCACGACCTTTTAACAAAAGAAGATAAAAAGACTTTAGATGATTTAAATGTTAAAGTTTTAACTCATGACTTTACTCAATTTGCTATAGATCAAGCAGGTACTGAACTTGCAACAAATATGGCAATGCTAGGTGCATTATTTGGTGCACTAGGTACAGTTAGTAAACCATCAATTGAAGAAGGGATTAAAGATAGATTCCTTAAAAAATATACAGCATCTGGTGGTACTGCTACACTTGACTCTGTTATTGAGAAAAAGTTTAAAAAGAAACAAGAACTTATTCAAAAAAATCTTGATACTGCATCAGCTGCTTATGATTTAACAGCTGATTGGGCTAAAAAAGTTGGACTAGAGCAAATTCTAGAAGACTCAAAGCACAATAACGGTAACGCATAATTTTATAACTGTGTCTCTGACACAGTTATAATCCCTTCTATTAACAATTTTTCCCCTATATTTTTTTAATATTCCCTCATAGATAAAAGCTTCTTAAACTCATTTTTACTAAATTATTACGATTAAAACCAATTTATTAAATAAATAATTCATAACAATATAAATCTCTTTAATTTTATTCATATATTGTTTTTATAGTAGTTCAAGTATATTTTGATAAGATAATTAGCTCATATGATTGAGAACTAATAGTTTGTATTGTATATTTGTTCTTAATTTTATATTGCTAATGTATTCTACTATTACACTATTTGTAGCATATTGAAAAAAATCAGAAAAAATAATGATACTAAAAGTAACATGATATTGTCTTGCTTATGTATGCTTTTAGATTTTTTTATATAAAAAGAATAGTTTTTGAAGATTGAAAAACTAAAACTAAAAGCAAAATATGATACTATTTGTAACATATTTAGCGGATATTTTTCAATTATTAGCAAAGATGGGGTAATACGGAATAAATTATACTTTTTCTTAGACCTTTTATGTATAATACTAATCGAAACTTTTTCGTTCATAAATGTAAGGAGTAAACTATGTTAAAAAAAGTCACAGAAGGCCCGGCAGGTTATATGCCACAGTCAGCACCATCTATGGGAGTGGAACTTTCACCAGAAGGTGAAGCTTTACTTTATGGAAACATTGTATCTGAAGAAGAAGCAATGAGAGATGCTGCTATAGCATTACTTACAAGAGATAATCCTACAATATTCCCTGGACCACAAGTTCTATGGGACTGGAAAGATGACGTAGCAGCAAAAGCTGCAGCACTATTAGAGCTTGCATCTGAAATTCCAAATTGTAAAATTATTCCGATGCCAGATTACAGACCTAAATATCCAAAAATCGATGTTAAGGCTGAAATTAATCCAAATCACCCAAATCTAACAATTTTAGATAATAGAATCAAAGCTTGTATTTTTGTTGGTGTACACTGTCACTATGCAAACCTTTCACTTAGAATGATTCGTGCTGGTACAGATTGTTATACAACAGCATTATGTGCTTACATGGGACATGAAGAAGCAATGGCATCAATAAGAGATGTACATGCATCTACGGTTTTAAGATTTAAAGAGATCGTAATTGAAGAAAGAAATAGATTAGGAATTGAGTGGACACCTACTCTTCCACCTGAAAATCCATCTTTACAAAAAGAGGATTACAGTACATTAGCACCTGCAGATTATGGCGAGTATAGAAGTCTCATCATGACTAAAAAAGGTGAGCATGTTACTGAAGTTGAATAAAGGAGAAATTAGATGAGTCCAAATACACCACCAAAATTAGTAAAAACATTAGCAGATATTAACTATATGCTAAAGGAAGCTCCGAGAGAGAAGCACTTTATTACAGGTGCTCAAGCAATGGCGGAAGCTGTTAAAAGAGCAAACGTAGATATGGCAATTGCTTACCCAATTACACCACAGTCAGAGGTAATGCACCTTGTTGGTGATATCTATGCACAAGGTCATATTAAAGAGTACTATAGAGCTGAAGAAGAACTTGGTACTATGTCAGCAATCGCTGGTGCTGCAAGAGCGGGTGTTCGTCTGTTTACTGCTACATCAGGACCAGGTTTATTACGTGGTTTAGAAGCAATCGTTTCATGGCCAGGTCACCGTGTTCCAGCGGTTCTTGGTATATTAACACGTGTTGTTAATGCACCATTATCAATTCAACCTGATAATATAGAAATGGCATATATGATGCATTGTGGTGCAGTTATGTTACATGCTGAAAATCAGCAAGATACATTTGACTATACACTTGCAGCATTCGCTATTGCTGAAAAAGTTGATGTTTACATTCCAGTTGCAGTTGCTACAGAAGGTTTCTTCGTAACACACGCAAAAGGTTATGTTAACATGATGGCTGATGATATTGCTCTTCACCCATTTGATGCAATTGCTGCACCAGTTCCAGCTATGGATAATGAAACGCCACCAGCTAGAATTCAAAGAGATGCTCCAGTTCAAAAGTCAAACTTTATGAGTTACTTAATTCATGCTGTATGGCAACAAGAGATTTGGGATTCAAATAGCCGTGCTATGAAATACATCTATGAGTACCTTGGTGGACCAATCGAAGTTCAAAACCCAGAAGCTGATGTATTTGTTGTTGCATCTGGTTGTGCTGCTGCACAAGCTAGAGAGGCACACAGATATGCTCAAGATGAAGGTTTAAGTGTTGGTCTTATTAAAGTAAGAGCAATTAGACCTTTCCCTGTTGATGAAATTAGAGAAGCAGCTAAAAATGCTAAGGCACTTATCGTTCCTGAACATAATATTATTGGTTGGTTATCTAAAGAAGTTAAAGCAGCTATTCCAAATGGTGGAATTGTTGTACCAGGTCCAAGAGTGTTCGGTGGTATGACATTACCAGTTGAGCTAATAATGAAAGAAGTTTACACTGCTCTAGGTTTAGAGTACGAGTTAAAATTATAATAAGGAGATAAAATGAGTTTAAAATATATAACACCAGTAGATACATTCAAAAAATATCTACCAAAAGATTATGTTGAATTAGTTGATTACGGTCCGTTTGGAAAAACTCAAGAAGAAGCTGGTCCAGGTAACATGGGTCAATTTAAAGAGTTAATTGAAGAACACCCAATGTGTTCTGGATGTTGGATGGCTTATTACATTAGATTAATATTCGCTTCACTTCCAGCACCTGAAGAAACTGTAACACTTGGTACAGCTGGATGTGGTCGTTTGGCTATTTCTCAAGCTGCAGTACCATTTATTTATGGTAACTATGGTGATCAAAATGCTATGGCTTCTGGTCTTACACGTGCATTTAGATTACGTTTTCCTGAGAAACATAAAGATGTTATTACTATCGCTGGTGACGGTGGTACTATGGATATCGGTTTCTCAATGACTATGCACTCATGGATTCGTGGTGAAAGATTTACTACAATCATGCTTGACAATGAAGTTTACGGAAATACAGGTGGACAAGAGTCTGGTATGTCTCCTAAAGGTGCTGTACTTAAGATGGCTCCACTTGGTAAGAAAGGCGAAAAAATGCCTGCTACTGATTTAGCAAAAGCTGCTGGTTGTGTTTACATTGTAAGAATGTCTCCAACTAACATCAAAAAAGCTGCTAAAATCATTAGACGTGCTATTTTTGTTGCTCGTGAAGTTGGTCCTACATTTATTCATGCATATACTTCATGTAATATTGAGTACTCAATTCCTACTGAAGATGTATTTGCAGATGCAAAAGAGAAAGAGAAAACACGTTTTCAATTTTTCGAATACATGACTGATGAAGCCGCTGCTGTTATTGAAAGAGTAGAGGAAGAAGAAAAAGTAGCTAGAAAAGAAAGAAAAGCTGCGAAAGCGGAGGTTAATTAATATGTCTGAACAAAAGAAAAGAGAAAGATATAATATTAGAATTTCTGGTCTTGGTGGTCAAGGTGTTGTAACTACTGCACACATCCTTGGTTCTACTATGGATAATGCTGGTAAATATGCATCTTTGGTTCCATTTTTTGGTTCTGAAAAAAGAATGGCACCAGTTGAAGCTTATGTAAGAGCTTCTTCTGATCCAATTTACGAAGTGGGTGAAGTTGTTTATCCGGATATTATTATGATCTACCATTCACAAGTTGTGACACACGGTAAATCATATACAATGCCTTTTTATACAGGTCTAAAACCAAACAGTTTGATTATTATCAATACTGACTTTGATGTTCTTACTGAAGATGATATTGTTGTTCTTGAAGAGTTAAATGCAACAGTTGTTCAATTTGATGCAACTGCCTTAGCTTTAAAAATTGCTGGTACTGAACTTGCAACAAACATGGCAATGATGGGTATGTTACTTGGTCTTACTAAACTTGTTACAACAGAAAACATCGAAGCAGCGGTAAGAGAGAGATTCCTTGGAACTTCTTTCGTTTCTTCTGGTGGTACAGCAATGCTGGATTCTGCAATTGAGAAAAAATTTAAGAAAAAAGAACAACTACTTGAGGCAAACATGAATGTTATTAATAAAACATTTGAAATGGCTGACTCAGTTGACATTAGTGGTTCTGAACTAATCGTTAGATTCGCAATATAAGGAAGGATATAAATGTATTATGTAGCAAAAGTAAACTCAGACATGTGTGCTGAGTACAAGTGTAATACTTGTACACTCTATTGTCCAGAAGCAAATACGCTTATGTTCGATAAAGATGGTAACACGTCTTGGGTAGATGAAGATAGATGTAAAGGATGTGCACTTTGTGTATATGTTTGTACAGATATGCTAGACCGTAATTGTATTACGATGGAAATGGCTGGTCACGAAGAGTAGTCATACTAAGCACTAATTTATGATTAGTGCGACAGTTGCAGCTTTATTTAAACAAAGTAGTTTAGATAAAGCTGTATCCTTAAAATAAATAAATCCTCTTAATTTTAGAATCCTTTTTATAAAAATCATTTCCTCTTAAATTTTATATCGATGTTATAATACATTTTACTAAAATACTTATGGAGAAAATATGAACAAAATAGAATTACTTGTAAATGATGAAAACCTTGAAATCATAAAAACAATTTTAGATAATTTACGAGATGGAATCATCTCTGAAATGAAGTTAAATGAAAAACCTGCAAAGATAAAACATACTAGATATCAACCAAAAACTAATAAAGTTATTTATGAGAATGAATCTGCTACAAACGATAGTAGTGGTAAGTATGCAAGCCTCTCTACATATAAACAAAGACTCAAAAAGTAGTATAAAAATGTATAAACTAAACTATTATGTACCTGCTCATGCTAAAGAGGAGACGAAGAACGCTCTTTTTAAAATTGGTGTTGGTAAATTTGACAACTATGAAACTTGCTCTTGGGAAACATTGGGAACTGGACAGTTTAAACCAATTGCAAATGCGAAACCAAATATTGGTCAACTTGATACATTAGAAATTCTTGATGAGTATAAAATAGAACTAATTTGCCATGATGAGTTAATTGAAAAAGCAATTGAAACTTTAAAAGAAACACATCCATATGAAGAGGTTGCATATGAAGTCTTTAAAATGGAAGAGTTTTAAAGATAGTTAAGGAGTTTAACTCCGATAAAAATTACTCCTAAAAACAGGACAGAGGAGATAAATACTAAAGCAGTTACTACTCGAGGTTTACACGCATAAAGTGAAGCTAGATTTACATTTGCTATGGCGAGGGGCATAAGAAGTTCGACAAAAATGATACCTTTGATCATTGTATCCATCTCAATAGCACTCAATACAACAAAAGCAATAATAGGTAGGAAAATAAACTTAAGTGTTAAAACCCATATAAGCAAGCTCTTGCTAATCTCTTTAATCTTTGTTCCATAAAGATAAATTCCAAATAAGAAAAGTTGCATTGTCATAGAGGCATAAGCCCCCATCATCAACATGTTCATAATTGAAGAGTGAATATGCACTTGATATGTACTAAGAAGTATAGCTATAAGTGCAGCCCAAAGAATAGGTAGTTTAGCTATGTTAAGAAGAGATGTTCTTGTGTCAAAACTTCCACGAGAGTAGTAAAAAACACCAATAGTATAGACTACAAATACATTAACTAAGTTTACAACAGTTGTATAGGGAATCGACTCTTCTCCAAATATAGCTATATTGATAGGAATACCAAGGTTTCCAGTATTTCCTATTATAGCTGCAACAGTTGCAATAGAGTACTCTTTTTTATCTTCAAAAAGATACTTTGCTATCAAGGCTGAAATAACAACAAGAAGTGCAACAATGAGTAGATAGATAGAGGGTGCAAATATAAGTGAGGTATCCATGGGACGAATTAGTAAACCCCAAAAAGTTAAAAAAACTTGTAAAAAGTAAACATTTATAAGTGTGATTGTTTGATCATCTATTTTCTCTTTAAAACTGCGTTTAGCAACATAACCCATAATGATGAAAACATAGATACTAAGAATGCTAAAAATTATTGAACTCATAAGAGAAATTATACTGTATAATTTTGCTATGAATAGTCTAGATAATATAAATAATACAATTAAAGAAAACCTAGCTGTAATGGTTTACTTTTCAGCTCCTACATGTAATGTTTGTCATGCACTCAAACCAAAGCTTCTTGAAGCCTTAGATAAGAATTTTAATGATTTTAAAGTTGAGAGTGTAGATATATCTGTTGAAGAAGATATTGCTCCCCATTTTGGTGTTTTTTCTATACCTACCATTTTAGTCTTTTTAGATGGTAAAGAGTTTTTACGTAAGTCTAGAAATATGTCAGTAGATGAAGTTATACGGGAGATAAAACGCCCGTATGAGATTATGACGAGCTAGAGAGTTACTTCATAAACGCGATAAGTGAAGCAGTTACTGCTACATTTAAAGACTCTACTTGGCGTTTCATTGGAATGCTTATAGAGTCATTACATATTTTTTCTACTTCTGTTGAAACGCCATCACTTTCATTCCCCAAAACAAAGATGCTTTTTTGGCTTGGCTGTACATCGTAGATGTCATTTTTAGCATGAGAAGAGAGTGCATAAATTTTTGTATCTTTTAGAGATGGAAGTATATCTTCGAGTGCGTCACAAAAGTATATAGGAAGTTTAAAGAGTGTTCCTGCACTTGCTTTTATAACAAGAGGTGAGATCTTCGCAGAGCTTTTCTTTGGTAAGATAATTCCATCCACATTTCCAGCAGCACAACTTCTTATAATCATCCCTAGGTTTTGAGGGTTCTGAATACCATCAAGAGCTATAAGTCTAAACGTGTTTAAAGATTTAAGTTCATTGGCGTTTAGATAAGACTTGGCAATTATATCTATGGCAACACCTTGATCTTGCTTGGCGTTTTTACTAATGCGAGAGAGTGCATTTTTTTCATGGTAAGTAATTTCAATATTTCTTGTTTTTGCCAATGCAAGTATAGTTTTTATAGCTCCATCGGTTTTGTTTGAAGAAGCCATATGAAGTTTATGAACTTTGACACTTGAATCTTGTAAAACTTCGACAACTACATTTCTACCATAGAGTGTGATTATCTTCTCAAAAAATGCCTTTTTGTCTTTATACTCTTGTGAATCGTTCATAATTTATCTTTCCTCGTTTATATGTAATGTTTTATACAATGTTGTATACAATTTCGGTTTTATTTTTGAGAGTTTTTATCTCATGGACTTTTAATCCTTCTATCTCGAGTGCCATAAACTCCTCAAGCGAAGTGATAGCATTCTTGGCAATCTCTCTTAGAACAATCCCTCTGTAAGCTTTAGCCCAATGACTTACAGTTTTTCCATCTTTTAAAAACTTGAGAGTAGTGTAGGGTTTTGTGATTTTGTAAAACTTGTCATAGTAACCAGCACGAAGATCTAGAATCTCATCACTGTTTAAGTACAAATCTAACTGATAAGAAAATCTCTCTTTGTAAAACTTATCAGGAACGATTTCGCCTATGTTATTTCCCTGTTTGACTTTGTAGTTCGCTATGGCATCTCCACCAAACAATGGCCCATAGAGATTTGAGAAGATAATCGTGTTCTTTTTAAGATACTCTTTGGCGTTTTCATCAAGTTCTTTATACTTGAGGTAGTCATAGGCTACACCTTGATAGCGTTCTATCGCACACATAAGTTCAGAATCAAATATATCTTTAGCATAAGGCTCGCAGTCAGAGTACTTCTTTATTCCAAAAAGTGCTTTGATAGCTTCTTCATCCTTACTAGTTGCAATTGCATTGTAAGCATTTAAAATAGCGTCTCTTGCATCTGTAGCACCAAATAGAGTACTTTTTACTTCACTCCCACCACTATTTTTGCCCTCAGATGGTGAAAAAAGAATCTTTAACATGATAAAACCTTTAGTAATTTTAGAGTATGATTGTTTGAATGCAATTGTAGCAGGTAAATGTAATGCTTTTGCAATCTTAAATAAGTATAATTAAATTTTATAAAAAGGGTGGAAAATGAGTAAATACATAATAATCCTAGTTTTTTTATCTCTATCAGTATTTTCGTATGCAGATACAAATGGTGTTAAAGATGAAAAAACGGAGTATAAAGAGGCACTTGAAGAGTATAAACAAAACAACTTTGCATTAAGCTATGAGAAACTCTCAAAACTTTACTTGAGCAATCTCTCAGATGCAAAGTTAAACTTTTATCTTGGGCGTTCAGCCTATGAAACAGGACACTATGAAGTTGCTCTTGGGGCATTTGAGAGAGTAGAGATGCTTGATTCTAATAATCTTCGCAATAGACTAGAAATGGCAAGAACCTACTTTATGCTTAAAATGTATGAAGATTCTGAAAATGCTTTTAAAGAGGTTTTAGAAAATCCAAACATCCCAGAAAATATTCGAACAAACATTGAGCTTTCATTATCTAAAGTCTCTAAAGTACAACAAAAGTCTTTTACCTATGCAAAGATAATGTTAAATGTTTTGTATGATTCAAATGTCAATTATGGCTCGATAGGGGATTATCAATATGGAGGAGGAACAACTCCACAAATAGAAGAAGTTGCAGATGGCGGGATTGAGGCTTATGCAAATCTTGTAAACATATATGACATTGGGAACAAGGGTAGTTTTGCCATTAAAAATAGTTTTTCTTTTTATACAAAAGATTATTTCAATGAAGACGCCTACGACTTACAGTATTTTGTTTATGCTCCAAGTCTACTCTATCAAGGCACAAATTATCTGATAGATTTTAATGTTGGTGCTGACCTTATGCGGCTCAATGATGCACGCTATCTAAATACATATTTTATAGCACCTTCACTAGAGTATAGACATACAACGACCCTTAAGAGTATTTTTGGAGTGAAGTACCAAAGTAAAGACTTTACACAAGAAGCAAGAAATGATTTAGATGCAAACAGATATGAGTTATCTTATAGTATGCAAAAGATACTCTCTCCGCGTTCTTACATACAGGGAAATGTAAACGCGACATTTGAGAGAAAAGTACGAGATGGAAATATTTATGTAGATTTTAATGAGTATAAAGCATATGTAGTTTATGCAAATCAATTTACTTCAGTTTTTAGTGTAGATGCTTTTGCACAACTGAGAAATAGAAAGTATGCAGATTTTAGTAGTGGATTTGGTTCTACACGGGAAGACTTAGGTGGTTTAACAAACCTAAACTTTACAGCGAAGATTCTACCAACACTCAGAGCTAACTTGAGAGGTTCTTTTGAATATGTAGATTCAAACCAAGATAGATTTAGTTACAAAAAATACATAATATCTTTTGGTATTGTAAAAGTATTTTAGGGAGATATGATGAAAACAATATATAAAATTATTTTACTTACATTTTTAAGTACTGGTTTGTTCGCTGGTAGTGTTGCTACAGTTACTGCACTCAAAGGTACAGCTTCTATTTTTAGAGAGGGTGTAAAAAGTGAAGCTCTCCTTGGTGCAGAGTTGTTAGCTAAAGACAATATTACAACAGCGGACAACTCTAAGCTTCAAATGATTTTCAGTGATGAAACCATAGTAACACTAGGAAAGAACAGTAATTTCTCCATAGAAGAGTATCTTTTTGAAAATACCGAGGAGCCAGTAGTAGAGTTTGGGATGATTAAGGGTGCTATGAGAACTATAACTGGTAAGATAGGTAAACTTGCTCCTCAAAAATTTAAAGTAAAAACAAAAACAGCGACTATAGGAATTCGTGGTACTAACTTTAGTGTCATCATCGAAGAAGATGGTACTTTTGAAGCATACTGTACATATGGTGCTATCAGTATTACAGTTAATGGTAAAGAGTACAGAGTTGAGCAAGGTTACTTTATACATATCTCTCCAGAAGGAAAAGTTGAAATAAAAGCATTTTCATCTAAGGATTTGAAAAAGATGAAACAGCTCTATTTTTCTTTTGCTAAACCTGAAGATGGTGGCGTTTCAAAGGAAAAATATGTTCAAGATAGTTCAAATGAAGAGCAGTTAGATGTAACAATTGATGATGATAGTGGAATTATTATTCAAGAGATAGCTGAGAGCAATATGGATAATATCCAATTAAATACTGACTCCTTAGCAGATATCTTGGCTGGGTACTCTATGAGTAATGCTTTATATACTGGAACATATAATGGTCTTGCCTCAGATTCAAGTGTAATTAGTGGAACTGCAGATTTAAGCATAGACTTTGGAAATGACACAGCGAGTCTATTTTTATCAGATATAGGTAGTTTTAACGAAAACTCACAATTTAGTGGAACAAACTTATCTGTTAAATCTCAAGATGTTGGCTATGGACAAGGATCTGTAGATGGAACTTTTCAAGGGGCTACAGGTAATCAAGTTACTGGAAATTTTTTTCAACCTGATTCAGGCATATCATATAGTGGAACATATGATGTCAGCACATCACAAACACTAAAGTAAAGTCTTAAGATGAAAGGTAAGCTCAGAGTTTTAATATTACTGTTTTTATTTATATCGGTATTATCTTCAACTGCTTACCTCTTTTTACCTGCCCATTTTCAATCACTAGACTCACGTGTACGAGACTTTTATTTTAAGTTTCGTGGACCCCAAAAAACAAGCGATAGTATCGTCATAATCGACATTGATGAAAAAAGCATAAAAGAGTTAGGGCAGTGGCCTTGGGAGCGTTCAAAAATAGCCACTCTTTTAGAAAACCTTCAAAACGCAGGTGTAGCAATCATAGGTTTAGATATCATTTTTAGTGAAGCCGACAGAAGTTCCCCGCGACAGATGGCACAAAAGTGGAACTTAAACGCTAAGGCTTTACCTGATTATGATGAGGTATTTTCTCAGAGCATTGCCAAAACGCCAACCATTCTTGGTTATATTTTTGATTTTGATGTATATAATGAAAATGAAGCTCCCCAGATTCCAGCTATTATGGTAGAGAAATCAAAACAAAAACGCGAGTATTTGCCAGAAGCACAAGGTGTGCTTACAAACCTAGAATCCATTCAAAACGCGGCATATTCAAGTGGTTTTATAAACAACATTCCAGACGACAGTGGCATCATAAGAAGTGTTCCACTCCTTGTAAAGTACGATATGGAAGTTTACCCTTCGTTGGCGTTTGAGCTTTACCGTTTGAGCCAAGGTGTGAGAAAAATTGTTACTACTTATAGTGAAGCGGGTGTAGAAAGCATTACTCTAGAAAATAAAAAAATTCATACCGATAGATTTGGGAGAATATATCTAAACTTTAGAGGACCTGCTAAAAGTTACCACTATATTTCAGCCGTTGATGTTATAAACAAGAATGTAGACAAATCTCTCTTAGAATCTAAGTGTGTATTTGTTGGTACTTCTGCTTATGGACTTATGGACCTGCGTTCTACTCCTTTAGATAGTGTTATACCGGGTGTTGAGTTGCATGCAAATGTTTTTGACAATCTTGAACAAGGTGATATGCTATATAAACCAAGTTGGGCAGAGTTTGTCGACTTAATGTCCATTATAGGAACAGCTTTTGTGGTTGTTTTTATCTTCTCGCGTTTCTCACTTATAGTACTTGTTCCTGTTTATATCATTACATTTATAGGAATGTTGTCTCTTAACTATTATGTACTTTTTTATGAGTATATAATCCTAAACTCAATCTTTCCAATTTTTTCTATGTTTTTTTCTTTGATTGGAATTCTTGGAGTTAACTATCTCTTTGAAACAAGACAAAAAGAGCTTATAAAAGGGAGTTTTTCAAAAAAAGTATCGAAGCAGGTTATGGAAGATTTACTCTCGCATCCAGATAGTTCAGATTTGAGTGCTCGTGAAGTTGAAGCGACTATTTACTTCTCAGATATTCGCTCTTTTACTACTATTTCTGAGACTTTAAGTTCCCCTAAACGCATTACGGACTTTTTAAACTTCTATATGAATGCGATGGTTGAGTCCGTTGAAAAATACAGAGGAACCATTGACAAGTTTATAGGCGATGCGGTTATGGCTTACTGGAATGCACCGCTACCTATTGAAAATCATGCAGATAAAGCACTACTTACAGCACTTGAGCAAATAGAAAAACGCGATGAGCTAAACAAAACAATATATGCGAAATTTGGCTTTGATGTAGACTATGGGATAGGCATAAACACAGGAGATGTAGTTGTAGGCGAGATTGGTTCTCGTGGGCGTTCTGACTATACAATCATAGGAGATGCAGTAAATCTTGCTTCGCGTTTAGAAGGTTTGTGTAAAGCATATAGGGTTCGTCTTATCATCTCTGAGTTTACTAAAGATGCTTTGAGTTTGGAATACACAATACAACTGCTAGATATAGTAAGAGTAAAAGGAAAACATGAACCTGTACGAATATATGAAGTTCTGGCTTTAGGAGAAGCAAGTCTTGATAAAAAAGAAGAGCTTGAGTTGTATGACAAAGCACATCAGCTTTATATGCAAGCTCGATTTATAGACTCTAAAGAGCTTTTTCGAAAACTAGAAACAAAGTATAAAAAATATCTTTATAGTATGTATTTAAAACGCTGTGATGAATTATCTAAAAAAAATCTTAAAGATTTTGATGGTGTTTTTGAATTTACAAGTAAGTAGTGTATAATGAGAAAAAGTATAAAACAACGGAGATCAGATGCATAAAAATGTAGACAGTCTAGGTGCTAATGAGATACTCGAACTTGTCTTTGTTTATTTAGCTGAGGTCTCTTCTCTTCAAGATTATGATGAAATTTTGAATGTTTTAGCAAGAATGGGAAGAGCACTTACGAGTGCTGATAGATGTACAGTCTGGATTGTGAGTGATGATAAAAAGTCCATATGGACAAAAGTTGCACAAGGAATAGATGCCATAGAGTTGCCAATAGACTCTGGAATTGTAGGAAATTCAATTTCAACGGGTCAAAGAATAATAATAGACGATGTATACAAAGACGATCGCTTTCATAGAGAAATAGATGTAAAAACTGGTTATAGAACAAAATCTATGATGGCTATCCCTATGTATGACTATAGTGAAAATATTATTGGTGTTTTTCAAGTTATAAACCATCAAGGCCAGAATGATTTTTTTGATGAAAGAGATATGGAAAGACTGACTCTAGCTAGTACATATGCAGCTGAGACTCTTATCTCAGCAAAATTAGCAGAAGAGATAGAAGCAACACAAAAAGAGGTTGTCTTTACTATGGGAGCAATTGCTGAGAGCCGCTCTAAAGAAACGGGAAATCATGTAAAACGTGTTGCCGAATACTCAAGACTTTTAGCACTTGCTTATGGAATGAGTGAGGAAGATGCTGAGTTACTCAAACAAGCGAGTCCTATGCACGATATCGGAAAAGTTGCTATTCCTGATAATATTTTAAATAAACCTGGGCGTTTTGACGAGAATGAAAGATATATAATGAATACTCATGCTGAACTAGGTTATCACATGATTAAGAATTCAGAAAAACCACTTTTAAAAGCTGCTGCAATCGTTGCATATGAACATCATGAAAAATGGGACGGAAGTGGTTATCCAAATGCTAAAAGTGGAAAAGATATACATATATTTGGTCGTATAACTGCAGTTGCAGATGTCTTTGATGCACTTGGCTCAGATAGAGTATATAAAAAAGCTTGGAGTGATGAAAAGATATTTTCTCTTTTAAAAGAAGAGAGAGCAAAACATTTTGACCCAAAACTTATAGATCTGTTTTTTGAAAATCTTGAGAGCATACTTGAGGTACGTTCAACATTTAAAGATGTTTATATAGAACAAAAAGAGTATACACCTGAATCACAAAGTGTTAAAGTGCTTGGTGCTTATGGAACAAAATCAAAAGATTGTGGAACGAGTTCTATATATCTTAACAAAACAAATGTCATAGATGCGGGTAATCTTCTATCACCATTAGATACAGAGTGTATAGGATTGGAAAATATATGGATAACTCATTCTCATCTTGACCACATAGTTGATATAGCATCCATTGTAGACAACTATTTTAACTTAAGAACAAAGCCTTTAAATTTACTTGGGCTTCCAAAAACACTAGAAACAATAAAAGAAAATTTTCTAAACAATAAAATATGGCCAGATTTTTCTAAAATACAATTAAATAATTCTAAAGAGATGGCTATAACATATACAGCAATCGAATTGGATGTAGAGTATAAGCTTTCAGACAATGAGAGCATACGGGCAATTAAAACAGATCATACTGTAGAGAGTTGTGGATATATTTATACTAAAAATGAAACTTCAGTCTTAATAACAGAAGATACCCACTCCTTGAAAAATATAATAGAAGAGCTTAATAAAAATAAAAATATTAAAGCTGTAGCAATAGAGTGTTCATTTGCAAATGAAATGGAAGAACTCGCGATTGTAAGTAAACATTTGACACCAAAATTACTTTTTAAACAGCTTGATGCACTTAAAAGAGAAGATATTACTCTATATATTAATCATATGAAGCCATCATATATCAATAAAATAATTGATGAAATAGAAGAATATAGAGGAAAATGGGAGCCAATTTTATTAAAAGATGGAGATTTGATTAATTTTTAAAGAAAACTCTTGACATTAAAATAATAATGGACTATAATTCTGGCTCAATTTCGATGCCGACATAGCTCAGTTGGCTAGAGCAGCTGATTTGTAATCAGCAGGCCCGGGGTTCAAATCCTCGTGTCGGCACC
>JGI997J19993_1000047_pt1 | contig 61411 bp, 57 predicted proteins | sample Etolagbewater25m_FD_19993 | JGI IMG/M metagenome (IMG submission 19993)
ATAAATGAAAAAGCACGATCGGAAACAGATCATTTGAGGAGTTCTTTTAGAGAACAGAAGAGAAAAAGTAAAATCAGGAATAATTTTATTTTTCGTTTTTGATCTTTCTATTTTCTCCAATCTCTCCGCTATAATCTTATCAAGATAATTTTATCAAGTTATTTTCGTTTTTGATTTTTCTATCATCACTAATCTCTGCTCTATGATCTTATCAATCTAATATTTTAATAATAATCGAAAGGTTCATATGAAAATCTGCGTGATCGGTTCGGAAGGATTTATCGGACAATATTTAGTGCGGGATTTGTCGGCGGCCGGACATGAGATTGTGGGTTTTGATTTATATCCGGCGGATGTCCGCTTGAGTGACTATGCGTTTATTCAGGGAGACCTGATGGATGCGGCGGGCCTGAAAGCGGCGGCGCAAGGGTGCGAGATGGTGATTAACCTGGCCGCCAAACATCATGATTTCGGGATCGCGCGCGATGAGTTTTTTCAGATCAATGAGCAGGGGACGCGTGTGATTCTGGACGTCCTGTCGGATTTAAGGATTTCCAGATTTGTTTTTTATAGTTCTGTTGCCGTCTACGGCCTGCATGACGCGGCGACCAGCGAGGCGACACCGCGCACGCCGTGTAATGATTACGGTGAGTCCAAGGCCGCCGGGGAGAAGTTGATTGAGCAATGGAGCGCGCAGGATTCGTCACGGGAGATTCTGATTGTGCGTCCTGTTGTGGTTTATGGACCGCGTAATTATGCCAATATGTTTCGTCTGATTGATCAGATGTTTCACCGGCGTTTTGTCATGGTCGGTCCGGGTCAGAATATTAAATCCACGGCGTATGTGGAAAATTTAACCGCGGCTACGGTTTTTATGATGAACCGGATGCATCCGGGCATTGAAATGATGAATTATTCGGATGAGCCTCAGCGCAAGTCCCTGGAGATCGCTGATATTATTCAGAAAGAACTGGGCCGTCCGCCCCTGGGATTTCGCGTGCCTCTGTGGCTGGCCATGACGCTGGCCAGTCCGTTTGATCTGTGCGCAAAAATTTTCGGGAAAAATCTTCCGATTACGGCGAATCGGATCAAAAAATTTGCCCTGATGAATACCTGGCATGGTTCGGATAAGGTTCGGGCCCTGGGTTTTGAGCAGGGTGTTTCCACAGAAGAAGGCCTGCATCGCATGGTTCAATGGTATCTCAAGGAGGGGCGCAAAAATCGCCGGCGTTGTGCGTCAGGACCGGGGAAGCGTTGAACATAAGGCGTTGGGGAAAGCCGATCAAACCGAATGAAATGTTGTATCTTTTGAAATGATTAAACTTATCGCAAGCCCTGTTGACACCATGTAACACTGCCGATATAATAATTTTTACAAGGAGGTAGTCAACATGGCACATTACATTGAGAAACAGGAGTTATTGCAGGACAAGCGGGTCCGGGAAGAGATTGCCCGGCATCTGTGGATCGAGAGCGAAAAGGCCGGACAGGATATCGGTTTGGAGAGCGCTCAGGAAGATTGGCTGAAACGTTTTTCCAGGGCATGGATGAGTTATAATATGCCGGATACTGTTATTCGGGACGCCAAAGAGGCCCGGGCAGAGCGAGAGGCCTCAAAGTCCGCCAAGTCCAAGCCAAAAAAAACTCCATTGCGTCGAAGCCGTAGTGCGAAGTCCTATTTCAAGTAGTTAAAAAATGTGGCAGACAACGTTTTTCGTTTGAGAAACTGCGTCTGTCACTTTTTTTGTGCTGTCATCCTGGGTGATTGATAAAAATTCCAATACCGGCAGAAATCCGTTCGGAGTGTGTCGGATCTCTTCTCTGCATAAAGTCGGGGCCCTGAAATTCAGAAGTTCCCGGGGCGCGGTATGAGCCGGGCATGCAGAGCGTTCAAAAGAGTCCCGATTACCTTTTTACTTAACAATCGTATTGTTTTCCGATACAATGACCTGTAATTTTTAATCAGGGGGAGATTATGGAATTTCAGAATGTGTCGTTATTGCCTGCCGGGGTTCAGAAGCGATTGTTTCCCTGTATCCGCGATTTGTCCGTTATCTATCAGGATCAAATGATTTCCGTTGCCGTTTATGGATCGGCGGCCGGTCAGAATTTTATTCCCGGGGTTTCGGATATTAATACATTAATCGTGGTTCGGGAAATTTTGGCGGATCTTTTGAAGCAAAGTTTGAATGTTGTCATGAGAGCCCGCCGCCATCGCGTTGCGGCGCCGTTAATTTTAACACGGGAACATATTGTTTCGTCGCTGGATGTCTTTCCGATTGAATTTCTAGATATGAAGGAACGGCATGTTTTGATTTACGGCGAGGATTTGCTGCCCGGGCTTGAAATCCGGGGTGAACATACACGTTTGTTTTGTGAACAGCAGATTAAGGGAACGCTGATCCGGATTCGTCAGACTTATCTGGAGGTGGGGCTCAGGAAAAAAGGCATTGAAGCGCTGCTCAAAAACTCGTTGTCTTCGCTGTTTCCGGTTTTTCGCCGGATGGTGATCTTGAAAGGCGCTGTTGCTCCGGATGATAAAGAGGCGTTGCTGCAGACGCTTGGTGAGGTCTTTGAGATCAATCCGGACGATATGATCGCTATTTGGAAAGACCGGCGCAATGATGAGCGTATCGCCGGGGAAGATGTGAGGGAGGTCTTCGGTCGGTATATTTCCCGGCTGGAGGATCTGGCAAAGATTGCGGACCAGTTATGAAACGGAATTTTTTAAAAATTTTTTGCGGTTTTGTTATTGTCGGTTTTGGCATTGCCGCCTCCGTGGTTTGGGCTCGGGCCCTTCCATCACGCGGGCAAGGCTATGTGACGGATGCCGCCGGGATTCTTAATAACGCAGGAAAGCAGCAGGTGACAGCCGTTTGCGGGGCTCTGGAACAAAAGACCGGGGTCCAACTCGCTGTGGTTACGGTGGACTCTACTCGCCCCGAAACGATTGAGCAGTATGCGGTTCGGTTGTTTGCACAGTGGGGCATCGGTCATCAAAATAAAGATGATGGAGTTCTGTTGCTGGTGGCCGCCCGGGATCGTCGGGTGCGCATTGAAGTCGGATACGGTCTTGAGGGAGTTTTGACGGATGCCTTGAGTAAAACTGTTATTGAAACGTATATCGTTCCGGCGTTTCGGCGGGGAGATTTCCCCGGAGGGATCCTTTCCGGCACACGGGCGATTGTTTCAGTGATCGCTCAATCGTATGGGGTAGCCGTGACCGGGCAGGAGGCGCAGGTCACACAGCGATTGGCCCGCAGAAAAAAAACAGGTCCGCTGGATATGATTATTTTGATCGTGGTGCTTGTTTTGTTTTTTCGTTACCCTCAGTTGTTTTTTTACTCGATGTTGTTCAGCTCTTTCGGAGGACGGAGTTCCTGGTCCCGGGGATCAGGAGGTTTCGGCGGGGGCGGATTCGGCGGCGGATTCGGAGGGTTCGGCGGAGGGATGTCCGGCGGCGGCGGAGCATCGGGCGGATGGTAGATGGCCATAGGGATTCAGGATAAGGGATCAAAGCCTGAGACAAGATTATCGTAGAGAGAGTATAAGAAGGATGATTGTTTATTTTAACAAAATTGATTGGAGGAGGTTTATATGATTAAAGGACAACGGGCAGCCGCCTGGATTTGGGTCTTGGGGGCCATTATTATTATCGGAATGCTGGGTGGAGGCTGGTATATCAGCGGTTATAATCGTGCGATTGGACTGGATGAAAATGTGAAATCGTCATGGCATCAGGTCGAAAATCAGCTTCAGCGGCGCAATGATTTGATTCCGAATCTGGTCAATACGGTCAAAGGCTTTGCCGAACAAGAGAAGGGAATATTTACCGAGGTCACTCGTTTGCGTAGTCAGTGGGGCCAGACCAGGGATGTGGGCGAGAAAATCGAACAGGCCAATCAAATGAGCGGCGCCTTATCCCGGTTGTTGCTGGTGGCTGAAAATTATCCTCAGCTGAAATCCAATCAGAATTTTTTGGCATTGCAGAGTCAGCTGGAAGGCACGGAAAATCGTATTGCTGTTGAACGTATGCGGTATAATCAGGCAGTGCGGGCGTTTAATCAGTTTCAGCGTTCGTTCTTCGGTCGGTTCTTTACTCGTAAGGCGAATTTGACTGAGCCCGCGCAGTATTTTGAGGCCACGGAGCAGGCGCAGACCACCGTGCCGACGGTAAAATTTTAAGTCGCATGTCGCATGTCGCATGTCTCATGTTTCAGGGAGCGATAGACGCTGGAAGGTGGGCGCAGAGAATGCAACTGTGAGATTTAAATTCAGGCAGTGTTGAATATTTAGACAATAGTTTTTTCAGGAATTTTATGACTGAGTTTTCGTTTTTCTTGAGACCTGGAACTTGAGACCTGAAACTTATGAGAAAGGATTGATCATGTCGTTAGATTTGGAAAAATTAGAGGGGTTTACGCCGCGTAAGGGGCCGTTGTTGTTTATTGTGATGGATGGAGTCGGAATCGGAAAGCATGATGATAGTGACGGGGTCTTTTTGGCCGATACGCCGTGTTTGGATCAGTTGATGCAGAGCGAACTGTATACCCGGCTTCAGGCTCACGGCACAGCGGTCGGGATGCCGTCGGATGCGGATATGGGAAACAGTGAAGTCGGCCATAACGCCATCGGTGCGGGGCGGGTATTCGCGCAAGGGGCCAAATTGGTGCAGAACTCTATTGATGAGGGTTCAATTTTTCAGACCGGGACCTGGGACGCCTTGATCCAGCGCGGGCTCAACGGCGGGGTGCTGCATTTTATCGGTCTGTTATCCGATGGCAACGTCCACTCGCATATTGAACATTTATTTGCCATGGTTCGGGAATGTGCGCACCGGGGTGTGAAGACGGTACGGGTGCATGCGCTTTTGGACGGCCGGGATGTGTATGAAAAATCCGCTGTGACCTATATTGAGCGCACGGAAGAGACGCTCACGGCGCTGAATCAGGCGCATGGAACGGATTATGCGATCGCCTCGGGCGGCGGCCGGATGGTCACGACGATGGATCGTTATAACGCGGATTGGGATGTGGTCAAGGCCGGATGGGAGGCACATGTCCTGGGGCAGGCCCGGGGGTTTGCTTCGGCCAAAGAGGCTGTTGAGACGTATTACGCGGAGGACCCTGAGGCGACCGATCAGTATTTGGCGTCGTTTGTGGTGATCAAAAATGATGAGCCGGTCGGACCGATTCAGGATGGTGACGGGGTCATCTTTTTTAATTTTCGCGGCGACCGCGCGATTGAATTGTCCGAGGCCTTTGAGGCCGGTCATGATTTTAACCGGTTTGATCGTCAGCGGGTGCCGGAGGTTCTGTTTGCCGGAATGATGGAGTATGACGGCGATCTTCATATTCCGAAACATTATCTGGTTAATCCGCCGCAGATCGACCGTTCGGTCAGTGAATATATGTGTGCCAACGGCATTACATCCTTCGCATTGTCCGAGACACAAAAATTCGGTCATGTGACGTATTTCTGGAACGGCAACAAGTCCGGTTATATTTGTGAGGGGCAGGAATTATTTGTTGAAATCCCCTCAGATAAGGTGCAATTTGATAAGGCCCCGAAAATGAAGGCGTTGGAAATTACCGGGAAGGCGGAGGAATTGCTGCGCAGCGGAAAGTGGCGTTTCGGACGGATTAATTTCGCCAATGGCGATATGGTCGGGCACACCGGAAAGCCGGAGGCCGTGAAGGTGGCGGTCTCAACCGTTGACACCTGTGTCGCCCGTCTGATTGATGTGGTGGTCAAGGACCTGGGCGGGATTGTGGTTATTACCGCGGATCATGGAAATTCGGATGAGTTATATACTGAGAAAAACGGCAAGCGCTCGGTGAGCACGGCGCATTCTCTGAACCCGGTTCCGTTTGCCATCGTGGATGCCGGATACAATCACGAATATCGGATGGCTGATTTGCCAAAGCGCGGGTTGTCGAATATTGCAGCGACCTTGCTGAATCTTCTCGGGTTTCAGGCCCCCAAAGACTATGACCCGTCGCTGATCTCTTTGAAGTAAGAACAGCGATGGTGTGGGGTCAACAGAGTATTAGCGAAAGGATGTTTTATGGCCGACATTTATAAAAAACTCTTTGAAAAGGTCCCGGTGGCCATCATTGAGATGGATTATTCCTCGATGGAGATATTGCGCGATGAGATCAAATCCAAAAAAGCTGATGATATTCGCGCCTATCTTCATAAAAACCTTTCGAAGCTCAAACGGATGTTTAAGGGCGTGACGATCCGGCAGATTAATCCGGATGCCCTGGCCTTTTACGAGTCCAGCTCGGCGAAAACGTTCTTCACCGCTTTTGTTAAATCATTCACCGGCCGGGCCGTGGATATCCTGATTGAACAATTTGTGGCTTTTTTTAGCGGCGAGAAGGAGTTCAGCGGTGAGATGAAGTGTCATCAGCCCGGAAAACAAGGCCGGGATGTTTTTTTACGGGTTGTGACGACCGGCCGCTCCTCCAGGGATTTATCGTCGGTGATTTTAACATTGCAAGATATTACCCCCTGGAAAAAAACAGAGCGGACTTTGCGCAAAAAGGCGCAGAGGGATGGGTTGACCGGTCTGTTGAATCAAGCCGCATTGATCGAGCGATTGGAACAAGAATTGATTCGGGTCAAACGGTATGGTCTGGAATTATCCTGTATGATGATTGACCTGGATTTTTTTAAGGTGATTAACGATAAATTCGGTCATCAGAAAGGGGATGCCATTCTGAAACGCTCTTCCGAGTTGATTCGCCAGTGTTTTCGTCAGATTGATATTGTGGGCCGCTATGGCGGGGATGAATTTCTCGTGTTGATGCCTGAGACCAGCGTGCGTAATGCCTATTATGCGGCGCAGCGTCTTCAGCGGATTTTTGCGCAGGAGTTGTTTCGTTACCGGGATGTCATTTCATTTCATATTACGCTGAGTATCGGCATTACCGGATATACCCAGGGCAATCAGAGTATTAAGGATGCGAATGATTTGATTACACTGGCCGATAACGAAATGTATAATTGTAAAAAGGCGGGGCGAAACCGCATCTCGGCGGTGGGAATTTGAGAAGTGTCAAGTTCCAAGTCTCAGGTCCCAGAGTGTTCCTGGACCCTGAGCCAGGGGGCCTGGGACAGTTCAAAGGAGATCACAAATGAAGCCCTGTCCGTTTTGCGCGGAACTGATTCAGGATGAAGCGGTCAAATGCCGGTTTTGCCGTGAGTTTTTAAAAAAAGATCCGCCGCTGCCATGGTATTTTTCCAAGGCCTTTATCACAATCGCTTTGATGTGTGTCGGGCCGTTTGTCCTTCCGTTGATTATTTTCCATCCGACGCTCAGCAAGACCAGGAAGGTAATCTTTTGTGCTGTTCTGGTTGTTTTTACCATTTACATGGTTCAAATGCTCTCCAGCGCGCAAAAGATTTTGACGGATTTTCAGCAGTTGGGGATTTAGCGGATCAGCGGTTTATGGTCAGAATTTTGGCGTTAAGATTTTTTCCGGGATCGGCAGCCCGGGATATCCGGCTTGAAACGTGAGACTTGCTATGCTTGATACGTATTATGAAATTGTCCTTCAATTAAACGATTCGTCTCCCGGATGTGAAGAGATGCTTTCCGGGATTCTTGTTGGTCTGGGAATTGATCCGCTGTCGTTAAGCATTACGCTGGAGCAGGGGGTTCCTTCAATAAAATTTTATTGTGAGACCTCAGGGGAGGCCGAGCGCCTGGCCGGAGCCATTCGGGAATTTCGTATGCCGCGGCTGAAGGTTGAGGTTCAGCCTTTGGCGACGCCGGATTGGCGGGATAAATGGAAAGACGATCTTAAGCCGTTTGCCCTGACCGGACATCTGGATGTTGTCCCGGCCTGGCAGACGCATGCCTATCAGCCGCAGCCGGAGCGTCGTCCGATTTATCTGGATACAACATTAGCCTTTGGAACAGGTTTGCATGAAACCACGCGGTTTAGCGCGCAAATGATCGAGGGGCTCAGCGGCACGTTCACCAGTTTTCTTGACATCGGCACCGGAACCGGTCTGCTGGCTATGGTAGCCGCCTTTTGCGGGGCGCAGGAACTCTGGGCCCTGGACATCGACCCATGTTGTCTTCCCATGGCAAAAAGAAATCTGGCGCGCAATGGTCTGGCGTTTGACTGGTGTGAGGCCATGGACTTTCGAAATTTTGACCGGCGTCGTCGGTTTGATCTGGTAGCGGCGAATGTGATTACCGATGAATTGATTGCCGTTCGCTCAGACCTTGCGGCTGCGGTTGTTGAAGGCGGGCAGTTGATCGTCTCAGGGATTTCTTTGGAAAATCTGGCGCGTCTGCTGGAAGCCTTTGCAGATCAGCCGTTGATTCACTGTGAAACCCGTCAGGGCGAAAAGTGGTGTGCGATTTTGTGGCGCAGACAATAGACGGCAGAAGAGAGATAGCGGGAAGAGAATAAATTATGGCTGGAGAAGGAGGCAAGGAGAGACAAGATTCAAGAACTTGAAAGCGGCGGTTTAAAAAATAATCAGAGACGGAGTGTGATATTTTCTGTTCTGAGATACAAAAATAAAAAGCAAAGGACGTCCGATTCTCAGGTCTGGTTTTTTCAGGTTTTCTCTTAGTTATTCTCAATACGCGATATTCGTCAAGAGTGTATATGACTAAACCTCTCTCACAATCATCGGCCCGCGCCCAGCGGGTTCTCGCGGACTTAACGGCCTTAAAGGTTGCCGACAAAGATCTGGAGGAAGAATTCGTTGCTTCACCGGGTCCCGGCGGACAGAATGTCAACAAGGTCGCGACATGCGTGATCCTGCGGCATGGTCCGTCCGGAGAAATCGTTAAGTGTCATGAATACCGCACGCAGCTGGCCAATCGGATCCGGGCACGAGAAATCCTGGCGCAGCGTCTGCAACGCTGTCAGAGACGGGAAGTTCATGATCGCCTTCAACGGCAGGCCAAAGAACGAGCCCGTCGACGCCGCAGGTCTACCGCATCCAAAGAAAAAATGCTGGAAGGAAAGCGCCGCCGTTCCGACAAAAAACAATCCCGCAAAAAAATATCGATACGCGATGCTGAATAGAAATGTACGTATCAAAATTTATTGGTTGCTATTTTTAATTATTATCGGAAGCACTATCTTCATGGTGTTAAGCCCGGCGGACATTCGGCGGCTGTTCGTTGGCCCAACGGAAAAAGACCTGGGCATCCGACGCCTGGAGGTCCCCGGCCTTTTTAGTGAAACAGCCGATCATATTAAAGTCCTTTTACCAAAAAATTTTTCCCCCACTAAAACTTATCCTGTTCTTTATATTTTGCCGGTTACAGAATCGGTTTTTGATCAGTGGTGGCACAACGGCATTATTGTCGCGGCACAGGAGGGTATTGCCGATCACTATCAGGTTATTTGTGTTTATCCGGAGTTTAAAACAAAGCCGTGGTTTGCCGATCATCCGTCTGACTCTAGGTATCAGCAGGAAAGTTTTTTGATTCAATCGGTTATCCCTTTTGTCGATCGCTCTTTCTCGACACAGAGGGGAAGCGATGGGCGGTTTTTAATTGGATTCAGCAAGGCAGGCTTTGGTGCGTTTTCTCTGATGCTTCGCCATCCTGAACTGTTTGCCGGGGCTGCCTCATGGGATGCGCCTATGTTATTTAAAAATTTGGACTCTCCCGGGGCCGGATTGCGGAAGGTTTTTCAAACAGATGAGAATTATATGGCGTATTTTATCCCGGCATTATTAGCAAAGAAGCATGTTTATTTACAAGAAGCATCAAAACGTTTTGTTTTGATGGGGCATGGGTATTTGCATGATGATGTCGCGTCAGTCCATGATATGATGAATTTTTTCAGCATTCCGCATATTTATGACAACATGAAGGAACGCAAACATCGCTGGGATAGCGGCTGGTTTCCCGAGGCGGTTGCCTATCTTTTTTGTGAACAATATTAATATAAATATTTTTTGAATTCTTTCCGAAAAATCAGTATGATACTCCTATGTTTTCCAGAGGAGAACCCATTCCCAAGACAAAATATCTGGCCGGAATTTGTTCCTATAATGAAGGGGACAAGATCCGCCGTGTGGTGGAGAAATTTTCCGATTATCAGGCTTATGATGTGCTGATCGTGGATGACGGCTCGACGGATGGTTCGGTCCAGCGTTTGCCGCAGCATCCCTGTGTGACGATTATCCGTAATAATCAGCCTCAAGGGGCCGGGTACGGCACTCGCCAGATCATTGATCATGCGCGTGAACACGGTTATGACGCGATGATTTTTGTTTCGGGCAATGATAAGGATGATGCCGCGGATGTGCCGGCGTTGATCCGGGCGCTGGAGGATGGTGCGGATTTTGTTCAGGGATCCCGTTACTTGCCCGGCGGTGGGTTCGGGAATATGCCGCTATACCGGAGGATCTCGACTCAGTTCGTTCACCCGTTGTTGTTTTCAGTATTATGCGGTCGCAGGATCACTGACAGCACAAATGGATTTCGCGCGGTGACCACAGCCTTGTGTGCCGATAAGCGTCTGGATTTGCAACAGGACTGGCTGGATGCGTATGAATTGGAGCCGTATCTTTTTTTTAAAGCGGTTCAGTTGGGCTATTCGGTGGTTGAGGTTCCGGTTAAAAAGATTTATCCACCACATCAGGAAGGGTATACGAAAATGCGCCCGTTTTCGGGATGGTGGAGCATTCTGCGTCCGATTGTGTTGTTGGGGTTGCGGATTAAGAAATAGCGCGCCGGTTTACCGGATGCCCGGTTTTTGGGAAGGTTTCGGCCGGGGCATGGGGGCGTGGCTCAGGGGAATATTCAAATGTCTGAAAAGTTTAGTATTGCCAAACCAGGTGTCCGAAGTTTTATTACCGTATGTCTTTTTTTTCTGATCGCAGGGTGTGTCTTTCGCCTATGGCATATTACACAGAGTGATTTTGTGTTTTATGATGAGGGGTTTTATCTGAATCATAATCGGGCCCTGGGGGAAATGATCGCGGCGCATCAGCCGATGGATATGGCCAACTTGAAACGGGCCTTTGAGATTTACGCGCGCACGTGTCTGGCCAGCGGTAAGTCGTTATGGTTCTTTTTGGCGGATGCGCGAATTTTTTTCGGGCGTGTGCATGAGTGGTTCTGGGCCAGAGTCATGGCGGCTCTTTTCGGGATCTTGACGATTTTTTTGACCTATGGATTTGCGGCACGTTTTTTCCGCTGTCGTTGGACCGCATGGCTGAGTGCTGTCGTTTTGTCTGTCTTGCCCAGTCATGTCTTTTATTCCCGGTTGGGAATGCAAGAGGCTTTAAGCACTTTTTTGGTTTTATTGGGGTTTTATTTTTATCTCTTTCCTCGTCGGTTTTCATTCCGCACCTTTGCCGCCGGGTTTATCTTCGGGCTGGCCTTTTTTTCCAATTATCGTCTGATTATGCTTCCGGCGTTGATTTTGAGCGCGGAATACTGGATGAGCCGGACGGAACGCCGGGGTTTTGATTGGCGCAAATGGATTTGGGTTAATATCACTTTTGCTGTGATGGCCTTCGGTGTCGGCGGTGTGCTGTTCGGCGGGATCAATACATTCATTATTTTTGCCTGGGTCTTTCATCAGCAGAATTTGGCCTCGGCGCAGTTTCATTGGCTCAACGTCTTGTCGTATCCGTATTATGTGATTCGTCTGGAACATTGGACCTTTGCGGTCTTGCTCTTTTCCGGTGTTGTTTCGCTGATACGGCACCGGCACCGGCGCGAGTGGCTGCCGCTGGTTCTGGCAATGATTCAAATGCTGATTTTTTCATTGCCGGAAGAAAAAGGGGCCCGATATCTGTGTGTGATGTATCCCTTTATGGCGATGAGCGTTGCTTATACAGCCGTCCGGGTGTTTCGATATCTGAGAAATCCCCGGCATCGGGTCGTTTGGGGCGCGGTGATCGTGGGGATGCTGATGATGTTGACCAGGGTATCATCACAGATGGCCATGATCGGATCGGATTATCGGACGTGTGCCGGTTTTCTGACCGCCAGGAATCCCGGGGTGAAATTTTTGTCGACACAAAAGTATGTTCAGGATTTGTTTGTCTCGGATCGTGATCAGGTGCGGGATGTTCCGCGCCGGTTCTCCAGACTGGTTGAAGAGTTCTCGAACGGTTATGAGTATCTGGTGCTGGGTCCTCAGGCGTATATGTCCTTGACGCCCGGGGCCAGGCGTTTTGCACTGAAATTGGACGGCCCGTATGAGATGTTGCTGCAGCGGATTGAGCCGTTAAAGACGTATGATCATTTTGACAGGGTGATGCTGGAGCGTTTTGTGCTGGAGCATTCATCGAATTTGCTCGATAGCACGGAATTTCTGCGGCATGCACAGGCGAAGGGTTTCGGGCGGTTGAGGGTCTATGATTTGAAGTTTTGTGTGCCGTTGATGATGGAAGCAGCGGCGCGTTATCAGCAGAGGACAGGGGGCGCGAATGATTAAAACGCTGCCGTTGGCCGAGGCGGTCGCTCAGCTGGATCTACCCGGAATTGAGCGCAATCTTTTTTCTTCTCCGTCATGGCTGGACGTTATTCGCAAGACCTACGGGACACGATTATTTATCAAGTATCTGGAGCGTGACGGTCGGGTCGTTAGTTATATTCCGTATACGGTTGTTCATAATTTTCTGGAATGGAAGATCTGCCAGTGTTCATATTGCGATTATTGTGACGGCGTTGTTGAGAGCCCCGAGCATTGGCGTCTGTTTTTTGAGGATTTGCGGCGGGAATTTCCGCGCTATCGGATCGCAATTCGGAATCTCCGCGATTGTCATGCCCGACAAGCCGGGGTCTTTGAGTTGTTGTCGCAGGAATACTGCCATGTGCTGGATACCCGTCCGGATCTGGAGGCGTTGTGGCGCGGTTCGCATGACTCGCATAAGGCCGCGGTAACGCAGGCCCGTCGCAAAGGGGTTACGGTGCGCCGGTGCGGCCGGGAGTATTTAAGGGATTTTTACCGCTTGCATTTATCCGTTCGAAAAAACAAATATCGTATTTTTCCTCAGCCATTTCATTTTTTTGAAAATATTTGGGAGGCCTATATGCCGCAGGGCCGGGGTTTTTTGCTGGGGGCGTTTGATCCGGACGGACAATTTATCGGCGGCAATATTTATCTGGTCTGCGGGGACACCTTGTATTACAAATTCAATACATCATCGCAGGCGGCCCTGGCTTTTCGTCCGAATAATGTTTTATTTTGGGAGGGGATTTGTTTGGCCAAAGAATTGGGGCTGTCCTGGCTGGATCTGGGATCCAGCGGTCCGGAGCAGACCGGGTTGATCCGGTTTAAGGAACATGCCGGAGCCAGGCGGATGGAGATTTCTCATCTGGGATATCATCCGCCGGATTATAAATTCAGCCGTAAACGGATTTTAAAGGCAATGACATGGGTGTTTACAAGACGCTGGATGCCGGAGGCCTGTCTGCGATGGGGCAGCCGGATCATGTATCATTATTTGGCGTAGGCGCACAAGAGAATGAATGACCGAAGCTTAACAGGACGAGTATGGATTTAAAGAAATTATTTAATGATTGGGCGCAGAAGTCTGGCGGCCGCTATCAGGATCGTCAATGGCTGTTGAGTAAATGGGATGTGCTCGACGGCGTTCAGTGGCCGCCGGAAAAGATCGGTCTTTTGCTGGAGGATATTCGCGGGAAATGTGATTTTGAATCCGGATGCGATCGTCTGCTGGATTTAGGATGCGGCGGCGGATGGCTGCTGGATGCGTTGATGCCTTGGGCACACTGGAGTGTCGGGTGTGATCTGTCAATTGAGATGCTGCGTCAGTCTTCGGGACGGTGTCCGGTGGTCACAGCCGATGCCTGTTGTCTGCCGTTTTCGGAGGGGGTCTTTGACAGGGTTTTGTGTTATTTTGTGCTGATTAATTTTCAGGATCAGGATTTGGTGCGGCGCGCGATTGAAGAAATGGTTCGGGTCTTGAAGCCTGGAGGCCGGATTTTACTCGGACAGATTCCGGATGAAGATCAGTCCGGACTTTATGACGAAGAGAAAGAACGGTATGTGGCGTATTGTCGGCAGTCATTCGGGGAATTAACGGATTACCGGGATTGTTGTCATATTCCGGTTGTATTGTTTCATCGTGACCGGGTGACTCAGCTTTTTGAACAGGCCGGTTGTTGTGTTCGACTGGTTCCTTCGTTTAATCCATTTTATCGTGCGGGTGAACCGAAGCAGGTGCTCTGGAGATTTGATGTTATCGCCGAAAAATCATAACCCACTCGTTGCTCTTGTCCCTGGCATTGCGTTGAGTGTATTGATGGCCTGCGGAACGGCCGGATGCGATCGTGTGGAACAGGTCTCCCGGGAGCGGGCGCTGATCGGAACCTATGTCCGGGTTGATGTCTGCCGTTCGGGTCAGATGTCTGAAGAGATTGACGCGGCCTTTGAAGAAATCTGGCAGCGGATGGATCAAATTGAACAGCGCATGAATGCCTATGATCCGCAGAGTGAGGTGGGGCGGATTAACCATGCCGGCGGGCGTCCGGTTGAGGTGGCCGAAGATGTCTATCAGGTGATTCAGTATGGGGTCATGATGGCCGATCGGACGTTCGGGGCCTTTGATATGACCGTGCGTCCTTTGATTGAGCTTTGGCATCAGGCGCAGCAATCGGACCGGGTTCCAGATGAGGATACGATTCATCAAGTTCTGGAGCGTGTCGGCAGTCGGCATATCCATCTTTTTGAGACGCCGCCGCATTACCGGATCGCTTGTGAGGATTGTGAGATTGATTTAGGCGGTATCGCCAAGGGATTCGCTGTGGATGAGGCGGCACGGATTCTAAGACGGCATGGGTTTTCGGATTTTTTGATCAATGCCGGCGGGGATATGTATGCGGGCGGTCGAAATTGCCGGGGGCGGACCTGGCGTGTCGCGATTCAGCATCCTCGACGGCCGGAGGCCTGGATTGATCTGATGGATTTGACGGGTGCCGCGGTGGCGACCTCCGGAGATTACCGCCAGTTGTATCACATTCAGGGACAGACCTTTTCCCATATTTTTAATCCGTTGACCGGCTATCCCCGGGTGGATGCGGTGAGTGCTACGGTCGTCGCTCCGACGGCGATGGAGGCGGATGCCTTGTCGACGGCCTTGACGGTTTTGCCGTCGGATAAGGGCATGGCATTGATCGACGGGCTGGGCGGATCTTATGGTGCGCTGGTCATCCGCAATTCCGGAGGCTCCTTGGCGTATGATGTCAGTCAGCGGTATCCGCAGTGGGGGCGGCAGAAATTTCAAGGGGCAAACGGGCAATAAAAGACTCGGATTAGAATTTATTTTTGTTATAATATCGTGGCCTTGGTGTGCTGGCCGGATTGATGATCGTTTCCGAACAGACGCGGCCTGGTGCCGCACAGCAGAGTTTATTTAATTTTCATCAGAGTTAAGGAGGATACCGTGAATCCTGAAAATAGGACCTCACCCAAATATAATTTTGAACAATTGACGGAACAGATTGAAGGTTATGATCAGCATTATGCCTCGGATGTGACCGAGCAGTCCTTTTTCGGGTTTCCCTTAAAATCTATTCTGTCGGCGGAGACGCAATTGCTTGGTGATGATCAGGATTCCATTGCGTATTTCTCCATGGAATATGGATTGGCCCCGAGTATTTATAATTCCTTCGAGCTTAACAATCGGCCTATTGATGAACGCAATACTTTTTTCAGTCATGAGGTCTTTTCCAATTACTGGCTTTGCGACTATATCTTTAAAGTCAAGATTGATAAGATGCTTGATATTCCGATCTATAGCGGCGGTCTGGGGGTGCTGGCCGGTGATACCGTTAAGAGTATTGCCGATAAGGGTTTTTCCTTTGCGGCAATCGGCATTCTTTGGAACAAGGGGTATTTTAAACAGAATTTTTGGTATAAACACGGGCAGGTTCCCGAGGAACTGGAATGGGATCCGCACACCTATCCCGGTTTGATTCCGCTGAAAAATATCGTGACGCTGGAAACGCGGGAAGGGCCGCTGGCCCTGAGACTGTGGAAATATTATGTCTACAGTTATGATAAAAAACGGGTATGTCCGTTGGTTCTTCTGGATTCCAATCTGGAGCAGAATCCGGAGCATTTCCGCCGGTTGACCGATCAGCTTTATCGTAGTGATGACGTCTGGTGGAAAATTTTTCAGCGGGCGATTTTGGGAATCGGCGGGATGAAGGCTCTGGATGCCCTGGGTTATAAGGTGAACCGTTATCATTTAAATGAAGGGCACGCCGCGTTTGCTCTGCTGGAACGGTATATCAGCCTGGATGACAAGTCCCGGATGGATGAGGAAAAGAAACGGTTTTTGTTTACCTGCCATACACCGGTGGCCGCCGGACATGATCGGTTTTCAATTCATGATGTGGCGAGCGTGCTTCCTCAGCAGTATATTGATGCGGCGCAGATGTTCGGCAAGGAATCTCCGGATTCGGATCAGATTAACCTGACCTATATGAGTTTAAACAATGCCAGCAGGGTCAATGCCGTTGCCCAGAAACACGGGGAAGTGATGCGGATTCAGTTTCCAGCCTTTGCTGAGAAGATTCAGGCGATCACCAACGGGATTCACACGCACACCTGGATTTCTGAGCCGGTCGCCGGGCTTTTGGATGGCTATAAGGAAACCTTTGGAGACTGGCGCGCTGCGCCGGAAAATTTGGCGCGGATTTTGGATCTCAAAGGAGATGAGAATTTTCGCCGGGATTTGTTCGCGGCGCATCAGGCCAACAAGCGGCAGATGATCAGTATTATTAATCATTGGGAACTGGATCCGGATGTCTTGACGGTGGCGTGGGCGAGGCGGATTGCCTCATATAAACGTCCGGCCTTGATTTTTTATGATATACAGCGTCTGGTTGAACTTGCCAGGGCTCACGGACCGATTCAGATTCTGTTTGCCGGCAAGGCGCATCCGAATGATAATATCGGCGGTTCGCATATCGAAAAGATTTTGGATCATATTGATGAGCTTAACGACTATAAGGATTTGGTTAAGGTTTTGATTCTTGAAAATTACGACACCTATTTTGGGAAGCTTCTGACCAGTTCGGTGGATGTTTGGTTGAATAATCCGCTGCCGCCGTTTGAGGCCTCCGGCACCAGCGGGATGAAGGCGATTACCAATGGGGTTTTGCAGCTCAGCACGCTGGACGGATGGGTCGTTGAAGCGGAACAGGATGATATCGGATGGATTTTCGGTTACCGTCATCAGGGAATGGAGTTGGGAAGTGAAACGAATTCCCGTTTCGAGGAGGACAGCGACGCATTATATAAAACGCTGGATGATGTGGCGCAGTTGTATTATCAGACCAATCGTGAGGGGCAGGTGAATTGTTCCACCGCATGGATCGATAAAATGATTCATTGTATTTATCGAAGTGCGTTTTTTAACACGCAGCGCATGGTTCAAGAATACAGCCGGCAGATGTGGGGAATGTAAACAAAGACACAAAGACACAGAGGCACAAAGACACAGAGGCACAAAGCCGTAGAGGTAGGTGTATATAAATACGTGGCATTTTGTGTTGTTTGATTTTGGTTTGAGATTTTTCATGTGTCCTTGTGTCGCTGTGTCCTTGAGACATTTTAGGAATTATGTTATGAAACAATATTTGGAATTGGTTCAGCAGGTTCTGGATGAAGGGGGACGTAAAGAAGATCGGACCGGCACCGGAACAATTTCTGTTTTTGGAGTTCAAAAAAAGTATGATTTGCGGCAGGGCTTTCCGCTTTTGACGACCAAAAAGGTTTTGTTTGATGCTGTGGTTCGTGAATTGCTGTGGTTTCTGCGCGGTTCCACCAATATTCATGACGGTCTGGCTGAGTGGACGCCGATTTGGAACGCCTGGGCGGATTCCGATGGAGAGTTGGGGCCGATCTACGGCTATCAATGGCGTCGATGGGAACGCTTTGAGGGAACTGATCGTGACGGGTATCGCAAGAGTCATATTGATCAGATCAGTCAGGCGATTGAAATGATCAAAACCAATCCGGATTCCCGACGCATTATTGTCTCGGCCTGGAATCCGGCCGACATTGAGAAGATGGCCTTGCCGCCATGCCACGCCTTTTTTCAGTTTTATGTTATTGACGGACGGCTGGATTGTCAGCTTTATCAGCGGTCTGCGGATATCGCGCTGGGTGTGCCGTTTAATATTGCCAGTTATTCCTTGTTGCTGGTGATGGTCGCCCAGGAATGCGGTCTGGAGCCCGGGGTGTTTGTCCATACGATCGGTGATGCGCACATTTATCTAAACCACATTGACGGACTGCGTGAGCAGTTGACGCGAACGCCGAAAACATTGCCGACTCTGAGGGTGGCGCGAAAGCCTGTTTTAGATGTATGTTTTGAAGATATTCATCTTGAAAATTATCAGCACGATGCCTTTATTAAATTCCCGATTGCTGTCTAACAAGGACACAAAGGCTCACAGACACAGCGACACAAAAGGCGATAGAGAAACGGGATCTTTAAAATCTTTGATAGCCGAAGCTTCAGATTGAGCTCATTTGAAAGTTGAGTATTAACGATAAGATTCCGGCGGTCTTTACAATAACGAACTGTTGGTATAGTTTTGGTTTTGATTTTTTATGTGTCATTGTGGCTGTGCAACTTCTCAAAAGATTTGATTATGAAAAATTTTTCGATTATTGTGGCGATGGATCAAAATCAGGGGATCGGGAAGGACGGTCAGCTCCCATGGCATCTTCCGCGTGACATGAAGTTTTTTAAAGAGATGACGTTGAAGGCGCGCCCCGGTCGGCGTAATGCCGTCATTATGGGACGTAAGACCTGGGATTCTATTCCGGAGTCGTTTCGTCCTTTAGGAGGCCGTCTGAATATTATTTTGACGCGCAATCCTCAGATATCATTTCCGGAGGACTGTCGCAAGGCGCTGGATCTGGATGAGGCGCTGGCGTGTGCGGCAGAGTCGGATGATGTGGATCAAATTTTTGTGATCGGAGGGGCCACGGTTTATGAAGCCGCGATTGATCGTCCGGAGTGCGGACATCTTTACGTAACCTGTATTCAGGAGATTTGTGATTGCGATACGTTTTTTCCTTCGTTTTCCGGGGCCTTTTGTCAGGTCAGCCAGGGGCCGTTGTATTGTGAAAATAATCACCACTTCGTCTTTCTTGAATATAAGCGGCAGGATTCCAGAGGGTTATAATTTTTTGCCGACCCTGTGATGAATGATCTGCATCCAGAGGTTGTTCACATTTCCCTAATCGGGAAGGGTTTTATATTTTGTCAATTCTCAATAATATAGTGTATACTTTGAGCAAAGGAGATCATTTCAACTTATGACCCGTCAGGCCGAGCAACCGAAAAACATTCTTCTTATTGATGATGAGAAGCAGCTCACGGATATTCTATCCATGCTTCTTGAGGCGAAGGGGTATTCTGTTGATGTGGCCGCAACGGCTGAGGAGGCCTTTTGTAAAGTCGGGGGCGGGCATGATTTGATTTTGCTGGATTTGGTTCTTCCGGACTTGGACGGCATGGAGGTCTGCCGTCGTCTCAAAGCAGAAAAGCTGACAGCGGATATTCCCATCATTATGATTAGCGGTCATTCCATGTGTGAGGATAAAGTCGAGGGATTGTATCTCGGAGCGGACGACTTCCTGATTAAACCCTGTGAGCATGAGGAGTTATTTGCCCGTATGGAAGCGGTGATGAGACGGGCGAACGGGAAGCAGGTCGCCCGCAACGAAGATGAAATCGTTGTAGATTTACGCCGAGTCCTGGATGAAGGATTGATTGTTCCGCATTTTCAGCCGATCTATCAAATTGAACCGTTTCAGTTGTATGGAGTGGAGGTTTTAAGCCGGCCCAGCGTGGAAGGAAATCTGGCGAATCCTGAGGTGTTTTTTCGTTCCGCATTGCAATATGGTCTTTATACCGAACTGGAGTTGATGTCCTGGGCCATGGCGATTGACCGGTTATCCAAGTCTCTTTATAATGAAAAGATTTTTTTGAATTGCAATCCTTATTTTATTGAAACCGTCAAATATGAACGGGTGAAAAATATTTTTGAAAAGTATGAGGTGCCGATTAAAAATGTTGTTTTAGAAATTACGGAACGCTCCGCGATTTCAGATTTCAAGATTTTCTTCCGTCAGATTCAGGCCTACCGCAAATATGGATTTCATCTGGCGGTGGATGATGTGGGGGGAGGATATGCCAGTCTCGAATCCATTGTCCAGACGAAGCCGGAAATCGTCAAGATCGACCGGCATATTATTTCGGATGTCTCCAAGGATTCGTTTAAACAGAGTATTGTTCGTTTTATTTCAGCCTTTTGCCGGGAAAACAACATCATCAGTGTTGCTGAGGGGATCGAGACAAAAGATGATTTGATCGCAATCCGGGATCTGGGGATTAGTTGCGGGCAGGGTTTTTATCTCTTTAAGCCGACGGCGCAGATCGACCTCTCTGATTTTTCAAAACGAAATCCTCAGTAGAAATGCCTCACAGTCTTTTCTTTAGATTTCTTTTGCAAAAGCCATCCTCCTTTTATATAATTCAAATACTTTAATAACTATTTATAAGAAGACAGTCAGCTCTATCTATGTTTGATCTCTCCTTACTGTTTCTTGCGGTCATTTTTTCTTCAGCATTATGTTCTATGTCGGAGGCTGCCCTCCTGAGTCTGCCCATGATCCGGGCGCGGGTTTTGGCGGAGCAAAAACGCCGGGATTCTCATCTGTTGTTGTATCTTAAAGAACACATGAGTATGACTATTGCTTCCATTGTCATCGTGAATAATGCGATTAACATTGTCGGGTCGATTTTCATCGGTCATAAAGTTGCGGAGCGTTTGGGAAATCAATGGCTTGGTATTGCATCGACGGTTTTGACCTTTACAATTATCGTCTTGTCTGAAATTATTCCCAAGACCGTCGGTGAGCGGTATCGCATTCCGATTTCGCTGATGTTCGCGAGGCCGATCTGGCTTTTGGTTTGGATTTTTCGTCCGGTTGTGGCCTTTGTGTCTCATTTGATTCGTCCCTTGATCTTAACCGGCGGTGGCCTTCCCAGCGTCACGGAAGAAGAGATCATGCTGATGCTTAAGTTGGGACGGGATGCCGGAACCGTGGAGGTGGATGAGGAGGTGCTGTGTAAGAGGGTGTTTAAATTGAACGATCGCCGGGCCTTTCAGATAATGAAGCCGATTGACCAAATTTTTGCTCTGCCGGCGGATAAGACCCTGGGAGAACTGCGTGAGGAAATCATTGATGCCCGGTATAGCCGTCTGGCGGTTTATGATAAGAATCCCAGTGATTTTGTGGGAATGGTTCAGCATCGGGTGTTGTTGCGGGAGATTGCGAATGATAATTATAATGCGACGATTCGGGAGTTTATGACGGTTCCGATTTTTGTCAATTGGTTTACCAGGGCCGATGAGTTGCTGCAAAAATTTCAGTCTTATCATCAGCATCTTTTTATCGTCCAGGACACCCACGGCAGAGATGTGGGGCTGGTGACGATGGAGGATGTTCTGGAAGAGTTGTTCGGGGAAATCTATGATGAAAAAGAGGTCCGGCCGAAAGATCATATCGCCGTTGAGATTAACGCAGAGCATGAAGAAGAGCAGGAAGACGATGAATTTGATCTGGATATTGAGCATCCGAAAAACCCGGAAGATTTTGAAATGGGGTAATCTTTCGGGGAGTGTTGCAGATGTGGGAATAGAAATATTGGGCGGTGCGGAATTTAAACCCGGGATAAGCCGGTATCAACAATAACAAAAGTTCAATCATGCCTCAAACATATCACGACATCTCACGATTTAACGAAACCGATATTTATCACTTCAAAGAAGGGTCATTGTTTCAGGCGTATGAGCATTTGGGCGCTCATTTGATGGAACGCAATGGCGAACGCGGTGTCTATTTCGCCGTGTGGGCTCCGAATGCCCGGGAGGTTTCGGTGATCGGAGATTTTAATGGGTGGAATTCCCGTGAAAATTTTCTGGCGCCGCGTTGGGACAGTTCCGGAATTTGGGAGGGATTCGTTCCCGGACTCAGGCATGGAATGTTGTATAAATATCATATTGTGTCGAATGTCGCGCATTATCAGGCCGACAAAAAGGATCCGTTTGCCTTTGCCGGTGAAAATCCTCCGTTGACGGCCTCTGTGATTTATGATCTTCAGTATGACTGGAAGGACCGGGATTGGATGCGGTCCCGGAACCAGCGCAATGGGTTTGATTCGCCGATGTCTGTTTATGAACTGCATTTGGGATCCTGGAAACATAACCTTGAAGAGCAGCGTTCATTGACGTATCAGGAATTGGCCGAGTCCTTGACGGATTATGTGAAAGACATGGGTTACACGCATGTCCAGTTTATGCCGATCATGGATCATCCGTTTTACGGCTCCTGGGGGTATCAGGTTCTGGGGTATTTTGCTCCAACCGCCCGTTATGGATCGCCGCAGGATTTGATGTATTTGATTGATGTTCTGCACCAGAATGGCATCGGGGTGATTCTTGACTGGGTTCCGTCTCATTTTCCCGGAGACGGGCATGGGTTGGCGTTTTTTGATGGGACGCATTTATACGAGCACGAGGATCCGCGCAAAGGATTTCATCCTGATTGGAAAAGTTACATTTTTAACTACGGACGTCCGGAGGTGAAAAACTTTTTGATTTCCAGCGCGGTTTTCTGGCTGGATCGTTATCATGTCGACGGGCTTCGGGTTGACGGTGTGGCCTCAATGCTGTATCTGGATTATTCCCGGGAGGAGGGAGAGTGGATTCCTAACGAGCACGGTGGTCGGGATAATATTGATGCGATTCAGTTTTTGCGCCAGATGAACGAGGCCGTCTACGCAAAATTTCCTGATGTTCAGATGTTTGCCGAGGAATCGACCGACTGGCCCAGTGTATCGAGGCCGACCTTTATGGGCGGCCTGGGTTTTGGGATGAAGTGGAATATGGGCTGGATGCACGATACCCTGAAATATTTTTCCAAAGACGCCTTTTACCGCAAGTTTCATCATAATGAATTGACCTTCAGTATGCTGTATGCCTACACGGAAAATTTTATTTTGTCGTTATCTCATGATGAGGTGGTGCACGGCAAAGGGTCTTTGTTTGCCAGGATGCCGGGAGATGACTGGCAGAAATTTGCGAATTTGCGATTATTGTTTGCTTATATGTATGCGCATCCTGGAAAAAAGCTTTTGTTTATGGGGGGTGATATCGCGCAGTGGGCGGAATGGAATCATGATGCAAGCCTGGATTGGCATGTGCTCAATTACGCATCGCATCAGGGGGTGCAGAATTTGATGCGGGATTTGAATCATTATTATCGAAAAACACCGGCGCTTTTTGCCCGGGATTTTGATCCGCAGGGTTTTGAGTGGATTCAGTGCGATGACTGGCAGCAGAGCGTCTTGTGTTTTTTGCGTCGCGGTATCGATCCGCAGGAAAGTGTTGTGGTGGCTTGCAATTTTACACCTGTTGTGCGGCAGAATTACCGCATTGGAGTTCCCGAGGATGGGTTTTGGCAGGAGGTGCTGAATACCGATGCGGCATTCTACGGGGGCAGCGGAGCCGGGAATCTCGGCGGCCGGGAGGCTCAGGCACAGCCCGCACACGGCCGGCCCTATTCATTGGAAATTACGTTGCCGCCGCTGGCAGTGGTTTATTTTCAACGTCATCAATCGAATCAACCCCGGGAGGATGATCATGAAAGACAAGGTGATTGAGACATCGGGAGAACTCTGGCATGAACTCGGCGCCCGCGGAGAGGCCAGTGTGTATGATCTGTCGCGATCTTTGGGAGAGGATGAAGAGATTGTCAGCCTGGCATTGGGATGGCTGGCCCGGGAGGATAAGGTGGCGTTTTCCGAACGGCGCAATGAGGTGCTGTTTTCGCTGGTCGACTCTGAGCAGGCTATTTTTCAGGGTTTTTATGGGGACCATGTTCCCAAGAGAAAACACAGTTTTTGGAAACGACTGTTTCGTTAAAATCGCAAGCGGTGCAGATGTTTTCCGTTTGATCGGAAGGATCTTTGGGATCGCAGGATGATTTATGAATAAATGCATTTGTGTTCACGGACATTTTTATCAGCCGCCGCGGGAAAATCCCTGGCTGGAAGCGATTGAGTTGCAGGATTCCGCGTATCCGTATCGTGATTGGAATCAGCGGATCACAGCAGAGTGTTATGCGCCCAATGTGGCTTCACGGATTCTTGATGAGAACGGTGAGATCACCGATATCATCAATAATTATGCCAGGATGAATTTTAATTTCGGCCCGACGCTGTTGTCATGGCTGGAACGGGAGGAACCGGATATTTATTTGGCGATTCTCAAGGCGGATAAGTCGAGTCAGCAGGTTTTTGACGGTCATGGCTCCGCTATTGCCCAGGCCTACAATCATATGATTTTGCCCCTGGCGAATGAACGGGATAAACGGACTCAGGTAATTTGGGGGATTCAGGATTTTGAATTTCGTTTTAAGCGCAAGCCCGCCGGAATGTGGCTGCCTGAAACAGCGGTAGATCTTGCCACACTTGAGGTTCTCGCCGAACAAGGGATTGCGTATACGATTCTGGCGCCGTATCAAGCGGATGCTGTGCGGAAAATCGGAGATCAGGACTGGACGGATTTGGAAGGGGGGCCGGTTTCATCCGCACATCCGTATCTTTGCCGGCTTCCGTCGGGGCGTGAGATTGCGATCTTTTTTTATGATGGATCAATTTCTCACGGCATTGCGTTTGATGGTCTGCTGAATAACGGGGTGGAATTGGCGAACCGTCTTACCGGGGCTTTCCCGTCAGGACATGGGCCGTCGCTGGTTCATGTGGCTACCGACGGAGAAACCTACGGGCATCATCATCGTTTCGGGAATATGGCGCTGTCTTACGGTATTCATCATATCGAGTCGCATCATCTCGCCAGGATGGTTGTCTTGTCATATTATTTGGATCAGTATCCGCCGACACATGAGGTCAGGATTAAAGAGCGGTCATCCTGGAGCTGTGCCCATGGCGTCGAGCGCTGGCGTTCGGATTGCGGATGCTGTATCGGCGGCCATGCCTGGAATCAGCAGTGGCGTAAGCCGCTGAGAGAGTCGATGGATTGGTTGCGGGATCAATTGGCGGATGTTTATGAGCGGGGGATGGGGAATTTTTTTAAGGATCCCTGGCTGGTCAGAAATGACTATATTCAGGTTGTCTTGGACCGCTCGACGGAAAATACTGAGGCGTTTTTCGCGCGGGTTTCAGCGGGGCGGGATCTGGCGCATGAAGATAAGGTGCGGATTTTAAAGTTTTTGGAAATGCAGCGGCAGGCGATGTTTATGTATACGAGTTGCGGCTGGTTTTTCGATGAGGTCTCCGGGATTGAGACTGTCCAGATTATGCGCTATGCGGCCCGCGCTATTCAGCTGGCCAGAGATTTGGGCGGCAAGGATTTTGAACCGGGATTTCTGACAAGGCTGGAAGCGGCCAAAAGCAATCTCCCGGAATATAAAACAGCGCGTGATGTTTATAACCGGCTTGTTCGTCCCGAGATTATTGATCTGCTGAGTGTGGGGGCGCATTTTGCGATTTCGTTGCTGTTTCAGGCCTATCCGGAATCCTCCGAGGTTTATGCGTATCATGTCGATATTATGGATCGGCAAATCCAGGAAATCGGCAAGCAGCGCTTATTGATCGGAAGTGCCGTGATTCGATCACGTATTACCTGGGAAGAGGCGCGGATTGATTTTGCGGTGCTTCATTTGGGTGAATATAATATTCATGGCGGCGTGAGGTTTTTTCAGGATGATCGTGCGTATCGTGCGATGCATGATGGATTAGTCGAGACCTTTTTGACGAATCATTTTGCGGAGATGCTGCAGTCGATGAATCGGTTTTTCGGGGATGAGACGTATACGCTTTGGGATCTTTTCAAAAATGAGCAGGCGCGGGTTCTGGAGGATATTTTTCAGACGACATTAACGGCGATTGAATCGCATTTTCGTGATATTTATCATCAGTATTATCCGCTGATGCGGATTCGGCCCGATTTTCGGATTCCATTGCCCAAGGCTCTGGCAATGAGTGTGGAATTTATTTTGAACCGTGATTTCGCTGTTGAGCTTGATAAAGAGGAAATGGATTTTGCCAAGATGGAGCGGCTGTTGCGGGAAATGAGGCGGTGGCATTTTACACGGGATAAGGAGGCGATTGAGTTAGCGGCGACCAATAAACTGGATGATTTGATGCAGCGTTTGACGCGAAGTCCCCGGGATTCCGGTGTGTTGCATGTGGTTTGTGAGTTGCTGAATGTCTGCCGGATTTTGCCGCTGAATCTGGATTTATGGCGGGCGCAGAATATTTATTTTTCAATGACGCAGCGGTTGTATCCGCGCATGAAAGAGCTGGCTGATGGCGGAGATTCGGATATCCGGATCTGGGTCATTGAATTTGAGCGGTTAAGCGGGTTTCTGAAGATTCAGAGTCCATAATACAAGGGCACAAGGGCACAAGGGCACAAAGACACAAAGACACAAAGACACAAAGACATATGAGGCGATAGGGATAAGTTATTTAAAAATTAGAAGTCAAAATCAGCCTTGGGAAAAACGATAAGTAACGGGTTGCTTTATTATTTCAGGGTATTTTTTGCTGGGTTTTGTTTTTTGTGTCTCTGTGCCCTGGTGTCTTGGTGTCTTGTCAAAAGGAGTTTTATATGATATCACGCGCAAGCGGAGTTTTATTGCATGTTTCATCGTTGCCGTCTCAGGATGGAATCGGGGATCTGGGTCCCGGTGCGAGACAGTTTGCCGATTTTCTGGCGGATTCCGGACAGCGGTATTGGCAGATGCTTCCCTTAAATCCGACGGATGGGATTTATGGAGAGTCGCCTTATAGTAGTCCGTCCGCCTTTGCCTGTAACCCGTTATTAATTTCGTTGGACGTGATGCGTGAGGCCGGCTGGCTGGAGGATCAGGATTTTAGAGACCGGCCGGAGTTCTCCCGGGGCGCGGTGGATTTTCAGTCGGTACGGGCCTATAAGGGAACTCTTTTTCAAAAAGCATTTGAGCGTTTTCAGCAGTCATTGCCGGATCGGCAGGGATTTGATGCGTATTGTGAGCGGGAGCAGGAATGGTTGGACGATTATGCGATGTTTGTTGTTTTGAAGACGGTCTATGCCGGGCAGATTTGGAATCAGTGGCCTGAAAAGATCAAACGCAGAGACCCGGAAACCTTGACAACGATTCGCGATGAGCATCATAAACAGATGGTTTATGTTAAATTTCTGCAATTTGTTTTTGATCGGCAGTGGTTCGCGTTAAAGGAGTATTGCGCCCGGAAAAATATCCGGCTTATCGGAGATATTCCGATTTATGTGAATGACGATAGTGTGGATGTCTGGTCGAACCCGGCGTATTTTAAGCTGGATCGTGATTTGCGCCCGCTTGTTGTGGCGGGAGTTCCCCCGGATTATTTCAGTGAGACAGGACAGCGTTGGGGTAATCCGGTTTATAATTGGGAGGCGTTAAAAAAAGAAGGGTATGCCTGGTGGATGAGGCGGCTGCAGCGTCAGTTTGAATTGTTTGATGTTGTGCGTGTTGATCATTTTCGGGGATTTGAACAGTATTGGGAGATCCCCGCCGCAGAGAAAACTGCTGTTCATGGTCGATGGGTCGATGGTCCGAAGGATGATTTTTTTCAGGTTATGACCAGCCGGTTTTCCGATCATGCAATTATCGGTGAGGATTTGGGGATTATTACCCCTGAGGTGACGGCCTTGATGGAGCGGTTTGGAATTCCGGGAATGAAAGTTTTGCAGTTTGCCTTCGGGGGAGATCTTGCGACGCATCCGTATATTCCGGAAAATTATACGCAAAATTGTGTGGTCTATACCGGAACGCATGATAATAATACAACCCGCGGATGGTTTGAAAATGATATCTCCGATGGAGAGCGGCATAATTTAAATACATATTTGCATAAAGATTGTCAGGCGCGGGAGATTGTCTGGGATTTGATTGAGACGGCTTTGTCATCCCGGGCGGATCTGGCCGTGGTTCCTTTTCAGGATCTGCTGAATATCGGCCGGGAAGGGCGCATGAATGTGCCGGGAACTTCTTCAGGAAATTGGTGCTGGCGGTATTATGTCGATCAGGTTCCGGGAGATGTGGTGCAGCGTTTACAGATGTTAACAAAAGGCACGGGCCGATGACGGTCGATTGCTTTGCGGATAGAATCTTGAGCCGGTAAGGGGCTTATGTTAAAATTTGGCAGATTGATCGGTATAATATTTTTAACAGGGTGGCTGTCGGGATGCAGTGTCATATCCAGGTCGGCCCGTTGCGATGAGCTCAGAGTTTCGGGGCAGATTATCGATTCGGCCGCCCTGGAGCAGGACACACGGATTGCAATCGTTCCATTCAGTGCGGGGGTTGAGGCCAGGGCGTCTGAAGAATTCGACAGAGCGTCGTTGCTGGTTTTGAGGGGGATTCAGGATGGACTGGAGGTCGCAGGCAGCCCGCTGCATGTTGTTTCGCAAGAGACGGCAGCGGATTTTGATCCGCCGGATCTTCAGATTATCGGCCGGATTGAATGTTATGAAACACGTGATCGCTGGCTGCGATATATCGGCGGTCAGCGCAAACGCCGAATCGTATTAAAGGGGCGGGTGCTTACGCGGCAGGGCAATCTTGTGGCGGAGTTTATTTATGAGTGTCAACGGCCGTATGCACAGATGAGTGAGGTTGAGTTTCTTTTGGAGGCGGGACGTGCCGTGGGAATGTTTTTGAGTCCGGCCCGAACAAAGTAAAGGAGTCAAACGTGATTGTTGTAACCGGAGGAGCCGGATTTATTGGAAGTTGTATTGTCGCGCGCCTCAACAGTCTGGGACACGATGATTTGATGGTTGTTGATCATTTTGACGGTCCGGATGATATGAAGCGGCGAAATATTGAGAATAAACACTATCGGCAGTATCTGGACAAGGCGGAGTTTCTGGAACAGGTCAGGAGTAATCGTTTACCAAGGTCGATTCGATGCGTTATTCATATGGGAGCCTGCAGTTCCACAACGGGAACCGATCCGGATTATTATGAGCAGAATAATTTTCAGTATACACGGCATCTGGCGCAATGGTGTGTTGAGCACCGGATTCCGTTTATTTATGCCAGTTCCGCCGCAACATACGGCGACGGTTCCAGGGGATACGCAGATGACGAACAGTCTCTTCAGAGTCTCCAGCCCTTGAACCTGTATGGTTGGTCCAAACATAAATTTGATTTGTGGGTCATGGATCAGGGGTTGCGGGATCATGTGGTGGGTCTCAAATTTTTTAATGTCTTCGGGCCGAATGAGTATCATAAAGGGTCGATGCGCAGTGTTGTTAATAAGGCCTATCCGGGTGTTGCGTCAGAAGGAGCGATTAGTTTATTTAAATCCTATCATCCCGATTATTCCGATGGAGAACAGCAAAGGGATTTTATTTATGTTCAGGATGCTGTGGATGTGGTGCTGTTTTTTATGGACCATCCGGAGATCCATGGAATTTATAATGTGGGAACAGGAACGGCGCACAGTTGGAATGAATTGGCTCGTGCGTTATTTGCGGCAGTCGGAAAAGCCCCGAATATTCATTATATTGAAATGCCGGAACATCTCAAGGAACGTTATCAGTATTTTACTCAAGCAACAGTCGAAAAATTACGTTCGGTCGGATTTGATCGCCCCTGGACATCATTAGAAGATGCTGTTCGGGATTATGTCGGCTACCTGCGAGAAGGGTCTTATTTATAATCGCTATGGGAGAAGTTATGGGGATTGCGATATTTTCAATTCTTGGCATTTCGTCATTCTTGATCGGGATTTTTTTGGTTTACCGGGGAATGGCGTCTGCTCCGGACGCAGATACGGCGGAGCATGATCAGGTGTGCCGGCAATATGCGCAGCTCCAGCAAGAGGCGCAGGAACTGAAGCAAAGGTCAAATGCATTAGCGGTCGAGCTTGAGACCTCCAAAGTCCAATCGCAGGAAACGGAGCGTTTTAGGCGTGAGGTTGAAGCCTTGAAGAGAGGGGACCAGGAAGCGCAGAAAAAAATGCGCTGTTTAGAAGAGAGTCTTCAGTTTTTATCGCGCAAGGCGGATCAGCAGGCGCATAAAGCCATTGACGTTATTCATCAATTAAAATCCGGACGACAGCGTTTAAGGGATGAATTGACTGCGCAGAAATCAGCGGTTTCGCTTGAGGATTTTCAGTGTCTTGAGAAGAAAGAAGCGGACTTGCAGGCTCAGTTGCAGGAGAGTCGAAATCAATTGGAGCGGCTTGAACAGGAATTGAAATTAGCGCGAAATACTATTGAGACGCAGTTGGAAGAATCGCGGGAATCTGTTGCAAAGCTGCAAAGCGATAATCAAGTCTATGAGCAAGGCATTCAGCAGATTATGGCAAAGTTTTCGGCTGTGGCAGAGGTCTTTCAGCGAGTCCGTTGTGAGAAAATGAATCAGCTTCAAAATGCGCGAATCCTGATTGATCGTTTGCGTCGGGACTATGAGGAGCTGCAGTCGCAGCAGGCGGAGGGGGTGCAGGATGCTTATGAACAGGAGTTGGCCCGGATAAAATTGGAAAGTGAGGGGCGGCTGTCTGAGGCGCACGAAACGATCGGACGGTTTCAGGAGGATATGTGTGTTTTGCAGAAAGAACTGGAAGAGGCCCGTCAGGCGAGCGGGGTTTTGCAGCGGCGAATTGATGAAATATCCGGTCAGGAGTCTCAAGGGGGGGCAAAGGAGATGCAGGACCGGGAAAAAGAATTGACGGAGTTGCGTGAAACGAATGAGTTTTTACGGCAGAAGGAGCGTTTGTTAAGCCAGGAATTGCTTCGGAGTCAGACGCAGGCGTTAGGCCTGGAAAAGATCTGTCAGGAATTCAAGAAACAGGTTGAGCGGCGATGAACGATGGGGATTGCCGGGATTCATGGCGGCGTTGCGGTCATTTAAAGAAGTCGCAGCAGCTGTTGGAGTTCTGTTTGTTCCAAATTCAGGGAATGGCGCGAGACTATTCATCGGCATACAGACTTTTAAATGATTTGCAAGAGATTTTGGCGCGTCATTTAGAAATCCAGAATCGTCAATTTTATGAAGAGAATCTCCGGGCGTCCGGGAAGGCGATGATTGATTTTTTTCTTAATGACGCTAATAGTCTCAGGGTTGACAGTATGGAATTTTTTGCGCGATACGCTGCTGATGCCGGTCTTGTGCGTATTCGTAATTTCCCAATAGAATATCAAGCCTTTTTGCGTAGAGTTTTGGATCGGATACAAATTGAGCGTGAGATGCTTTTGGCGGAAGATTCGCTAGATTAAATATCGTGTCGTTTTAGCGAATGGCGGCCGAAAATAAATAGATTGATAAGTTTTTGTTATTTTATATAATATATCAATTATGAAAATTTTATTAAAATATTGGGTTTTACCGTTTTTTTTGATTGGGTGTTCCTGGGTGTCTGATGTTCCAAAATCTGTGTGGGGCTCTTCGACTCGTGTGCTTTCGGAAAAGCGGGATGAAGCGCTTTCCAGTGAGTTTTCCTGTTCCGTGAAAAGCTGTTTTGATGCGGTGCTTGCGATGACCCTCCCTTATAAAGAGGTTCAGGATCAGGATCAGGTTAAATTTGTGTTGTTTTTGCAGAACAGGGAGCAAGGGGCTATTGTATTGATGGGAGTCCCGGGTTGCGTCGATACGACGGAAGTCGGAGTTTTTTTTAGTGATAAGGGCGGCGGGCAGACAGCAATTGAAATTTCCTCATTAAGCTCCCGGGCAAAAGATGCGGCTGCGCAGGTGATTTTCAACCGGTTGTCGCAACAATTTTTTGATGATGCAAGGACAAATTAAACGATGGCATTGCTGAATTTTTTGAAGAAAAAAAAAGGAATCGGATCCAGGGCGCACATGAAGGAGCATCATTTTGTTTTTGTTGAGGCGCTTTTTGATGATGTTGTCGATGAGGCTTTAAGGTGGAGCTGGTCTTCATGGTGGCCCCAGGACGGGTGTCTGCATTATGATATTGATGACGGTGTTCCCGAGACAGGGAGGCCTTGTCGTTTGGTTATTACGACTAAGTTTTTTAAAGTAGTCTTAAAGGGGGAAATTCTTCAAGTTCGCCCGCGGCGGGCATTGCAGTTTTCATGGCATTCCGGATTGATTCAGGGGCAGGAATTTCTTGTGGTCGAGGAGCGTTCCAATGGAACCCGTATCGATCACAGAGCGCGTTATTACGGATCTAATATTTTTTTTAGTCTGATATGGGCGTTATTTTTTCGAAAGCGGTATGATGCATGTATTGCACGGGCGTTAGATGCATTAAAGTTTTATATTACGCATCGCCGGGATGATGAATGAGTTCGTGGTAATGAGGGAGGGTGAAATGGATAAAACCGTTTCCGTTTTTAAAAAGAACAAGTTTCAGGAAGTCCGTGTCGGAATCCGGGAGTATAAGGGAAATGACTTGATCGACATCCGGACATGGACAATGACCCAGGGATCCGAGCAAATGGTCCCGACCGCCAAGGGCGTTTCAATCAACATTGCTCTTTTGGAAGAGTTGAAAAAGGCTTTGACCGATGTTGAAAATGAGCTCAAGGCAAATAACTTGTTCTGATCAGGGTGTCGTTGAGGTGTTGTTAGGCGTAGATCCATGGCGGAAAATCAGCCGGATCCAAAGGATATTTTTAACTTCTTGAGCCGCATTTTGTTCTGAAAAAACCACCCGTAAAAATTTTTCAAAAAGTTTAAAAAATTTGCTTGACAAAGAAACGTTGCTTTGGTATTCTTTTGAAACCTTCGAGGGACGAAGGTGACAGAAATTTGATCTTTGATATCTTATTGCCATATTTGGGCGCCATACAACTTTGAATTTGTAAAGAATAGAGCCAAGTTATTTTGGAGGGTTTGATCCTGGCTCAGAGTGAACGCTGGCGGCGTGGATTAGGCATGCAAGTCGAGCGATCCTTGTTGAACTTTTATTGAAGTGCTTGCACGGATGTAAAAGTTTAACGCTGGATAGCGGCAAACGGGTGAGTAACGCGTGAGCAACTTTCCCTTGAGACAGACATAGCCACGTGAAAACGTGGGTAATAGCTGATAGTATGAAAGAATCGCATGGTTTTTTCATTAAAGGTGGGGATCTTCGGACCTGCCGCTCAAGGATGGGCTCGCGTCCTATCAGCTTGTTGGTGAGGTAACGGCTCACCAAGGCGTTTGACGGGTAGCCGGCCTGAGAGGGTGATCGGCCACACTGGGACTGAGACACTGCCCAGACTCCTACGGGAGGCTGCAGTCGAGAATATTTAGCAATGGACGAAAGTCTGACTATGCGACGCCGCGTGCAGGATGAAGGTTTTCGGATTGTAAACTGCTTTTATTAGGAAAGAAACCTTGTCGGTTAATACCCGGCAAGTTGACGGTACCTAATGAATAAGCCACGGCTAACTCCGTGCCAGCAGCCGCGGTAATACGGAGGTGGCGAGCGTTACTCGGAATCATTGGGTGTAAAGGGCAAGTAGGTGGTTTGTTAAGCGAGGGGTGAAATCTTCCGACTCAATCGGAAAACTGCCTTTCGAACTGGCAGACTTGAGGCAGGTAGAGGGAAATGGAATTTCCGGTGTAAGGGTGAAATCTGTAGATATCGGAAAGAACACCAACGGCGAAGGCAATTTCCTGGGCCTGTCCTGACGCTAAATTGCGAAAGCTAGGGTAGCAAACAGAATTAGATACTCTGGTAGTCCTAGCTGTAAACGATGAGCACTAGGTGTCGGATCGTAAGATTCGGTGCCGCAGCTAACGCATTAAGTGCTCCACCTGGGGACTACAGTCGCAAGGCTAAAACTCAAAGGAATTGACGGGGGCCCGCACAAGCGGTGGAACATGTGGTTTAATTCGATGATACGCGAAAAACCTCACCAAGGCTTGACATATAAGTAGTAGTGAACCGAAAGGGGAACGAGTCGTCAAGTCCGACAACTTATACAGGTGCTGCATGGCTGTCGTCAGCTCGTGTCGTGAGATGTTGGGTTAAGTCCCGCAACGAGCGCAACCATTGCCCTATGTTGCCACTTCGTGTCGCTACTTCGGTAGCTAGCGAAAGCACTCTTAGGGGACTGCCCGGGATAACCGGGAGGAAGGTGGAGATGACGTCAAGTCAGTACGGCCCTTATGCCTTGGGCTACACACGTGTTACAATGGCCGATACAAAGGGTTGCCAACCCGTGAGGGGGAGCTAATCTCTAAAAATCGGCCCCAGTTCAGATTGGAGTCTGCAATTTGACTCCATGAAGCCGGAATCGCTAGTAATGGGAGATCAGCACGCTCCCGTGAATCCGTTCCCGGGCCTTGTACACACCGCCCGTCAAGCGATGGGAGCCGGGGGTACCCGAAGTCCTATGTAGATAGGCCGAAGGTAAATCTGGTGACTGGCGCTAAGTCGTAACAAGGTAGCCGTACGGGAACGTGCGGCTGGATCACCTCCTTTCTATTTTTCTTATTTTTGAGAAAAACGATTTTTTTAAATCGGCAATCGTAAGGATGCTGGAAACCCAGTCTTGAGGGAAAGAAAGACGCTTAAAACGTTCTAACGCGACAGAACGAACCAAAATAACTAGGAAGAGAACATCTTCAGGATAGCTTGGCTTTTTTATTTTAAAAACCTGCTTTAGAGATTTATGGGCCCGTAGCTCAGGTGGTTAGAGCACTGTGCTGATAACGCAGGGGTCAGCGGTTCGAATCCTCTCGGGCCCACCATTTCAAGCTACAAAGACACAATCATACAACAGCACTAAAATGTGTAACGTTTGAATTGTGACGCTGTGACTTTTAATGTTGTGGGGCTGTAGCTCAGTTGGGAGAGCATCTGCTTTGCAAGCAGAGGGTCAGGAGTTCGAACCTCCTCAGCTCCACCAATCTGATATTCGAACCTAAAAATTAGCCCAAACGGCAATAAGATAAAGAATAAATTTATGGCACAGGTCATTCTGTGCCATCGTTCTTTGACAGTTATGTAGTATAAGGTATTTTTTTCGTCGAATTATTGGTCGTAGTTTTGCTCAAATAACGAAGAGCTTATGACGAATGACTCGGTAGACTATGGCGATGAAGGACGTGGTAAGCAGCGATATGCTTCGGGGAGTCGCAAACAGGCTTTGATCCGGAGATTTCCGAATGGGGAAACCCACTTGGGGTCATACCCAAGTATTCTTTGCTGAATCCATAGGCAAAGAAAGCGAACGCAGAGAATTGAAACATCTAAGTACCTGCAGGAAAAGAAAACGTATGTTATTCCCCTAGTAGCGGCGAGCGAAAAGGGAACAGGCCAAACCAGTCAGTTTACTGACTGGGGTTGCGGGACCTCAACGTGGTATGCAAGGTGGTAGAAGAAGCGGCTGGAAAGCCGCACCATAGAAGGTGATAGCCCTGTATTCGAAATCACTGAGCAGCCTAGAGGTATCCCAAGTAATGCGGGACACGGGAAACCCTGCATGAATCCAGCCCGACCATGGGCTAAGCCTAAATACAAGAGTCTAACCGAAAGTGGACTAGTACCGTGAGGGAAAGTTGAAAAGAACCCCTGTGAGGGGAGTGAAATAGAACCTGAAATCATAAGCTTACAAGCGGTCGGAGCCCTATGCTTTGTCTTCGGGCAGAGAATGGGTGACGGCGTACCTTTTGCATAATGGACCGACTAGTTACTGTATGTTGCAAGCTTAAGACCTTATGGGTCGTAGGCGTAGCGAAAGCGAGTCTGAATAGGGCGATTTTAGTAACATATAGTAGACTCGAAACCAAGTGATCTATCCATGGGCAGGTTGAAGCTGTGGGAAACCTCAGTGAAGGACCGAACACACGTCAGTTGAAAATGGCGGTGATGACCTGTGGATCGGAGTGAAAGGCTAATCAAACTTGGTAATAGCTAGTTCTCCCCGAAACAGTTCTAGGACTGGCCTCGGATAAAGTGCATAACAGGGGTAGAGTTACTGAATAGGCTAGGGGGCTCACCAGCCTACCAAACCTAACCAAACTCCGAATACTGTTATGTTTACTCCGGGAGTTAGACAGTGCGGGCTAAGCTGCATTGTCGAGAGGGAAACAGCCCAGACTATCGGTTAAGGTCCCTAATACCGTCTAAGTGGAAAAGGAAGTGAAGTCACATAGACAGCTAGGATGTTGGCTTAGAGGCAGCCATCATTTAAAGATTGCGTAATAGCTCACTGGTCGAGTGATTTTGCGCCTAAAATGATCGGGGCTTAAGGCGGTAACCGAAACCATAGCATATGTCACCTCGGTGGCAGATGGGTAGGGGAGCGTAGTACTTTGCGTTGAAGGCGTACTGCAAGGAGCGCTGGAGTAAGTACTAGTGATAATGTCGGTATGAGTAGCGAAAACTACGGCGAGAAACCGTAGCGCCGAAAATCCAAGGTTTCCTGGGGAAGGTTAATCCGCCCAGGGTTAGTCGATCCTAAGGCGAGGCCGAAAGGCGTAGTCGATGGATATCCGGTTAATATTCCGGAACCGGCTATGAACGTTATCAGCTTGCGTTGACGCAGGAGGATAAATGCGCAGGGTGTTGGAAGTCCCTGTTTAAACCTGTAGCTTTGCAGAAATGCAGAGTGAGAGGTGATGAGGACCTGATCCTACGGGTGAAGGGAAGGCATTGATTCCATGCTGCCAAGAAAATCACGTAAGTGAGTCTCATAGCCGATCGTACCGTAATCCAACACAGGTAGATAACCAGAATATGGTAAGGCGCTCGAGAGAACCCTCTTTAAGGAACTCGGCAAAATGGCCCCGTAACTTAGGGAGATGGGGTGCTCAAGGGGTAAAACCTTTACAGGTGGAGCTCTGAGAGTCACAGTAAAGAGGCCCGGACGACTGTTTAGTAAAAACACATCACTCTGCAAAGTCGAAAGACAACGTATAGGGTGTGACACCTGCCCGGTGCTGGAAGGTTAAGGGGATCGGTTATCCTTCGGGAGAAGCTGAGAACTGAAGCCCCAGTAAACGGCGGCCGTAACTATAACGGTCCTAAGGTAGCGAAATTCCTTGTGGGGTAAGTTCCCACGCGCACGAATGGTGTAACGATTTGGGCACTGTCTCAAAGAGGGACTCGGCGAAATTGTAGTGGCGGTGAAGATGCCGCCTACCCGCATCAGGACGAAAAGACCCCGGAACCTTTACTGCAGCCTGTTATTGAATTTTGATCCTATTTGTGTAGGATAGGTGGGAGACTATGAAGGTATGGCGCTAGCCATACCGGAGTCAACGGTGAAATACCACCCTGATAGTATTAGGATTCTAACTTTGACCCTTGAATCAGGGCAAGGAACAGTGACAGGTGGGCAGTTTGCTTGGGGCGAGTCCCGTCTAAAGAGTAACGACGGGGTCCAAAGGTTCCCTCAAGATGGTTGGCAATCATCTGTAGAGTGCATGGGCATATGGGAGCTTAACTGCGAGACAGACATGTCAAGCAGATACGAAAGTAGGGCTAAGTGATCCGGTGGTTGATCATGGGATTGCCATCGCTCAACGAACAATAGGTACTCCGGGGATAACAGGCTGATCGCGTTCGAGAGTTCATATCGACAACGCGGATTGGCACCTCGATGTCGGCTCATCGTATCCTGGGGCTGGACAAGGTCCCAAGGGTCCGGCTGTTCGCCGGTTAAAACGGTACGCGAGCTGGGTTTAGAACGTCGTGAGACAGTTCGGTCTCTATCCGATGTGGGCGTACGATGACTGAAGAGGATCTTTCCTCAGTACGAGAGGACCGGGAAAGACAAACCTCTAGTGTTCCAGTTATCCCGCCAGGGGTAATGGCTGGGTAGTTATGTTTGGAAAGGATAAGCGCTGAATGCATCTAAGTGCGAAGCCCCCCTCAAGATAAGTCATCGATGTCTGGCTTGCCAGACTGAAGGCACCTTGTAGACTACGAGGTTGATAGGCAGTGTGTGTAAGGGTGGTGACACCTTCAGCTAAACTGTACTAATCTGCCAAAAATTTGAGCTTTTTTTTCGACCAATTTTGAAATGAAAAAAAACGCTTATACTACATAACTGACATATTTGTCAAAATGCAATAACGTAATTTTGATATAACATTTGTCAGTGATTATGCAAAAGAGGACACACCCGTTCCCATTCCGAACACGGCAGTTAAGCTCTTTATGGTCGATGGTACTGCAATCGCAAGGTTGTGGGAGAGTAGAATGTCACTGACTTTATTTCAAAGCGCTGGTAGCCTTACCAGCGCTTTTTTTTATTAGTGCGAAAGAATTACGGCCGTGCGATGCTGATTGTTTTTTGGGATTTCATTGTGCGAATCAGATAATCGATTAAAGCGATATAAGAGGGAAGGATCCAAAAAAAGAGCGTTAGGCCCTGATTCCAGGCAAGGGAGGGGGAATGATGATAGAGGGCTTTAATGGTGACCCATTCGAATGAATGGCCGAAAAGATCTGTTGGAATTTTGACTGAAAGAATCAAAAGTGTAAAATTTTTCGAAAAGACGTTCCATCTAAAAGCATAAAATATGATAAATATCACAATGAATGTGTTTAGAGTTAATGCGGCAAGGGCAAATATATAAGACATGGGAAGGATGATGTGGCTGGCGCACATGCTGATTAATGTGGTGTAGTATGTGAACTGAAGGCCATGCGGATTGAAAATGCTGTCAGCCCTGTAAATAATAAGCGATCCAAAAAGAAGGCTGTAGAGAAGCCACATCCAATTTTCTTTTAAGCTGACGTTCATACGAAAACCATTTTACATAAAAAATGCAGACTCGCAATTAAATAGATTGCATTTTTTTTTGGAAATATGATAAAATAGCGCCATGAAACAAGACATTGACACAATTATTGAATGTATTTGTCAGGAGGATCTGCGATATCATCCGGATGCCTATGACTTTGTGCTTGAAGCACTTAGCTTTACACAGAAAAAGTTTCGTCGTCTGAAACATGTGACGGGTAAAGAATTGCTGGAGGGTATTAAGGAGTTTGTCATGCATCGTTTCGGGCCCATGGGGTTTTCTGTCTTAAGGCATTGGGGAGTGCATTCGACACAGGATTTTGGACATATCGTGTTTAATCTTGTGGATAAGAAGTTGCTGACAAAAACAGATGATGATCGATTTGACGATTTTAAAGATGTTTATGACTTTGACCATATTTTTAATCAGGTTTATCGGCAGCGATTAAATAAAAGAATCAGTCGGATGCGGTAGCGGATCTTAAGTCTAAGCCGTCAGGCCGTTGAAATGTATTCGGGCCTCGATCCGAAATCCCGCCGGAATTACCTTGATGCGACTTTCCTCCTGAGTGATCTGTCAATAGTCTGACTATCAACACGAAAAGATTCATGTCGGTAATTGAACATACATCCATTCAATATCTTAAAGGTGTCGGCCCAGCAAAAAAGAAGCTTTTGGCCAACCTTGGTGTGGAGAGTGTAGGGGATTTATTTTATCTCTTTCCTCGTCGCTATGAGGATCGCCGCCATCTTGTCGCGATCAGGGATGCGGTGGTCGGAGACTGTTTGTCCTTGATGGGATGTGTGATCGCGCAGAAGGCTCGGCGAAGTTGGCATACGAAAAAACATGTGCTTGAGGTTGTTATCGGAGATCAAACCGGCCGGATTACATGTATTTGGTTTAATCAGTCCTATCTTGTGCATTGTTTTAAGCCGGGACGCCGAGTGATTGTTTATGGTAAGGTTGAGATTTATCGTGATCGTCTGCAGGTTGTTTCGCCGGAATATGAAATCCTGGATAATGATGCCGGTTTAAGTGCAAATCGTATTGTTCCGATTTATCCCTTGACCAGAGGAATAACACAACGGTATTTGCGCAAGACGATCGCAACGGCCTTTCAAACCTATCGTGATCAGCTTAAAGATATTTTGCCGGTGGGGATTCGAAATAAATATCGGTTATTAAATATTGAGCACAGTCTGGAGGCGCTTCATTTTCCGGAGTCCTTTGAACAGCAGGAAGAGGGGGCGCGCCGGATTTCCTTTGAAGAATTTTTTTTGTTTCAGCTTTCTGTTCGTCAACGGCGCCTTGAAATTGTCCGGCGGCCGGGGGTTTCTCATTATTTTGATAGCGAATGGCTTTCCCGGTTTCGTAAATCCTTTCCCTTTGAGTTTACCGGGGCTCAACAGAAAGTGATGAACGAAATTGCCGGGGATATGCAGAAAGATTTTCCGATGCTGCGGCTTTTACAGGGGGATGTGGGTTGTGGAAAAACCTTGGTGTCATTATTTGGGTGTTTGATTGCCGTGCAGAATGGGTTCCAGGCCGCGATTCTTGTTCCGACGGAGATTCTTGCGCAGCAGCATTTCAGCAAAATCAGGGATTTCGCTGAAATGGTCGACCCCCGGGTCCCCGGAGCCCCGGAGCCTCAGAAAAACAAGAATTCAATGAGTTCTGGTTTTGGAGAGCAAATCAGACCGGCATTATTGGTCGGGAGTATGAAAAAAGGGGAGAAAGAACAGGCGTTGGCGGATATTCGTTCGGGCCAGGCGAATCTGGTCATCGGAACACACGCCATTCTCAGTGAGGCAGTAGAGTTTCGGCAGTTGAGTTTTGCTGTGATTGATGAACAGCATAAATTTGGTGTGCGGCAACGGGCATTGCTCGGAGACAAAGGAGTTAATCCGGACATCCTGGTGATGACGGCTACGCCGATTCCCCGCACATTGAGTTTGACCTTATTCGGGGATCTTGATGTTTCCACTATTGATGAGCTGCCCAAAAATCGCGGACGGATTACGACGCGGGTTTTTTCGCCTGAGCAGGATCGGGATGTTTATGAGCAGGTTAAACGATTTTTGACTGTTGGCCACCAGGCGTATGTGGTTTATCCGGTAATCCAGGAATCGGAGCGGGCAGATCTTAAGGCAGCGGAAGAGATGTATAAATTTTTTCGTCAGGATGTGTTTCGGGAATTTCGTGTTGCGCTGGCGCATGGACGGATGGGGCGCGCAGAGTTGACGGATGTTATGCAGCGGTTTAAGGCACATGAATTCGATTTGCTGGTTGCGACCACGGTGTTAGAGGTCGGAGTTGATGTGCCCAATGCCAATGTCATGGTTGTTGAACATGCAGAACGTTTCGGATTATCGCAATTGCATCAGTTACGAGGCCGCATTGGACGCGGCTCACGGGATGCGTCGTGTTTTTTAATCGGCGATCCTCAGACTCCGGAGGCGATTGAACGGCTGGACGCGATTTCATCGACAACCGACGGTTTTAGTTTGGCGCAGAAGGACCTGGAAATTCGCGGTCCCGGCCATTATTTCGGGCGCCATCAGCATGGCATGACGGAGTTGCGTTTTGCCAATCCCATACGACAGGTTGATATTCTGACAACGGCACGTAATGAAGCTGAAGAAATGATTCATACGGATCCGGATTTGCGAGATCCGGCGCATCATATTCTGCTGACAACCATGCGTCAGCGTTATCCGGGATATCTGGATCATATTGAGGCAGGATAAAAACGAGGGCACCGGATCCTCCCCGATTCACCAGAAAAGCGGGGTGCTGGGTTCCGGGGAACAGGGAGCTTTTTTATGAAGATTTTAACAGGACAACTGAAAGGCCGGAATTTTTACATGCCGGCGCACATCCGGCCGACGCAAAATATCGCACGTAAGGCTATTTTTGATATTATCGGTCATGATATGAATGGGAAAAACTTTCTGGACTTGTTTTCTGGAAGCGGAGCGGTAGGGTTAGAGGCGTATTCTTCTGGTGCCCAGCGTGTTGTGATGGTGGAAAAAGATTCAAAATGTTTTCAGGTTATAGAGCAGAATTGCCTGCAGTTAAATATCCCGGATTTGGGCCTGGATGGCCGGGAATGCAGGCCCTTTTGTATGGATGTTTTTGCCGCAATTAAGTCGTTTTCTTTAAAAAAAGATCGATTTGATGTAGTTTTTTTGGATCCGCCGTATGACCAGGGTTTGGGGAAAAAAGCCTTGAAAACCCTGGAGGCCTATGATATATTACACCCCAATTCTGTGATTATTGTTGAATGTGGTAAACGGGAAGGACTTCCTTACGCGGAGCATGATTTTGAAATCATGACCGAACGGAAATACGGGAAGTCCTATTTAGTTATATTTAAAAAGCGTGATTCCTGATTGTCATATAGGCCCTCAGCAGAAAATTGTTGAGCCGGAAGGCTTGCGAGGGGGTCAGATTTTTTTTAAAGATTTCCGATAAGCTCTTACGGGTGGCGCATCATTGCACTCATGACAGTCACGCCTCACTGATTATTAGGCTTTAAAATTATGCCGCGAACAGCATTATATCCCGGATCGTTTGACCCGGTCAGTTATGGACACCTTGACCTGATTAAGCGTGCGACAAAAATTTATGATAAGGTTATTGTCGCGGTTGCGAATAATTTACACAAAAAATTATTATTTTCATCGGAAGAGCGTGTTGACATGCTGCGGGAGGCGCTTCGGGATTTTGACCGTGTTGATGTCGTCGCTTTTGATGGTTTAGTTGTTGATTTCGCCCGCAAGAATCAAATCAAGGTGCTGCTGCGTGGGTTGAGGATGGTCTCGGATTTCGAGTATGAATTTCGACTGGCGTTGACCAACCGGCGTATGGCCGATGATATTGAGACAGTCTTTTTGATGCCATCGGAACAATTTTCATTTTTGTCCTCGACGCTTTTAAAAGAGCTGGCGACGATGGGAGCGGACATTACGGCGTTTGTTCCGCCCTGTGTCGAAAAGCGTTTGAGGGAGCGATTGCGTCAATGAAAGTTTTTTTAAATCAGATTCCGGAAAAAGGGCTGGCTCTTGATCAGAGTATCTCAGCGTGGGATCTGGATCTCCCGGAGGACGTCTTTTGTTGTTTAGGACCACTGACGCTTGAGGGAGTGCTTCAGCATGTGGGCGATGAAATTCTGGCAAACGTGGCGGTGAGCGGCCGTTATCGCTTTTCGTGTGTTCGATGCCTTAAGGAATATGAGATTGAAAAAGTCGACCGTTTTGAGTTGGTTTTTGACGTCGATTCGGAAACCGCGAGCATTGATTTGGCAGAAAGTCTTAGAGATGAATTGATTATTTCGGCCTCGGTTAACCCCTGTTGTCGTTCAGGCTGTCGAGGAATTTGTGCCGGATGCGGGGCTGATTTAAATACTGAACAGTGCAGATGCAACAACGTTAATCAAACACATAGTTTATAATGCATGATGACAGATGTCTCAGCATAAGCTATCAGTTTATAAAAGGAGTTAATATTATGGCACATCCGAAAAGAAAACATTCCAAACAACGGTCTGCAAAGCGCCGTACACATGACACCATTAAGTTGGCTAAAATGCAGCCCTGCGGCCATTGCGGCAAATCCATTATCTCTCATCGCGTCTGTCCGTTCTGCGGGTTTTATAAAGGCAGTATGGTTATTGATATGACGCCCAGTGAATTAAACAACACCTAACGTTGGAGCGATACGAATTTATCAGCGATGACTCCGGTTTTTGCAATAAAAGATCGGGGCGGGGCTGGATCATATCAATTGCGAAGTCGGGGGAGATGCGGTATGAGAATTGTCGTAGATGCGATGGGCGGAGATCACGCGCCGGAAGAGATTATTTCCGGAGTGGTTCAGGCTGTCCAGGAGTTTGATGGTGTTCAGATTGTCCTGGTTGGTTTGGAAGATCAAATCATCAGGCAGCTTAAGAAATATTCTTATCCGAAAGAGCGTATTGAAGTTGTACCGGCCTCGCAGGTTGTCGATATGCATGATCCTGCCACAGTTCCTTTGCGCCGCAAACGCGACTCGTCGATATCCGTCGGCATACGCCTTCTAAAAGATTCTCACTATAATGCATTTATTAGTGCCGGGAATACCGGTGCTGTGGTCGCCACGTCAACGATTGCTCTTGGAATGTTAGAAGGGGTAGAACGGCCGGCGATCGGGACGATTCTTCCAACCCTGAAAGGATTTTCTTTGATGATTGATGCCGGGGCCAATACGGATCCCAAGCCCCAGCATTTGGTTCAATCCGCTTTAATGGCCAGGGTTTATGTGCGGGATGTTCTGGGGATTAGGAATCCCAAGGTGGGGCTTTTAAATATCGGAGAGGAAGAGACCAAAGGAACTGATTTTGTCAAAGAAATTCATCGGATGCTTTCAGAAAAGATTCCGGATAATTTTATTGGAAATGTGGAAGGCAGCGGGATTTATCGCGGGGATTGTGATTGTATTATTTGTGATGGATTTATCGGCAATGTGGTTCTGAAGGTTTCTGAAAGTCTGGCCGAGTCAGCGATTAAATTGATCAAACGTGAGGTTAAGAAAAGTCCCTTGGCAATGCTGGGGGCGGCATTAATGCGTCCTCGTTTACGTGCGGTGCGTCGGCATGCGGATTATTCGGAATACGGCGGAGCCCCGTTATTAGGCGTGAATGGAATTGTGATGATCTGTCATGGACGGTCGAATGCCAAGGCGATTAAAAATGCTATTCGTGCTGCCTGCGGGGAAGTCGAACATATGATTTTAGAAACGATGAAACAGGAAATTCGAGGTTAGGCGAGGTGTGTTGCATGTGGTTCTGTTGCGAGACGTCTCATTGCGAAACGACCTTTGACGGGAGAAAATCAGATCATGAAAAATGTTGCAATCCTTTCAGTCGGACATTATGTCCCCAGCCGTAAATTAACCAATGCCGATCTTGAAAAGATGGTTGAAACGACGGATGAGTGGATTACGACCCGGACCGGAATCAAGGAACGGCGGATTGCCGCACAGGATGAATGGACGAGTATGATGGCGGCCAAGGCGGCAAAAGAGGCGATTAAGAATGCGGATATTCATCCCGATGAGATTGATCTGATTATCGTGGCGACGACTAGCCCGGATTCCAACTTTCCTTCGGTGGCCTGTCATGTTCAGAAAGCGGTTAAGGCGAAAAATGCCGCGGCCTTTGATATCGGAGCGGCGTGCTCCGGTTATCTTTATGCGATGACAACGGCCAAACAGTATATTCTCAGCGGGATGTTTAATAAAGCGCTGGTCATTGCGGCGGATAAATTCTCGAATTTGGTTGATTGGAATGACCGGGCGACATGTGTCTTGTTCGGAGACGGCGCCGGGGCCTGTGTTTTGGGCTGGAAGCGGGGGAATCACGGAATTTTATCCGATCACATTCATGCGCAGGGCCATCATAATGAAATGATGTATGTTGATCATGATGAGCCTTTGCCGCTGGACCAGGCGCATGTGCGGACCCGTAAGCCGTATATTGTCATGCATGGCCAGGAGTTGTTTAAATGTGCCGTCACCGCAATGGCAGAGGGCGTTGAGATTGTGGCACGTAAAGCCGGGGTAAAACTTGACGATATTCACTGTGTGGTTCCTCACCAGGCCAATGACCGCATTATTTCAGCGGTAGCCCGTAAATCGGGTATTTCCAAAGATAAGTTTTTTATCAATATTCATAAATACGGTAATACATCAGCCGCTGCCATAGCAATCGCCTTGTATGAGGCTGTTCAGGAAGGGCGAATTAAGAGCGGTGATTATGTGGCGTTGGTTACCTTTGGCGCCGGCCTTGTCAGTGCGGCGAATCTTGTTCGCTGGTAGGCGGTGAAATGACGATGCATGCCGGAAGAGTGCGTGGCACAAGCACGGCTCAGTTTCGCATTTTGTGGTTTAGCTTAAAATTGAAAGGATGATTATGTCGAAGATCGCTTTTATTTTTCCGGGACAAGGGGCGCAGTCCGTGGGGATGGGAAAAGATTTTTACGATGCCTTTGAGGAGTGCCGAACGGTGATCGATCAGGCCGATGCGGTTTTGGGGAATGGATTGAAAACTGTTTTATTTGAAGGTCCGGATGATCGTCTGAAAGAGACGGCTTATGCCCAGCCGGCGATTTTTGCAGTGAGTATGGCGGCCTTGACTGCCTTAAAATTAAAATATCCGAAGATGCAGCCGGATTTTGTGGCGGGGTTAAGCCTGGGAGAATACTCGGCGTTGACGGCTAGCGGCGCGTTGTCTTTTGATGAGACGGTAAAATTGATTGAACGGCGCGGGACGTTTATGCAGGAGGCAGCGGCAGCAAAAAAGGGCGCTATGGCAGCGGTTATCGGTATGGAGGCCTCTGCCATTCAGGAGATCTGCGAGTCGTGCGGAGCGGAAGTGGCGAATTTTAACGCGCCGGATCAGACCGTGATTACTGGTGCTGCTGAGGCTGTGGAGTTGGCTTGTGCCTGTTTGACTGAGGCCGGCGCTAAAAGGGTGATTCCGCTATCCGTTGCCGGAGCGTTTCATTCTTCACTGATGGCTTCTGCATCCGAGCAGTTTCAGGCGGTGCTTGATGAAGTTCAATTATCTCAAGCGCAAGTGCCCTTAATTGGAAATGTTGCGGCACAGCCATGTGTGAGCCCCGAAGAGATTCGGACGGAATTGTCGCGACAGATTGTTTCGTCTGTTCAGTGGGTCGAAACGATTAAATTTATGGCTCAACAGGGGGTGACGACATTTATTGAAATCGGACCGGGACGGGTTCTAAAGGGATTGATCCGAAAAATCAATAAGGATTTGATCGTTAAAAATCTTGAGACAACGAAAGACCTGGAAGGTCTGGGTTTATAAAACATATTGGGCTGTCAAGTTTTTTGAAACGGGCATGAAATATCATTTTCATGCCCGTTGTCTTTTCTTCTTGAAGCTGAAAGAATATGCCCCTATAATATTTATACTTATATATAAACTTTTAGTCGGGCCGACTTTTTATCAGACGATAAAAAGAGTTTATTATAGAAATTTAAAGATGTTCTTATTATCGACAGGATGCTGTCTATGCCCCATAAGTTTGCACGGCGAGTGGTGATAACGGGTTTGGGCGTGATTTCCTCTATCGGTTTCGGATGGCAGGAGTTTTGGGAAAATCTTCTCGCCGGACAAAACGGAATTTCGGAGATTGATTATTTTGACACGCAGGCCTATGATCGCAAGTTTGCGGGTCAGGTTAAAGGCTTTGATCCCAAACGTTATATCTCGTCCGCGCGGATTCCTCATTTGGGTCGCGCATCGCAGTTAGGTGTCGCGGCTGCCCACCTTGCCGTTGAGGATGCCGGTTTTTTTTCAGATGAACTCAATTCGCTTGAGGATGCCGCTGTGATTATCGGAACAACCATGGGCGAGCCTCAAATTATGGAGACTCATAATGCCCGCTGTTTTCAGCAAGGTCTTGATTATCATATCCGTCCCAGTCATGTGCTGCGTTATCCAGCCAATCATATTTCAGGTCAGATAGCCGCCACTTTCGGATGTGCGGGAGAAAATCTTGTATTCGGCAATGCTTGTGCTGCAGGAAATTTTTCAATGGATTACGCCTCTGCCTTGATTCGGGAGGGCAGAGATGTTGTGTTATCTGGCGGCGTGGATGCGTTTTCTCAGATTGCGTTTACAGGATTTCACCGGTTGGTCTCGATTGCGGACGGTCGATGCCGGCCCTTTGATAAAAATCGCAGTGGAATGATTCCGGCTGAGGGTGCGGCGATTCTCGTTCTGGAAGAACGTGAGCATGCACGTCGCCGTGGAGCCAGGATTTATGCAGAAGTTTTAGGATGCGGCACAGCATCGGATGCCTATCATATGACCCGGCCTCATTCGCGCGGTGGAGTCAAGGCGGTGACTCGGGCCTTGCAGGCCTCCGGCGTCTCTGCTGATGAGGTGGACTATATTTCGGCGCACGGCACCGGAACGCCGGAAAATGATAAGGTCGAATGCGAAGTCTTTCACACGGTTTTTGGAAAGCGGATTCACGATATTCCGGTCAGTTCAATTAAGTCAATGCTGGGGCATGCCCTGGGAGCCGCCTCGGCTCTGGAATCTGTGGTTTGCTGCTTGTCGATTCGGGAAGGAAAAATCCCGCCTACGATTAACTATGAAACGCCGGATCCGGAATGCGATATTGATTGTGTGCCGAATCACTATCGGAATCATCGGGTCAGAGTTGCGCTTAATAATGCGTTGGCATTCGGTGGAAATGATGCGTGTCTGGTTTTAGCAGATGAGGCCTACTATGACGCATAACGGTCATATTTTTTTAACCGGAGCGACAGGATCGCTGGGGAGTTTTCTGCTTAAGGAACTCCTGGATAAAGGCTATCGTCTTTCCGTGCTGGTTCGAGGGCGGCAACGGCTTTCGGCTGCGGATCGTTTTCGGGCGGCAGTGGAGTTTGTTTATCGAGATGAATGGGATTTGGATTTCATTTTCGACAGGGTCACGGTGGTCGAAGGGGAAATTACACAGCCGGGTCTTGGCATTCCGCCGACTGAAATGGAACGGCTTGTGGCTGAGACAGATATTATGATTCATTCTGCCGCTTTGGCAGGGCTGAATTTTCCGCTGGAATTCATTCGCATGGTCAATGTCGAAGGCACGCGAAATGTCATGGAGATGGCTTCGCAATGTCATCAATTCGGACGATTACGTCATATTCATCATATCAGCACAATGTATATTGCCGGAGATCACCGGGGGGATTTTGATGAGACGATGCTGGATGTTGGCCAGGGTTTTCATAATACCTATGAGCAGACAAAGTTTGAAGCGGAGCATTTGGTCAGAGATTATCAAGCCCAGGGGCTTCCGGTAAAAATTCTGCGTCCCAGTATGGTTATGGGAGATTCCTGCACGGGCCGGATCAATAGTTTTCGATTATTTTATCATCCGTTGCATTATTTGGCCCGGGAGTTGTTTGAGGTCTTTCCGTGTGATCTGGACTGCCGCCAGAATTTGATTAATATCGATGTGGCGGTCCGGGCGATTTCAACGCTTTTAACCGATGATAGCGGCAATGATGTGTATCATATCATGACACCTGAAGGAATCCGTTTGCGGGAATTTTTAAACATGGCGGCCCGCTATTTCGAATTTCGGCTTCCGCGATGCGTTCCATCCGACAAATTTGATTTCAGCCGTCTGACGCCGGTTCAAAAAGGCTTGTGCGCGGAGCATGTGCCGTATTTTAATTACAGGGCATGTTTTCAGGCCGGGAAGACGGAAAAATTGCTCCAGAGTCATTATGATTTTCATTATCCGGTGGTGAACGAAGAGATTTTGCGTGCGGTTTTTCGTTATTGTGTTGAGACCGGTTTTCTGAAACGCCGTGGAGGGGGAGGGTATGACGATTGCGCGGAAAGATATTTTGACGCTGATTAAACAGCATGTTGCGATTCGACAATATCAGGATCGGCCTGTCCCAAGAGAAATTTTAGACAAGATTCTGGACGCTGGAATTTGGGGCCCGTCTGTTCATGGAATACAACCGTGGCGGTTTAGTGTGGTGACAAGTGCGAATATTATAAAACGGCTTTCTCAGGTGATGAAACAAAAATCACAGAAGATGCACGCAGGGTATAATATGGTACTTCGTTTTTCGGCAGAAACGATTTCCAATGCCCCCGTATTGATTTTGATTTATAACAATCAGGATCTTCAGAAATTCATGAAGCGGATGGGCGGCGCGTATCTCCGGTGTGCCAGGATCAGTGAAATGCAAGCACTGGCAGGCTCAATTCAAAACATGGTGTTGGCGGCTGATTTTTTGGGAGTTGGAAGCTGCTGGCTGACCTTGCCTGTGTTTTGCAGGAAAGAGATTAATAAAATGTTAAAAGATCGCGGGGAATTGGCTGGAGTGCTGACTTTGGGGTACGCAACGGCGGGGCGAGCAGGAACGCGTTCTAAGCGACGCGCAATCAAAAGTATGGTGAAATTTGTGGAGGAATAATGGGCGCACAGTATGATGCGATTATCATCGGATCCGGAATAGGCGGCTTGATTTGCGGCACGTACCTTGCAAAATCAGGGTTAAGGGTTCTTATGCTGGAACAGCATTTCCAGGCCGGCGGATGCTGTTCAGCCTTTCAGCGCAAGGGTTATATTTTTGATGCCGGAGCGCATGTTTTAGGAAGCTGCGGAGAGGGTCAATCTTTGGAGGCGATCTTATCCAGGATTGGGATTTCCCAACGGTTTATCCGCATGAATCCGACGGATATAGCGCATTTTCCTGAGGAGGATTTTAGGATACCCGCTGATATAAATGAGTTTTCAGAATCCCTGCAAAAAACGAATCACAGAGAACGGGATCAGATAGCAAGGTTTTTTAATGATATTCTGCGAATGACGCAGCCTGATGAAATCAATTATTTTGTCAGAAAATATCGTGACACATCATATCAGCAATTTTTGGATGGTTATCTGGAAGACCAGCGAACGAAAGCGATTTTATCGGCACAGTGTGGTTATTGCGGTCTGCCGCCGGAGAAATTATCAGCTATTACCGCTGTTTTGATGTTTAAGAGTTACAATAGAGATGGAAGTTATTATCCTGAAGGCGGATCGCAGGCATTTACAGACGCGATCGTTAAGCAGTTTGAAAACTTCGGCGGGGAATTGCGTTTTTCCAGGAAGGTCGGAAAGGTGCTTGTTCGCAACCGGGAAGCTTGCGGGGTGCAGACAGAGGACGGAGAGGCTTTTTACGCGAAGACAGTGATCTCAAACGCGGATGCCAGAAGCCTTTTTTTTGATATGCTTGGGGAAAATGACGGGGCGGATGATAAGATTATGCAGAAGTTGAAAGAATATGAGTTGTCGATTTCTGCATTTATCCTCTACTTGGGTTTGAAGATCGGGAAGGACATGCTAGTCGATAAAAATGGCTGGTATCATTCTTCGTATGATTTGAATAAAGACTTTAAAACTCAGATGTATATCGCGGTTCCAACGCTGTATGATTCGGCGCTTGGAGGAGGTCCGGGTCGAGAGATTATGATCAGTTATTCATTTTTTCCTGATCAATACCATGACGCTGAAGATTTGCCGGGCGTGAAGAAGGGCTTGCAGGATCAAACCTGCCAGCGTCTGGAGTCTTTTTTTCCGGGGCTTTCCAATAAGATCGCTGTCAGAGAGGCGGCGACTCCCGGGACTTTGCTGCGCTACACCTCAAATTCGGAAGGAGCCTTGTATGGCTGGGCTCAAAATCCGGATCAGGTGTTTTTGCGTCATTTTCCGGCCTCATCCGGCATAAAGAATATGTTTCTGGCCGGACACTGGACATATCCTGGTGGAGGGGTTGTTCCTGTCGCGATATCCGGGATGCATGCAGCGAAACTTGTTGTTCAGGCGTTGAGATCAGGCTAACCAAGGAATGAACCCATGGTTTGGAATCCTTATGCCCTCCCAGAATTTTTGGTTGGTGTCATTTTGTTTTGTTTGGGGGCGATTGTCTTTACCAGAAATCCGAAGGCGTATATCAATCAGGTTTTTGCAATATTTTGTATCACGTGTTCGCTGTGGTTGATTGGTTTCGGTTGTTTGTATTTGGCCGGCGATATCAAAACGGCAGAATTGTGGTGTAAGATTGTTTATACCGGGGTTTCATTCACATCGGCTTTATTCTATCATTTCACGCGGGCCTTCCTTAAGATCCAAAAGGAAAAGTTTTTTTTGGTGTTTGTCTATATGTGCAGTTGTATTTTTTTGTATTTAAGCTGGTCAGGACTTCTTCTGGATGAGCCCTATAAATACTTTTGGGGTTATTTTCCTCGCGCTGGCCGATTCCATCCTGTCTTTATGTTTTATCTTTTTGTTGTGAGCGCACGCACAATTTTTTTGCAATATAAATTTCTAAGAAAAAAAAGAGCTCAGGGCGGCATTGAGTTTAGAAGAATTCAATATGTGTTTGTTGCGTTTCTGATCGGAAACGGTGTTCTGGAGAATTTTCTTCCGACGTATGGTGTGCCGATTTATCCGTTTGCTCAAGCGTTTATGGCCGTCTTGTTTGCTGTGATCGGTTATTCAATTGTGAAATACCGTCTGATGGAAATCAGCGCGGTTATCACCCGGACAACGATTTTTATTTTTGTATACTCAATCGTTCTTGGTTTTCCTTTTCTCGTGGCGTTTTTTTTGCAGGACTTGTTGAAAGGTTATTTTGACAGTATGTGGTGGATGGTCCCGTTATTTTTGATGACCTTCCTCGCAACGGTGGGGCCGTTTATTTATTTGGCCATTCAAAAGCGGGCGGAAGAAAAATTATTTCAGGATCAGCGCCGTTATCAGGGCACCTTGCGTCAGGCGGCAACCGGAATGGGACGTATCAAGGATATGGAGCGGCTGATCGGTCTCATTGTCCACATTGTCACCCGTTCGGTCCGCATTGAACAAAGTGTCGTTTTTTTGAAGGATCGTTCCGGGAAAAAATACACCTTCGAGGGGGGACGGTGGCGGCATCAAAAGGTTTGGAAAATTAAAGATTTGGATGCGCGGCTGCCGTTTATCCGGGCCTTATCCAAAACCAAGCAGCCGCTTGTATATTCTGAGCTTATGCAGGAGATGGCAACGAATCCGTCAGATCATTTAAAATTGGTTCTTGAGCAGATGAAAACACTTGAGGCCGAGTTGATTGTGCCGAGTTTTGTGGATGAAAATCTGATCGCCTTTATGGTTCTTGGTCCCAGGGTTTCCGGTGAGCTTTATACGGATGATGATATTGCGGTTTTTTCAATTCTGGCGAGTCAGGCGGCTCTGGCGATTGAAAATTGTCAATTTTATCGGGATATGCGGTCAACGCATGAACAGTTATTCAAGGCGGAAAAGATGGCCACAATCGGTATTATGGCAGATGGGCTCTCACACCAGATTAATAACCGGCTGCATGCGTTGGGCTTTATTGCCGGAGATGCGCTGGATACCCTTCATTTAAATAAAGACCTGCCGATGTCGGAGGAATTGAAAGAGGTTATGGTGGATTTGGAACATGCCTTGAACCGGATTCAGGAGAATGTCATGCAGGGGGGGGAGATTGTGCGGGGACTTCTTAAATACAGCCGTAAACAGGATGAGAAATTTTCGGAAGTGGATATCGGGGAACTTGTCGAAGAGGCCTTTAAGATGGCGCAATTTAAAATTAAAAAGGATTCGATGGATTTGGTGCAGAATTTTCCTTCGAATCTGCCCAGGATTCAGGGGAATTTTACAGAGCTTCAGGAGGTGTTTTTCAACCTTTTCGATAATGCTTATGATGCGATGATGCAGCGCAAGGAAGAGCTGCAGGAAGAAGGGTATCGTCCGACCATTGAGATTTCGGCAGAGCCCAGGGGATCCCGCTGGTTGAATATTATCCTGAAAGATAACGGTATGGGAATAAAGCCGGAAGATCAGCATAAGGTTTTTACGCCGTTTTTTACGACCAAGCTTTCGAGTAAAAAAGGCACGGGTCTTGGTTTGTATGTTATTCGCAAGCTTATTGAAGAGAATCACAAGGGAAAGGTTGTTTACCGTTCGGAATATATGAAAGGCACCCGGGTCTATGTGGCATTGCCGGCCTGTGGTCTTGCGAATGTTTAATCGAATTGGGAAGAAATATTTACAAAATGTTAACTGTAAGTTTTTAGAGATTAATGTTATGATGGTGGTGTTATTTCAGATTTGTCGATGAGGTTTTGTTTTAATGAGTGGGCATAGGAAAGGACGTTGTATGTCAAAGTTGTTAATTGTGGATGATGAAATTGATATTCGGGAGTTTGCGAAAAATTTTTTCAAAAAACGGGGGGTTAATGTCTTCACTGCCAGTGGCGGGGGAGAGGCCTTTGAGATCGCCGCCCAGGAACATCCGGATTTGATTTTATTGGATGTGCGTATGGAAGAGATGACGGGAGTGGAGTTTTTGCGCAAGATGAGGGAACAGGGCAATCACACCAAGGTGATCATGGTAAGCGGAATTGAGGATGAAGAAATTGTGGAAGAGGCGAAGGGTCTGGGAATTTTAGGGTTCATTCATAAGCCCTTGATTTTAGGTGAGCTGCAGAAGGTTGTGATGAAGGAGCTGGAAGGTGATCCGGCTGTTGACTAAATAAAAATTGTTCGTTGATTGTGTAATCACAGAAAATATGGCACTCAGCAAGGCCGTTCCGAAAATCGATTATAAAAAAGCTCTGGAAGCAGCCAGTCGCGGGATGATTATGATTCATGATCCCGCGGTTCTGATTAAGCTGATTCTCAGGATTATTGTCGGCCGGGTTCATATTGCGCATGCCGGAATGATTCTGCATGATCCTGATCGGGATCGATATGTTTTAAATGTCTCCAAGGGGAAAATCGGCGCCAGGGTTCCAGCCGGATTTGCCCGTTTTGATAAAAACAGTCCCATCATTCAAGTATTTCTCAATAAAAAAATTGAACCGATTCTCCGTGGCAAGAAGGCGATCCTGGCGCATGATGTGCATGCAACGATCTGGAAAGAAGGCCTCCTGAACGGGGGTGTTTGTGACCCGGAGATTTCGTTGCTGCTTCACGATGTCAGAGATGAGATGGAATTATATGATGTCTCTGCGTGTGTTCCGGCGGTGTATCATCGGGAATTAATGGCGGTTTTGCTTTTGGGCGATAAGGTCGAGGGCGGGCATTTTGACCAGGAGGAGTTAGATTTCTTTTCGGCATTGGCGTCGAATGCTGCGATGGCGATTCGTAATGCCCAATTGTTTGAAAAATTGAAAGATCATGCGGAAAAAAAACATGATCTGTTTATTCGGATGACCAATACGCTGGGTGCGGCCATTGAGGCCAAAGATGAATATACAAAAGGTCATAGTGAGGGCGTGACGCGTTATTCGGTGGCGATTGCGCGATATATGGCGGATTATATGGGGTATGCGTTTGAAGAAAAGTTTTATGAGGATTTGTATATTGCCGGAATTTTGCATGATATCGGTAAGATTGGAGTTCCGGAAATGATTTTAAATAAGCCGGGCCGGTTGACGCCGGAAGAGTATGCATTAATTAAGCGTCATCCGGTGGATGGGGTGGCGATTTTGAAGGATCTTCCGGAGCTGGAAGAGAGTATTAAAGGGATTCGACATCACCATGAGCGCATGGATGGATCCGGATATCCTGATGGTCTTAAAGGAGATGAAATTCCGGTTATTGCGTCGATTATTGCGGTGGCGGATGCCTTTGATGCGATGACCACTCAACGGCCATACCGTCAGCCGACTTCTGCGGAAGATGCCGTTGCGGAAATTATGCGATGCGTCGAAACGCAGTTTCATGGGGATGCGTCACGCGCGATTAAGGGTCTTTTGGACAGCGGTCTGCTGGCCTGATTTTTTTCCTGCCTGTTGTTATTTTTTCAAACCGATTATGAGAGTTGATTTATAAGGAGACCGGGGTTGTAATCGATAGGACCCGGGCTCCGGTGTTTTCCTGATTCGCTATTGAATAAGGAATGGAGGCGTCAAAATAAAGTGAGTCATTTGTTTTGAGCCGAAAGAGTTCATCTCCGATTTTCACGGCAACCTTCCCTTTAATTACAAAAAGAAATTTTTCGCTGCCCGGAGCTTCCTTTTCTTTTTTGGTTTTTCCGCCGGGGTCAATCAGCAGCATCACAGGGGCCATTTTTTTGTTCAAAACATTTGTTGTTAACATTTCCAGGGAGACTTTTGTATTCAGGGAAGCGGTCTCGACCTGGGGTTTGGAGGGGGTCTTTAAGTCCGGACTGAGTCGTTGTGATTCCACAAGATCTTTATAGAGGTCGGTGAGTTCGACTTGAAGGGCTTTGGCGATTTTGATATGGGATGAGAGAGTGCCGGTCATTTTTCCATGTTCCATACGGCTTAGAGTGGCGATCTGGACACCGGTTTTTTCGGCAAGGTCTATCAGTTTCATTTTACGCTCTTGGCGCAGGGCTCGAATTTTTTGTCCAATAAACACGGGGGATTCCTTCTTTTAGATGTGTATTATGAATAAAGGTAGTTTAGCATCTAAATGGAATTCATGCCAAAAATTTTTATTATTTTGCTGTCTTGGGGATCAGCCAATTAGAAATGATTATTTTTTTGAAATAAAAATTTGACAAATAATCAATTCAATGCTATGATTTTTTTACCCTGAAGTAAACGGCAATTCGCTTGTTTGAATCAATCGGAGAGTTTCCCCTGCAGTCGTCTTAAGCCCCCTGTCCCTGAGTATTTCGTGAATAATTCCCCGCAGGATTTTCTGTTAAGGAGTGAAGATGATGTCTGTGACAGACAGCAAAAATTCTTGTGTTTATTTAATGGCCGTTGGATTTGCGATGTTGGTTTGTTGTGGTTTTTCAGCCTCGCACTATGCCTGGGGTCCGGGGCCAGAGGGGATTAGGGAAGAGGTGGTGCGAAAAATGGATTTTAATGAGAGTAGGAGAGAATTGTTCGCGCTGACCGACCGCGGGATTTACCGGATGGGGCCGGATGGTCGGCGCTTTGCATTATTTCTGGATTTCGGAATGCATGGCGGACGAGCGTATGACCTTTATGTTGATGAGCAGGTGATTTTGGCGGCAACAAGTCGCGGAATTTGGATTAGTCCGAATGGGGGGATGGAATGGGATTTTGAGGCGACTCCTGGTCAGGTCGCACAGTCGTGCAGTTATTGTGTTTTGCATCATCAGAATCGGATTTTTTGCGGAACGCAAAACGGTCTGTTTGTGAAAAAGATTTCAGAAAGTCATTGGAGTTGTGTCGGAGATCTGCCGCTTGGAACGGCGATTTTTGAAATTCGTGCCGGGGAAGGATCAAAGATATTCGTCGCGTCTGAAGAAGAGATTTTTTCTTTAGATTTTGCCGCGCAGTCAGTTGAGGATGAAAGGCGCACAAAAGACAATTCATGGGAGAAACGGAAACGTCAATTGACTAATCATCAGATTCCGGTTCGGAGTATTTGGAAGAAAGAATCGGGAGCCGGATTGATGGAGATGCATATTCACGAGGATTTTCCGGTGGATGGGGATTTAACGAATGATGCGTTTGATCAGCGTTTTATTAAGGGAATGATGTTTGTAGAAGGGCGTTTGTGGGTGTTGACGCAAACTGAGGTGCGGATATGGCAGCCTTCTTTGGAGGCCCGTTCGGATGGGGCGATGGAATGTGTTTCTGTATTGAGTCTGCCGGATGCAAATATCAATGATTTTGCAGTTGTTCCTGATTTTTTTGCCAGCCACGAGTTCAGGGCTTCGGATCATCTCCTTGTTCCGTTTTCCAGGGGGCCGAAGCCCGGCTCGCATACCGAAATAAATTCTGAAAATATTATGTTCAACGGGCGGCTTTGGATTGCGACTGATGAGGGGGTGTTTTGTCTTTTATCGGGGAAGTGGATTTCGGTCTATTCCGGGTTGCCGACGCATCAGATCCATGGGCTCTATTATGATTTATTCGGGCGTTTCTTTTCTTTAACGGATCGCGGAATTTTTTATCTGAAGCGCAAGCCGCATCACGCGGTGGATCGTGTATCGGATAATACGGATCGTTTTTCTCATGAACCGAGCATGGAAGAGGTGCGGGTTATGGTTGTGGCTTATGCCGATGTGGGGCCGGAGAAAATTCACCGCTGGAAGGCGCAGTCCCGGGTGCGGGCATTGATTCCGTCTGTTTCGTTAGATTTGTCGCGGGATGCGTCGGATTTATATCATTGGGATACAGGGGCAAGCCCGGATCAGCTTCAGGAGGGGGAAGAAATTACGGACTGGAAGGTTTCGTTGAAGTGGGATTTTTCAGATGCCATTTGGAGTTCGGATGCGCTTTCCATTGACTCGCGTTCCAAGCTGATGGTAGAGCTTCGGGAAGAATTGTTGAGCCGGGCGGTGCGGTTATATTTTGAACGACGCCGGCTTCAGATGGAATTGTCATCAGGGAATATGGAGGAAATGCATGAGTGGGAGGGGCGACTTCGTCTGGAAGAATTAACAGCACAGTTGAATGGAATGACCGGTGGGCAATTTAGCCGTTCATTTTCGACTGAGGCAGGTGATGATCGTGTGTTTTTTAACCAGGGCCGCGGGCTCTAGAAGAAAGGGGAAACAGAATGAAGAAGATTCTAACACTAATGGTGTGCGCGATGCTGTTTTTAACCTCGTCGTTCGGATTGGCATTTGCCCGGGATGTGTATGTGACTAAAAAGGGCAAGAAATATCATGTGGAGGACTGCCGGTGGATTAAAAATCGGGAGACAATCAAGATGTCTGAAGAAGAAGCCGTAAAAAAAGGATACAAACCCTGCAGCTGTATTAAGGAACATGAGCCGCAAGACAGTGATGAGGGGAAAGAATGAGAGGAAGAACCGGAGTCGCACAGGGCTATCTCGGCGGAAGTTCGGTTTGAGATTTAAGGTCTGGGGACCAGGGGCACGGCAATGGATGCGTCAGACCCGACAGGGGTGAGGGATGGCGTATTGGGAAAAGGGGGGCCGTGCCCCTGGATTTTATAAAGGGTGTGCCTGTATCGGGGAGAAAACAATGGCCGTTGGAACGGAGTATTTTTATCACAATACATGCCTTTTAATTATACAAAGGGCCTTTGGGGCCCCAAAAATTTTTCTGACGCAGGGCGAATATGATTTTTATTTAAGATTGATGAAACAGTATAAATCAATGTATCAAGTCAGAATTTTTTCCTTTTGTCTGTTTCCGGCGTCGATCTATTTGGTTATCGGAGCGGCTGATTTCAAGACGGCATGTAATTTTTTGGAAGTTTTGAATCAGGCGTATTGCGCAGCGGTTGCCTGTCGGGAATCCGACCGATCCGATCTTCAGATTCAGCGGTCCCGAATTCTTGTTATTGAAGACGAGCCGTCTTTGTTTGACCTGGTTTCTTTTGTCGAGACCTTTCCTGTGAAACGAGGTGATGTGCCGCGAGAAGAGGATTATTTGTGGAGCAGTTTTTCGTTTCGGTTGAAGGGTGGGGCCGATGCATTGTTGGAAACCTGGGATCCCAATATTTAACATGGAGCGGGCGGCAGGCTTGGTTTGGGAAATTAAATCAGGGAAGGTATCGGGGCAGCAGAGGGAAAATATCGGCTGCGAAATCATTCATTAGATCAGCGGCTTTGTCCGCATCATTTTTTTCGATTACTGTCGTGAGGCGTATCATTGCACTGCTGGAAGGCTGTCCCAGAAGGGTTTTAAGGCCGATCAGTATTTGTTGCCGCCAGTAGCTGGGCGTGAAAGAGTTTCCAATTTTAAAAACATAATACATGATTTGCTGGTGATGGTCGGTGTCAAGAAAGACCTTATTGACGGATACGGTTTTCCCTTCCTGGCCGTAGGGAATTATACAGGTGTCTTTTTTAATAATCGTTGATCCGCCCCCGGTGTAGCAGATTTCCGGTGGGTGGGCGACCTTTCGATTATGCTGGGCATAGATGATATACAGCAACACCTGTCCCCCATCGGGTCTGGTATACATGCGGGTAAAGGCGTTGCGGGTTTCCAGAATGCTGTAATCGTGGTCTGAGATGGGGATTTCCTCAGCAGTCCAATCGGCAACGTTCATGGGGAACTCATGGATGCTGACAGTATCCGGTACCGCATAGTTGTGGAAATAGAGCGGCCAGGAGATGAAGGCCGCGATGATGAAGAGGGCAAATAAAAAAAGTGTTTGTTTGTTCATTATAGTTATTCCAAAAGTTTTGCCATGGCAGTCAAAAGAATAAAGGCGATAATAAAGATTCCGAAGCCTGAGGCATCATGGACAAATCCGCTGGCCGCTTCGCGTCCCCAGACCTCGGCAACAAAAGCCAGGAACGTCACACGACAGGCATTCGTGATGATGGCGATGGGGATCGTTGTCAAAAATAAGACAATGCGTTTCCAGAGAGATCCTTTAAAAAAATATGCAAAAATGCTTCCCAGGGCGGTCAGTGAAATCAGAGATCTCAATCCAGAGCAGACATCATCAACAATAACATAGGCGTGCGGCATGCGGATGACGCTGCCTTCCCGAATAGCGCGAATTCCCAGTCCTTGAATAGCCTCCGCCGAAACAGCGGCGGCAAACATCTTCATACGAAATGAAATATTGACAATCAGGACCTCAGGAAGAGGCACCATAAAGACGAGGAAGAACATCGGAAAGGCGATCGCCTTGAGAAAGATCAGCCCGTAGAATTGCAGGACGATGCCGGTCAATGTTAACAGCATTGAAAATCCGGATGTAAAATAAACACGCAAGACTGAACTGATCACGTGAATTGCCAATCCGGTGAGTATTAAAGGAATGCCCAGTCTGTGACGGGTTGGTGTGATTTTTGAAAGAGTGTCGCGTTTTGACCAAATTAAGTATCCGACGACAAACGGGATTAAGATCCCATGGCTATAATAGGAATCGCGTGCGAACCAGCGAATTTTCATCCATGCCAGCGTGGGAACGTAAGTAATGATGAGAAGTGCGAAGGCAATCAGGGCTGGTGTATTTTTTTTGATGAAAGCGTTCATAAGAGATTTAGATTAACATATATTTCCTGGGAATGTCAATGTGTCTGATCTGTTTTTTGAGAGTTTTGGGCATTTGATTGCGGTTTAAAAATGATCGGAAGAGGGGGCGCTGTTGGAGGAGGTTTTTTAAAATTTTTGTGGCGAAGAAATTTATATCGTATACAATGATCCGAATTATGAGTTAGTGTTTTGTATTTGTAATTTGAAAAATGCGGTCAGCTGGAATTGTCCGGTGGGTGTGGCGCGGCAAGATAAAATTTTGGTGTTGTCGATAATCGACATGATGTTGAGGCTGATCAACACAATTTTTCGTTTTTTCGAACAATTTGTTGTATTTTTTTTCATTTTTTAAGTTTATTTCTTTGTATAGTTATGAAACTGTATTGGCACGCTAATTGCTTATTTAAAAGTGTCGTAGCTAAAGAAAGCGGTTTCTTGCGAGGAAAAAATGTTTAAAATTTTCAAAAATTACGGTTTTTTTGCCATTATTCTATTCGGGGTTCTTCTTCAGGGAACCATCGGCTGGGCTGCCTTATCTGTTATAGAGACGACATCCGCAGAAAGCGTAGCGCTCAGTGTGTCTCAAGAGGATACAGGTGTTCAAATGGCTTCCAGCGCGGAAAAATCCCGGGCTCCGGAGCCCACGACTTTAATGCTTTTTTTTAGTGGTTTATGCGGGATGGTTATCAGTTTTGTCCGCAAGACGTATGCCGCAGTCAAACGATTTTTGGATATTTGTGCAGGAGTCATCGGTTTAATTCTGCTTTCCCCTTTATTTATCGTAACGGCGGTTTTAATCAGGCTTTTTTCCAGGGGGCCGATTTTTTACTCCCAAGTGCGGGTGGGTAAAGATGGGGAGCTTTTTAGAATGTTCAAATTTCGCACGATGCGGGTTGATGCGGAAAAGGGAACAGGCGCCGTCTGGGCGAAAGAACGCGATGACCGCGTTATTCCGATCATTGGAAATTTTCTTCGAAAAGCTCATGTTGATGAAATCCCCCAGTTTTATAATATTGTGAATGACCCTGCGCCAAGAGCGCAGGGCGTCCAATTACAATTCAAACAACATCAATTGGTCTATATCTTTTTGCCGCCCTTGTTTCTTGATGTATTCT
>JGI997J19993_1000048_pt1 | contig 58725 bp, 39 predicted proteins | sample Etolagbewater25m_FD_19993 | JGI IMG/M metagenome (IMG submission 19993)
GTGCCGTTTGGTGGTAAATACCGTATTATCGATTTTGTTCTATCCAATTGCGTCAATTCGGGTATTCGTAAGATTGGCGTGCTTACTCAATATAAATCGCACTCGTTGATTCGTCATATTCAACGTGCTTGGAGCTTTATGCGTTATGAGGTAGGAGAGTTTGTTGAAATCTTACCTGCTCAGCAACGTATTGATAAAGATTGGTATAAAGGCACCGCTGATGCGCTCTATCAGAACTTAGATATTATGCGCCGTCACTCACCTGAATACGTTATGGTGCTGGGGGGGGACCATATCTACTCGATGGATTACAGTAAAATGTTGGTGGAACACGCCGCGTCTGGTGCGGATGTAACGATTGGCTGTATCGAAGTGCCAAGAATGGAAGCGACTGGTTTTGGTGTTATGTCGGTGGATGAAGAGTTCAATATTACTCAATTCACAGAAAAACCCGCAGATCCAGATTGCGTACCAGGTAAACCGGATAAAGCATTAGCCTCGATGGGAATCTATATTTTCTCAACTGAATTTTTATATCAAAAGTTAATTGAAGACCGCGATAATCCAGAATCTTCACGTGATTTTGGTAAAGATATTATTCCGTCGGTGATTGAAGACTGGCGTGTTAAGGCTTATCCATTTGTGGATGAAAAAACCGATTTACCCCTCTATTGGCGAGATGTGGGTACAATTGAATCCTTCTGGAAAGCGAATTTAGATTTATGCTCTATTGAGCCAGAGTTAAACCTCTATGATCGTGATTGGCCAATTTGGACCTATCAGGCTCAGTCACCTCCCGCTAAATTTACCTTCGATGATGAAGGTCGCCGAGGCGAAGCAATTGATTCAATGGTTGCCGGAGGTTGTATTATCTCGGGTGCTCGAATTAAACGTTCGGTTGTCGGTAGTGGCAGTCGTGTTCACAGTTACACGCTTGTTAAAGACTCTGTTGTCTTATCCCGTTGCGAAATTGGCCGTAACTGTCGTATTCAAAATGCCGTAATTGATAAAGGCACAATTATTCCGGATGGAACGATTATCGGTGAAGATCTTGAAGCCGATGCAAAACGTTTTTATGTGGAACCTGAAAGTGGCATTGTTTTAGTCACGCCCGATATGTTCGGTCAGAACTTGCATATGACACGTTAGTCTTTCTGTTCAATTTAAGCCCTTACTAATTCGATTAGAAGGGTTTAGATTACTTGCTGGGCATTTCTCTTTTCAATTCAATCGGTTCTTTACAACATCCTAAAGATTGGGAAAATCATGAAACAAAATAAAAAAATTAAAGTCGTACTGTGTTGGCATATGCACCAACCGCATTACCGAGATGGTTTAGATGGTGAGTACCGATTGCCGTGGGTGTATTTACACGCGATTAAAGACTACACCGACATGGCTTGGCACATTGAAAATTGTCCAGAAGCGAAAGTGGTGGTGAATTTTGCTCCGGTATTACTTGAACAGTTGGATGACTATGCGCAACAGATGCAAGATTGGTTAAAAACCGGTGCTGCGATGCGTGATCCGCTCCTCAATTTAGTGTCTGGGGTGACCCCAATACCCAGTGATGAAAAAGGACGCTTGGAGATTGTAGAGGCCTGTTTGCGTGCACATGAACCGACAATGATTGATAATTTGCCGTACTTTCGTGAACTGGTGGATATTGTTAAGTGGAAGGGGGCTTCGGACGGCATCGATAAGATTTGTTTGAGTTATTTAAACAAGCAATTTTATACCGACTTATTAATGTGGTATCACCTGTCATGGATGGGAGAAAGCCTGCGAAAAAAAGACCCTCGTGTCAGTCGATTGATGGCTAAAAAAGGCTATTTCACCTCTGAGGATCAAAAAGAGTTAATGCGAATTATGGCCGATGCTGTTATTGGCATTATTCCTCGTTACCGTAAATTAATGGAGCGGGGGCAAATTGAAATTTCAATGACCCCTTACGGTCATCCGATTGTGCCCTTGTTAATTGACTTTAAAAGTATGCGTGATGCCTTGCCACATGCCCCTGAACCAGATGCAACCGAGTATCCGGACGGCTATGAACGTGCCAAGTGGCACATGAAGCACGGTATTGAAGTTTATAAACAACACTTTGGTACAGAGCCTAAAGGGGTCTGGTTATCGGAGGGCGCGGTGAGCAGCGCTGCGATTGGTTTGTTGGACGAGTTTGGGATTGAATGGAGTGCATCAGGAGAAGGCGTTTGGCGTCACTCTTGTGAAGCATCACGCATTAACGAACACGATATTCACAGTAAAAAAGCCTTGTATCAACCGATGCAACACGCTTCGCAAAAGTGTGCCCTGTTTTTCCGCGATGATGGTTTATCCGACATGATTGGTTTTCGTTATAAAGATTGGAACTCAACCGATGCCGCTAAAGATTTTTCGCAACATATGAAGAATATTGCCGGGTTTGTCGGTGATGAAGCCGAAGAGCACGTGGTGAGTGTTATTTTGGACGGTGAGAATGCCTGGGAGTACTATCCCGATAATGCGGCCAGTTTTTTATCTGAGCTTTACCGAGAGCTGTCAGAAGCCCCGCATGTTGATATGACAACGTTTACTGGCTCTCTTGAGAATGGCGCAAAAACACGTCACTTACCCATTTTAAAAGCGGGAAGCTGGGTTTACGGTTCCTTTTCTACTTGGATTGGTGACCCAGATAAAAACCTCGGTTGGGATCTCTTAGTCGATGCCAAAAAAGCCTATGACAAAATGGTCAAGGGTGGACGGTTGACCGAAGCGCAAATTGTTGCCGCAACAGAGCAACTGGCGATTTGTGAAGGATCCGATTGGTTCTGGTGGTTTGGTGACTACAACCCCTCTGGCAGTGTGCGTGACTTTGATCGTCTATATAGACGTCACCTGACCAAACTGTATCAACTCATTAAACTACCGCCGCCGTCATCACTTAGCAATCCGGTATCGTTTGGTGGCGGCGATATGGAAAACTCAGGCACCATGCGACGTAATTAATGGTTTTGATTTGTTAAACCTAATGAAGGTAGATAGAAGCATATGCAAGTGAATACAAAACAGGCTGGTGTCTTACTTCACCCTACCTCCTTACCCAATGCTTTAGGTAAGCTTGGTCAACTAAATGAGCAGGCCTGGTTGTTTTTGGACTGGATTCAGCACGCTAAATTGTGCATTTGGCAGACCTTACCATTGACGCATACGCACGAAGACTTGTCGCCTTATCAAGCGCTGTCCGCCTTTGCAATGAACCCGGCCTTATTACCCGATAACTGGCTAGAACAATTTGACCAAGCTGAATTTGATGCGTACTTGCTGTCACCGCCGCATTGGCTAGACGATTATGCCCTGTTTGTGGCAATACGTAATCAGCAAAAACTCGCTTCATGGGTGGATTGGCCGCACGCTTTGAAAATGCACAAGCCCTCCGCGTTGACTGCGTTTGCTGACACGCATCACAGCCAAGTGATCTTTTTAAAGCAACAGCAGTTTGTGTTGCAAAAGATTTGGCAACAATTAAAAAAAGATGCCAATGCAAAGGGCATTAAATTATTTGGTGATATGCCAATTTTTGTGGCCTTTGACAGTGCCGACGTGTGGGCGAATCCTAGTCAATTTAAACTGGATGAGAATCATTGCCCAACGGTGGTAACAGGCGTACCACCAGACTACTTCTCCGAAACCGGCCAACGTTGGGGGAATCCGCATTACGACTGGGATAAAATGCAATCTGATGGTTTTACCTGGTGGCGAAAACGCGTGGCCGCGTCTTTGGAGCAGTTTGATATGGTGCGCATTGACCACTTTAGAGGGTTAGAGTCTTCGTGGGAGATAAAAGCCTCTGAAGAAACTGCCATGAATGGTACTTGGGAAAAAGTGCCGGGCGAGGCACTTCTTAAAGCCTTGCAAGAAGATTTTCCAGATTTGCCTGTCGTCGCCGAAGATTTAGGTATCATCACAGATGAGGTCGTGGCGTTAAAAAATCAATTTAACCTGCCCGGTATGTCGGTTTTACAGTTTGGTTTTAACGGGCTGCCTAATAATCCGCACTCGATTTACGAACAAGTCGCTAACTCCATTACCTACACTGGAACGCATGATAACGATACGTCGGTCGGATGGTTTGAAAGTTTAGATGACAGCGCAAAAAACTGGATTATGGAGCAGTTAATGCCGATTGCTATGACCAAATTAAAGCAAGCAGGCCTGCCAAATTCGATGCCTTGGCCTTTGATTGTAGCCGGCTTAAATACCGTTGCAAACAGTGTGATCATACCTATGCAAGATTGGCTGGAGCTTGATTCAGAGCATCGTATGAACACTCCAGGTACTCCGGAGAACAATTGGCGATGGCAGTTTGACTGGTCTCAAGTACCCGACGATTTATCTGAAAAAATCGCCATATTAATTGAGCAAGCAAAGCGCTGCCAATTTTCAAAATAGTCACTTTTTTAAATGTAAAACGAATTAAAAGTAATCAAATATGCAAGTTGAATGGCAAGTATTAAAACCAATAGAACAAGATGAAGCAGTACGTTTAATTGAGGGTCGTCATCATGACCCACACATGTTTTTAGGCTGTCATCCGGTTAAATCAGCTCGTGGAAAAGTGACTTCGTGGGTGCTTCGTGTTTGGTTGCCAACAGCAGAATATGTCAAAGTTTTATTAGATGACCCTAATGATGCCGAGGCGGCTGTGCCGCTTATTCGAATTATGGGAACAGACCTGTTTACCGCTAAAATTAATGAACAGCAAAAATCGTTATTGCCAAAACATTTTTCGGTGACTTGGCTTGAACCCGATTCCTCAGAGCACACGGTGGTATCTGCTTACACGTTTATGCCTCAAATGGGCGAACTTGATTTGCATTTATTTGCCGAAGGGCAGCATTGGAATTTGTACGATGTTTTAGGCTCACATTCCAAGGTGGTTGACGGCATTGCCGGTGTGCAATTTGCTGTTTGGGCGCCAGCCGCCGAACGGGTTTCTGTGGTGGGCGACTTTAATGGTTGGCACGGTTTGCGTCATCCTATGCGCACCAATGGCCAGTCGGGTGTTTGGGAGCTATTTATTCCTGGATTGCAGTCTGGCGATTTATATAAATTTGAAATTCGTAGTCATCACGGTGGTGCCATCTTTACTAAAACCGATCCGTATACCCAATCGATGCAGTATCGGCCTGATACCGGCTGTATTGTGTTTGACTCTCAATATCAATGGGGTGACCAGGCCTGGCTAGATTCGTTAAAAGAGTTCGATTGGCAAAAATCTCCAATCAATGTGTATGAAGTACACCTAGGCTCTTGGCAGCGTGCCGATGACAATACGTTCTTAAATTATCGTGAAATCGCCCATCGAATGGTCGAGTATGTCAAATGGATGGGATATACCCACATTGAACTCTTGCCGGTGTCCGAGCATCCGTTAGACCAATCTTGGGGTTACCAAACCACGGGGTACTTTGCGCCAACCAGTCGTTTTGGAACACCGGATGACTTCCGTTATTTTGTGGACTATTGTCACCAAAATGGGATTGGGGTCTTCTTAGATTGGGTGCCTGCCCATTTTCCAAAAGATGCCTTCGCCTTAGGTCGCTTTGATGGCAGTGCGCTTTACGAACATGAAGACCCACGACGTGGCGAGCACCAAGACTGGGGAACCTACATCTTTAACTTTGGTCGCAATGAAGTACGTAACTTTTTAATTAGTAATGCGTTGTATTGGATTAAAGAGCTTCACATTGATGGTCTGCGTGTTGATGCAGTGGCTTCAATGCTCTATTTAGATTACTCTCGTGAACACGGGCAGTGGTTGCCGAATGAACACGGTGGTCGTGAGAATTTAGAAGCCATTGATTTCTTACGCAACTTAAACGAACAGGTGCATGCACAGTGCCCGGGTGTGGTTGTGATGGCAGAAGAGTCCACCTCGTGGCCAATGGTTTCTCGTCCCACTTGGATGGGCGGTTTAGGCTTCTCGATGAAGTGGAACATGGGCTGGATGAATGACAGTTTAGACTACTTTGAAAAAGACACCATTTACCGACCTTATCATCACAACCAACTGACATTTAGTCAGATGTATGCGTACACCGAAAACTTTGTGTTGCCTTTGTCGCACGATGAAGTGGTGCATCTAAAAGGTTCGTTAATTGAAAAAATGCCCGGTGATAACTGGCAAAAAGCCGCCAATTTACGTTTGTTGTTAGCCTATCAAATTTTACACCCCGGTAAAAAGCTGTTGTTTATGGGGTGTGAATTTGCTCAGTGGGGCGAGTGGTCTGAAGCCAGAGCCTTAGATTGGTATCTCTGCGATGCGCCCCTTAACCGAGGGGTTCAACTGCTTGCGAAAGAGATGAATCATCTTTATCAAGGCAGCCCTGCTTTGTATGAGCGCGACTTTGATAGCAGCGGTTTTGAGTGGATTGATTGCCACGATTACCAGCAAGCGGTATTGAGCTTTATTCGCCACTCTGAAAATGAAAAGTTGATTTGTATCTTCAACTTTACCCCTGTCCCACGCTATAACTACCGTATTGGTTTACCTGAAAGTGGACAGTATTTGGAAGTGGTTAACTCCGATTCGGAACTCTTTGGCGGTAGCAATTTTGGCAATGGTGGCCGTATTCAAAGCGAGGCTTTAGCGTGGATGAACCAGCCTTACTCTGCTGAACTTAATTTACCGCCCTTAGCGGTCCTGGTTTTAAAGTTGGAAAAATAAAGTGGGATGGCTTGCATATGAACTTACTCATAGTTAGCAGGCCTGCCAAATATGGAAACCCCGTTTTTAAAACCCCGTTATCGAATTCATAATCTAATTATTTAAAGTTATTAATCACAGGAACAAGTATGAAAATACTTTTTGCGACGTCTGAAGCGCATCCCCTTATTAAAACCGGCGGTTTAGCCGACGTTTCCGGTAGTTTGCCGAATGCACTGGCAGATTTAAAGCACAAGGTTCGATTGGTTCTGCCGGCTTACCAAAGTGTCATGGACAAACTGCCAGAGAAAAACGCTTATAAAAAAGTCGCTGAGTTTTCAGTCAGTGGTTGTGGTCGAGATTATCGAGTAAAAATACTTCAAGTTAGAGTGGGAGCGGTGGTTGGCGTTGAGGTGCCGATTTGGTTGGTAGACATTCCTGAGCTGTTTGACCGTCCTGGCAATCCGTATTTAGCGGCAGATGGAAGCGATTGGTGGGATAACGGCGAGCGCTTTGGTGTATTTTCTAAAGTCGTGACCGAGCTGGCAATGAACCGAGTGGGTATTCGGTGGCAACCGGATGTTGTGCATTTAAACGATTGGCAGACAGGCTTGGTACCCGCTTTGTTGAGCTTGGAAGCGTCACCGCCAAAGAGTATTTTTACCATTCACAATATGGCGTATCCAGGTAATTTTCCTAAATCGTTATTTGAAGCGCTCGATTTACCTTGGTCGTTATGGAATAAAGAGGGGGTTGAGTTTTGGGGACATTTCTCCATGCTTAAAGCCGGGTTAATCAAAGCCGACTGGGTGACCACCGTGAGCCCGACTTATGCCACTCAAATTTGTCATCCTGAATTGGCCTATGGCTTTGAAGGTGTTTTACAAGACAGAGCCGCTGAAGGTCGATTAATGGGCATTTTAAATGGCATTGATAGCCAGGTTTGGAACCCGTTAACCGATGATTTAATCGTTAAAAATTACTCTGTTAAAAAAGGTCGCATGGCCGGTAAACTCGCTAATAAAGAGGCCTTATTAAGCGACTTGTGTTTGTATCGTGGTGAGTCTGAGAAAAAGTCTGGAAAACGCTTGGCAAACTGTGTTGAACAGCCTTTAATTGGGTTAGTTGGGCGTTTGGTAGAGCAAAAAGGTATTGACCTCGTTTTAGAGGTGATTCCTGAGCTGATTGAGCAGTCTAAGGCTAATTTTATTATTGTCGGTACAGGCGATAAATTTTACGAAAATCAAATTAAGCAAATGGCCAAACGGTATCCAGGTCGAATCTGGGTCTTTATTGGGTACTCTGAATCTTTGGCGCACCGCGTTGAAGCCGGGGCGGACATGTTTTTAATGCCGTCGCGTTTTGAGCCGTGTGGTTTAAACCAAATGTACAGTTTAACGTATGGCACGCTTCCGATTGTTCACCATACCGGTGGCTTGGCTGACACCGTTGTTAATGCTACGGAAATGAATATCAAAAAGGGTCTTGCGACTGGGTTTGTTTTTTACGACCCGAGTCGTCATGCCCTAAAATCCACCATATTACATGCGTTACATCTATTTGATAAAAAACGCACTTGGCAGAAAATTCAGAAAACAGGGATGGAACAGTCCTTTGACTGGAAGGCCAGCGCCAAGCAGTATGTCAGTTTATTTGCGGAGAAAAATTAAATGCCAACCACAATTGAAGCGAAAAGATATGACGTGATTGCCGACATGTTGCAGCATGTTGGCATGAAAAAAGAAGATATTGAGAGCGATTTTCTGAAATATTTATGCCATACATTAGGGCGAAATATCAGTTCAGAAGATTACTACCTATTTAAAGCCCTTTCTTACACGACACGTGATCGATTGATGACGCACTGGAAAAAGACCTGGGAGGCTTACAATTCAACCAAAGCCAAAAAAGCCTACTATCTGTCGATGGAGTTCTTGATTGGTCGTTCCTTAACCAATAACTTGCTGAATCTGGGTATTGAGGGTGAAACCGAACAGGCCATGTATGACCTTGGATTAAATCTCGAGGAGATTGAAGAGGCAGAGCGAGATGCCGGTTTAGGGAACGGTGGTTTAGGTCGATTAGCCGCTTGCTTTATGGATAGTTGTGCCACCTTACAACTGCCAGTAATGGGCTATGGTTTGCGTTACGAGTATGGCATGTTCCGTCAGTTAATCCAAAATGGTTTTCAGATTGAAGAACCCGATCACTGGTTAGGGCTTGGGCCTTATCCTTGGGAAATTCAGCGTGCTGAATACACCCGAACTGTCTGCTTTGGTGGGTACACTCGACAGTATAAAGACCCCCACACGCAGCAATTAATTGTGCATTGGGAGAATTCTGAAGAGGTCGAAGCGGTTCCCCACGATGTACCAATTCCAGGTTTTAAGAATCAAACGGTTAACACTTTACGTTTATGGTCTGCCGCTGCGCAAGAAGGGTTTAATCTGTCAGAGTTTAATGCCGGTTCTTACCATCAAGCGGTTGCTGAAAAGGCTGAAGCCGAAAATATTACCATGGTGCTGTACCCGAACGACACCAGTGAAAACGGTAAGGTTTTAAGACTTAAACAACAGTACTTTCTTGTTTCTGCAAGTTTGCAAGATGTGGTGGCTCAATGGAAAGCACGCAATGGCAGTTTTGAAGACTTTGCCGAGTTTAATGCGTTTCAGTTAAATGATACACACCCAAGTTTGGCGGTTGCCGAGCTAATGCGTTTATTAATTGACCAAGAAGGGATTGAGTGGGACGAGGCCTGGAAAATTACGTCTAAAACCATGGCCTACACGAACCATACCTTATTGCCAGAAGCACTCGAGAAATGGTCAATCAGTCTGTTTGAAAAACTCCTGCCACGTCCGTTAGAGATTATTTACGAAATTAATCACCGCTTTATGATGCAAGTTTCAATGAAGTGGCCAGCGGATACTGATCGTCAGCGTCGTATGTCGATTATTGATGAGCACAACAATGTCTGCATGGCGTATTTAGCGATTGTGGGTAGTCATTCGGTGAATGGAGTTGCAGCACTGCATTCGCAACTCCTTAAAGACGGCCTGTTTAATGACTTCTATCAGCTATGGCCTGAGAAATTTAATAATAAAACCAATGGTGTTACACAACGTCGTTGGTTAGCAGGTTGTAACCCGGCTTTAAGAGGGCTGTTGAAAGATAAAATTGGTGAGGGCTGGATTACCCAGTTAACCGATTTAAGTCAGATTGAAGCCTTTGCTGAAGATAAAGCATTTCAAAAACAGTGGTATGACGTTAAGCAGGCTAACAAACAACGTTTAGCAGACTTGGTCTTTAAAGAGACTGGGGTTAAGTTTAAGACGAAATCAATGTTTGACGTGCAAGTAAAACGTATTCATGAGTACAAACGCCAGTTATTGAATGTATTGCACGTTATTCACTTATACGCACGAATTAAACGTGGCGATACGGACAATTGGACTAACCGCAGTGTGTTGTTTGGTGGTAAAGCGGCACCGGGTTATTACATGGCTAAAAAGATCGTTAAGTTGATTAACAATGTGGCTGAAATCGTCAACAACGATCCAGATGTGGGCGATAAGCTAAAGGTGGTTTTCTTCCCGAACTACCGTGTCTCTGCAATGGAGGTTATCTGCCCGGGTACCGATTTATCGGAACAGATTTCAACCGCCGGTAAAGAGGCGTCGGGTACCGGTAACATGAAGTTTATGATGAACGGGGTTTTGACTATTGGAACGCTAGACGGAGCGAACGTAGAGATTCGTGAAGCAGTTGGCGATGAAAACTTTTTCCTATTCGGTTTGCATACGCCGGAAGTGGAAGAGCTGAAGCATAATTACTCACCACATCACTACATTAATCAAAGTAGTAATCTACAAGCGGTAATGCGATTGTTGGAATCGGGTCACTTTAGCCAGTTTGAAGAAGGGATCTTTAACGATATTATTAACTCCATTAAGAGTCCAAGCGATCCTTGGATGACCTTAGCCGACTTTGATAGTTATGTGTGGGCGCAGCAAGAAGCGGCTAACGCTTATCAAGACCGTAAGCATTGGGTTAAGATGAGTATTATTAACAGTGCACGCAGTGGGGTTTTCTCAACCGATCGCACCATGCAAGAGTACAACGATGATATTTGGCACCTAGAGCCGATTACGATTGCTAACTAACGTTTAAGGTTGTTAAAGCCGTTATTATTGTTAACGGTTATTAACGTAAAAGCCAAATGAGCAGGCCTGCTCATTTGGCTTTTTTTATATCTAAATATTGAGAATGGTGAGTACGTTTACCTTATTTTAGGCATAAAAAAAGCGTTGATTCAAAATGGAAAACCCAATTTGAAACCAACGCTTTTGGTCGTATGAGCAAGCGATTAGACACTTGCTGATAACGAATTGGCCTAGCGGCGAGCGTACTTTTGCTTGAACTTCTCAACACGACCTTCAGTATCCACAAGTGTTTGTTTACCTGTGTAAAAAGGATGAGAAGCGCTAGAAACTTCAACACGAATTAGAGGGTAGTCTTTACCTTCTAAAGTAATTGTATCGCCAGAAGTTTTAGTCATAGTTGAACGAGTCAAAAAAGTTTCGCCAGTAGAAATGTCCTGGAAAACGACTTCGTTATAATCTGGATGAATATCTGCTTTCATGATCACGGTCCGTTTGTAATGTTCTTAAAGAAAGGGGATTATAGTGATAAAAAATTAAATTGCAAATCTCTTTTCGCAATTATTTGATTTTTTTATCAAACTTCCTAAAAGTGGGGTTTTAAAATAAAGGTTTATTGGGTTTTAGCTATCTAAATTGGTTTAGCCAAATATTTAAAATGACTAACCGGTTCATTTGATAAAGTTTAGCGTTTCATTGATTCAAATAACGCTTGGTTGGTTTTGCTGACTTTCATCTGATCAATTAACGTCTCAATCGCATCCACTTCGCTTAGCGTTTGTAAGAAACGACGTAAAATCCAGATGTTCTGCAGTTCATCTTTAGACGTTAGCAACTCTTCCTTACGCGTCCCTGATTTCTCAAGGTTAATTGCAGGGTAGATGCGTTTTTCAGCGATATTACGCGATAAATGCAATTCCATGTTACCGGTTCCTTTGAACTCTTCAAAGATAACCTCATCCATTTTAGAGCCCGTATCAACCAAGGCGGTGGCAATAATGGTTAAAGAACCGCCCTCTTCAATATTACGTGCAGCACCAAAGAAGCGTTTTGGACGATGCAACGCATTGGCATCCACACCACCGGTTAAGATCTTACCGGATGATGGCACAACCGTGTTGTAAGCACGCGCTAAACGGGTAATTGAATCTAATAGAATGATTACGTCGATTTTGTGCTCAGTCAATCGCTTGGCTTTTTCAATCACCATTTCGGCCACTTGCACATGGCGAGAAGCCGGTTCATCAAAGGTAGAGGAGATCACTTCGCCCTTAACAGTACGTTGCATCTCGGTTACCTCTTCAGGACGCTCATCAATCAGTAGAACGATTAAGTGTGCGTCAGGGTAGTTTTCGGCAATTGACTGTGCCATCTGTTGCAAAATCACAGTTTTACCGGATTTTGGCGGTGCTACAATCAGACCACGTTGCCCTTTACCAAACGGCGCGGCAATGTCGATAATACGCGGGGTAATATCTTCGGTACTGCCGTTGCCTACTTCCATCTTTAAACGTTCTTGGGCGTGCAAAGGCGTTAAGTTCTCAAAGGCGATTTTCTTACGCGCAATGTCAGGATCTTCAAAGTTGATTTTTTCAACTTTTAACAATGCAAAGTAACGCTCACCCTCTTTAGGAGGACGAATCTTACCTTGAATGGTGTCGCCTTTACGCAGTCCAAAACGACGAACTTGGCTAGGCGAGACATAAAGATCGTCTGGGCCGGCTAAATATGAACCGTCTGCCGTTCTTAAAAAACCAAACCCGTCTGGGAGGATTTCTAATACGCCTTGGCCATAGATGTCTTCCCCTTTTTTAGCGTGCCCTTTAAGGATGGCGAAGATAATATCCTGTTTGCGCAAACGTGCTAGGTTATTGTCTAAGCCCATGCTTTCAGCTAGGTCTAATAAAGAAGATACGGATTGTTGTTTTAAGTCGGTTAAGTTCATAGTTCTTTGAGTATTCTTGATATTGAGTCTTTAATAGTCATCAATAAATGGAAAGAGAGTGTTAGGAAAGGATTGGTAAATATTTGTATCAATGTAACGCAGGGTGTTAAAGCAGAACTCAACACCCTGTTTTAGGCTTACAGGTTACCGTTTAGGAACTCTGTTAACTGTGACTTAGATAGCGCACCTACTTGGGTTGCATCTACTTCACCGTTTTTGAATAACATCAACGTTGGGATACCACGCACACCATATTTAGGAGGCGTTGCTGGGTTTTCATCGATGTTTAATTTTGCTACTTTAACTCTACCGGCATATTCGCCAGAAATTTCATCTAAGATAGGCGCAATCATTTTGCAAGGTCCACACCATTCAGCCCAGAAATCTACTAGTACTGGAACGTCTGATTGAAGTACTTCAGTATCGAAATTCGAATCACTTGTTGAAATCATCTTTTTTAACTCCTGTTATATTTCTTCTACACGAATGCCAAGATACGCGGAGAATTGGTTTAGCAATTCTGCGGTTAGGTCAAAATAGATTCGTAAGGAAGTATTTTACTTGGTAATTGGCCATCGTATTTTCAATAAAGCATGAAGATAGCACCAATTTTTAAAATTGAATTTTTAGAATTTAAGTCACATTACAGGTTTTTTGTGTGTTGTGCAAGCCAAAAGGTAAAAAATTCCGTTTTTTTGCCAGGAAAGCCTGTGAATTGTTCAGGTTAGGCTATTTTGTACACCACAAATTGGTTGATTTAGCGTAGGATATGAGCCATTACGATTCATGCTTTAATGGTCTATTCAGGGGTTAAGCGGGCACAATAAAAACCTCTTAAAGGTTCGCAAAATCAGCAGGCCTGCTCACTATTAAAATCATTAAACACTTGCCGGAACTTAAATACACCATGGACATCTCTTATATATTAAATGACTTAAACGATGCGCAACGTCAAGCCGTGGCGGTCGACGACCAGCACGCACTGATTCTTGCTGGTGCAGGCAGTGGTAAAACGCGCGTGCTGGTGCATCGTATTGCTTGGCTCACCGAGGTTATTGGGTTGTCAGCCTACAATATTATGGCGGTCACCTTTACCAACAAGGCCTCTAACGAGATGCGTGGTCGAATTGATTCCTTGATTGGTCAGAAAGCCTTGGGCTTAACCATGGGCACGTTTCACGGCATTGCGTATCGCCTGTTACGCCAACACTACCAAGAAGTTGGCTTGCCACAAAACTTTCAGATTTTAGATTCGGATGACCAAAAGCGGGTCATTAAACGTCTGTTAAAAGGCATGGAGCTGGATGAAGCACAGTGGCCACATCGCCAAGTGCAAGCGTTTATTAACGGCGAAAAAGAGGAGGGCAGACGCCCGCAGCACATTGATATTGGTCACAACCCATTTGTGGGCAAGATGGTGCAAATTTATTCCGCGTATGAAGAGCAGTGCAAGCGTTCTGGTTTGGTCGATTTTGCTGAACTGCTTTTACGTGCCCATGAACTCTGGCTCAAAAACCCGCAGGTGTTGGCGCACTACCAGGCGCGTTACAAGCATATATTAGTAGACGAGTTTCAAGACACCAACAGCTTACAGTATGCATGGTTACGCGTGTTAGCGGGCGGCTCGGGTAAATTGTTTGTGGTCGGCGATGACGATCAATCGATTTACGGTTGGCGTGGTGCTAAAGTCGAAAACATTCGTCAATTTGGCGATGACTTTGCCAATGTGCAGATGGTCTGTTTGGAGCAAAATTACCGTTCGACTAATACCATATTAAAAGCGGCCAATGCGCTCATTGCCAATAACACCAGCCGCATGGGCAAACAGTTGTGGAGCGATGGCGAAGACGGCGCACCGATTCGGATTTACGAAGCCTTTAATGAGATGGACGAAGCCAATTACGTTTGCAACCAAATTAAAAATTGGTGTGAGCAGGGCGGTACGCGTAATGAAGTGGCGGTGTTGTATCGGTCAAACGCCCAATCTCGAATTATGGAGCAAGCTTTATTGCAAGCGCAGATTCCGTATCGCGTATACGGTGGCCTGCGATTTTACGATCGAGCAGAAATTAAAGACGTTTTAAGTTACCTGCGTTTATTGGCCAATCGGGATGACGATGCGGCGTTTGAACGTGCTTACAATCATCCTCCGCGCGGCATTGGTCAAAAAACCGCCGATGGCATTCGTATGCTTGCTCGTGAACAACAAATTTCCATGTGGCAAGCCGCGCAACAGGCGGTAGAACACGGTTTAACGGCACGTGCGAAAACCTCGGTGGCGGGCTTTTTAGACCTGATAGAAAGCATTGCTGAAAGCGCGCAAAATCAAGATTTACAAGATCAGGTGATGCAAGTCATTTCACGTTCCGGCTTACAAGCGCACTTTGATAAAGACACCTCCGAACAAGGCCAAGGGCGGTTAGAGAACATTGACGAACTGATTAATGCGGTAAGTCAGTTTAAAGTCGCTAAGCCGCAAGAGTCGATGAGTGGGGTTGAAAGCGAAGAAAGTGCAAATCTGGAAAATCAGCAGGCCAGCTTTGAAACCCCTGAGCAATTAAAAGACGGCACCTTGAATGAAGTAAACGAATTTGCCGATCCGTTGTCGGAGTTCTTAGCGCAAGCGGCGTTAGAAGCCGGTGAGCAACAGGCCGACGAATGGGAGTCTTCCGTGCAGCTCATGACACTACATGCGGCCAAAGGTTTGGAGTTTCCGTTGGTGTTTATGATTGGTGTGGAAGAGGGTTTATTTCCCTCGCAACGCTCGGTAGATGAAGGCGGTAAGTTGGAAGAGGAACGTCGTTTGGCGTATGTTGGCATTACCCGTGCCGAGAAGCAGTTGATTATTACCTTTGCCAATCGCCGCCGTATGCATGGTTCTGAATTTTATCCAATGCCTTCGCGCTTCATTAAAGAGATTCCGGCGGAGTTTGTTGATTTTGTTCGCTTATCGGGTTCTGTACGACCGACCACTGAATCATCCATGGAGAGCAGTATTCAAAAAGCCTTAGCGGCGCAAAATCAAACCGGTTACAACATTGGTGACCGTGTGTTTCACGCTAAGTTTGGTGAGGGCATGGTGCTCTCAGTGCAAGGCTCTGGCGAGCACGCCAGTGTGAATATTAACTTTGATGAAGTGGGGTCTAAGTGGTTAGTGATGGCGTATGCCAAATTGGAGAAACGCTAGAGTATGAGTACGCTCTTAAACGTCGAGCAAGTTCATTCCAAAGGCATGTTAAGTGCCATCAGTTTTGAACTGCATGCAGCACAAAAGGTGGTGCTGTTTGGCGAGTCGGGTACCGGAAAGTCAGTGCTATTTAGAGCCTTAGCCGACCTGATACCGCACCAAGGCCAAGTCTCGTTAAGCGGTAAAGCTCAAACTGACATTTGTCCGGAACATTGGCGCAGACAAGTGATGTATTTTTCCGCGGAAACCGCTTGGTGGAAAGAGACTGCAGACGTGCATTTTGACACCCTACCCAGCTCCGAACAACTTGAAGCGGTCGGCTTAACCATCGAGCAACTTACACAACCGATTAGCGGTTTGTCGAGTGGTGAAAAGCAACGTTTAGCGCTATTGCGTGGTTTGTCTTATCAACCAACCGTGCTGTTATTGGACGAAATTACCGCCAACTTAGATAAGGTCGCCACCTTAAAAGTGGAGGCGGTCGTTAAAGATTATTGCCAAACCCACTCTGCGGCGATGCTTTGGATTAGCCATGACGAAGCACAAAAAAATCGTCTAGCCGACCCAGAAAACCAGTGGGATATTGAAGCCCTTTACCAAGATACAGCGCAAAGTGATTCAAAAAGTCAGCAGGCCTGCTCCGAGGATGTTTCATGAATATGATTACCCTCACCTACCTTGACCTGTTAATGCTCTCCAGTTTGGTGGTATTAATGGGCGTTATGTTAGCGTTAAACGGCTTTACCCATTACAAACAGTATTGGTGGGCCAACGTTCGTATGGTCGTGCAACTGCTGTTTATGGGCGTGTGGTTAAGTTGGGTGTTCTTTGCTGAAAATTGGATTTGGGTGGCGTTGGTTGGGCTGATTATGTTGCTGGCCGCCGGCTACGAAATTGCTAAACGTCAGCACTACACCTTTAAAGGTGGTTATAGCATTATCATCGGTCTGTTCTCCATTTCCATGACCGCGTTACTGTTACTGGTGGGCGTGCTGATTTTTATTATCGAACCCGAACCTTGGTACCAAGCACAATACGCGATTCCGTTGTTAGGCATGTTGTTGGGTAACAGCATGACCGCGATTGGCTTAGGACTCGACAACCTCACACGCAATGCGGTGCAACTTAAACCGCAAATTGAGGCACAGTTAGCCTTAGGCAAAACCGCCAAACAATCGATGTTGTTTATTCGCCAACAAAGTTTACACACCGCCATGATGCCGGTCATTAATATGTTGGTGGCCGCGGGTATTATCTCGTTACCCGGCATGATGACCGGGCAAATTTTAGCGGGAACCGATCCGACCGAAGCGGTTAAATATCAAATTTTAGTGATGTTTTTGGTCGCCTCTTCCACGGCCATGGGCACATTGATTGCCGTGCATTTTGCCAGTCGCCGTCTATTTGATTCACGCCAGCGTTTGCGTTTGGATGACTTAATTAAAAGCAAATAATTGCACACTTTTTTTGAAGCGTTAATTTCGAATAACCCTTTCTTTTAAAAAGGTTTCTTGCTAAATTGAAACTCAGTGATTTATAAAGTCAAAGGGGTAGAAAAATGGCATTACGACTAAAAGACATTGTGGCGGCAGCGAAAGCCAATATTAAAGAGGTCACAACCAAAGAGGCGCAAGACCTATTCAAATGCGGCGGTTATAAACCGTTAGACGTCCGTGAGGCAGCCGAATACTTAGACGGCACCATTCCCATGGCGGTGCATGTGCCGCGCGGTATGTTAGAGCCGATGTGTGACAAGTGTTATGAAGGGCACAGTGGGGATTTGGCCGATTTAGACCAATGTTGGGTGGTCTTTTGTCAGGCAGGTGGACGGGGCGCTTTGGCCGTCGATACCATGCTAAAAATGGGCTACACCAATGTCGTTAACTTAGCGGGTGGCTTTAATGCGTGGACTCAATGCAATTATCCAGTGTCTGTTCCACCAACCGAAAACGGCTTAATTCGTTTAGATCACCCATGGAACCCAGGCTTTCAAGAAGCCTCAAATGTCTGTTAATCACACTTAAAATTTAACCCATTTAAAACCCAACAGGCCTGCTTAGATTTGAATTTAAGCAGGCCTGTTGCCTGTTAATATGGAGATCAATCAACGCTAGATGCCGTGTTTGTTCTTATTTACTGAGTTCCTTTAGCTTGTGTTCTGCCTCAAGAAAACGCTTTTCAACTTCAGACACTTGATTTACTTGTAACTGATTAAACTTTTCATATTCTTCATGTGCTTTATCTAACGCAACTTTACGGCTAATTTTGCCCGCGTTCTGTAAAATTTCTCGGCCTGAAAGCTTTAAAAAGTCATCAAGCTTGGTTATCCAGTCTTGCATGGTCATTGGTTTTCGACCTAGTGCTTGTAATTCTGCAAATTCTAAATACATGGTGACAATTCTATTTAAAACATTTAACTCATCTTCGGCCAAATAGTTTTTCGCGATTTCTGTTTGGTTTTTACGAATCTTTTTACCATCCCAGTTGGTCATGCCCATATTAGGTTGAGAGGCATCGACTCGGTCGTAAATGATCTCGGCAGCGGTTTTACCGTGTGCCGCCCAGTGCATTTTATTTTGGATAATTTTAAAGAACGTTTGTGAGGCTTCGGCACTGGGGTTGTAGTCAATGCTGGTGGCGTAAATATCTTACACCTTGCACCAAAATACTTTTTCGGATGAGCGAATGTCGCGAATACGCGCTAGCAACTCTTCAAAATAAAGCCCACCGCCATTTTGCTTAAGACGTTCATCGTCCATAGCAAAGCCTTTAATGAGATACTCTTTTAATTGTTGGGTTGCCCAAATTCGAAACTGTGTGCCGCGGATACTGTTAACACGGTAACCTACCGAAATAATCGCATCTAAATTAAAGTGTTCTACTTGATAAGATTTATTATCAGCGGCAGTTGTTGCAAATTTTGCAACAACTGAATCTTTGCTAAGTTCACCGCTTTCAAATATGTTTTTTAAGTGACGGCTAATCCCCGATTTATCCACCCCAAATAGTTCCGCCATTTGGTTAATACTGAGCCAAAGGGTTTCATTGACCATTCGCGTTTCAATGCGAATACGACCCTCTTCGGTTTGATAGAGCAAAAACTCGCTTTGCGGGGCGATACTGGCTTGGTTGTCGGTTTCAGTATTTGTCATTTTATGTCCAAATCTTAATCTTTAGCGGTGAGTTGGCTGTAGCGTTCAAACAGGTGGTTAACTCTCTCTAGTGGGGTTTTAAAGCCTTTGGGGGCGTAGAGTTTATCGACTGCTTTATCGAGGTTTTGATGGGCTTTACGCAGGGCGATGGGCATTAAATTTGGATCGTACAGATGTGCCAAGCTGGTATTGGGGTCTTTGGCAAATTCGGCTTCACGTGCGTCTAAAATGGCTTGCGCGAGTATTTCGATTTGGGCTTTTTGTTTGTCATCCGCCTCGGGCCAAGGGAAGTTGTTATAGACTAATTTGGCGGAATAGCGATAGTCACTTTTTAAACGACCTGCCACAGTTCGCATCCAATCCATGTGTATTTGGCTGGTTAAAATACTAAATTCGTATAGGGTGGCGTTGGGAATCATTTGGTTGGCGTTTGTAGTAATTACGTTTGAATTTAAAAATGCTATTGGTATATATGGTCTTCTTTCAGAAGAAACGGCTGGAAAAAGAATATAGTTTCCTTGCTTAGGCTGGCGGATTTCATCAAATAACCAAGGCGTATTAGCAGATTCTTGTGTTTTGGCCTTATTGCTTGCTAAACGCATGGTTTTTACACCCTCAATACGTTCTTTAATTTCAGGAATTTGCATTAAATCGGTTAGCTGTTTGGTGGAAGCATCGACGAGCCATAAACAATAGCGTTCGCCATTATTCAGAAACTCTTGTGACCCTAAAATGGGTTTAATCCAATCTACCAGGCCTGGTGACTTTTGTAATAACGCTTGTTTCTCTTCGGGTGTTAAAAACAGAAAGCCACCATCAACCGGTTTATTGCCATAAACCATAGGTGATACCTTGCCCAATGGTTTTGTACGATTACTAATCACAATATTGGTGGCATCAACTAGATAGGGATTGATGTTTTTAACCGCTAGGGCAATCGGTTCGCCTTTAATTTCGGGGTAATCAAATAGCCATTTGGTGGTTCGTGCTTGGTGAGCCATTCCAATAATCACACAATGTACGGCGGCTTTGCCTTTGGCGTCGTTATGCCAACTAAAGGTGCGGTGGGCAAAGTTGATGTGTATGCCCATGTCGATTAAAGGTTGCCATAAGGTGGCGACTTGTTCGCCCATGGTAATTGAGTTGGTGGAAACTAAGCCTGTTTGAATAAGGGTGTTTTGGGTAAACAGCGCGGACTTTAAAAACCAACTGCTAACAAAATCAAGTGACTTCCAGCTTTTAACAATGCCTTTAAACACCTGCTCTTGGCTGGCTTCTTGTTTTTTATCTCTAAAGTTTTTACCCACAAACGGTGGGTTACCAATAATATAGTGTAAGTTTTGCGGGGGCACGACCTCTGCCCAATCTAGTTCTAACGCATTGGCGTGGTGAATTTGAGCGTGCTCTTTTAGGGGCAGTAAATCCGGCTCTTTACCAAAGGTTTTGGCAAATTCAACGTTCATTTGGTGTTGGGTTAGCCACATGGCCACCTCGGCAATGCGGGCAGGCCATTCGTCTATCTCAATGCCGTAAAAGTGGTTAAGCGAAATTTGCGGTTCAATATCAATCGCAATGTGGCTTTGCTCTTCATTTTGTTGGGCTTGTAGTAATTTAAGCTCTAAACGACGCAGTTCTCGGTAGGTAATAATTAAGAAGTTACCGCAACCGCACGCAGGGTCTAAAAAGCTGAGCTGCCTAACCTGTGTCATCATCTCCATTAAACGGCTGTTACGTTGCTTGAGGTTTTTGAGTTTGGTAATGTCGGCTAACTGTTTTTTTAGATCGGTTAAAAACAGCGGTTCAATGAGTTTTAAAATGTTCTCTTCACTGGTGTAATGCGCACCCAAACTACGACGGGCTTGTTTATTCATAATCGACTGAAACAAGCTACCAAAAATAGCAGGGCTAATGTCTTTCCAGTTAAATAGGCAACACTCAACTAATTGCTCTCGCATCTCTTTGCTAAAACTGGGCATATCAATGCGTTCACGGAACAGGTGGCCATTTACGTATGGAAAGTCGTTAAGCTCTGGCGTGAGGAGTTTGTTGCGGGTGTGTTCGGCGGTGTCGAGCACTTGAAACAATTTGTGCAAGTGCATGTCGGTGTCGTTGCCGGTCTCGTGCGTAAATTTGAGCAAGTAGTGGGTGAACTGGTGGCGGTTAAATACGCCAGTGTCTTCAGCAAACAAACAGAACAAAATACGCACCATAAACACTTGCAGTTGGTGGCCTTCAAAACCGCTGTCTTCTAGCGCATCGTGCAATTGGCCTAAGAGTTCTGCGGCGGTTATGTTGAGGTCGAGTTCGGTAATATCTTGAATCTGTTTGCCTTGCATAAAGTCAAACAGGTGCAAGTGATTGACCAAATCGGCCAGTTCAAAGGTGTAGTCTTTGCTGTCTTCTAAATCAAATAACCGAAAGGTGTTGAGGTCGCACACCATCACGAAACGGGGCAGGTCTTCATCTTTAAGGCCTTTAAAATAACCTATGCCTTGTTGGTAGGCTTTGTCTAGGTTTTGGCCTGTGGATTTCATCTCGACCAACAATACGCCCGGCCAAAAAAGGTCGATGCGTTTGGTGCCTTTATCGTCCACTTTAATAGGCAGTTCAAAACTGGCGACGCGTTTACGGTTTATGCCAAAGACCGCAAAAAAGTCGTTTAAAAAACTTTGTGATTCGGCGTTCTCTTTAATGGAATTGGTGTGGTCTTTAACAAATTGGTGGGCGTTATTTTTAATGTCGCGAAAAGATAAGGGCATGGTATTTGGTTTGTTATTGATTGATTGCCGTTAGTTTATACTATTTGAAATTTTGGGGTGGCGAGTAAGCGTAGTAGTGCTTAGTTTTTTGGTTTGAATTTTTAGAGGGTTAAAAATGGGTTGGTCAGCGTGGGCGTTAGACAATTTGTGGTTGGTCGCAGGTGGTTCTTTAGTGGTGAGTTTAGGGTTACATTTTGCGGTGGTGTGGTTGTTTAAGAATTCGGCTAACAACGAGGATAAATTGTCTGATTGATGTTGATTTAATCTGAACTTTTAACGAATTTTTTCTGACAAAAATAGCTTTTTAAACCCAACAGGCCTGCTTAGAGTTGAATTTAAGCAGGCCTGTTGGGTTTTGGTCGCAACCTCTTTGATTAATTTAAGCGCTTGTTTGTAGGCTATAAACATCCAGTTCATAGGTTGATGTAAAGCCGATTTTCTCCGGTAGTGTTTGTCAACGGCTTGCGCTAAGAATGAACAAAACCGATTAGGATTTGTTCACCTGAAACGGGTTGGTCGCGATTTTTTTTCTAAACGTTTCTGAATCAATTGGGCGGCTAATAAAGTAGCCTTGAATTTGATCGCAACCAAAGATTCTTAATTGGTCCAGTATTTCCTGAGATTCAACCCCTTCAGCAATGACTCGTAAATTGAGGTTGTGTCCTAGATTAATGGTTGAACGCACAATTTCTTTGTCGTTTTCGTCATCAATAATATCCATAATAAACGATTTATCAATTTTCAGCTCTTTCACGGGTAGGCGTTTTAAGTAGGCCAGTGATGAGAAACCTGTGCCGTAGTCATCAATGGAAATCCCAATGCCTAAATCGCTTAGTTTATTAAGTTGTTCTAATGAACTGGTAAGGTTTTCCATCATAACGCTCTCGGTGATTTCAACAATCAAATGATGATAATCAAGGTGGTTTTGATCGAGTAAGGCTTGAATTTGATTACAGAGATTGGGGTTGGATAAGTCGCGCACCGAAAGGTTTACCGAGACCGATATGATGTGCCCCATTTTGTGCCAATGCGCACACTCAGCAATGGCTTTTTCTAAAACGTACAGCGACAGCTTTTGGATAATGCCAACACGCTCTGCCGCTTCAATAATTTTTTCTGGGGAGATAAAGCCATACAATCGGTGATTCCAACGAATTAAGGCTTCTGCACCAATCAGTTGATTTTTATTCAGGTCGATTTTGGGCTGATAGTACAGCTCAAATTCGTGCTGTTCTAATGCTTCATTTAAATCGTGAACTAGGGTTAAACGCTCTTTGCTATAGATGTTTTCACTTGAATCATAAAGAGCATAGCCTGTGCGTTTGCGTTTTGCGGTGTACATCGCCATATCGGCATATTGCATTAAGGTGTCGCAGTCTTGAGCATCTTCAGGGTAACTGACAATACCGATACTGATGCTGACACTGACTTTTTCATGGTTAATGTCAAAGGGGTGATTAATCGCCTGAATGATGGCTTTTGCGGTTTTTTGCGAACTGTTTTTATCGGATTCTGGCAGTAAAACCGCAAATTCATCGCCGCCTAATCGGGCTAAGGTATCTGAGTTTCGGATGAGTTTTGCCATGCGCAGAGAAGCTTCAATCAGCAGTTGGTCACCAATGGCATGGCCAAGGGTATCGTTAATCTCTTTAAAGTAGTCTAAATCCATAACGAATAAAGAGAACGATTGCTTTTGACGTTGGGCTGAGAGCAGTTGATATTCAAGGCGCTGACTGAGCATAAAGCGATTGGGCAGGCCAGTTAGGTAGTCGTGCATCGCTTGGTATTCAAGTGCCTTTTGACGTTGTGAAACTTGCTCATCCATGTGGTTATATGCGTCAATAAGACGATCCATCTCAAGCGTATTGGTGGCTTCTATTTTGGCAAGGTCAGCATTAAAGGCTTTTGCCTTTATGGTTTGAGTTACGGTTCTAATCGGGGCAAACAGCATCCACTCCATTGAAGTCAACAGGGCAACAATGTAAATAAGAAACAGCGCAATAATGCCAAAGATTAACAGGTTAAACGCTCGGTCACTTTCTTGAACCTCATTATCAATGTTCTCTTTCTCTTGCTTGAGTATGAACTCAATTGCATTAACCTCTTCGGTAATGCTATTTAACAGTGGAAAAATTCTGCTTTTCATTATTTGCGTATCACTGCGCCAAGCGTCGGACTCTGAATAAGCGCGCACTTTTAAAAAGTTGATGTACCAAGCTTCGTTTATTTCCGCAACAGACTTTAGAAGGTCAGTTCCTTCAAAGCTGTCCATTTCTGAGTAGTCGGATTGTAACGTTTGAACTTGCTCAGAGAAAAGGTTGTAGAGGTCGTTTAAGCTGATTCCTTGATCGTTCAATATTTCGGTCGAAAAAGAGGCAAGACGGTTGGCCATGTAAATGCGCGTTTGTGAAATGGCTTTGGTCCAATTTAGATTGGCGTTAACCAGTTTAGACAAGATAGCGGCATCAAACCCTTCGCTCTCCGCCTCATTGATCAAAATTTCAAACGCCGATTTAACTTGGTCTTGCTGAGCTTCCATTTCGTTGGCAGAGACCCCTAAACCTGGATATTGTTTATTGATGTCTAAGCGGTATTCAACTAACCGTTTAACCTCTTTGTTGAGTGTGTCAAAGCCCGCAGTTAGGCTTTTAACACGGTCATCTAGGTTGGTATGCGCATAGTGATTTTTTTCTAAAAGAGGGGTCAAATTCGTTTGAGAAAGTTGAGTGTGAATGTCGATTTTATTTAACAGGTCTTCATTTAGAGGGTCGAGAATAAAGAGGTTAATGTCTTGGTTGACTTTAAGGAGGGTGCTTCTGATGTTAACGATGTGCTTTTGTTCTTGAGTAATCGCGAGATAACCGGTATTGACCTTACTTTTTGTGGCCATGAGGTTGAGGTAACTAACTGTTACCAACGTTAAAACAAAAAGCCCAAGAATAAAGGTAAACGAGATATATCGTGTTCTTAGGCTGGCTCGTTTTTTGAATGTTTTATTCATGTTTTATTTATGTTTTATTTAGGGTTCTGGTTCGATTAAATTATGCGTGGCGGTCTAAAAAACGTTTATAAGCAACGTCTAATGTATTGTATTTAAATACTTCTTTAAAATTAACTCTATCACTAAACCCATTTTTAATATCCCCACTTTTTGAAAAAAGTCGATAAAAACCCTGTAAAACGAGAAGGTTTAATTAAAGTCTGCGTTAAATTGCTAGCCGAATGAATGCGTTATTAATAAATACACTTAGTTTTAATCTGAGCAGGCCTGCTGATTTTGGTTGAGATTTGGCAAGCGCCATTATGGTTAATGATTGCCAAGGTTGTGACGGGTGATTGTTTTTTAGAGGGCTTTAGCCTTCTTGTTAAGGTTTTTCATTATGTTGCATATGTACAGCCTCGCCCCGTAATCGTCTGTAAACGGTTGGGGCGATGGCTTCAGTCTGTTTGGGTTTTATTGGTTGAATTTAAGTAACGTGCCCGTTTTTTGGGGGTGAGTTTGGCTAAGTCGACCAAAATAAAGGCATCAATGCAGTCGTTAAAGTTGGGGTCGGTGCTAAAGTCGATAAACTGACAGCCTTTATCATCACAAACTTCGGCGTATTGCTTAAACAGGGTGGGCACTTTAACGCCCTCGGCATCCAGAAGAGCATTGAGTTTTTTATAACTGGCTTTGTACTCGCCATTGAAGACGTGTTTAGCAATTTTTTGATTTTCGTTGCTTAATTGAATCGGACGTTTAGCAGTGGCTGATTTTTCTGGTTGCGAATCGTTACCAAACTGTTGGCTATAAAATCCAATAATCAACTCTTTGGCGTTTTGTGGATAGGCGGCACTTAACGACACTGGGCCAAATAGGTATTTGATTTCTGGGTGCTGGGCCACGTATGCGCCAATGCCGTACCACAAATAATCTAAGCTACGTTTTCCCCAGTAACGGGGTTGCACAAAGCTACGACCCAGTTCGAGTGCGTTGGGTAACAAGGCTTCCATTGACGGTTGCAAATTGAACAAGGTGCTGGTGTACAGGCCTTTGGTGCCATGTTTTTCAACAATTTTCTGGCATTCGCCAATTCGGTAGGCACCGACGATTTCTAGGTCTTCTTCATCCCATAAAACCAAGTGACGGTAGCGCACATCGTACTGATCTAAATCCATGGGGGTGCCCGTGCCCTCTTCAACCGTTCGAAAGGTTAATTCGCGTAGCCGACCGATTTCATGCATCACGGGCGAGTCGTCCTCAAAGTCGTAGAGGTAAATTTGTTTACCGTCTTGGGTTTGGCCAAGCAAGGGACTTTTTTTAAGCGCTTTTTTTAAGGCTTTACGATCAACTGGATGAGCAACGGTCTCTAGGGTTTCAAATAGAGGGGGGTTGGATTGCTTTGCTTTTTTTGAGTTTTTGTCGAGTGAATAGAGGTGTTTTCTGAAGCGATTAGCCAGTACTTTATCGCTCAGTTCTAATTGACTGACCGCTTTCCACGCAATGGGTTTACCGATGTGAAATCTGATTTCTTGGTGGCTTTTATTAAACATCTCCTGAACCAACATCAGTGTACCGAGCGGTTTGTAAAGCGCGGATAAGCTGTAAAATAGCGCCGAATTTCGGGCATCCACATAAATCGGGACGATTGGCGCATGGGCTTTTTTAGCCAGTTTTAAAAAGCCCGTTTTCCACTTGCCATCGCGCACGCCGTTGGGGCGTATGCGTGAAACTTCGCCTGCTGGGAAAATAATCACCGCTTGGTCTTGTTCAAGTGCGTGCATAATCGCTTTAAGTTGGGCTTTGTGACTGTTTTTTTCGTTTATATTGTCTACGCCTAAAAACAGCGACTGCAATGGTTCGATATTGTTCAATAGGTCGTTCGCAACAATTTTTACGTCGGAACGCACACTGCGCACCATTTTTAGCAGCGCTAAGCCATCTAAAGAACCAATGGGGTGGTTGGCGATAATCATTAAGCGTCCTTCAGAAGGGAGACGGTTAAGGGAGCGCGCACTCACTTGATAGCTAAAGTTAAAGAAGTTCAGTACATGGTCTAAAAAGGCAAAACCTTTTAAGTGCTGATGGGTTTGAATAAAGTCATTAATTTCGGTTTCATGGGTAAGGGATTTAATGAGTTTGATCATCGCTTTACCCCCAATTTTTTGCGGCAGGTCGGGGTATTTTTCAGTGAGCGTTTTTTCTAAATTTAGCATGCTTTTTTAGGTTCTCAAGAAGTGGACAAATTTGCATGTCTATTATTGCGCTTGAGTATGGCTGGCAGATGACGGCAGTGTGACAAATAGATGATAGTTTTTGGTATTTTTGGAAGGCGAAAATCTAGGCAGTGTTTTGTGCTTTAAACAAGTTGCGATGCTTTTGGTCACGGTTTGGCAGGCCTGCTGATTTTGGTTGAGATGAATGAATAATGGCTAATAACCACTAATAATCACGATTGTTTATGGTTAACAAGGTTATGTTTGGTTGTTAAGTATTTTGGGTAAGGGTATTATAAGTTTAACTTTTACAAGAATGCTTATCTCACTATGCAACTTTTCGTTTCCCAATCTTTTTTTAAGTACTATTTAAAATACTTCTTACCCGCCTCTTTGCTGGTACTGTTGCTCAGTTTTATTGGAATGGAGCAGGCTCAAAACCAACAGCTTAATTTGCTAAACCTGCAGACACAAGAGAAAATGATTTCCGCAAATGCCTTATCCATTCAAAATCTAGATTTAGTGGTTCGTGATGTGCAATACATCACCCAAAGTGTACTGTTGAATGCCGTTTTAAACCCGTCTGAAAAGGCTTCTGAGATTGAACGTAGCGCATCATTAGATGCCCTTGCGCGAGATTGGCAAGCGTTGATGAAGACTTCTAGCGTGTATGACCAATTGCGTTGGCTAGATGAAAATGGGCAAGAGCGCCTGAGAGTGAATTTGGCACAGCCCATGCCGGTTCGTTCCCCAGAAGATGATTTGCAAAATAAAAGTGATCGATATTATTTTTCTGAAAGCATGCAGTTAGAGAAAGAGCAGTTCTATTTTTCGCCGTTTGATTTGAACATTGAACGTGGGCAAATTGAAGAGCCGCGCAAACCAATGATTCGGGTCGCTAAACCGGTCTTTGATGCGCAAGGAAACAAACGCGGGATCATTATTTTAAATTATTTGGGCAGTGAGATGTTGTCTCGTATTGAGGCGTTAAAGAGTTCACCTACTGATAATCTATGGCTTATGAATGCCGATGGCTATTGGCTTGTGGGCAGTAAAGCGCAAGACGAATGGGGCTTTATGTATGCGCGCCCAGACCTAACCTTAAAACATCGCTACCCAGAAGCTTGGCTAGGGATGATTAATCAAGAGGTGGGGCACTTTTTAGATAACAGTTCAAGGCTGTGGCACTTTTCAACCATTCGCCCTATGAAAACTGCGGTTGATTTGAATTTAGCCAATATGAATCAAATTGCGGTTACCCCAACAAGTGTCGATGGCAAAGCCATTCAAAATGCTAAGGGGTTTAATGAGTATTACTGGAAATTGGTGCACTTAATCCCTGAAACCAAAGTGGTTGCGGTTTTAAGGGCCGCTCGCACACCGTATTACATTGCGATCATTTTGGGGTTGGTTTTGATTGCTTTGGCCTCATTTTACCTAGCGCGCGCTCGGATCGATAAAGAGCTTGCCTTAAAGGAATTGCAAGCCAGTAACCAAGTGTTAGAGAAAACCAGTCAACAATTAGAGGCGGATATAGAAGCTAAAGAGTTAGCACAAAGCGCTTTAGAGGAGAGCGTAGAGCGTTATTCAAGTGTGTTGAGTGCGTCAATGGATGGCTTTGTATTAATGAATCACTACGGTGTTATTCTGGAGTGTAATCAGGCGTTTTATGACATTTTGCACCTTGAGAATAGAGAGATTGAGGGCCGTTTTTTAGCGGCGTTTTTTGAAGGCGAACAACGTCAAAAAGTGGCCTATAAGCTTGGCGATTTGTTTATTCAGGGCGACTGCAAAATTGAGGTCGAGTGCATTCGTGACGACAAGAAGTTTTACACAGAAATGAGTTTGATGCCGATAGCTGCGACTCAACAGATTTGTGCCTTTATGCGTGATATTACCGCAGAAAAAGAGAGCGATTTTCAATTAGAGATGGCCGCTTCGGTGTTTACCCATGCCAATGAAGGCATTATCTTAACCGATGCCAGCTTCTTGATTGTGGACGTTAACGATGAGTTTGAGTTTATAACGGGCCATCTTCGTGAAGACGTTGTTGGCAAAGAACCAAGTTTGTTGGAATCAACGAAACAACCTAAATCGTTCTATGACGACATGAAACGTTATGTGTTAATGAAGGGCCACTGGTATGGTGAACTGTGGAGTCGCAGAAAAACCGGCGAACTGTTTTTGGTGTTTTTAAGTCTTACTCGTGTAAAACACCCTCATAATAATTCCAGTCATTTTGTTTGGATGTTTACCGACATCACCCTTGAAAAGCAGTATCAAAAACGTCTACAACACTCTGCGCATTATGACCAACTAACCAGCCTACCCAATCGTTTTTTACTGAATGACCGTATTCAGCAAGCCATTATGGAAGCAAAACGCAATGCACACTTTATTGCCATTGTGTTTATTGATTTGGACGGCTTTAAAGCGGTAAATGATAATTTTGGGCATGACATTGGTGACAGTTTGTTGGTCAATGTGTCTAAACAAATGAAAGCGGCTTTGAGAGCGACGGATACAGTGGCACGCATTGGCGGCGATGAATTTGTTGCGGTCATTGGCGCATTACAAAATAAGGAAAAGGCGGTTCCGGTTTTTGAAAAACTGCTTAAGGCGCTGTCTGTTCCTATACAAAAAGGGAATCAAACCATAGCGGTGAGCGGCAGTTTAGGCGTGACCTTTTTCCCTCAAGAAGAGGATTATGATGGCGAGCAACTAATTCGTCAGGCCGATCAGGCAATGTATCAGGCCAAACAAGAGGGTAAAAATGGGTTTCATATTTTTGATCTTCAACAAGATTCTGATAAGCGAGATTTGATTCGTAATTTAAACAGCATAGAGCTGGCCATTTTGAATGATGAGCTTGTGCTGCATTATCAGCCAAAAGTGTCGTTGTTCTCGGATGAGGTGGTGGGTTTAGAAGCACTGATCCGTTGGCAACATCCTGAAAAAGGGTTGCTGTATCCAGGTGAGTTTTTGCCCTGTGTAGAGAATACCCAAATGGCGATTAAGCTTACCGAGTGTGTCGTTAAAGCGGCGATGCATCAAATGGAAACTTGGCAAAAGCAGGGCATTAAGCTTTCGGTGAGTGTCAATGTGGGGGCATATGAATTACAAAATGCCAACTTTATTGATTGGATTAGTGGTTTGTTAGATCAGTATCCAAGCGTGTCTCGCAGTCTGTTTGAACTTGAAGTCTTAGAAACCTCGGCGCTTGAGGATGTTCACTCTATGCAAGAGCTGATTCAAAACTGTAAAAATCGTGGCATTGGGTTTGCCTTGGATGACTTTGGTACCGGTTTTGCCTCGTTATCGTATTTAAAGCGTCTGCCAATTGAGACCATTAAAATCGACCAGTCCTTTATTCAAAATATGTTTGAAGACCCTGAAGACATTACCTTATTAGAAGGCTTAATTGGCCTTACCAAATCACTTAATCGTATGGTGATTGCCGAAGGGGTTGAGACTGAAGAGCAAGGTAAAATGTTGATTGATCTGGGTTGCCATTACGCTCAAGGCTATTTTATTGCTAAGCCGATGCCCGCAGAAAATATTCCCGCATTTTTAAAACAGTGGAAACGTCCAGACGCTTGGGTGAATGAAGCGGCTTTAATGGATAATGGGAAAAAACCATTAAAAACTTGATATCCACTTGGGCTCTAGGTGTGTGCCTGTTGTTTGTTAGCCCAACGATGGTGCTGGCAGACACACAGTTATTAGAGCTGGAAGAGGCGACACTGAGCGTTGAAACCGTTGCTTCCCAACACCCCTCCTCTCAACCACAAGCACGCATCTTGTGGTTGCCCTCAGAGTATGGCATTTTGCCTCAAGAGCGTCAGTTGGCTCAATCGTTGGCCGCATTTGGCATTGAGTCTTGGTTTGTGGATATTTATGAGGCGATGTTTTTATCGCCCACCGCCAGTGCGGTCGATGACGTGCCAACCAATTGGATTGTCAGCTTAGTTCAAAAAGCACAGCAGCAGAGTCAGCAAGACCAAGTTCCTATGTGGATTATTGCCCCCAATAAAGCGGCGCAATTGGCGGTAAGGGGGTTGATCGATTTCCAGCAATCGCCTCGCAATCAAATCGGTTTAATTTTACTTAACCCTAACTTGTATCTGAATACTCCTAAGCCTGGCGAAGAGGCACAGTATTGGTCGCAGGTGTCTGCGCTTAATTTACCCGTTTCTATTTTACAGGCTGAACAATCGCCGTGGCGTTGGCGTGTTATGGGGTTGGCTGAACGTTTGCAAAGCAGTGGCAGTGATGTGTTTGTGCAGGTACAAAAGCAGGTACGAGATCGTTTCTATTTTCGCCCGGATGCGCTGCCAGAAGAGCGAGAGATAGCCCATGCTCTAGCGGATAAAATTCGAGCCATGATGCGTATGCAACTGCCCTATTTACAGGAATCCAGACAAGCAGGCCTGCTGACTTTGGATAAGCCGAATCAGGTTGAAACAACGCGCTCTGTTGATTTACAGGTGTTTAATGGCGAGCAAGGCCGAGAGTTACAACTGAAGAATCTGCAAGGTCAAAGTGTCGCCTTAAGTGACTATCAAGGTCAAGTGGTGTTGCTTAATTTTTGGGCAAGTTGGTGTCCGCCTTGTGTTCACGAAATGCCATCCATGGCGCGTTTAAAAAACCAGCTTAAAGGGCAACCATTTGAAATTTTAGCGGTGAATTTAGCGGAATCTCAGGCGGCCATTCAAGCTTTTACAGACTCGCATCCGGTGAACTTTCCAATCTTGCTTGACCCAAGCGGTTCCGCGGTTAAAACGTGGCAAGTGTTTGCCTATCCAAGCACTTATCTGATTGATAAAAATGGGAAAATTCGCTATGCGCTGTTTGGTGGGACAGAGTGGGATCAGGTAAATCATCTTGAGAAAGTGAAGGGTTTGTTAGCCGAGTAAACACTAAGCTTAATGATAAGCAGCCCTTGTTGTATTGACTTGAAAGTTAACGACGCACTTCGCTTGAAAGTGGCGAATACAGAAAACCACCTTCGCTGTTAACCGCCGAAGAGTTTCATTATCGGTTAGAAATTAACGGTTGTTGCTTTAGATCATCGCCTTGGATTACTGGATTGGTAATGACCTCTCAAAACACCGAGTAATCGTTTGACCCTCCGCACTCAACCCTCTTCTTTTATATTTAAAGCGCTTTTAGGCGCTTTTTTAATGACGCAGTTCTTGGGTTAAAGCCTGCTTACGGAACTTAATAATTAGCATCATAGCGGGCGCATAGATAAAAATCGACAAGATAATATTGCCCACCACAATCGCTTCAAACAGCGCTTTGTACTCAAAACTGGCGGGAATCATGTGCACCATTAAAATCGACAAACCACCTTTGACCCCCGCAAAGGTCAAAATAGCCCACCAATCTAAACTCACATCTTGCATCTTAGCCGACCTATTGGATACCCAAGCAAATTGCCCCAATACCATGCCACGAATTAACGTACTGACAATAAAGACCGATAGAATCTCTTTCCAGTAGGTTTGAAGCTCGTGCCAGTTAATGATTTCAGAGATAGAAACAAACAGAATGACGTTGGCAAACAGGGCGGTAAAGCTAATAAACCCAATAATCTCTAATCGGTTTTTATGTGTGGCAGTAAGGTGGTGTAGGCTCATGTATTGTTTTACGGCATGCAGTTTGCCGAGCCTTGACTGAATCGGTTTAGCGTTTAAATGATTTTGATTTTGATTTTGATTTTGATTGGGTTGATGGTCTAGCTGACTGGTTTCAAACAGTTTGTCGCGTGAGGTAATTAAGGCATTGGCTAATACCATGGACACCACAATGGCAAAGATTCCTGCAAAATGAAAGTGCTCTGAAATTAAAAAGGCGCTGTAGGCAATCAGTAGCAAAATACCGGTTTCGGTAATGGGATTATCGGAGAGTTTAAGCAGGTAAATGCCCAGTAGGCCGACAATCGCGCCTGTGATTAATGCACCACCGGCAGAGAGCGTAAAGCTCCAAGCAATCTCGGTAAAACCAAGTGGTTCGTGCATGAGTGTTACGGCAATACTAAAAATCGCAAAGGCGGTAGCATCGTTAAACAGCGATTCGGATTCGGCCAAAAACTTTAATTTATGAGGTACTTTAGCGGTGTTGAACACCGATGCAACAGTAACCGGATCGGTGGCGACCACCATGGCCATTAAAGCGATCATGGCCGGTAAACTAATGGCGTAGTTGGGCAGCATAATATCTTGCAGTAAGACCCCCGCCAGAATAGACAAACCCACCGCAACGCCAGCCGTACCAAACACACTGAGCCAGTTCTTCTTTAGCTCGTCGGTTTCAAGTTGCATAACATCGCCAATTAACATTAACGGTAAAAGCAACAGTAACAGTTGGTCAAAACGCTCGGCGTTAATGTCGATAGGGTGAATATTAAAGTGTGCCAGCACTAACACAATGCTGATTAAGCTAATGGGCAGCGGAATTTTGCCTTTTTCTTGAAGGATCAGTGCCGTGACCATTAAGGCGATAATCATCAGTCCTGCTTCGAGCATGGGGTTGTCCTTTAAGCTGAGTTTTGGGGATTATAGGGTAATGTGACAAAACGGCCGGATGTTTTTTGCTATTTTACAAGCGGGGAGGTGGGGATAAGGTTTATAAAATATGAACGTTGTCTTACGTGTGCTCAATTCACTTGCTTAGTTCATGGTATTTAAGAGGTTTACGTCTACACCTTGGGACCTGTATTTAATAAATGTGTGCACGGTTTCAGTTTTAAAACAAGCAGGCCTGCTTGTTTTAAATGGGGTTACGTTTTAAGCCAGTCGGCAACCGCACTCGCCGGCATGGGTTTGGCAATGCCATAGCCTTGGCCATAACGACACCCTAGTGCAATCAGTTGTCTAGCGTGTTCATCGGTTTCTAGGCCTTCGGCAATGGTTTCCATATCAAATGCTTGCGCTAAACCAATAACCGCTTTTAAAATCGCCAAATCACTCTCATCCTCCAACATATCGCGCACAAACGATTGGTCAATCTTTAAGTAACTAGCGTGTAGGCTTTTTAAATATTCAAGTGACGAGTAGCCCGTTCCAAAATCATCAATGGCGATTTTAATGCCCATGGCTTCACTTTGGCGCATGAGCTGCGATGCATGTTGCATATCTTGCAGCGCGCTGGTTTCAAGTACTTCAAGTTCAATTAAGTGCGCAGGCACATTCGAGTATTTTTTAAGCATACTGTTCAAGTAGTCAATGAAATGATTACTCTGTAAGATTTGCGCCCCAAGATTGACACTGATGGTGTAAGTCAGGTTTTGATTAATCCATTCGCTGGCCTGTTGAAAAGCGTGTTCAATCACCCATTTATCTAGACTAATTGAAACAGGTTGCTTTTCAATAGTTGGCAAAAAGTCGCCGGGTTGCAACAAACCTTTTTCAGGGTGTTGCCAGCGAACCAGTGCTTCAAATCCAAAGGTTTTACCGGTCACCATGTCGATTTTAGGTTGGTAGTAAAGAACCAACTCATCGTTTTTAATAGCGCTGTCAATAGCCTGGATATCTTGATGAAGCGCACGCGCAATCAGGTCTTTTTGGTTATCAAAAACGTGGTAGTTATTTTTGCCGAGTACTTTCGCTTGATACATCGCATTATCCGCTTGGCGAATCAACTGGTCGGAATCGACCGGCAAGTTTTGCGGGTAATAGGTCACACCAATGCTACAGGTTACCTGAAGTTGATGACCCTCAATATGAATGGGTTGATTCGTAATCGCTAAGAAGCGTTCAAAAATCAAAAAGGTCTCTTCAACGCTTTTAACATTATTCAGCAGAATAATAAATTCGTCACCGCCAATGCGAGCAATGGTGTCATGTTCGCGTGCTTCTTGGTGGTATCGCTTGCCTATGATTTTTAACAGTTCGTCGCCAATGTGATGGCCCAGTGTGTCGTTAATCTCTTTAAATCCGTCTAAGTCCAAGAAGGCTAAAGAGACCAACGTATTTTCAAGATTGGCTTGGGTAATGGCATGATTAAGCTTTTCACTTAATAAGACACGATTTGGCAGGCCTGTTAAAGCGTCAAAGTGCGCCATTTGCTTAAGCTTGACCTCATTGCTCTTTTGTTGGGTAATGTCTGAAAACAGGCCTAGATAATATTGCACCTGACCCTTGTCGTCTTGGATGACGCTGATGTTAATGAGTTCTGGGAAAATATCGCCATTTTTATTGCGGTTCCAAATTTCACCACTCCATTTGCCTTCCGCGTTAATGTGCTCCCACATCGCTTTATAAAAAGCGCGCGGATGGACACCGGAGTGCAACATACTGGGGTTTTTGCCAATCGACTCTTTTTTGCTGTAACCCGTAATCTCGGTAAAGGCTTGGTTCACATCAATAATTCGATTGTTCTGGTCGGTGACCATAATGCCTTCACTGGTGTTTTTGTAAACGGTGCCGGCCAGAGACAGTTTATCTTCAATCGCTTTTTGTTCGGAGATATCCTGAATGGTGCCAAACATTTCAACAGGCTGTCCATTTTCGTTGTATTTAATGGTACCTTTATCGTGCACCCACAAGGTCTCTTGAGTGGTTTGATTGATGATTTTATACTGTTTATCGAAAGGATTTTTGTTAGTCACTACATCGTTTAATAAGTAGTCATGCATTTCTGCTTGGTGATCTGGATGAACCGCCTCTTTCCAGCTTTGCATGGTTTTTGCGTAGTCTGAATGGATTCCGAACATCGTTTGAACTTCTTCAGAGCACACCCATAAATTGTTTTTAAAATGCAGCGTATAGTGACCAATTTTGGCAAGTTTTTGAGCTTGTTTAAGGCGTGATTCGCTTTGCTGTAACTGTCTGTTGAGTAAGGTGCGTTCGTTAATATCAATCACCGAACTGAGTGTTCCTGTGACCAAGCCTTGCTCATTTCTTATCAGCGTGTTGCTCCAAGTAAACATCTTACGTTGATTGTTTTTGGTAATCAGTTCGTGGTCCATTCGCTCATCAAAGCCCACTTTTTCAGTCATAAAATCTTGGTGTAGCTGTTTGTATTGTTCCCGCCCCTCTTCCAGTAAAAAGGGCTGTTCAAACCAATTTTTGCCCAGCACTTCGTCTTCCGTTACCCCCAAAATCTCTTGGCCTTTTTTATTGAGCATGGTGATGTTAGCGTTGGTGTCCAATGCCAGCATGATCGTAGACGAGTTATTGAGATAGGTGCTGGTAATTTTAATTTGTTGATTGAGCTTCTCTTGAATTTTCACAATATTGGTCAAATCAACGTGGGTGCCGATTAGATGGTTAAACTCTAATTTAGAATCGGGGTTGGGAACGCAGACTTTTTTGGCACGCGATAATATTGGCACATAGTGCCCATCCTTATGGCGCATTCTAAAGCGGATTTCGTAATTTAATTCATCGCTGTCCAAAAATGCTTGGTTATAAGTATTGGCGGAGGCAAGGTCGTCTGGATGGAGTAAGTTTTTCCAGGTTAACTCGTCTACTGTGAGTTCATTTTCGGCATAACCTAACATCGACTTCCAACGCGGTGAGTAAAATACTTCGTTGGTGTCCATGTTCCAATCCCAAACACCGTCACTGCTGCCCTCTAACGCGTGATTGAGTCGCTCTTTTATAAGCCTATTTTCTGCGGTTAGCGTGTTTTTAAGGTCTACATAGTCGGTTAGGTTGGTATGCACGCCCACCAGTCTAAATGGGTGGCCGGTTTCATCGTGAATCACAAAGCCGTGACAACGAATGTAGATGGTTTCGCCCTCTTTATCGAGATAGCGTAGCACTTGGTCAAAGGTCTGTTTGCTGTTCTCTATACAGGTCTTTAAACACGTCTCCATGAGCGGTAAATCGTCAGGGTGAATGACCGATGCCCAAGAACCGTGTAAGTCTGGATGTGCTTGTGGGTCATAACCTAAGAGTGTCCAAAATTTATCATTCATCCAACGCTGATTGGTGTCGGTTAAGTCCCAATACCATAACCCATCAAACACACTCTCTTGAAAGCGATCAAGCAGAAGCGGGTCTGTTTGAAAAAGGGTTAAAAATTCAATTTCGAGTGGGTGTTTATTGGGCATGTTGACTCGTTTTAACTCGTTGTTTTATATTGAAATAGTATCCTAGCGATAAAAAGCCAAAACAGTAAGAGATATTTGATTGTGTTGCTTAGTTTAGTGATTGAAATCAATAAAACAAGGTGCTGTTGTAAATGTTTATTTTAATGTATTTTTGAGCGGGTTGTTTTGAGAAGTGGGATGGCTGTAAATGATAGACGGGTTAAAAACTTAACAAGTGCTTAACCCGTTCTGATTGGCAAAGTGGACAAGGTTATGCGCGTGACATAAATTTACCGGTTAAGGTGCTGACTTTTACCATTTCATTGGGCTCAATGAACTCAGGTACTTGAATTTCATAACCTGTGGATAACATGGCGGGCTTGGTGCGTCCAGCCCCTGTGGCTTTACTGCCGGGGTTGGTTTCGGTCACTTCTAGTTCAACCGTGGTGGGCAGTTCAATGGTGAGCACTTGGTCATCTAACAACAGGGCGGTAATGCCGGTTAAGCCTTCGGTAATGAACTTCTTCTCTTCTTCCAGCTCTTCACCATTTAGTAGGTATTGGCTGTAATCTTCGTTGTTCATAAAGACATAGTCGTCACCATCAATGTAAGAGAACATGACTTGCACTTTTGCGGTTTCAACCTCTTTAATTAGGTCTTCGCCTTTGAAAGTTTCATCCACTTTTTGCCCGGTTTTTAGGTTGTTGAAGCGCACTTTGTACATGGTCGAAGCGCCACGTGAAGAGGGGTTGCGAACATCGTAAGTTTTAACGATATGCGGCATACCATTCAGTTCAACAACACTGCCTTTTTTGAGTTCATTGATTTTTGGCATGGTGGACTTCCTTATTAAATTGGACGAGCGAGTTTATTGGTGCGTATTTTCGAGCGTTTTAGCCCTGAAAGCAAGCGGTGTTTTGATGGGAGTGGTTTTATTTGTTGTGTATAACACGGTTTTTTCAAATCGAATTATGTTTAATCGCCTAAGGTCTCTTCAGCCGTTTGATAGCCCAAATCAATCATCTCTTTAACCCGAGTAAACTCCAGCATGCCACAGGCATCACGGGCAATGTTGATGGTTATATCAGGTGGGTAGGCGGCCAGTTGTTGGCGGGCAATACTGCTTTGCATGCTATCAAAAGCCTTGTTGCTCACCTCATAGACATCCCAAGTAAACGGTTGTTTAAGATTGGATTTTGCGGGGGTAAAGAACGCTTTAACACTCGCAACCAGGGTGGCCCATTCGGTTGGCTTGCTACTTTGTTCGTTGTTGCTCTGTTCGGGGGTGTTTTCTGATTCGGTGCTCTCAAGGGAGGATTCTGTTTCACAGGGTGCTTGTATCTTGGCAGCTTTGGCACCCAGATTGACCGCGATGGTCAGCTCGGTATTTTGACCAAACGTGGGGGCAATCGGCACCGGGTTTAATACACCGCCATCCACCAAGGTTAAGCCTTGATATTCTTGTGGGGTAAAAATCATGGGTAACGCATAGGATGCACGCATCGCGTCAATCAAAGAGCCTTTTTGTAACCAGACCTCTTTCTCGTGGTTAATGTCGGTGGCGACCGCGGTATAGGTGATGGGAAGGTCTTCAATGTTTGGGTCACCAATCAAATCTTTTAGCATCGTGACCAGTTTTTCGCCCTTAATTAATCCACTGCGATCCCAAGCAATATCCATCAAGGCCAGAAAGTCCGTTTTAGAGAGTTTGCTTAGCCATGCTTCATATTCGTCTAATTTACCCGCTGCATAAATTCCGCCAATCAAGGCGCCAATGGAGCTGCCAGAGATAACCTTTATTTGATAGTTGTGTTCTTCTAGCCAACGAATTACTCCAATGTGCGCCAATCCACGCGCACCGCCACTGCCTAAGACTAACGAGATGGTTTTTGGGTTTTCTGTGGACGAACGGGGTATTTTGGTTGAGAGGGTTGTATCGCTCATAGTTTGAAACCTTTAACGCTTTAGCAGGCCTGCTGACTTTTAAAAAGACGAAAAAAAACCCAATCAATTTGATTGGGTTTGGTTGGTTGCGTTTACTTTAGCGCATCCGACACAATGGCTTGCGCCTCTTTGAGAATGGCATCTAAATGTTCTTGGCCTTTAAAACTTTCGGCGTAGATTTTGTAGATGTCTTCGGTGCCCGATGGACGTGCGGCAAACCAACCGTTTTCGGTGGTGATTTTTAAACCGCCAATCGCTGCGCCATTACCCGGTGCATGAGTCAGTTTGGCGGTAATGGTTTCGCCGGCTAAGGTGTCGGCTTTCACCATCTCGGGTGAAAGGTTGCTTAATATCGCTTTCTGTTCGCGGTTGGCAGGCGCATCAATGCGAGTGTAGATTGGGTTGCCGAATTTTTCAGTTAATTCTTGATAAAGCTCGCCCGGATCTTTGCCCATGACGGCGGTCATTTCAGCGGCGAGTAAATTCAGAATAATGCCGTCTTTATCGGTCGACCAAGGGCCGCCATCAAATCGTAAGAATGAGGCCCCTGCAGACTCTTCACCACCAAAACCAAATTCACCGGTTTGTAATCCGTCAACAAACCACTTAAACCCAACTGGTACTTCGTTTAGGTTCAAGTTTAAGTCGGCGGCTACACGGTCAATCATGGAGCTCGACACTAAGGTTTTACCTACGGCTGCATTCTCCGGCCAGTTTGGACGGTGGCTGAACAGATATTGAATGACTACGGCTAAGTAATGGTTTGGGTTCATTAGCCCAGATGACTTGGTCACAATGCCGTGACGGTCAACGTCAGGGTCGTTACCAAACGCTAAATCGTAGTTGTCTTTTAGACTAATCAGGCCGGCCATAGCGTAAGGGGAAGAGCAGTCCATGCGAATTTTGCCGTCTTTATCGACGTGCATAAACGAGAAGGTGGCATCGACTTGTGGGTTGACAATTTCTAAATCCAGACCGTAGTAATCGGCGATTGGTTTCCAGTAATGCACCGCCGCACCGCCCATTGGGTCAATGGCCAATTTTAAGCCGGCTTTTTTAATGGCCTGCATATTAACCACTTTATCTAAGTTGGAGACATACGGCATAATCAAATCGGTTGGGGTAACAAAGTCAGAATCCATCGCTTCACGGAGGGTCATACGTTTGACTTCTTTGAGGCCATTGGCAATCATCATATTCGCACGATCTTGAATCCAAGAGGTGGCGTCGGTATCGGCAGGCCCACCCGTTGGCGGATTGTATTTAAAGCCGCCGTCTTTGGGTGGGTTGTGTGACGGGGTGATGATAACGCCATCGGCCAAGCCACCTTGACGGCCTTCGTTATAGCTGAGAATGGCGTTAGAAACCACCGGTGTGGGTGTATAACGCCCATAAGATTGAATAATGACGTTCACGTTATTGGCGGCAAACACTTGCACGGCGGTGGCGTGGGCGGCTTCTGAAAGCGCGTGCGTGTCCATTCCAATAAACATCGGGCCAACGGTGCCTTGTAGGCGTCGATACTCAACAATCGCTTGGCAGATTGCGGCAATGTGATCTTCGTTAAAGGTACTTTTGCTTGAACAGCCACGATGGCCAGAGGTTCCAAAGCTTACTTTTTGATCTGGATTGGAAACATCCGGTTTAAGACTGTAGTAATCAGCCATTAAAAGGGGAATATTTTCTAATAGGTCAACAGGGGCTTTTTTACCAGCTAAAGGGGAGATTGCCATGGTCTTTTTCTCGCTTAGTGAATTCATTAGGTATTGTGATTATACAAACAAATTGTGTGGGAAAAGGACTTTGAAACTAAAAAAATTAAAACCCGCATGTAATTTGATTTTGAGCAGGCCTGCTGACTTTTATATAAGCAATTCTAGGTAAAAAGCTATACATTCACTAATCTGCTTTTATAATAACTTTCTATGACTTATAAGCGTGCTTTGGCCTCCATTTTATTCAGTGTGTTGTTTGTGTTTTCACAAACGGCGGCACTGTTGCACGCCGAAATTCATCCGTTTCATGAGCACACAGAAGAGTGTGATGTTTATGAAATGTTGGCACAACCGACCAGTTCAAGCGCTCAAGTGGTGCTTGAACCCACAACCGTTTGGCAATCGTCAACGGTTCTGTTCTGGGTTATTCAATCACCACAGGTTGCGTTTGTTCCTGTCTACTTGGGGCGTGCCCCGCCTTCTGCCTAGTTGTTTAATTTATTTTTAGGATAGCGAACCCTGTTCATTTTGGAGCGGGGTGTTGTCTTGGCATTAAAACAATTAGGAAAATGTATGAAATTAAAAACCCTTACTCTTGCCATGCTTAATGTGTGGGCGGCCAGTAGTCTGTTAGCGGTGCAAACTGCACACGCTGAAACACAACCAAACAGTCAAACGGCTCAAACCAATGTATTAAACGCGATCACGGTATCGGCTTCACCGATTCATGATCACGAAATTTTTGAAGTCCCTTCACAAATTGATATTTTAAGTGACACTGAAAAAGCCCAAAAGGACAGTGGCTCTTTAGGTGAAATGCTTGACCACATTCCGGGTGTGAATAACTTATCGGCTGGAACTCAGTCGGGTAAACCGGTGATTCGTGGTTTGACTGGGAATCGCGTTAAGGTGTTATCGAACGGTCAAAGCACCGATTATCAAGCGTATGGCACACGCCACCTGCCAAACGTAGACCCTTATCTAGCCGAGCGCATTGAGGTCATTCGTGGTCCGCAAAGTGTTTTATACGGTGCGGAAGCGATTGGCGGCGTGGTTAATGTGATTCAAGCGCCGTTGCCTTATGGAAAGTCAACCTCGGGTGAGTTTGCCAGTGAACTGAATACCAATAATGGTGAGACCATGTTTGGCGCTAAAGTCGGAGCCGGTTCCGATAAGTTTGCCATTCAGGCAGGCATCTCCAAACGTTCGGCAGATAATTTTAAAGTGCCAACTGTCTCCAGTGCACCCGGCAATATTCCCGGTGACGATCGTCCCTTATTTGTGGGCGAAGTCCCCAACACCAACTTTGAAAACCAATCTGCCAATATTGGGGTGGGTTATCAAGACGATTGGGGGAATGTGGAGTTGCGTCATACTCAATGGATCTCTAAACAGAACTACTTAGGGGTTGAGCCAGAGGATGGTGAATTGGTAGCGATTGCAGCTGGACAAAGATTGCAAAATGATGAAACCCAACTGAAAGCAGAACTGTTTTTGGATAACGACTGGGTATTAAAGCCGAGTTGGACACGCACCAAAAACCTACGTGAAGCCTCGCACGACTTACCATTTGAAACCATGGCTGAAGATAAAGGCACCGAGCATTATTTGGATTTAGTGGTTAAGCGTGACGATTACAAACTGGCGATTGAGCACCCTAAGGTTGGCGACTTTGAAGGGGAGTTTGGGTTTGAAGCGTCAGAAAAAGAGCAAACCTTACGTTCTGGTGAACTCACACCTTCAGCGGATGTGAGCCAGCAAGCGGTTTACCTGTTTGAGGAAGCGGACTACGATAAATGGTTGGTTCAATTTGGTTTGCGCTATGACTGGCACTCGGTTGAAGCACCGTTAAACGATGAAAACAGTGACTTTACCTCTGGTGCGGAACCACAATTTGATGCAACCAATAATCAACGTGATTTTGAAATCGCGACGGGCTCTTTAGGCGGAACCTATCGCTTTAACTCAAACTGGAGTTTAGCGGCCAACTTAGCCACAGGCTTTAGAGCACCAAGTATTTTTGATTTGTATGCGGCAGGTGAACATGGTGGGGTACAAGCTTTTCAACAGGGTAATCCAGATTTAGAAGCGGAAACTTCCATTAACACCGACTTATCATTACGTTGGCAGACGCCGAAAACGCAAATGGTGGCCACCGTTTATCAAAACAGAATTGATAACTATATCTATTTAGCCAATCAGTTTGAGGACGATGGAGAGACATTTAAAACCACAACCAGTGAGTCTGGCGCAACGATTCCTGTTATGAAAGCGGAGCAAACCGATGCCTTGATTCAAGGGTTTGAGTTTAGTCTTTACCAGCGTTTTAACACGCAGTGGTCAGCTGACTTAGCGCTTGAAATTATTGATGGTCAAGATACGTCTAACAATCGTGATTTGCCGCTGATTCCGGCGAATAATTTAGCCATTAATGGGCACTATCAATTTGCGGACTACCAAGAACTGCACAATCAAAAGTTGAGTTTAGGGGTGAAAATGGTCGCCAGCAAAGATTCAGCAGGCCTGTATGAACCGTTTTCTCAGTTTGATGACAAGCCTTTTGGTACCGGTTCTACCGATGGTTATGCGGTTTGGAATGCCAGCTATGTAACGGATGTGAAGTTTGATAAACAGACGTTGCAGTTGGGTGTGAAAGTGCAGAACCTATTTGACAAAGCGTACGTCGATTTCTTGAATACTTACAAAGGGGTGACCTTAAACCCTGGACGTAATGTTCAGCTAACCGCACGAATGAAGTTTTAAACTGATAGAACTTTCCTAGTTTGATAGAACAAAAAAAACCGCTTTTAACAGCGGTTTTTTTATGGGCGTTTAAACGGTCATTGACTTGTTAATTGACCTCTTCAATCAAAGTTAAGCAGGCCTGCTCAGTTTTAATGGCATTAAATGCCTTAAAACTTGGTTAAATGCGGTTAACGACGCATTTGTTCAAACTGATCCTTGAGCTCTTGAATCTGTTGTACTTGATCCATTTGATCTTGAATCATCGCCTTTTGTTCACGTTGCATCTGCATCATTTCAAGCTGTTCTCTATCCATACTGCTCATCGTCCCCATTTGCTCAGGTAGGTTACGGTTTTCTTGCCTATTGCCCATGACTGGTTGGTTTTGCATTAGGTTTTCAACAAAGTTGCGGTAAGGTGTGAGGTTGGGTTTGATAATCTCACCATTTAGCCATTGACCGTTAATGACCATGCGCTCGCTTGGTTTAATGTTTATTGTGCTCACCGAGCTCAACGCTTTCCATTGCATCATTTGTTGCAGACTACTTTCAATCACCACTTGTTTGATTGCATCTGAAAAGCCTTTGCTGGGCGTTGGCTGATACAAACTGCGGTTTTGTGGGTTACGGCTAATGCGCGTGGCTTGCCAAAGGCCTTTATCGGTTTGATAGCCGTTGACTGCGATGAACGCACCGGTTTTTAAGGTTAAGTTACGGTCGTAATGCGTGTTGTTATTGGTTTGCACGCGGTATTGACCGTTAATTTCAACGCTGTTTTTTTGCACGGCAGTCACTTTGCCAGCCAATGGATAGTAAAGATGAATCGCTTTGGTCAGTGCTTTGTTATCGTTGGCTAAGGTCTCTAAAATAACCTGCTGGCCTAGCTTTAAAACCTCTTTAGCCGTGGCTTGGGTGGCCATGTCGGTATTTAAATCACTGGTCACTTGGGTCTTTTGACCGTACCCAATTTCAATGCCGTTGACCCAAATACTGCCAAATTCTGTAATGGTGCCAATAACACCGGTGCCGCCAAACCCAGAGGACGCTCGTCCGGTGCCGCCAAAACCGCTGCTCGGGTCTTCAGAGATAAAGCCTGTACCTCCAAAACCACTGCCAGTGTTGGCCGCATAGATAGGGGCCGTTACTAACATAAGGAGTAGGCTTAAAAGGAGCATTAAGCCCTTGCAGCTCAGATTAAGCCATTGGGCGATGACTTGAGAGAACTTAAAGATGTTTTTGGACAGGGTTTGCACTTATTTAACCGGTTTCTGTTGGTGGTGAAAATAGGCGCCAACGTGCATGCTGAAATGGGCATCGGTGGCATTGGTATCTTGGTTTTGTAAATGGTTGGCTAGTTGGTTAATGTCGGTTAAAGCGGCCATCATTCGTTCTTTAGAGGCGGTTTTAATAGCCTGTAACGAGGTTTCGGTTAGGTTGTTGTAATAGACTGCACGGTCAAACATGGGTGGGGTTTGATTCTCTAAATTATGCGCTACCACCGAAAGATGGTCGCCAATGTTTTTACCCGCAAAGAACAACTTCTCTTCAAAATCCTCTTCGGGGACATAGCTTTTTTCAGTTAAACGGATTTGCTCTTTGTGATCGTCGGTTTCAAACAGTTCCACCAAACCTTGATTCATCCACTCATCTAAAAAACAGCGGGGGTGCTTATCTTTGGAGACCGATAACACGAGCTCTTCAAATGAAGGTGAACCTTCATGCGCGTAACGGTAGAGCATTTTAGGGTCGCCATGCGTATCGACATAGGCTTGATGTCCGGCCCAAATGGACATGACTTGGGCGCTTAAACCCGCTTTAATCTCTTTTTCGCTGGGTTGCGTTAAGCTTTCGGTACGAATGCGCTTGACGTCGCCACGATGCACGCCGGTGATTAAACTAATACGGCTGTCGGTTAGGCGTTTTCCTTTGATTTCAAACGACTCTTCGGCTACTTCGACGTAGGTTTTTTTAAGCAAATCTAAAAAACCGGTGTAGGTAATGTTTTGGTGTATTAACAGCCGCACCAAGGGCTTTAACATTCGTGTTAAGGCTTTGGCTAATATGTGCTCTTTCGAAGTAGGGACGACGTTGTCATGATTCATAGGATGCAATATGTCTCAGTTTAAAATTGGGTAGTTAAGGTCACACCAGCGGTGCTGGTTTGGGTGCTGTCGTAGCCGCCAAACCCAGACAGTCTGTAGGTTTTGTTTAGGGGTTTACTCACAAAAATGGCCGCACCAAGTTGGTCATCTAAGTTTTTGAAAATCGATTGACGATAATCTAAAGAGAGGCCTACATTGGTTTTGTTAGGGTAGAAGTAGCCCATGCCAACCGAGGCGTAAGTCGTGTCTTGCATGGCAATACCACTCACTTTGCCCACAAATTTGTAACCAATGCTGGCAAAAATCGAGGTATTGGCCTGGAGCGGGTAAAAAGTGTCAAGCTGAAGCGAGGTGTCGTTTTTGCCCGTGCTTAACCCTTCATTTTCATCACCGGTGGCAAACTTCTCTTTAACTTTTAAAGTTAACCAAGGTGATTCGGTGAGGTCATAGCCCACGGAAAGCGTGGTATCGCCGATGCCTTCGGTATTAAAGTTGTCGCTATCGACCATTAAATAAGCGCTTGATAATCCCAACGATAAACGCGCTTTTTTAAAAGAGAGTATTAACGGAATGGAGGTAGTCGTGACATCGGTACTGTTTACAGTGTCACTTTGGCCGCTAGAATACAAAATCCCCGTTGATAGCTTGCTCGTAAAGCCATTATTGTCAGAATCAGCGGCTTGTGCCATAACCGAAAAAACCGCCATAGCCAAACCCAAAACCCATAAACTCACTAGTATTGGTTGGGGTTTTATAGAGGCTTGGGCTAGGTGGCGAGTTATTTGGTTGGCCATTTTATGTGTCATTTTTAAACCTTAAATAAGAAAACAGACCGCGTCATTAAATTCCTTGGTTGGGAGATTTTATCAAGGATTTCAATTGCGTGCCTGTTAGTTAGCGATTTTCAATTAAAATAGCGGTCTAAGCGCAATTTAATAATTGCTCAGACATTTATTCTGCAACCACGGTTTCGCTGTTGTCTGATGAACTCTGTGAAGTAATGTCAGAGGGCATTTCAGTTGGGTTGGCTTCAGCGGTGGCGGACGTTTCGGTTTCAGTTTGAAGATTCGTGGCACCGTGTTTTTGAAGCGCTGTTTGTAGCTGTTCGTGCGTGTGGTTTTGTATCTGTTCTTGAGCCGCTTGCATGTTTTGCAAGGTTTCAGTCATGCTTTGCATATTGGCTTGCATGGCTTCTGAACGTTCTATTTTATTGGTCATTTGCTGCATACGGTCTTGCATCGCAATGGCCGATTCTTGCTGTGTTTGAATGGCGCTAATATCAAAATCTGCGATGGCTGAATAAGAGGTGGCTAAAATACTGGTGGCTAAAACGCTTTTGAAGATGGTTTTAAGGTGCGTTATGTTCATATTGATTCTCGTTTGATTATAAAATGTAATAAATTTCCATGTATTGAGAATCATACGCCTTTGGTCTTCAGAGTCAAATAAAATGTAATTTACTTACATTTTAGGAGTGCACCTTTAAAGTTAACAGGCCTGCTGATTTTTAAAGGCGTAATTTAATTGTGTTTAACGCTTGAAAAAGACCCAGTCTGTCTCTATTTAAGAGTCATTAAATGAATTTTGTTGAGAGTATCCATAATGAGTAAAGATTTTTACGCGGTATTAGGCGTGAGCCGTTCTGCGAATGATGCTGAGATTAAGAAGGCATACCGAAAGTTAGCGGCTAAATATCATCCAGACAAACCAACGGGGGATGAAGGCAAGTTTAAAGAGATTAGCGAAGCGTATGAAACTTTAAGCGATTCGGAAAAACGAGCTATGTATGACCAATACGGGTCAGATTACGGCAATCGCCAGGGCGGTTTTGGCGGCGGCGCGGGTTACGAGGACATCTTTGGTTCTATGTTTGGTGATGGCGCACAGGGGTTTGGTGGCTTTGGTGGCCAGCAACAGGCCCGCCCACATAAAGGTGAAGACCAGACTGTTAAAGTGATGGTGAGCTTGCTTGAAGCGATTGAAGGCACAGAGCGAACAATCAATGTACAAACCGGTGATTCGCGCTCCAGTAGTCATTCCTATGATACCAAGCCAATTAAGGTTCGCATTCCAGCGGGCGTCACCAAAGGGCAAAAAATTCGAGTTAAAGAGAAAGGGTTTAGCGGTTTTAACGGCGGGCCTAGCGGCGACGTGATTATTGAAATTAATTTACAAAACGATGCACGTTTTAGAATTGAAGACAAAGACGTCTATGTTGATTTGCCGATTACCCCTTGGGAAGCTGCTTTGGGAGCCAAGGTGGAAATTCCAACCATTAAAGGCATTATTAAAATGTCGATTGCACCTGATACTCAAACAGGTACCAAATTACGGATTAAAGGGCGTGGTTTAGGCGATGCTAACCGTGGTCATGTGGGGAATCAATATGTGAATATTCAAATTCATACTCCGCCCGCCAACACCGATGAGCAAAAGGCGTTGTATGAAAAAATGGCCGAACTCATGCCATTTGACCCACGTCATGAACATTAATCGCGTTATCACTTTTTGATAACCGATCGTTTGGCAGGATTTCTATTTTACATTCTGCCAAATGTCCGCCCCTTTACTGAATGCTCGCCTATCTCTCCCTCTTTTTCATTTATGCACCCCCTCGATATTGTTTTAAGTTGTCGCCTCAAGGATTAGGATTTTTCTAGCGTTTTGAGTGAGATAGGATAAAAACATTCGATAAAAGATTGGTAAAAAAGTTCATTCAGTGTCGGCTTTTGCATAAAATGGTCGCCATTACGAAAAAATAACGGAGTCAATATGAAGCGTAGAGAGTTTATTGGTGCCATTGCTGGCGCAACTGCGGCCACGGCCTTAACCGCCTGTGGTAAAGACGAAGCGCCTATGCAAGCCGCCTCAAGTGAGCCGCAAAAGACCTACGACTGGAAAATGGTTACCACGTGGCCTAAGAACTTTCCGGGGCTGGGTACCGGTGCAAATAAAATTGCTGAATTGATCACCGAGATGTCAGGTGGCCGTATTAACGTTAAAGTTTACGGCGCGGGCGAATTGGTGGGTGCATTTGAAGTGTTTGATGCCGTGTCGCGTGGCAATGCTCAATTGGGGCATGCTGGGGCTTACTACTGGAAAGGTAAAATCCCTTCGGCCGCCTTTTTCTCTTCGGTGCCATTTGGTTTAACCGCGAATGAGATGAATGCCTGGTTGTATTACGGCGGTGGAATGGAGCTTTGGGAAGAGGCTTATAAGCCATTTGGTTTGCTTCCCAACCCAGGCGGAAATTCTGGTACGCAGATGGGCGGTTGGTTCAATAAAGAGATTAACAGCGTTGACGACCTAAAAGGTTTGAAAATGCGCATTCCTGGTTTGGGTGGCGAAGTGCTTAAACGTGCCGGTGGGATTCCAGTGACCTTGCCAGGGGGCGAACTGTTCCCTTCGATGCAGTCGGGTGCACTGGATGCGACTGAGTGGGTTGGGCCATATAACGACTTAGCGTTTGGGTTTTATAAAGTCGCCAAATATTACTACACACCGGGTTGGCATGAGCCTGGCACGACCATGGAGTGCATGATTAATGAAGCGGCCTTTAATGAACTGCCAGCAGATTTACAGAGCATTGTACGAAATGCCATTAAGGTTGCAAATGGTGATATGTTGGCCGAGTACACCGCGCGTAATCAACAGGCGTTGCAAACGTTAATTAATAAACACGGCGTTGAGTTGCGTCACTTCCCAGATTCGGTTTTGAAAGAACTCAAAACCATTTCGGAGCAGGTGGTTGAAGAGGAAGCCAAAGACGATGTGTTGTCTGCCAAAGTTTGGGCGTCGCAGAAAGCCTTCCGTGATCAAGTTATACAGTGGACTGAGGTTTCTGAATTTGCTTACATTCGAGCGCGCAGTTTGTAATTCAATCGTCATGACGTTTAAACTCTATAACCCCCTTAATTGGGGGTTTTTTGTAGTCAATTTTAGCAGGCCTGTCGGATTTTTTAAGGCTTGATTCTTGAGTCTTTATTGGTGTTTTTATGCTTAAAAAGAGGCGTATACTTATATCGTGCAATCAATTAACAAACCTGTTACGTTGACGTGAGAAGGAATGGTTAATTGCTTACTTAAAGCAATTAATTCAATTAGTCATAGGAGGGGGAGTGAAGGTTTTTTTACGAAACGTTAAGTCGACTTTAATTTCATGGTTCTTATACCCAAATGACTTGACCGAAAAACCTTACGAAGCATTTAGGGTGTTGCTCATTGTGGCAATGCTTAGTTTTATGGTGTTGGTTCTGTTTGGGTTTGCGCTGTTTCATCTGTTGGTGAGTCAACAGATGACGATTGCGCTGATAGACATGATCTCCATCATTGTGCTGGTTTCATTGGTTTACAGCATTCATCAAACGAAGCAAATTGGTTGGGTTGGCCATTTGGCAAGTGTCTCGATGGCCCTCTTTTTACTGTTATTTGCCGTTTTGAATCAAAATCAAGCCTTTGGTTTAGTGTGGGTATTTTTTGCGCCGTTTGTTTTTGTTGCACTGGTAGGTTGGAAAAAGGCGCTTATCTATTTAGCGGTCTTTTACAGTGTGCTGCTGATAATCGCTTTTAATGCGATTGGCCAGTGGGATTATGGCAACTGGTCACCACTGAGTTTTGTTCGGCTCTCAATGGGGCTTTTACTTGGCTCAACCTTAGCCATATTGATTGATATGGCCAACAGTAACATGAATGAACAGGTGAGAACACAACGAGCGAGAGAGTTGGTCTATTCGCAAGAACTGCGTCGCCTTTCTACCACTGACAGCTTAACCAATTTGTATAATCGTCACTATCTTCATGAGGTATTTGCGAATAAGTTGAAACAGCTTCAAGGAAGCCGTGCTTACCTCACGTTTTTTATTTTGGATATCGATCACTTCAAGTTGTACAACGATCAATTTGGTCACGTTAAGGGTGATGAGGCTTTACAAAAAATTGCTAAAACGGTTCGCGATTACATTAAACGTAAAGAGGATTTAGTATTTCGATTGGGGGGTGAGGAGTTTGGTGGACTATTAGTAACCGATCATCCCCAAGAAACCAGCCACTGGATTGCAAAACTCAATGGGCTTGTTGAAGGCTTACAGATCACTCATGCTGAAGACTCGCCACAAAAAGTGATTACCATTTCTATTGGCGTGTTTTCTGCTCGGATAGACACGGTAAAAACCATTACCTGCTTGTATCGGAATGCTGACCAAGCGTTGTATCAGGCTAAAAACCAAGGCCGTAATCAAGCGGTGATTATTAACCCAGAATAGAGTTGGTGGGAGAGGGGCGAATGAAAATAGTAGCTTACAGCAGTAAACCCTACGATAAACAGGCGTTGTGCCGCACGTTTGAGGCCGATTGGCAACCACTGTATATTGAAGTGCCATTGGATTTAAATACGGTGGCTTATGCCCAAGGTGCACCGGTGGTGAGTGCGTTTGTAAATGATCGTTTGGATGCCGAGGTGTTAGAAATTTTAGCGCAAGGGGGCACGCAACTGATTGCGTTACGCTGCGCAGGCTTTAATAACGTGGATTTAACGGCCGCCCAAAAACTGGGTATTAAAGTGGTGCGTGTTCCCGCCTATTCACCGTATGCGGTGGCCGAACATACGCTTGCTTTAATGTTAGGCTTAAACCGAAAATTGTACCGAGCATACAATCGTGTGCGTGAGGGTAACTTCTCTTTAAACGGTATGTTAGGGTTTGACATGTACGGCAAAACCGTCGGCATTATTGGTGCCGGGCGCATTGGACAATTAGTGGGTAAAATGCTCAAAGCATTTGGTTGTCGGGTGCTCATTTACGACCCTTATACCTGCAAAGCGTGTAAAGATTTGGGGATAGAGCAGGTTGACCTTGAACAGATTTGGCAGGCCTGCGATATAATCAGTTTGCACTGCCCATTAACCCCAGAAACGACCTATTTAATTAACCAGCAGAGCATCGCCAAAATGAAAAAAGGGGTCATGTTAATTAATACGGGACGCGGTGCCTTGATGGATACATCAGCCTTAATTGACGGTTTGAAAAGTAAGCAGATTGGTTATTTAGGCATGGATGTATACGAAAAAGAGGGCGCGCTGTTTTTTGAAGATCACTCTTGTGAAATCATTCAAGATGACCAGTTTGAGCGTTTGTTGACCTTTCATAACGTCTTGATTACCGGTCATCAAGCCTACTTTACCCAAGAGGCGTTGAGTCATATTGCCGAAACCACGGCGCACAATATTCACGCGTTTATTGCGGGTTCAGAACTGGAAAACGAGGTCAAAGTTTAAATGTTACCCACATCGCTTTTTTTAAAGTTAGCAGGCCTGCTAACGTTGCTTGTAAATATGCTGTTATTAAGTGGGTGTGCCAATATCAATTTAGCCCCATCTTATAACCAACCCTTTAAAGAACAGGTGGTGCAAACCTCGGACGGAGCGACTGCAAAAGTGTTGATTATTGACATTGCCGGCACCATCGACGATCAGCCTAAAGGGGGCTTTTTAAGTCAAGCACCGAGCCTGATGGATTCGGTGCTGATGCAGCTTAAAAAAGCCGAAAAAGACCCACAAGTTAAAACTGTGTTGTTCAAAGTTAACACGCCGGGTGGTGGCGTCACAGCCAGTGATATTTTGTATCACGAGATAATGGTGTTTAAAGAACGCACTAAAAAGAAAGTCTATATTCAAATGATGGATATGGCGGCTTCAGGCGGTTATTACCTTGCTATGGCCGGCGACCATATTCAAGCACACCCCACCACGGTCACTGGGTCGGTTGGGGTGATTTCCGTGAGTGCCGATTTGTCTGGCATTATGGATAAGGTGGGTGTCGGGGTGAACGTTTACAAGACCGGTATCAGTAAAGACATGGGGACACCGTTTCGTTCGGCGAATGCCTTGGATAAACAACTGTTTCAAGACTTAGTTGAGCAGATGGCGGGACGCTTTTATCAGATAGTACAAGCGCAGCGTCAGTTAAGTGATGTGGCGATGCTTGAGGTTAAGAGTGCACGTATTTACACCGGTGTTGCTGCAAAACAAGCAGGCCTGGTGGATTCGTTAGGTTACCTCTCTGAAGCGACGCAATCGGCCTGTGAATTAGCGGGCGAGCAACACTGTAATGTGGTGACTTACCGTTATAAGCGCAATGAGAATGTTACCGCCTATTCACCAACCATGGCGGCGCAAGTTAATAGCCCAGAGATGTCGCTGTTGAAAACGCCTATTTTAGACAGCGCATTAAACTTAAAGCCCGGAATGTATTACTTGATGTTGCAGTAATGTCCACGTTTTTGTTTGCTGCGTTATTTTAAAACTCACTTACAAGGTTTCGCATCGGCGGTTTTAAACATACGTTTAAATGCGGCTTGACGATAGCGAGCGGATTTATATTTTTCGGGTTGAGCTTGTAACAGATAGATATAATCGCCGGTTTCAAAGGTGTCAGCTGAAAATTGCATCGGCTGATTCACATCAATATGCGCTGGACTAATCACTTTAATCGTTAGCTTTGGGTCCAGTCGTTTTAAAGCCCCAACCGTTCCCAATCCGTTATTACTGTGAAATGCGCCATTGGTATGAATCACTTGAGCGCCAGGGTTGGATTTAATTGCTTTTAAAATGCTTTCAGCCATGGTGTTATCGCGGCTTAACTGCGCTAAGTAACTATTATTGGCTCTGTCTTCATCAAAACGGCTAGAACCACTTAAAAAATCCATAAAAAAGTCACGATAACCTGCCACCTCTTCTAGAGGTTGTTCTGCAATCAAACTTGCCTCTTCTGCGGTTAGCTTCTCTAAATACGCCTCACCTTGGCGCCCAATACAGCGCACCGTGTCGGCCGGCGCATTGGCGGCAATGACTGGCAGAAAATGCTGTTTGGCAAACTCCACCAAAGGTCTATACGAAGCGGTGTAGTTATCCCAAGCAGGCGCTTCATTAACTAAATACGCCTCACCAATTTCACCGTCCAGATAACGATTTAAGATGGGCTGTTGGTCACGATTAAACTGCTCCATCGACAGCACTTGATTGGGGTGTTGTTGATAGAGCAGAGTTTGCAGTTGCGCCTGCAAAAGGTGCGAGGCGTGATTACCGTGAAACTCTCCGATAAAGATTACATCAATGCCATTGAGCTCTGTGGCCAGTTGTTGAACCGAAATGGGTTTTTGGGTTTGACTGTTGAGCAGTATCGAGTCGTAAGCGGTTTGAATTGTGATGGGCGGCTGTTGGGTGGTGACAACAGAGTTGACACTGCACGCTTGCAGGCTGATAAGGCTTAGTAACCCCAAGGCCGTCATAAAGCGTCTATTGTTAAAAACATTAAGGTTCATATCAATCCTTACTTGAGGTGCTGCAGTGTGTTCGAGTTAAGTTTAGCCAGGCCTGCTAAAAGGGCTATTTGGCGTCTTCATCAAGTGGTATCTTGCCGTGAAAAGCTTCGGGTTTTAACGCCACGCCCGATTCAATCGCCGCTTGTGAGACCGCTTGCGGAATCACATGAATGAGGCGTGGATCATTCGGCTTGGGAATAATATATTCAGGGCCAAATTCAAGAACGTCTAAACCGTACCCTTGTACCACTGATTCGGGAACCGTGCACTGCGCTAATTTTTGCAGTGCGTGCACAGCGGCTTTTTTCATGGCCATATTAATATCGCTGGCACGCACATCCAGCGCACCGCGGAAAATATATGGAAAGCCTAAAACATTGTTGACCTGATTGGGAAAGTCACTGCGTCCAGTGGCCATAATGATATCGGGACGGGTTTTTAGAGCCAGTTGCGGTTGAATCTCTGGGTCTGGGTTGGCCATTGCAAACACAATTGGGTTGGCAGCCATGCTCAATAACATTTCGGGTGTCAGAATGTCTTTGCCCGATACGCCAAAAAAGACATCGGCATTGACCATTGCATCGGCAAGCGTGACGCAATCCGTTTCATTGGCGTAGGGTTGTTTGTAACGATTCAGGTCGGTGCGTTTTGTAGAGCAAACGCCTTTGCTGTCCACTAACAGAATATTGTTTGGCGTGGCGCCTAATTCAATCAGTAAATCCATACTCGACAGGCCTGCCGCACCGGCGCCCACACAAACAATTCGTGCTTGTTCAAGGGTTTTATTTTGCAGTTGTAAGGCATTTAACAGGCCTGCTGCAGCCACAATGGCCGTGCCGTGTTGGTCGTCGTGAAACACGGGAATATCGACTAAGGCTTTGAGTTTACGCTCTACATCAAAACACTGTGGCGCAGCAATGTCTTCAAGGTTTATGCCCCCAAAGGTGGGGGCAATATTAGCAATGGTTTGCACCAGTTCATCGGTATCGCTGCAGTTGATTTCAATATCAAACACATCAATATTGGCAAAGCGTTTAAAGAGCATCGCTTTGCCTTCCATAACCGGTTTACTGGCCAAAGCGCCCGTATTGCCCAAGCCTAAAACTGCGGTGCCGTTGGAGATGACGCCCACCAAATTACCCTTTCCGGTGTAACGATAAGCCTCGTCTGGATTGGCTTGAATTTCACGCACCGGCTCGGCCACACCGGGGCTATAGGCTAAACTTAAATCGCGTTGCGAATCACACGGTTTGGTTAAGCCGGTTTCCAGTTTTCCGGGAATAGGACGTTCATGATAGTGCAGGGCATCTTGGCGTAAGTTGGACATTAACAAGCTCGCTTTGTTTGGTTTAATTGAGTCGTTGCAGTAAATTGTAAAACTATTTTTGATTTAGGTGAGTTAAGCAAGCAAAAAAGTTTGCTGTTTTTTTTGGGGTTAGCGTGGCAAAGAACCATTGTTAATATCGATACAAACCCCATTGACGTATTCTGGCGATTCGGTAGCTAACCAGTACATGGTGTCGGCGACCTCTTGTGCGGTGGCAAAACGCCCTGAAATGGTGTTTTTCAAAAACGCTTGTTGGCGGTGTTCTGGGATGCTTGCCAGCATATCGGTTTGGGTTGGACTGGGCGCAACCGCATTGACGATAATATCGCCATTAAACGCTTTGGCAAACGCTTTAGTAGCGTTAATTAAGCCAGCTTTGCTAATGCCATACCAAATATCGGGGTGACCAATTTGCCCCGCAATGGAGGCGTTATTAACAATACGCGGTTTGTAGTTAGAAGGCGCTTTGAGTTTATCGGCAAGCAGTTCGGTTAAGGTCACAGGCGCGATAATGTTTAGTTGCAATGAGTAGTCACGGCGCTCGTCTGGGTAGTGTTCAAATGTTAAGGGTTGCAGTAGACCCGCGTTATTGATTAAGACGTCTATGCTTTCAATCGAATCTGCCAGGCCTGCTAGGTTTTGAGTGTTGGTTAAATCAAATTGTGTGCAGGTTACCAGCGGGTGGGTTTGATAATCAAACGCGCCTTGGTTACTAAAATCACGGGCAATAATCTGCACGTGATCGCCCGCTTCTACAAACTTTTGGGTTAGCGCTAAGCCAATGCCTTTATTGCCGCCGGTAATCACTACCTTTCTCATGCTGTTAGACTCACTATCTCGGTATTAAATTAATTGCGCTCAAAACGGTAGATAACATCTACCGAACTGTTATCGTCGCCACTGTTGGTTTTGAGTAACCAGCGGTTGGTCAACTGATAAAAGAACTGCACCGCATTACTTTGTTGACCCGTTAAATCTTTGGCGTAACGCACATACAGTTTGTCGGTTAGCGCGCGGCCGACTAATAAACTGCTGACCTTTTGGTCTTGCACATCAAGGTAGACATCTTGAATCCCTAAGGTGCTGGTTAAGGTGTTGAGCACGGGCGTATTGTTTTGAATCCCTAGTTTGTAGAAAGCACTGAGTACTTGTGACTCATAATTAGGCTCTTTGGACATATCGCCCGCACGACCGAAGACCATTAGGTTAATAATGCGACCTTGTGATAGCGCTGGGGTCGAGTAGAACACAAACTGTGGTTGCGAAGCGTTGCCCGTAATGTTTAGGCGTGCGGTTGTTTGGTCGACCACACGGAACACATTTACATCGAGCGTTGGGTTGGCGATATTGCCACTGAAGATAAAATCAGATTCGGCAATTTGGATACGATTACGCTCATCCAAATTAAGGTAGCCACCAACCAGCTTGACCTTTCCAAAGGCTTTCATATCGCGTTCATTTAGGGCTTGAACAACTTGCAGTTCACCGCCCAAAAATAGCTGAGAGCCACGTACTTTGACTTCAACATTGTCACCAAAACCAATTTTAAGGTCGTAACTTAAATTAGAGGTGGCGCTCTCTTTCGCAACAACTTGGCCTTGCTCATCAATAATAATCTCATCACCACTGGTTGAAATGGTGTCCTGAATGGGCATTTCGTCAAGGTTAACCAAACTGTCGTGTAATTTAACCCCGCCTTGAATATGGGTTAGACCCTTCGCAAGGGTGACGCTGATATCCGAGGCGGTTTTTAAATTGGCAAACGGTGTTTTTAAGAGCTCAATCGAGTCGGTTTTAAAGTTTGCCAGCAATTCGGGTTGACTGGCAAGTTGAGTCAGATTAACGGTTAAATCGGCTCGACGTTCATCGGTTTGGTTTTCGCGTTGTTTCCAGACCCCATTTGCCTGAATCGCTTCAGGGGTGACTTGGGCTTGTAGGGTGATCGCTTGTGCGCTTAATCCAAGCAGCGGTAAGTTTAGATTCAGGTCAATATTGGCTTGAGTGTCGTGTTGTAAACTCGCCAAGCTGCCGGTAAGCGAGCTATTGATTTTAAGCACGGTTTTATTGAGTTCAACCAACTCTAAAATGCGCTCACTTAGTTGCCATTCATTGAGTTCAAGTTGCACCTTGCCGTTTATAGCCGCTTCAGACCAGGCCTGTTGATTTTGGTTGTTAATAAATAGATCGGCATCTAAACGCCCAGTTTGATTAATTTGCGCCAAGCTTTTTAAGCTGATTTGGGTACTGTTCATTTGCAGCTCGGTCTGCCAATCTTTAATCAGCATCGGCAGTTCGTAGCCTTGTTCAATAACCGTAATATCCAGCTGTGGCACCGACAATGTTTGTTTAAGCGTAAGTGCTTTCTGCCAATTAGCAGAGCCCTCACCAGAGAGCGCACCGTTTAATACCAATGCATCACTTAACCAAGGTTTGAGCCAATCTAAAATAGGTAACGATTGCATTGACCAGCTCGCACGGTCGGACTCAGCTTGCAAACAAAGTTTGGCTGGTGCAACGTTTGAAGTGGGTGTTTCTGTGACTGGCTGCTCAGCGACCGGTTCAAGGGTCATTGATGGATTGGCGGTCGTTTCTTCAACAGGGTGTAAACAGATTTCTTCGGTTTTAATGTCCGTTGGGGCTTTCCAAAAGATATTTTTAGGCGTTGTAAGTTGCCATTTTCCGGCATTTTTCTGTTCAATATCAAAGACTCTTAACGCAATGGTTTGTTGTTGTAAGTTGGGTTTATCCTCATACAATACAGCGTGCACATTGATACTTGGGTGGGTGACCTGTAATTCGGAAAGCAAGCCGTTTTCACTGGCTTGACGAGATAAGTTTAGTTCAGAAAGCAGCGTTTGCGGTTCGCTTTCGTCTAGGGTTTGTTGAATGGCTTTAGCGCTCAGATTAAAGGCCGCCCAAGCCGGTTTGTGCAGCGGTACACGGCCTTGGAGAGAGACATTGTCGACCGTTAAAGCTTGTCCGTTTTCGGCATCGGGTGCTTGGTAACGTAGGTTATTTGCATTGAGTTTAACGCTTGACCAGGCCTGCTCAAATCCAGAGAAATCTTTGAGCAAAGTGCCATGACTTTGAATATTGGCGGTCACTTTACCGCTTAATGGCGCATACAGTTGTTCAAGTTGGTTGAGTGCGGCATTGACGGTTAGGTTTAAGCTCTCTGCCCATTGTCCGCTGGCGTGAATGCTGTTATCACCCAGTGCTAAGTGAGCGTAGGGGACTTCAAAGCGTTTAAAATCTGGGCTGGCAAATAGGGTTGCCAAAATTTGCCCCGAATAATCGGCATAGTCCAATTGCCCTGATTGAATATTGATGGCGTAATCGCTGTTAGATACGGTATTTGAATTTTGTTGTTGGGATGTTTGGTTTTTAAGTTGGCTATTGATTTTACCTTTGAAAGCAAATGCTTCGGGTAAACCCGTTACATCCAGCTGT
>JGI997J19993_1000049_pt1 | contig 55584 bp, 53 predicted proteins | sample Etolagbewater25m_FD_19993 | JGI IMG/M metagenome (IMG submission 19993)
TTTTACTTTTTCTCTTCTGTTCTCTAAAAGAACTCCTCAAATGATCTGTTTCCGATCGTGCTTTTTCATTTATCTTTTGATTTTTCTATACCCTCTCTTCTATCATCTCTACGCTTGTCCATTTATTCCCGATCCGCTTCGGTCATTCCCGGTTTTGACTTCTCTCTTCTCTCTTTTCTCTTCTCTCTTCTATTCTCTCTTTTCTATCCTCTATAATCTTGACTCAAAGCTCCGCCAGCCACTCATAGGTCTCCAGATATTTGCGCGCCATGGCCCGGGACGAATGTTCGGTCTCCACCAGCTCCCTCGCCTGCTGAACAATGGCGCTCAAATCCACATTCTCTTGAGACTTGAGAGTTGAGACCTGTGACTTTGTGAAAAAGGTGTCCGTCACCTTTTTCACAATTCCGGCCATTCCCTCCACATCTTGCGGATCAATCAGAAACCCGGTCTCCCCGTCCCGGATAATCTGCGGAATCTGCCCGACCAGTGATGCCGCCACCGGCACCCCGGCGGCCAGCGCTTCCAATAAAGCCATCGGAAGCCCCTCCTGCAGCGACGGCATAACCATCAAATCCAGGACCGGATAGACCTGCGGCATATCATTGAGCACCCCGGTAAAAATGACCGCGCCGGGGGGATACATCCCCGCCGGTGGAATCTGATCATGAAAATCCCTGATATCAAACACCGGCAGATCCAATTCACGACACAGCGCTTTGAGCGGCATCTCCAGATGTCCGTCACCTATGACCAAAAGCTTGAGGCTTTTGGTGGTCTCATGACACCAGTCACATGACACATGATGATCTTCTTGGCCCTCTGCACCCTTGTGCTCTTGTGTCTCTGTGCCTTTGGATTCTTGTGCCCTTGTGTCCTTGTGCTCTTGTGTCTCTGTGCCTTTGGATTCTTGTGCCCTTGTGTCCTTGTGCTCTTGTGTCTCTGCTAAAAGCCTTGCAAAGGCTTTTAGCAGATAAGCATGCCCCTTCTGCCGGACCAGGCGCCCGACGATTCCGATCACCACATCGTCCTCGCCCAACCCCCATCTCTCGCGCTTTTCCTTTCTCTTCGTCATCCTCTCTTCTCTATTCCCTTGTCCCGAAAACTGTTCGCAATCGATCCCGTTGGTGATCACCTCAATTTTGCTCTTATGAAGAATATACGGACGCACATCCCGCTTAACCCGTTCCGAAACCCCGATGATCCGGTCAAACCAGTTATACGAAAATCCCTCAATGCGCTGATACACCCACAACTTCCAATCAATAGCATCCCACAGATGATTGGTCACCACACGACGCACAGGCAAGCCCCATGACGCCACGAGTCCATAGATTGAAGCCTTGTAATCATGGCAGTGCAGAATTCGGAACCCGCCGTCTTTCAATTGTTTTCGGATCTCCCGAATCGCCTCCCAGTCCATCAGGCCAATGGAATCCACGGTTGAGGCCTCAATCCCGATCTTTTGGGCCTCTTCAAATAATTCCGCATGAGGATTCTTTAAATTATTAATACAGCAGACATGACTTTTGCATCCCATCCGATCGGCCTCGCGGCACAGATGCAGAATCACGGTCTCGGCGCCGTAGAGCCCGGCCGAACTACGCAGATGAAACACTTTAATCGGATTTTTATCAATCATCGGATTTCTCCAGAAGCCATTTCCATAAAGGGATCAATCGTATTGATGTTCCCGCATTCAAAACATCCCGTTCGGTATCCCAGGTCAACACGACCAGATTGGAACAGGACAACTCCGCCGAGGCCTTGCACAGAGACTTGAGTTCCCGCTTCAATGTTTCAGGATTATCCACCGAGAGGCACACCTGCACCAGCTGGCGGACACGATTCTGATCCCGTACGACAAAATCAACCTCTCCCGACGGCATCGGATAAAAAAAGATCTCCCGTCCGCGCCGCTTCATTTCCAGAAACACAAGATTCTCAATCATCCGCCCCAAATCAATCGTCAATCTGGGCGCGAGCGCGTTGATCATGCCGCTATCGACACAATAAATCTTGCGCGGATGCCGGGCATGCTGCGAGACCTTATGTGAAAAGGCGGGAAGCTGAAAAACCAGATAGACGCGCTCCAGATATTCTGTGTAATTCTGGGCCGTATGAACGCTCTTGATATCGAACATATTCCTGAGACGATTATAACTGAACCGATTACCGAAGTTCGACACCAGATATAACGCGATATCCTTGAGTGCTTTCACATTCTGAAGCGCATAGCGCAGCACAATATCCCGTGTGATCAGCTTGTCATACAATTCCCGCAAATACCCATACGGCGATTCCAGGACGAAGGTCTCGGGAAATCCGCCACGCTGAATATATCCATCAAGCATCGACAAGAGATCCGCCTTTTGATCGGTCGAAATCCCCTGATCAGGTGAAGCGGGCTTCCCGAAGAAATCCAGATACTCTCTGAACGAAAAAGGAAACAACTCATAGGGCAGGTAGCGACCGGTCAAATGCGTTGAAAGCTCCTGACTTAAAAGGTTGGAATTACTTCCTGTGATAACAATCTGGAGTCCTTTACGCTTCAACCGGTTAATGAAAAGTTCCCAGCCGCTGACATTCTGAATCTCATCAAAGATCAGCGCGGCGGCATCCGGCGTGATTTCCCTGAGAACCTGATAAACATCATTCAAATCTGCGGCTTCCAGACCCATCAGCCGCTCATCATCAAAATTGATATAAGCGTACTTCAGGCCCCGAAGGATCAAATGCGCATAAACCGACTTTCCGCAACGGCGCACACCCGTAATGACCTTAAGCAGATCCGTGCGCATATCACTCTCATGAAACGAAACGAGCCTCCGTTCAATAATATCTTTTTTGAACAAAACCGCCAGTTCGTCACGCTGGTCAAGAATAATTTGTTTCAAGGTCAAATTGTCCATAAAATCTCGATTTTATGCATTCTAGATGCATAAAATATAACATTTTTATGCAGCATAATCAAGAAATCTCATTTATTAGACTCTCGGCATCGCTGTACAGTATGTTAAAATTCCACCTTTCCGATCATCTTTCTCTGCCCTCTTCTCTAATTATTCTCTCTATTTTCTCTCATCTATCCCCTGACCTACCCACCCTCGTATGCCCCCATTTGGACAGATCACGTTGAGAGACCGCCTTGATAAGCGAGGCCGCTGAAGAGAACAGTGATGACAGTATATACGAAAATTTTCGGGGCCCAAAAAACGCCACCGCAAAACCCAGAAAGGCCAGATATCCCAAAAGGCACACCGGCCAAAGCATCACCGACGAAATCCCGAATATGACGATCCAAAGCGGCGTCAGCCAGCGATTGACCTTATGGGAAAATACAATAAAGCACACCAGCGGGAAGCGTAAAATTCTTGCGCGCAACCGCAGCACGACATCCATCCCCCCGGCCATGACACGCTTCCGGCGCTTGACCTCGGTAGCCTCATCCGTCAATTCGGAATACGCCTTTAACGCCGGATGATGAATACAACGCCATCCTTTCAAGACCACCGTCAACGGCACCCAAAGATCATCGGCCATCACCCCGGCCGGGATCGGTTCAAAGACAGCCTTGCGAAACGCATACAGCCATCCGGTCACCACAACCAGCTTTCCGATCCGGGATTCACAATCTCTCACAATCTTTTCAAACGACCAATACGCCGCCTGAAGGCCCATCTGCCGACGCGATCGAAAAACCGGCACACTGGAAAGACACCCGATCGCCTGATCCGCCTCAAACCGCCGGAGAATTTCCGCCAGGGCGATCTTATCCATCCCGGCGTCCGCGTCCGTCGAGACAATCAGCTCGCCCTTCGCCTCACAGACCAGCTTGTTAATCGTCTGGCCCTTGCCCTCATTGGGGAAATTCAAGACCCGCCAGCGCTGTTCCAAGCCTTGCGCCTTTAAATAATCCCGAATCACCTGCGGCGTATGATCCGTGCTGCCGTCGGTTCCGATCAGAACCTCATAAGGGGTCTCAATAACCTTAAGCGCCTCCCTCAGATTATCCATCCTGGCTGTGATATGATCCTGTTCATTAAAAACAGGGATCACAACCGATAATGCCGCAATCCTGTTGGGCTCCGGCGTTAACGGCCTTGAAAACACTGCCAAAAGCCGAAAATACACCACGGCCAAAACATTATGCAGCAACATATAACATGAAAAAAATAAAAGAAACTTTATCATCGGTCACCGCTTTCGGTCTTTTTCTTCCGTGTCCTCTTACTCTTTTTCCTACATCTATTTTCTCTTATTAAGATTATCGTCCCCTCTCCCATCTCTCGTCTTTCGTCTTTCGTCTATCCTCTTGTCAATCCCCCTGGGACTTGGGACATGAGACATGAGACTTAAAAACTGACCGCCCTTCCAATGATCTCCCCGATCTTATCCCAGCTGTATTGCTCTTCCACGGTCTTGCGCCCGCCGGTCTCAAGCCGCGAACGCAGATCATCATCCGTCAACAATTGAACCGTCTTGCGCGCGAACTCTTCGGGCGTATCCGCAATCAAAATATTCTCACCGTCACGCGCGTCCAGACCTTCACATCCGACGGATGTTGAGACAATGGCCTTGCCCATGGCCCAGGCCTCCAGAATTTTCAAGCGCGTTCCGCTGCCGATGCGCAACGGCACCACAAAGACCGCGGCGCCCCTGACATACGGCTCGACCGCATCCACAAACCCGGTCACCGTGATTGACGGGTCCTGGGCGGCCAGATCCCGGATCTCCTGCGACGGGCCTTTACCGACAATGATAAATCTGACTGGCTCTGTAGGGCGCGACCCCTGGGCGCGCCGTTGATGCGGTCCGCCGGGGGCGTCGGACCCTACAAAATCTTCGGACTCTAACGTTCTTTTCACCAACGGATAAATCTCCTTAATAAAATACAGCACCGCATCTTCATTCGGCTTCCAACTGATCAACCCGGTGTAGACTAATGAAAGTCCCGGGTCACATGTCTCATGTCCCATGTCGCAGGTCTCATGTCTCAGGTCACAGTTGTTTGTGTCCATGTGCCCCTGTATGTTTGTGTCCTTGTGTCCTTGTGTCCTTGTGCCGTTACAAAACTTATCAAGCGTGCCGAGGGCGTCACGCCCTACATCCCTGTTGTTTGTGTCCTTGCGCCCCTGTGTGTTTGTGTCCTTGTGCCCCTGTGTGTTTGTGTCCTTGTGTCCATGTGTCCTTGTGCCGTTACAAAACTTATCAAGCTCTACCCCGTTCGGCACCACCACCACATCCCGTCCCGGCACCCGGCGCAGGACCTCATCTCGGTCCACATCCGAACACACCAGAATCCGGTCCGCCCGCCGCCAGACACTGTTTTCAAACCGCGTCATCCGATGCCCCTCATACATCGCATACAGCCTCTTTAAAAAATTCGTCTCCACCGCGGCATAGCGCCGAATGATCACCGACTCCACATTATGCTCATTTAAAACAACCGGACAAGGTCCAAACGGCACATGCAGGGCCAGATACACCGAATCGCACATCACCACATCGGCACCGCTTTCCCGAACAACCTCCGCCACCTGATCCTCCAGGACCGGCGAAAAACGGCTGGCCACGGCATACGGATACCGCGAAAACAATCCGGCCAGCATCCGCAGATACAGCTGCCATCCCCGATAGACAGCAGGCGCCGGCACACGCACCACACGGCCGCAGACGGCGCGCACCTCATCCGGGACCGGATCAGTCTCATGCCCATAGCAGACCAGCTCGACCTCATGCCGGGCGGCCAGACTCTTTAAAAAATACCAGACACGCATCCGCGCGCCGGTATCCACCGGATACGGAACCTCTCTGGCGATATAAATGATCTTCATTCTCTTCCCTTTTATTGATCCTTTCCCTGTTTTTTCCTGTTTGCCGCTAGATAATATTCCCCGCCCACAATTCTTTTAGAAAAAGCTCCCAGGGGCATATCAACACCTTGCCGCAAAGCCGTTTTTCCTTTTCATGACATACAAGAACAGCTTTTCCCGGATTGTGCTCCTCGATAAATGCATCCAGGCCCTTCAGGTGATTCTTATCAACACGTTCGCTCCCCTTTACCTCGATAGCGACCCTGCCCTCACCCAGCACAAAATCAACTTCAAGCCCGCTCTTTGTACGCCAGAAATTCATATCAAAATCTCTGCCGCTGTAAGACCGGTAAGCCGCAATTTCCATTAAAATAAAATGCTCAAACGCCTTTCCAAAATCCGCACCTTTTGTTTGACTGATATTCCGCTTTGTCAAATAACCGGCCACACCTACATCAAACATATAATACTTGGGAGCTTTTGTGATCACCTGCCTCGACTGTCTAGCCTTAAACGGCTCCAGCCGATAAGCTAACAGCGTATCCATGAGGATCTGAAAATTTTCTTTCACGGTTTTCGCGTCGATACCGCAGTCACGGGCGATATTGGCGTAATTGGTTATCTCACCGTGGGAATATCCAAAGGCATCAAAGAACCGTGAAAAAGCGGGAATATTGCGTGTCAGGCCTTCGGCAAAAACCTCTTCGCGCAAATAATCCTGAACATAGGCTTTTAATGACTTTCTGCAATCCTCTTTATTTTGTAAATAATGCGCCGGCACCAGCCCCTGGTTTAAAACACGCAATAGATCGACCTTACCGATCTCACAACTGGTCAAGGGAAGTAACTCATAGCGCCAGGCCCTGCCGCCCAGCAAATTCGCATGCCCTCTTTTCAATTTCCGCGCGCTTGAACCGCATAAAATAAAATTTAATCCTTTATTTTCGATGAGCCAATGAACCTCATCAAGCAGTTGAGGCACCTTCTGCACTTCATCAAGGATAATGGGATATTTAAGCCTGGCGGGATCCTCTGCCAAAAGGCGTTCACGCAAAAGAGCCGGATTTTTTGACATATCTAAAAACAGGTCTGTTTTGAGAAAATCAAAAACAATGCTCTTTGGAAACTTTTGCCTTAAATACGTTGTTTTGCCGGTTTTGCGAGCTCCCCAAAGAAAGGCTGATTGATGAGATCCCAACTTTATCTGTAATTGACGATTAATATATTTCATGACAATTCTCCATTTTAGATTAACTAAAATGGAATATACTCTATTTTAGTTAAATTGTCAAGACCCCTTCTCCCCACTTGAGACTTGGGACTTGAGACTTGATTCTTGTGCCCTTGTGTCTTTGTGCGCATGTGCGCTTGACATAGGACTTGGAACTTGAGACTTGAGACTTCTAACGTGCCGGGGCAGTAGCCAGGGCATACGACACTTAAAAAAACAAACTCGCTCATTAGTCAATATTGTATTATATTCTTACTAGTAAGATTTCCATACAATCAAATTACGGAGGTGATTTCAATGATAAATTTTTCGACAACCAAAATGACATCCAAGGGCCAGGTTATGATCCCTGAAGAAACACGCAAGCGTCTCGGCATGAAACCGGGCACTCAATTCATGGTCATAGAGGCCAAAGATTCCCTTATCTTTAAAGTTATCCAGCCCCCCTCCATGGAAGATTTTGATGCATTATTGGCCGAAACCAGACAGAAGGCCAAAGAAGCCGGGATGAAAAAATCTGATATTACCAAAGCCATCAAAGATGTCCGGGACAAAAATAAACAGACGTGAGGATTATTATCGACACTAACGTACTGGCCTCGGGAATGTTCTTCGGCGGCATCCCGTTTAGAATCCTCAGAGGAATCCAACGCAAGAAGCATATCCTGTTATTTCAAGCGGCATCGTCAAAGAATACAAACAAACCATCCAAAAACTTGCAGATCATTTCCCCAGTATCAACGCCGATGCCTTCCTGGAACACTTTGTTACAACGGCGATCGTATGTGAACCGGAATCATTACCCTATCCCGTTTAAAAACCCTGACGATGACAAATTCATCGCCTGTGCTCTCGCCAGCGGCACAAAAATGATTGTCAGCGGCGATAAGCATCTGCTCGATGTTTCGGGATACCATGGCATTAAAGTCCTAACGCCCCGGCAATTTGCGGAAAAATATCTCTAACGCTCGCCTGCCCACCGGATTCCTAGCGGGGATTCCAGCCTCCGGGAATCGTCATGTTCAAAGAATATAAAACTTCATATTGTTATCAATATGATTAAATCTATAAATTGACGATTGACAGAAAGAAATTTCATCAAAATTCCTTACTTGTGGAATTTCAGAAAGTATGTTATATTTGGACTAAACAGGAGGTGGAATGATGACCATTACAATGACAAGCAAAAATCAAATCACTTTGCCCAAAAAAATTGTCGATGCACTGCGCCTTTCCAAAGGGGCCCTTTTTGACATCACTGTAAAATCTGACCACATTGAGCTTGTTCCTTTGGAAGTGGCCAAAAGAGAATTTAGCGACGCCGAATACGAAAAACTTGAACAGCTGTATAAACAGGAAAAGGGATCAGCTAAGAAACTTACCAAGTCCTATATCAATAAAATCAAGTGAAGGATCGCATGCCTCTTGATCTGTTCATTCTGCCTTCGTTTGACCGGAGTTTAAAAATTCTTGATACTGGGCAGAAACAAACTGTTCGGCGTTTGTTAGAAGCCCTGCAGATTTATTATGCCTCAAATTGCGACCTCAACGAAGCCCAAAAAATCGCTCCGCGTTTTTTCTACAAGCAATTACGCAAGCCTTTCTATGAAGCAGGGATTGAGGGCAAATTACGCCTCATCATCAGGCGGGATAAATCGCAGTGTTTCGCGATTCTCGTCGGAAACCATGATCAAGTGAAAAGATTCCTGGGCGGAAAATAAAATCCTTGCTAATCTTGCGGCCCGGGACTTACTAAAAAAACTTCCTCAGTGCAAGCGATCATCCGAAAGATACCAAAAATAATCAAGATGGAGTTGCGGCGAAAATTCTCCCGAAACGGGTTTTCACGGCTGGTCCTGGCACCTTTTCATACTTTTGAACAGTCCCGTAAAGGATCATTTGACGCCTCGCGTTACTCACCAAGCCATTATTTTTCCAACAAAGCATACCCCGCCACCACCGCATCATACAAAAATTCCTCCAGGCCCAAAAACTCCCCCTTGACCTGCGCGGCATTCAAATATTTCAAATAAAACTGCTTCTTTTTCTTTTTGATAACCGCCGGCGCAATACCGGCCGATAAAAGCATCGCCTGTAAAAGCAGCCGCCCGATCCGGCCGTTACCATCCGCAAAAGGATGAATCTGTTCAAATCGCGCATGAATCTCTGCAGCCCTCGCGACCACATCATCGCTTTTCTTCTGACAATCCTTTACCAACATTTTCATTAAATCAGGAATCTTTAAATAATTCGCAGTCGGCACATTCGCGCCGACAATACGCACGGCATGATTTCGGTATACGCCGGCATCTTCACGGATCCCATTCATCAACATTCCATGCATTTTACGAATCATTTCTTCGCTAATCTTTTGCCCCTGATGAACAGCATCCAGCAACCAAAGCAAGGCCGCCCGGTGATTCCTGGCCTCCATCTGTTCTGTCAGCGTCCGGTTCGACAAAGCCGCATCTTCGAACAAAACAGCCGCAGTCTCAGCTTCAGTCAACGTACTCCCCTCAATACTGTTCGTATTATAAGTCAATGATAAAACGATCTGATCCAGCAAATCCTCACGGGAAAGAATTAATATCAACGCATGTGTTTCTTTAACCTTTCGCCGGATAAACACTTTTTTTACAGCCAAGGCATCCGCTGCCGGGGCTTCCTGCCCTAACAGCTCGTTCAAAAAATTATTAATCCGTGTCTGAGCGCCTTGACGCGGATTAGACCGCCCGTTTGCCCAACTATTCAATGTCACAAACGTCACCTGCAACTTACGGGCCAGCTGCTCCTGGGTAAGCCCGGATAAGGTTAAAATAAGATTGATTTTGTCGGAGATACTCATACGCAAAGAATAGCAAGCTTTATATAGTTTGTCAAATTATATAGCTTTATAAAGTTATATAATCTTGGAAAAAAACTCTCTCATTAGTCAATGTTGTGATCCTGAAGAAACACGCAAGCGGCTCAGCATGAAACCCGGCACTCAACCGCGATCGTATGTGAACCGGAATCATTACCCTGTCCCGTTTGCAAAGACCCTGACGATGACAAATTTATCGCCTGCGCTCTCGCCAGCGGCACAAAAATGATTGTCAGCGGCGATAAGCATCTGCTCGATGTTTCGGGATACCTTGGCATTAAAGTCCTAACGCCCCGGCAATTTGCGGAAAAATATCTCTAACGCTCGACTGCCCACCGGATTCCTGGCGGGGATTCCAGCCTCCGGGGATTTTCTCTTCTCTCCCCTCACCGCTCCATCCTCTTGCCAATCCCCCTGGAACCTGAACTATGACTATAAGACTTTACTAAGAAAATCTCCTGAGCAGCCGGTTATGCGCATACGCAAAGGCAATACTCAAAAACAATGCCAGGCCCAAGGCCGAAACACCGCTGATCTTCAGCCCCTTGATCACAAGAATCAACACCGCCCCATGAATCAAAAAAAACGAATATGTATAATTCTGAACACGAAACAACGCCTGATTGACTTGCTGAAAAAAAGGTGACAGACACCGTTTTTCAAGGTCGGAGTTTTTCGGAAAAACGGTGTCTGTCACCTTTTTTAAATACCCCAAGCCCGCCCCGATATAGAACAACTCAACCGCCCGGATCTGGAGCGGAACCCAGACATGAGCCGCCGCCAACAACACGACTAGATAAACCACACGCAGACTATTTTTCTCCAGAACGCGAAATACAAAAAAACTGAGATCCAGCATCATCAAAAACGTAATAAACCATGAGATCACATACACCGGATCCCTGACAAAAAAACTCAGGCCCGCGAAGGTCATCGCATCTTTCAGCAGTGTTGTCTCTTTATACCCCACGATCCGGTTGGCGATCAATACCACAGCGATCACCGGCCAGTACGGAACTAAAATGCGCCGCAACCGTCCCTTAAGCCACGTCCACGGCGCTTTAGTGCCATAGACCGCAAACCACCCGGCCAGAAAGAAAAAGATATACAGACCGTATGACCCTAATCCATACGAAGGCTGATCCTGCAAGACCAGAAAATGATAGATAAAAATCAAGGCGCACGCCGTCAAACGTAACAGACTGGCCCACAGCAGAGGCTCAACATGTTTTTTAGAAATTGTTGTCATTTTTTGGTCATCTCGGGGAAAAGGTGCCAGGCACCTTTTGGCATCTGCCCTCTATTCTATCCTCTCAATTCTACTCCCTTGCCCCAATCATAAACTCCTGAATCCAAAAGACCTGCGCCTTGTCGCCGCCCGGATCGCTCAGCGTAAACACAAACTCATCCAGATACCGCAGACTCGCAAGAATTGAGCGCACCATCGTCTTCACATCAATCACAGCCTCATGCCACTGATCATCCGCCTCAAGCCGTACAAAACCATCCGGCATCACGCCCTCACAGACATCCGGTGCGACACCCGCCAAGGCGATCCAGTCATCAAACTGCGTCTTTACACTCAAACACACCTCTGTCTTTTGGGGAATCCGATAAAAAAAACGCACAACACCGCCGGTTTCAATATCCCAGAGATCAAACCCAACCCCGGCCTTGAGCGCTCCAGCGCCGGGCCGCGTCTCCGCCCGCAGGGCATTTCCTGAAAAATAAGTATTCACCCCGTCTACAGTTAAATCACCCGTGCCGTGGGATAAAAATTTCCCGGGTCCTTGCGCGAAATTCTCATAATAAAAAAGATCCGCTCCGCCCACCGACGGCGGATCTTTCTTGCGGACAGCATCGGGCTCCCCGATAAACCGCAATGTCGCGATCACCGGACGATGATCAGAACCCAGCGGCGGCCCCACAAAGGCATTGACCACCTCCCAATTCTGATCAACTAAAATATGATCAATTCGAAACCCTTTTAAGCCGTGAAACGGAAAGTTCTTGGTGCGGCCGAATCCGCTACCGCGTTTTGAAAACACATTCGTAAATCGGGCCCAATGCTCTCTGTAGATCGGATGCAGGATCGTCAGATTGAAATCTCCGGACACAATGACATTGCGGTCCGGCCATACAATCAGACTCGCCAGCCTGGATTCTTTTTCATGATACTCTGTTGTTCGCTTGACTTCCTGAACCCCGGCGAGACCTTTTTCCCGTAAATGATTCAAGCCGTACCTGGGCGTCATAAAATGAACATTATAATAATTGATCACATAGGACTCGCCCGTAATCTGATATTTGCTAAACGGTTTACGACCTTCCTTCCAATCAACCGGCTCTCTGGATAAGGGCATCCGGCTGATCAGTGAAAATTCACTTTCAAACAAACCGCGCCATGGCTCATCCGGAAACTCGCTGCGAATCCGTTCCAGCAATCTCGGCCCTCCCGCTTCCTGCAGGGCGATAATATCCGGATTCACATCGTGCAATAACCTCAAAAACTTATCCACATTGAGCGGGCGGCCCGTCTCAAAATCCTTTCCGATATTCATGCTCAGGATCGTGATCGTCTTGTCCTCGGTCCGTCCATCCGGCGCGCCGATATTGAACTCAAACCGCATGATCGCCACAAGAATGAACGGAATAAGCAGGATCTGGATCAGCGCTATTTTCCACAAACGAGCCGCGCCCGATAAGATCAGCAAAAGCACGGCGGGAAAAACCAGAACATAAAACGGCGCGAACTGGACAATAGTTGCCAGCCACCAGAATTCACGAGGCCAGAACGGCATCAGGGCAAGTATGATTAAAAAACAAGCGTAGCCACAAACCAATATTCTGATAATTTTACGCAGCCTGTCCGGCATGATGATTCTCCGTATTTTCACTGTAGGGCGCGACGCCCCCGGCGCGCCGGAAGAATAGGGCCTGTCCCTACTTTTCAAAATCATCGACACAGTGTCTCAATTGCTTCACTGATTCTTGATTTAAACTTCTCCATACTGAACTTTTCTTCGGCTAAGACACGGGAGTTCTTTCCCATACGCGCGCGCTCATCAGGATGGCTCATCAAAAACTCGATCTTTTTCACCCAATCATCTTCTGTGCTTTTATACGGCATCAGATATCCGTTATAACCGTCGATCACCGCATCGGAAACTCCGCCCACATCCCGGGAAATCAATGGCAAACCTGAGGACAAAGCCTCGATCTGGACCATGCCGAAATGCTCTTTATACGTTGGAAAAACAAAAATATCCGCCGAACGAAACATCTCCGGCATCTTGTCATGATCAATATTTTTATAATGCCGGACCCGATCCGGCAGGAGGGCCGAATCAAAAAAGCAGTCATTTGAGACAATCACCAGTTTAGCTGTTTCCGGGAGACGTTCAAGGACAGCGAGAAGAAAAGGTCCTCCCTTGCGCTGAAACTCATTGCCGACAAAGAGCAGACGGATCCCTTCATCAGAACTGTCCGCAAAATCCCGGACCGGCCAGCGATCCAGATCCGCCGCGATCGTCCCGCCGCTGACGCGGCTCTGAGGAATCCCAAAATCCCGAACCATAGAGCGCCCGCACCAATCGGTCTGCGGAAAGACATGATCAATATTGGAAAACACATTCCGAAAAAAGATCCGATACGCCCATTCCAGCACCAGCGAGCGCAGTTTCCAGAACGGGCTGTAATAGGGAAACTGGCGCATCATCCGATGCGTCGCTGTTGGCGTCGAATCATTGAACATGATACAAGGAATATCCTTCACACGTTTATTGACGGCCCAGCCGTATTCAAACCCCTGAACGATCACCAGATCATACGCGTTAAAATCAACATCCTTTAATTTCTGGTCAATGATATGCAGGGCCTCGGCGGTCATCCCAGCTGCTTTTTTCCAACACGGAACTTTATACTTTCCATAATCGTCAGGCGTGACAGAAATATAATCCGCCTGAAAGTCGTCTAAGCCGTCCAAGACATCTTTTATAATTGCGGAAACAGTCTTGTTCCCGAGCAAACAACCGAACACGCACAAAACATTTTGATTCGTCTTGTTTGTCAATCCATCACCTTCTTTATCATAACCTCAAAATGCTCACAATATTTATCGCTCGAATAATGGTCATTCACACAATTCAAACCTGCTTCCCCCAGACGTTTAGCCAATTTTTCATCCGAAAGAACCGCGTCCAGTTTGTCCGCCAGTGTTTGAACATCACCATCTGCCTTAATCAAAAATCCATTCACCCCGTCCTTAATTAAGTCCGGGATGCCTCCCACCTTTGTGCCGATTAGCGGCTTGGCACAGGCCATGGCCTCAATCAAAACCCGCGGCAGTCCTTCTGTCCGGGACGGCAGAACAAAACAATAACACGACTCCATAATTTCTTTTAACTTGTCATAATAAACCGGGGCTTTTACAGAAACGCGTTCCATATCCCACCCCTCGCCATACTTTTCCAGGTCCTCCTTAAGACGATAACCCAAAAGACACAAATGAGATAAGGGATGGCGGTCTTTAATCAAATTAAAGGCCGGTATCAAAATATCCACACCCTTAAGATAAAATGGCCATCCCGCATAGAGAATCACCTTCTGACCGTTTCCGGGACCAACAGGACGGAAATAATGCGTCGGCACAAAATCATGAAACACAGAGATCTTGGATTCCCAACGTGATAAGTTTAACGATTCTCTCTGGCCTTCGGTCAGAATCTTGATCCGATCACACCATCGATAAACAAGACCCTGAAATACGGATGACACAAAGATCTTGATCTTGACAAGAAGACCGGTTCCGTAATGATGCGTCATAGAATCACGAAAACTGAAATTATTAATCTCCACGATTAATCTTGCACCGGTGAACAACTTAATGACGCATCCGAGCATACCCGAAAAGTTCGGCTCATAGCAAACCACAACATCAAATTTTTTATGTCCTGGGCGGTCTAAAACATTCTTAAGAACAAACAAGGCTTGCCGACAACGAAATATAAATTGATTTAAGTCAGAAAATCCATAATTTTTTCTTGGGAACCCGCGAAACACAAAATCCCCCAAGTTAATACATGAATATTTCTCTTCAACAACCCATGTGTAAATCTCCCCTTCAAAAAAATTCGACAACGCCAAAAAACGGTCGCGAAAGTCCGGAAAATTCGGGCCAAAAATCGGCCCAGGAAACAGATAAAGAATCCTTGTTTTTTTGGTTTGACTATCCGGCATCTGAAAACAACTCCTCATACTGTTTCATCATCTTTTTAAAAGAGAATGGAAAACTATCCAAGTGCCCAAGTCCCATGTCCCCTGTCCCATGACATAAAACCCCATCAGCCTTCTGATTTTCTAAAACTGGAGACTTAAGACTTGAGACTGCGCAAGCCAGCGCGTCCGCTAATGCCTGCGCGTTATCCGGCTCGACCAGCGTCCCATATCCCATCTCCTGAATTACATCCCGGTTGCCGATCACATCCGTGGCCACCACCTGCTTGCCCGCGGCAAAGGCCTCGATCAGACTAAACGGCAGGCCTTCAAAATGCGACGGCAGACAATAAATATCGATCATATTCATCAGTTCGGGAATATCATGGCGCATGCCTAAAAAGAGAATAGAGAATGGAGAAAAGATCATAGAAGAATCAAACCCGCCAGTAAAACAATCAACGAAAGATAAACCCAAATCCTGACACAGTTGTTTTGAACTCTCAAACTCCGGTCCATCGCCTGCCAGCACTAACCTGATTGGGTTTTCTTTTTTCTCCTCACTCTTCTGTATTTTCTTAACCAAAAGCGCAAATGCGCGAATTAAACTCGCGTGATTCTTCTGCTTGCGAAAATTCGCGAACATCCCGATCACCACATCGTCGTTAGCAATCCCCAGGGATTTTCGCTTTTTCATCCTCTCTTCTCTATCTTCTTTCTTCTGAAATCTCCCCACATCCACCCCGTTCAACACCTTCACAATTTTTTCCTTCGGAACCCCCAACGAATCGTGATAATCCTCGCACACCCCCTGAGAAATTCCAATAGCCTTATCCACAAACATCATGGCAATCCGGCACAGCAATTTAATCTTCACATTAACATTGGGATCCAGATCAAGATGAGTGTGCTCCGTATGAAACCAGTGCACACGGTTCAAAATCTTAAACGGGATTACCCCCTGGATCAGAGGGCTGTTGTGATGGGTATTAACTACCTGAATCTTGTGCCGACGGACAATCTCACTTAAAAACTTGGCCGTCTGCCATTTGGACCGGATACCGTCTTTATGAATTTCATAGAACGGCACATCGAGCTTTAAAAACTCCTGTTCATACTTACCGGAAAAAAACACACACAACACCGGCGCGAAGCGATCTTTATCCATGTGCTTGATAATATCAAACACCAGCTTCTCTGATCCGCCGGTATCAAAATTCGGCAGGACAAAAAGGATATTAGTTTTCTTATCGTTGTTCATTGTTCGAAAATGCCATGCCAGAAAAGCTACGCTATAAAATCCAGATAATTCTTCTGATGGATAATCTGAAATTCAGCCTCCGGATAATTCTGCATCCATTGAGACGGCGGAGTCAACTGTTGCTTTTTATATTTCATTTCAAAACCGAAAATTTTCCCATCTCGCTCCTCAAGAAAATCAACCTCTTGCCGATCCCATGTCCGCCAAAAATAATTATTAGCCCATATCTGCTGATACGTTCTTTTCTTCAGCCGTTCCATAACAATGAAATTTTCCCATAACGCGCCGATGTCATCCCGCAATGTTATCGGATTAAAATTCGAAATAACCGCATTCCTGACCCCATTATCATAAAAATAATATTTTTGTTTTTTCCGGATTTCTTTCCTCAAATTCCGACTGTAACCCCTGAGCGAATAAATAACAAAGCTCTTTTCAAACAAATCGATATATCTCGCAACTGTTTTAGAATCAATACCTAATTGAACAGCTAATTCATTCAGGGAGACCTCATTGCCAACCTGAAATGCCAGCAATCTCAAAAGATCCAGGAGGACTTTCGAATTTTTGATATTTTCCAATTCCAAAATATCTTTTAACAAATACGAACCCGTCAAATCCATTAAAAACTGCCGGCGGGCCTCAAGATTTAACTCATGATCAAAAATCGCCGGGTAAGCCCCGTAAATCAACATCTCCTCCAACTGACCCGAAAGATCAAAGGATGAAAACATTTTGCGAAGTTCAATCTGTGCTATCGGGAATAAATGAAGTTCGAATTTCCGGCCGGTTAAAGGTTCCCCGATTTGACCGGAAAGCGCAAAGGAAGAAGATCCGGTCACAATCACTTTCAACCCCGGGCAATGATCAACCAAAATTTTCAGGCCGATGCCGATTTTCGGAATACGCTGGGCCTCATCAATCACCAAAAGATTATATCCTTGTGCATATTGCCTCAACACCTCCAAACTCTCAGACCCTAAAATCTCGCGCACCCTGATATCATCACCGGTATCAAAACGGTACTTCTCTGAATATTTTTCCAAAAAATCCCGAACCAATGTCGTCTTACCAACCTGGCGCGGGCCATAAATCACCGTAACCTTATTTTCTGCTAAAAAATCTGAAATATTATAAAATCTTTGTATTTTCATAATTAAAGACTATCACAACTCCGAAAAACTTGCAAGTTTTTCGGAATAACAATCCTTAAAATTAATAATTTTTGCAAAACTATTCCCTTTTTCTCTTATCTGCCGCCTACGACCTATTCTCTTTTGCCAAATTACCCGAAACCGCCCTGCTCTGATCTTCCATTTCCTCGATTCTCGCCCCGTTTCTGCCTTTAAAGACTTTTGTGTCGTTGTGTCTTTGTGTCTTTGTGTCTTTGTGTCTTTGTGTCCTTGTGTCCTTGTGTCCTTGTGTCCTTGCGTCCTTGCGTCCTTGTGTCTTTGTGTCCTTGTGTCCTTGTGTCTTTGTGTCCTTGTGTCCTTGTGTCCTTGTGTCCTTGTATCCTTGCACCTTTTCCCTCTCAGGCTCTCAGACTCCCGGGCTCTCACCTGCCCGCCGGATTTTTGGCGGATGCCGCCCCTGCTCCTTCTGCCGGCCATAAACCAATACTCATGCACAGCAACTCAACATCATTAAAGGCCTCTTTTTCCCCTGGGAATTTATCCCATCCACAAAAACAACTTTTTCCTTAATCGTAATCCCCTTAAACTGCTGTAACCCCTTCGTTCTGCCGCCAATCTCACAGACAATGACATCATCCTTATACGGACATAAAAAATCAGGCGTTTTAGCCCCCCGTGTATTTTTCAGATAAAAAATCTCTTTACCGATCATCTTCATGCTCTCCACAAAGAAATCTTCCCGCAAGCCGCCCATACACACATCAAGACTGCTGTAAAGAAGCCGGTACGGCAGTGCCATCAATATCTTCGGCTCTCTCATCACATTCGTCCCCTTGGGAAAAAGGCGATGGATAATAAAAGATTTCTCCAACAAGTCGATATATTGTTCCGCCTTGAATTTGGTTATCCCGATATTTCTGGACAAAGAGGAATAATTCATTCCGTCGACAGCTGATTTTCCGATAAACGCGACCATTTTCCTCATCTTATCCAGCTCATCAACGCCGAGATTTGCCGCCCTGGCAATATCTTTATAGATGACTGTTTTTAAAATATTATCAAGCACATCCGGGACATTGGGTTCATGAAGGGCAAAAGGCATAATACCGCCTTCCATATATTTCTGAAAAAAAGGAAACATCTGCATCCAGCTCTTATCCGCATGATTGCTTATAATGTCTTCAAATGTCACCGCCGGTTTGAGAATATCCTGCGTAAAATAAATGTATTCACGAAAAGAAAACGGATACAACATTTTTAATATGACCCGGCGTGAGAGATCATAGGCCGACTCCCTCATCGATAACGCCACGGAACTTGTGAAAACAATCTTCACATCCAGAAAATCATAAGCCTTTTTCAGAACGCCTTCAAACTGCGGATAAAAATGAACCTCATCCAGAAAGAAAATCCTGATGCCCAAATCCCGATGGAGTTGATGAAGCATCTCAAAGAGGTCTCCATCGACCGTATCCAGAGAAATATAAAAACTTTGATCAAAATATTCCATCAACTGCTTCAACAAAATCGTTTTACCGGATCCACGGGCCCCCAAAACCCCTGTAAAATGTTTCGACCGGCTTTCAATATCCGCACAGATCTGATCAAAAACAAAGCGTTTCTTTTTGAATTTCCGTATGCCGTCGTGGGCCAAATGATTTAATTCAATCAGCTTCTGGATGTCCATACCTTCCCTCCTTCAAGGGAAATATAGCACAAAAGGTGCATTTTGTAAAATTATTTGACTAAATGATATGCATTTTAGTTAATTATTATCTAAAATGGTCGTTTTCCTTTTTTCTCTTATCTGCCGTCTACGACCTATTTTCTTTTTCCAAATTACCCGAAACCGCCCTGCTCTTCCATCGCCTCGATTCTCGCCCCGTTCCTGCTTTCAAAGACTTTTGTGTCTTTATGTCCTTGCGCCCTTGCGTCTTTACCTGCAGTTCCTGCTCCCCCGCAATCCTCTCCAGCACCACCGAAAAGGCGATCAGGTAATACAACGCGAAGTTATACGCTTGTGATAAAAACATCCCGGCCGCGCAGAATCCAAACAAGCTGATATATAAGGCATCAGACAACAGAGAGATTTCATGCCCTTCAGGAGTCTGAACAGAAATCATCCTTTTCCGGACCCGTGTTAAGGCCGAGAAGCCGGACCCGATAAACAAAAGAAAAAGAAGCATTCCGGGGGCCCCTGTCTCGCCCCCAATATGCAGAAACATATTATGCGCAACAAGCCGCATCCCGGAATGAAGGGTTGACCCTCCCGGACGATACAGCACGAAGCCCTCTCCAAAATTCCCAGCGCCGACGCCAAAGGGCCGATGAGTCATCATCTGCACACTCGCCTTCCAGGCATCCAGACGGCTGGTTGCCGCCTCGTCCTCCTGCGAGGCCGTCTTGATACTCAGCATCCTGTCCCGGTATTCCTGCGGCGCCAGTCTCCAACCGCCGATCAAGGCCATAATAATCAGAACACTCAGCAGAACCTTTTTCTTACTGCGCAAAAACAGCACAAAAAACATCGCGCACAACCCGAGCAGGCCTCCCCGGGACTGCGTCAAAACAATCCCCCACAAAAACAGAGCGATCACTGCCAAATTAAACGTCTTGAGAAAAAAATTGGCCTTTCGAAAAAGTCCCATAAACAAAAACGGCAGCATGAAGACAAAACACATGGCCAGGTCATTGGGGTCGGTAAAGGCCGTTCCATAAAACGGCGTATACATGCGCCCTCCGCCTCCGCTCTGATAATAGGCCTGGATTGATGTCACGGCAAAAAAGATCGCGGAAAAGATCATAAAACGGATCGTGATCCTGAGACGTTTAACCGAATTAACCAGGGCCAGAACCATAAAGAAGGCCATCAGAATCTTGATAAAATCCATCGCGGCCGCAACAGAGGCAGACTTCCAGATTGAGGTCAGCAGGGACGCCCACATGACCCCGTAAAAGGCCATGAGATACCGCGTCTGCCGTGACGAAAACAACCTGGCCTCCCGCAGCAGATCCTTGCGCAGCAGAATTGATCCGATGGTAACAATCCCAAGAAGGCGCGTGACATGAATTTTAAATAGAAACATACTAAAGATATGCGGCATCAGATAGGTCATCACCGTAAACCAGCAGAAACCAAGAAACGGAGTCACAAACGCTGCCGCCAGCATAAAAAACGTAACAATTGTATATGGAATACCCAGCATATTTTTTCCTATTTTTTAGTAATCGCCCTCACTAAATAGAACCGCTCATTTCGATCAAACCCAAATAAAAAAACAATGCCTAAAAAAATTATACACGTTATTAACGCGCATCCTCCCAAAGACAAATAATTAGCCTGAACAATGCCGGCCATTTTCCAGTAAATAGCCAATAAGACAGACATGGATAGAAGAAAAATCTTGAAAAAATGACCATAATAACTCCAAACATTCTCTTTAATCTGACGACTGACATATACCGGAAGAACTACTAACCGGACAACAACCGTCGACAATAATGTCCCAAAAGCAACGCCCATCAATCCAAACTCAGGAACCAAAATAATACTGATCACCAAATTCAAAAAAGCTCCAACAAGGTTAACCCATGCCATAACTTTATGTTTTGATATTCCAAATAAAAGCTGCTGTGCCGGGATTTGAGATAGTGTAATAAAAGCAGACACAGTTAAAAGCAGTAAAATTTCATAAGAGTCACTGTAGCCCTCACCCATCCAGCAAATAATAAAGGGTTTTCCTAAAATCACAAGAAGTCCGGCAATCAAACTCGCACTATAAGCGCTAATACGGGAAAAAAACCAAAACCGTTCTTTGATTTCCGTATGATTATTCTGAGCCTCCAGCGAACTGAAAACCGGCATTACCGTCCCGGCAATCCTCTGTATAAAAAGAGTATAATAATTCTGAAGGCGACTGGCCACGGCATACATTGGGATCGACTGCAAACCAATAAACCCGGCGATCACAAAATTATCCGAGGCCGCTCCAATATTCATCGCCACTTGGCCGATAAAAGCATAAACAGAATAACCGAACATAGCCTTAATACGAGAAAATTTAATATATTTTCTTCTCACTTTAATATATGGAGCAATCCTCAATCCAACAATACTCAACACTAAGAAAGTCAGGATATCCGTTGTAATAATGATCAGGGCAAACGTCAATAACTTATACCCTTCTAAAAGGAAGATAATAATAAGAATTGTTCGAACAATCAACTGGACCATCGCTATATAGCTATTTAAATAAGCCTTTAAATGAACAGCATAACTGGCCCAGAAGGTTCGCATCGGAAAGCTAAAGGCCAAGCCGAATCCCACGATCACGATCAAACGACGGAATGTGACGATATCATGAACATCTTTAAAAAAGATTGGGGCTGATAAGGAAACCCCGATACTGATTAAAAACACCACCACGCCAATCAACGAAAAAAATACAAGCGAACTATTAAAGACTTCATTCGCTTCTTCATAATTTTCAAGCCCCAAAGCCCTGGACCAATAGCGCTGAACCGCCGACGACAAGCCCAGATCAAATAAACCGTAAAATCCGGATAGGTTGCCGACTAAAAGCCAGAGTCCATACATCCGTTCTCCAAGATGAGCGATCGAGAACGGCATCATAAACAAAGAGATTCCCGTTGTCAGGACCAGCTCCACAACCCCAAAAATTGAACTCCAGACAAGTTTTCTGGCTCTACCCATTAGGATCTCACTTTTTTCACGACAGCCGGAATTCCGGCCGCGGTCGCGTTATCCGGGATATCCGACAAAACAACGGCATTGGCTCCAATCCACGCACCGCTGCCGATGCGGATCCCGCCCAGGACCTTGGATCCGGCCCCCAAATAGACATCATCCCCGATCACCGGAACAGCATCATCATGGCCTTCGCCCTTCTGCCCGACCGTTACCCCGTGACTGATTCGAAAATTTTTGCCCGCCTTGACCTGATGATGGACAACAATATTTCCGATATGCGCGATATATAACCCCGGCCCGATTTCGACACTCCCGGGAATCCTGACACCGTAACAGATTTCTGAAAAACACATCAGCATCAGGCTGAGCAGTCGGAAAACAACCTTCAAAACAGGAACATCCAGCAAAAACAGAAACCGGCTTAACCGGTAAACAAATGTCACCCAGAGACTCAGATTAAAAAAGGCATAAATCGCCTCCCTGGCCGTCTTAATATTCCACATCGCGATATCAAATTGAAAATAATAAAATTGCTGAAACATGCTTAAATCCTTCTCTTAAATTTTTCTCACGTTATCTGCCTACCTAAACGTGTCTGCCGCAAGGCCATGACGCCTGCCAACGACAACAACAAAACACCAAAAAAATAAATCACAATCGAAACGGCCGGATTGACCGGCCCTAAAAATTTTTGCGATACCGCATCCAACACTTTAATTACAAACGGATGAATCAGATAAATGCCGAAACTGCACTCTGAAATCAGCATCACAATCCTGCCCGGTCTTCTCTGCGCAAAGCCCTCCCGAAACTGAATAAAAACCCCCAAAGACAAAACCATCGTAAACGGACCCACGGCAAAAAAAAGCGGCGATTCTGTCAAAACATGAAATCGCGATACAACAACATAATTTAAACCAAGACCCAGGGCGATCAGCGACGCCGCGAAAAAATAATAGCTTTTTTTGGCCATTCCCAATGTCGAATGCCCCAAGACATACCCGGCCAAATAATACAGAATATATCGTGGAAAGGCCTGAAACACATGCCACTCATATCCCAACTCGTTTAAAAACTGAACAACAAACATCGTCAAGGCTGTTGCCGTTATAACAACAAACAACGGTTTTCTGTGAGATTTCGGCAAACCTTCCCCGGATAACAATCCGGCAAAGAACGGAGAATACAGCAGCAACCAGACAAACATGAGCAGATACCACAAATGATAAAAGGCCTGTCCGCTTAAAAACGTTGTCAGCAATATTCCCTGAAGATCCCCCTGATTTTCTCCACCCCAAAAATAGCGGCACGCACAATAAAACACAGTCCAGAACATCAAGGGAATCAGAACTCGCTTCAGACGCCGGCGATAAAACATCACCGGCTCCTCCTTTTTCCCCAGCAGTAAAAACCCTGAAATCATGACAAAGACCGGAACCGCAAATTGAGACAATGAATTTAAAAGGTTCGCGAACCACCACATCGAGATTGAAATACCGCCGAAGCTCGCATAATAGCGACCCGTTATATGAATCATAATCACCGCGCAGACCGCCGCCGTTCTTAAATAATCAATCCAGTAATATCTACCGGCGGCTGGTGTATTCATTTGCCGTAGCCTCCCAGACGACGTTTCACATCACGCAACCCCTGAAACAGAGCGGTGCGCCTCAGCGATGCCCTGGCAAGCTGGAGGATCCGCCTGATCTGATTCTTCACACTCCGGTCCTTTAACACAACATCATCCTTCCACGGAGTCATGGCCAAGTAATGCCAATACTCTTTGGCAAACGGATGAACACACAAATAAGAATCCGGCTTCTCTTTCTGGGTAAAATGAACAATAGCCGGGTCCCCCAACGCCTGCCGCACGTGATCCGGGTCATAATGCAGATACCGTGTCGAGAGCCCCATTAAACACATCCCGGCAATCACATTCCAGCGCATCGGCAAGACCATCCACTTCCCATAAAACAGCGCATTCAAGGCGTCCTGGTCACCAAAGTGCAGGGACGTTTTATGTTGTTCGAGAAACTCCAGTGTGCGTTCGTAAAACGAGTGTTCCCTCATTGCGTCAAGATTCAGCAAAAGAACCCCGGCGTTAAAATACGCCGTATCCACCGGCATCCCCAGATCCTGATTCCGAAAAATCCGGATCTCCTCAATTTCCTCCACCGCCCCAAAATAATAATCCGAAATATCCCGATCATAAAGCTCTGCGATATCATGCCGCACGACCACATCGCAGTCCAGGTAAACACACTTCTGCAGATCCGGCAAAATCGACCCCAAATTCAAGCGGGCATAGGTCAGCCTGGATGTATACGCGCTCCATGTCGAACGCAGTCCGCTGTAATGCGATAAATCATGCTGAATGAAATTAAGATCAAATTCCCGAATATCATTCAACTGCCTCAGCCGATCGCGGATAGAATCCGATAATTCATCAAAAAGAACATGCAACACCAGCCGCCGCTCCGGACCAAGATTGGTCAGCATGGAGGCCACAACAACAGACAAATGATGGGCATAGTTATCATCCGTTGCCATAACCACATGAACATCCCGACTGGAATTTTTCAAATCATTTGACACAATCAAACCCTCTTCTGGCCTGATCTTGAAGCGCCGCCACCGCCTGATGCAGGCGAGCCCTGACGCGATCCTGATCTTCAGCCAATGTTTTCAATTGACTCTTGAGTCTCTCTAAATCCATCTCATGAATATCCTGAAAAAAATCCATCCAGTCCAGATTTCTCATCAATTCAATCGTTTTAAATTCATACCCGATTCCGATGAACGGCGTGCCGGAAAGTGCGCACAAAATATTGGAATGCATACGGGTTCCGATATGAACATTCATGGTTTTGAAAAATCTGATAAAATCGTGCGGCGAATATTCATTCAGCAAGACCTTAACATTCGCCCGGCAAGACGGTTTAACCGCATTCCACAGATCAATCCCCAAATATCGGTCGTCGCCGTTATACCGATAAAACCGTGTTCCGGTCGCGATCAAAAAAATCCGGGCCGCATGGTTTTCAACGGCCCACTCTATAAAACCCTTCATCACTTCGATATAACGTTCATACGACTCCCGGCTCATGGATGGAAATTTATGGCGCACAGAGATGCTGATGTTGAGACTATCCGGATCAACCACCGGAATGCCCTCCGCCCTCAACTGGCCCAACCGATCCCGCTTCGCCCCGCGTTCCGGATCCATCAGAAAGGCCAGATCCGCTGTCGCCTGCATCCGCTCCGGCGGCACCCCGATCGACTTTAAAAGATCCAGCGAGGCCTGATCCCTCAGAACAATATAATCCAGACGTCGCAAGACATAGGCGGCAAATGTCCTTAATAAAACGCTGTTGAGAGGACCGATGGATTGCCCCATCAGGACCGTCTTTTTGCCCAGCCGTTTGGCCATCCACAAGGCCCATAAATGGCCGAACGGACCAAAGCCATAGCATCCGACAATATTGGAACCGCCGGTGGCGATGACCAAATCCTGACGCTCCATCGCATGGATAAAACGCGTCCTGTCATCAGAAGCCTTCTCTTTGCCGAATACAGCCTTCCTGTGCCAGACGGAAGTCAGCGCGAAAATAAAATTTTTGAATTGAAAAATACTGCCGTCCAAAAACGGTTGGGCGAGGACATCTTCGTTATGAAAGGCCCGTGCGGACTCAACGTCATAGGCTGCGATGGCAATCTCCGAATCCGGCCGCACCTCCCGGATCCCTGAGATTAACCCCTCCATGATCGCCGCGTCTCCCCGGTTGGAGGCCGAGAAATAATTGCAGATGAGAATCTTTTTCATTTTTTCTTTCTTCTTTTAATCCAATCAATAACCCGATAATATGCAAATCTCAATTTCCGCTCATAATAATTTGGAATCCCCAGGCTATCCGGAGGCAAACAAAGAAATCTTTCAACTTTACGAATAAAACTTAACGACAAGGATTTATTCAAAAAATTTGCATTATTATTCCTGGTTTTATACACATTATAAAAACCACACAACTGTTTTCTTAACAAAAATTCCACATCTTTTTGCTTTTCGGAAGGAATGTCAAACTCATTATTTTGTATGGCCGATAAAATCTCAGCCCAAAGAACCTTGACTTCGAATCCCTTAATTTTTAAATTTTTTAATCGGCCAATAACACTCCTCCAAGAATACGTTCCTTCATGGAAATGAACTGCTCCCTCCGGAATCTTTAACAACAGCAACGGAACCATGGTACGAAGACATTTCTCACAAATCCCGCAATTATACTCTAACGTGTCTTGATAACAGACCCTGCAATTCTTCAACAAAAAGGATTTTTGGGAAATTTTTTTAATTTTATCAATACGCCTCAAATGGCTCCCGTAATGTTCAGTCATTATTCTCGAATTTGATATGTATTTATCAAAAAGTACAGAGGAACCACACGGACACATTTCAGCGATATCAAGACTATGGCTTGCAGAAATAATAACTTTACTAATATATTGCGACAATGCCAATGCCGGGGCAATGAGACCACAACCATAAAGATTTATCCCCCAAGATAAACTTGTAATCTTTCGAATATTTGTGCTGTAAAAAATTATTTCCTTTCCAAGAGAATCAGCCATTTCATTAATTTTTTTCTGAACAGCAATAAACTTATTTGGGTTATCAATATCGCACCATAACAATAAAGCAAGTGGCTAATTTCAGACTCTTTATCAATGTAAGAAGCCAGGGCATCAACCCCTCCAGAAAATAAAAGTCCACTTTTTAACAAAGGATCAGCCTTTAACTCAATACGATTGCCTCCCAAGACATTGATTCTGCGTTTTACATCAAAAAATCTGTTCCACACAGAACATATTGCATCCACATGAGTCTGAATCGCATTGCTTACAGGAATTTTTTCGCTAACCACAATATCTGCTCTTTCCCAGAAAGCAAGCGGAAGAAGCGAAAAAATCGCAGAATCGCCAATACAATTAATACTATCAACACTATATTCAAAAATTAAGTCGTCGCCGCTCAAATCAATATATTTAGAATATTTCAACTTAAAAACAACTTTTTTCCTGAAAAAGCCGCAGGCCCCCTGCTCCTGCATACTTAATATTTCAATTTTTTGATTAACACGATTATTTTGAAACACTGCGCCCTTCTTTGTTTATGCGTTCATCCATTAAATCAAGAACGTCTGGAGCCCTTCGAATATCAAATTTTCTTGCGAATAATAAACCTGAAGAAAATATTTTTTCAAAATCACCTTGATCAATGAAATTCTGTTTTCTCCCGGGTGACCGAATTAAAGCCAGATATCCGCTTAATGAGAAGCAGAAAAAACAGATAAAACGCTATGAAAAACGATATCCCGGCGAACTCGGTCACATGGATTCATACTATCTGCCATTAGAAATAAGTATGAAGCGAAAATACATCATGGCCTTGGCTGATGATTGCACTCGGTTATGCTATGCAGAAGTTGTTGATAATTTACAATCACTGACAGCCGGCCGGTTCCTGTTCCGAGCGATGCACTGGTTCAAAAACGCTTATGGTTTTCATTATGACAAAATCATGAGCGATAACGGGCCAGAATTTAAAGGAACTGAAGATCATCCTGTTGAAATGATGTTGAAGGATATCGGTGTAGAGCATGTATACACACCGCCGTATTATCCTCAGCCTAATGGAAAAATTGAGGCTTTTTTTAAAATCATTCAAACGGAGCTGATCAGAGCCCATCAATTTAAAAATTTAGATGAATTCAAAGAACAATTAGGTTTTTATATTCAGTACTATAATCATGAGCGAAGCCATGGAGGTATTGAATATCAAACGCCTTTTAAAAAACTCGAAAAAGTTACTAAATTATTGACATAAAACATCTGTCACCTTTTTCTAACCATCTCCGCTGGTTAATGTATACACAATCCAATCATCAATCTGCCGGCAAACGGTATAATTCTCATCAACAAACTCAAAGAATGCTTCAAAAGAGTCCGCTGTCTTTTCTTTTTCTTCTGAGCCAGCAGTCCAATGATCCCTCCGTTCTTTACCAATCGGTGGAAACACGATATTGGGAGAATCAATAATATACTTCGGCCTGTTCTTCCGAACACTTTCAATAAATTCTTTCACTAATTCCGGCGTTGCATAATTTTCTGTCAGTAATCCATACTGCATAAAAAATCGTGACGGGGATCTGGTTTGTGTAAGATAGTTGATGTCTCCATCATGGCCCCAAACAAGGACATAGTCTTCCGGATCAACGCGTTCTCTAATAAAATGAACGATCTCCCATTCCGGTTCGTTCACTTGTTTGTACTGCGTCAAATATAATGATTTTAAAAAAACAATGCTTTTATCCAGCAAGATCAAACAAAATAAAAAAACAACCCATCGTTTCGCGGTCAAGATTTTCTTGCCATGCTCCCCCATCCCGGTCTCAATATCCAACAACAGACGCCCGCAATACGACAGCAGTATAGCCGTGACAGGAAGCCATGCGATGAAATAATGAGGAAATTTATATCCTGAAACAGACGTCAGCAGGATCTCAACCGGAAAAAGAATCACGGCAAGCCCGGCTAACGCTGACGGAGCGCCTGTCTGCGAGCGAAAACTTTTTATAAGAACTCCCGCGGCATAAATCCAGCCCATCGCCAAAAAGGGGAACCATGTAACATAAAACGCGCCGGCCACAACGGTTCTGAGACGCTGAAGAATTGAGGTCGATGAAGAATAGATAAAATTATACCGGAACGCGACATCCCAAAACTCAGCCAGCGCGTGATTCGACCAAAAATAATAGATAATAGCCGCAATGACACTCAAAAACCCTATGGCAATCGCGCTGTAATCCTTTAGCAAACCCCTCCAGTTCTTTGCGCTGATATGTTTCACCAGAAGATAAAATCCAATCGCCAGCCAAACGCCGATTAGATTCTGCTTGAGCATGAAACTCAACGCAAATAATATTCCCGTCCAGACCCCTTCACTGAAACGATACCCACCACGCCTTTGCGCCCTGACAAAAATGTATAATGACAAAAACTGGCAGACCAGCGCGTATTCTTCTGTAAAATTCCCCCCCTCAAAGACACCGATAAAACTCAAGGCCCATCCAAAGGATCCAAAAACCGCTGGAAAGAATCCAAACGCTCTTTTTAAAAATAAAAATCCCAGTATAAACGAACACAAAAGGACAACATACTGAACGGCAACAACACCCCACAAAGCACCATTTGAAATGTATAAACCTAAAGCATTTATAAAATTAATCATAGGCGGCTTATGATCCCACATGTCCTTATAGGGGATACTTCCCCGCAAAAACTCCGCACCCTCATACAAAAAGACCCCCGAGTCTCTGGTGGGATGATTTATATGTGAGGGATAAAGAATAAAAAAGAATAAAAACGCCGCAAGCGCATAAATTATCCAGGCTGCATACTTCCATTTTCGACTTTCCATGCCATCATTCCTATCGTTATTAAGCCTGTAGAATTCTTTCTTCATAGCAATTCAACGCCGACAAAATTGCTTTATCCATATCGTAATACGCATACTCCCCAAGACGTCCCCCGATAATAACATCATGACGCTGTCCGGCCAGCTCCTTATACCTCTCCGCCAGATCATTGTTCCTTGCATTATTGATCGTATAGTAAGGATCATTCGTGTCGCTCCGGGAGGTCTCATAGAAGATGACGGTTTTCTCTTTCGCGTATTCCCGTTCCGGGTGCAGATGCCGCGGCTCATGAATACGCGTATATTCGATTTCTGAATCCGCGTAATTCATCACCGATGTCCCCTGAAAATCTTCAACCTGGATACACTCTTTTCTAAACCCCACACTCCTCCATTCCAATTCCCCAAATTGATAATCAAAAAAACGATCAATCGGTCCAGTATACACTGTCCGCTCTTTAACAACGAATTGTTCTTTATGCTCAAAATAATCACAATTTAATTCGATTTGAATGTTCGGATGGGCCAGCATCCGTTCAAATATCGCCGTATAACCATCCAGGGGAATGCCCTGCCATCGGCAATCATTAAAATAATCTTCCTTGTAATTGTATCTTACCGGCAATCTCTTGATAATATCCGCCGGAAGCTCTTTTGGGTCTTTCTCCCACTGTTTCATCGTATATCCCCGGATAAACGCCTCATACAACGGACGGCCTATCAAGGAGACAGCCTTCTCCTCAAGATTTTTGGGTTCTGTGATGCCTTCTTTCGCAATTTCCTGCGCCAGAAATTCCCCCACTTCATAAGGTTTTAAATTCACATTGTAATAGGTATTAATCGTCTCCAGATTAATCGGCATTTGGTACACTTTGTTCTTGTATGTCGTCAGAACCTGATGGAAATACCCGTTAAATTCCGTGAATTTCGTAATATAGTCCCACACATCCCGGTCTGACGTATGAAAAATATGCGTGCCGTATTCATGGTATTCAATGCCGGTTTCGGCGTCCTTGGCAGAATAACAGTTCCCTCCCAAATGACTTCGTCTATCAATAATCAAAACCTTCTTGCCGAGATCTTTGGCAATTCGCTCGGCAATAACAGCCCCATATATTCCCGCCCCTACAATTAAATAGTCACATTCCATAATTTTATTTCCTTTTTTCAGTCCCCTGCTTCCTGATTCACATCTAATGCCTGAATCTGCAATCTCAGCTTCAACGAAGACACCGCGATGATGCCGGCAAGAATAAAAACGCTGTATTGGACCAATCTTCCCAACAGACCGATCATGGCGCCATTTTCGGACCCTACACTTTCGAAAAGAAAGGCAAAGGCACTTTCTGTAATCCCTATGCCACCGGGAGTTACCGGAACAACATTCATCACCATCGCCAAAGGATTGATGATATAGTGCATAAAAATCGGCAAAGAATCATGAATTGCTATGGCAGATACGACAAAGCTGCCAATAACTAACGCATGGTTAATTAGCGATAACGAAACGATCTTGAGTAAAAACTGTGTGCTTTTTAAGTACGCTTTTAACGAGTTCACTAAATTCTTAACCCGCACTGGAAGCTTCGGGAATATTTTCTTAACAAAACTCAATTCCCAGAACATTGTCGAAATGATAACATACCGAAAAATGATCAACGACAAAACAATCGCCGGCGCGACAAGCAGATATATCGAAAAGGAAATATAGTGAAAAATCAGCGCGACCGCCAACGATAAAGCACCCAATAATAACAATGAAAACAGCCCGATAACCCTGTCCACAAGAACCGCCATAAAGGCATCCGTGCGTCTTCCGGAAACATTAGAACATAAATAAACCGCCTTGATGGCATCCCCGCTCACGATGCCCGGCAAAATAGATCCAAAAAAAAGGCTCGCCCATGTCAATAAAAGAACCTTGAAAAACGACATGTGAAACTTCCTGTATTCAAGCAGCATACAAAAACGCCACGTTAATAAAAACGTCCCCGATAAAACAGCGATCATTCCCACAAGGAATAATAAAATTGTGCGGCCATCAAAAGAAATTTTGCTGAATGCTGTTATATCCAGCTTCCCGCTTTGCACCAACCAAACAATGATGGCTACCGAAATAGCCAGCTTAATGCTGATGAGTAATATTTTCTTTAAGGTTTTAATCAGCATATTTTCCTCAATCCACTTTCGGCCTGCAAAGTAATGTTTGAAAAAAGGATTTCATCACGGACTTCCACAATTTCCATTTAACAATCGAAACCTCTCCTGTCCGCCGAGGATCATGGGGAACATCCATTTCAAAAATTCTTTTATGGGCCTTTGAAATCGCCCCGGAAATAATGACGTTTGGCGCGAATGTATCTTCGGGTATCTGTTGAATAATTTTTTTCAACATATCCGACCGCATTAACCTGTAGGGCGTGTTGACATCCGTCACACCCTTTCCAAATAACATCTTCACGGTAAACCGCGAAACCTGACTGATAAATTTTCGACCGCCATTTTGAACACGACCGTGCCTCTTCCCAAAAAGCGCATCATATTCCGATCTTTTCTTCCACAATTTTGGGAAATTTTCCGGCTTCATTTCGTTGTCACTATCACATTGAAAAACCCATTCGGCCTGTTCGCAAGCCAGATGATAGCCCTTCAAAATCGTCGGCCCGTGGCCGCTGTTCGCCTTGTTAACAACACGAACATGCCCATTTTCCGCAAACGCCTTTAAGGCCTCTACCGTTCCATCCTTTGATCCATCATTAAGAATAATCAAAGAAAAATTAATTTGCAAAGTTCCCAGCATATCAAGCCAATCGTTCACAACAGAAACAATACATTCCTCTTCATTGTAAACCGGCATCACTAACGCTAAATCCAGCATAAAATCTCCTATCGTATTTAATTAGTGTCAGAAGACGCTAACCTCTTAAAATCAAAAAACTTATGAAATAATTCTGAATTCATCTCTAACCTATTGCCATCAATTGCCTTGCCGCCTTCTGACATTAATTCTTTCTCGCCACACACCCGGCGGACAGGCGCGCACGCCGGATATAATAACGGTCCGCCGTGGGCGTCGGACCCTACATTCTCCGGGCCAATCCCTTGTCACTAAAACCGTGAAAGTTGCACCCCACTATGTAGGGCGTGACCCCCGGGCACGCCGTTACCGGGACGCCCCATTGCGCGGCAAAATCTTCAATTTCAGAGAACGGAACCATGCCTACGTCTCCAGTGTCTGTCTGATTTCATCCACGTTAAAATTCACACGGATCTTCCATCGGGATCGAAACCCGTCTTTTTCACCGGAAACAGTGGGATCCAGGGGCACATAGGCCCGGCTGCGGTCCGTGAAGGCCTTGAGCCCCTCGATATCCTGCGCTGATCCAAATCCCAATAACTCCATCAAAAAACCCAGACGTTTGGCAGGCGCGTAGGCCCCGAATCGGATCGCGCCATCAACGGTTTTCCCCCAGTCCAGGCTGTTGCGTTTCAGCCACATGCCCCTGGCCGCCTCGGCAACACCGCCGCATAAATCCGGCCGTGACAGACAGTCAATGACCGTGCGTCCCGGATCGCTCACTGAAATCTGTTCGCTTGAGGTCAGCCAGGAATCTTGCAGGCCGAAAAATTTGCGCGGATCCGCATACTGAAACAAAAACGAAACACCCGCGACGTTCCTGTTCTGACGGCGCACCGGTGAGACAACAAAGACATCCTTGACCGGATGGGTTGTCATTCCATGAATCGCCATGGCGCTATAATAGCCGATATAATAGGGCCGGCCGGACATCATTTCTCTGGCCGCAACATACCAGTTAACCGCGCTTGCCCGTGAAGACCCCAGCGGCACGACATAAAAAAGTCCGGGCTTAATGCGAAAAAGGATCTCCCGGCCCACCATCTCGCTCACAAGATCCGCGGCGGCACGCGCGTCTTTTTTCAAAATCCGGCAGACGTCCCGGGAACGAAAGACACGCTTGCCCTCTTTCAACAATTCCTGAACTAGGTGAGAACTTACCGGGCCTAAAGTTTTCTTTTTTTGACTCATAAGTATTTTTTATGTTTAATTTACAGGATTTTATCCTGTATTTGTTACAAAGAATATACTATTTTGCCCCTTATTGTCAAGGGCATATTAATTAGTGTCAGAAGACGCTAACCTCTTAAAATCAAAAAACTTATGAAATAATTCTGAATTTATCTCTAACCTGTTGCCATCGAATCAATCAGAGCCGGAGCCCTGTTTTTAATCAGTGATCAATCATAATCTTGTTAAGAATATAGATGAGAGAGCCAAGAAAACAGAAATCTCTCTCGTTTCCCCTCTCCCTCCACTATCCTCATCATCACTTATCATGTATCTCCCAGGGATGGATGTGCTCATCCGGCGCGGCATCGCCGTCCAGGCCGATGCAATAAGATTTCTCAATCCCATACCGCTCACAAAAATACCGGACCGATGAACGGTTCCACTGTTCAAATTTAAGTTTTACCTCATACGGAGTCACCGCGTCCGGCCTCTTGAGGATAAAATCAATTTCCTGCTTGCGCTGGGTTCTCCAGAAAAACAGATCACGCGGCCCATAACGTTTAATCAACTCGGCAAAAACGGCTGTTTCAAAAACCCCGCCCAGCACTTCTTGAGGCAGACGCTTGAGCCATAGCATCTGCATCAGACCGGAATCATAAAAGAAAACCTTGGGCGTTTTTGAGAGTTCCGAGCGAATGTTCTTATGATACGGCCGCACGCGCCGGATGACATAGGTTGCTTCCAGAATCGTTAAATATTCGTCGACCGTCTGTTTTGCCAAGTCACAGGTATTGGCCAGTTCCGTAATATTAAGGAGTTGTCCGCTCTGCGGCGCGAGCGCCTCCAGAAGGGTGTTGAATTTCTGAATGTCCCGGACCTTCGCCAGATCCCTGATGTCCTTGCGCACATATGTGTCAATAATCTGTTGGATATACCGCTCTTTTTTCTCGATCTCTTCCGTCAAGACGATCTTCGGATATCCGCCGTAAATGACAAACTGCCGGAAATGCCCGCGCAGATCATCGATGGTCTTTGGCGTCCTGGCCGTGTCCGGGTCCAGGTTCACCTCGCGGAACATCAGATATTCACGGAATGATAAATTATAGATTTCAAAATCCACCATACGCCCGACCAGCGAGTCCTGAAATTTCGATTTGATATCAAAACTGGATGAGCCGCTGACAATCAGCTTGACGGACCGGTGATGATCCGCCATCAATTTCAAAAAAGATGACGGATTGTTGAGATACTGGATCTCATCAATAAAAACAAAGATCCGATCCTGCTCTTGCCCGGAAAACCGCTGCGGATCCAATCCTTTTTCTTTTAAGTACTGAACAAATTCATCCGCGCCCCGATCCAGCACCGACCGCACCCGGGAATCTTCCAGATCAAGATAATCAACAGTCCGACCCTGCTCTTTTAAACGATCACGCAGCCAGTACAAGATATGGGTCTTGCCGACCTGACGGGCGCCATGCAGCACAACAATATCATCCGTAAAGAGATATTTCTGGATTTCAGCGCAAATGGACCGTGGGTAAATTTTTTTCTCCATAATATTCCTTAATATTGAATAATTAGATAAGTAAAGCTTAAAATATATTCAATATTTTGTCAAATTAAAAACATGAATTAGTGTCAGAAGACGCTAACCTCTTAAAATCAAAAAACTTATAAAATAATTCTGAATTTATCTCTAACCTATTGCCATCAATTGGCTTGCCGCCTTCTGACACCAATTATTTTGACACCAATTATTTGACACCAATTATTTTTACTCAACCTTTTGTGCGAATCCTTTGTCTAACAACACCTGATTCATTAAAAGACACAAGACACAAGAAAATCAAAATCTATTAAATCTTTTGAGCATAACCCTTATCTAATAAAACCTGATTTAAAAGTTTCCCTCGTTTTAATATTTGTTCCGGGTCGGTCTCGCCTTTCAGGTACCAGACATCCGCGTCGCATTCAGTGAAGTGTAAAAATTCCTCATCAGGATAAATACGCAGGACAACCATGCCCAGCCGTCCGAATGTTCCTTCCGACGAAAACCACACATCATCATCTTTATCGCCCAGCGGACGGATCCGCTCCTCATCAACCGAGCCCTCCATTTCCATACTCTGCATCAGTTCATTACGGACAAAAGCCCTTGCCTGATCACGCACATGTTCATCAGCCGGGACCAGGCGCACGCCGCGCAGATTGATCTTGGCGACTTGCGTCACGCCAAACCCTAACCGAACATGCATTTTCATTCTGCATGCCCCGTCCACCCGCACCACCCTGGCCGGATAAATATTGAAAACATCTCCCCATTGTTTGATCCTGCCGCCTGTTTCCATCATTCCTGTCCTTGTTTTTCACGCTTCTTCACATTCATCGCCTTCCAACGAAGCATGGGGTGGCGGTTAATTCTCTCCTGAAGCTGTTCATCTTCCGTCAACAACGCCCCATCAATCTCCCCTTTATCCAGGATCAAATCAAGAAACGAACTCTCTTTTTCAGAAAACGGATAAACCATGGAAAGCCCGTCACGACATTCTTCAACCAGCTGATGCCCATAGCGTGAAAGATCCATTCCCTCCGGTACCAGGTCCTGCCGCAATACCGGGAATAATTTCTGCTTTAACTCATTGGCCGTAAAACCAATATCATCCAGTGATATCGTTCTCCAATCCTTTCGATTCATCGCGCCGTAAACAATAAAGGCCGTCCTTAAAAAAACCTGGTCAATATCTTGTCTTTGCTGCTTCAGCAGTTCATGCGCGTCAAAAAGATCCCTTGCCTGATCCCTTGAAAAAAGCGCCGCTAATTTCCCGGCGTAAAGTTCATACATATTGACAACAGGAATATTCTTCGCCTGAAATTTTCCCAAAGGCCGTGAATCAATACAGACCGCGCCCCACAACGGCTGACGGAACATAAAATTAATATCAACTTCCAGATTCCCCGGGTTCCCCGTATAGCTTTGATAAGTCAACCGCCATTTGCCGCCCGCATGATCGCCGGGAACTCTTCTTACCGTGAACCCTTCCCTTTCAAAAACAGCCTGCATCGCTTTCTCAACCCCGGGCCGGTCTTCCATCATCTCTTCACGATCCAACGCACCGATATAATTCAGGGCTATGTCAACAGACAGCCTCGGCAAATCAAACACAAACAAATTCAAAGCTGTTCCGCCTTTCAACGCGAACTTTCCTTTAAGCGCGGGATGAGAATTGAATGTGCCGAGCAGATTCAGCAAATGCGCGGCCTTTTCAATAATGCCGGCATTATAATTCGTCTGTTGGGCAATAAAATTCAATTCCTCCGATGAATACCTCATAAAACATTCTCCCACGCCCGATCGGCGACTTGCTGTGGAACGATCAAATTCCATTCCTTCATCAACCGCCCCTCTTTCTTGGCGCTTCCGTCCATATAATGCGTCTGTTTAGGCACAAGCTTCTTAAACTTATTCAAATATTTCGAATCGACCATTAACGAATCCCGGTGCTGTTCCAGAAAAAAACCGACTTTCGCCGCGGTGGTGGCGTTTCCCAATAATTCGACATATTCCAAAACCTGGTCCAGATCAAAAAATTCGATCGATTCAAGGGATCGCCATATCTCTTCCCAGCTTCCCGACAGCTCAGGACGATCCAGAACATCAACAAAGGTACGTTCAAACCCGGTCACCCGCACATCAACCCCCGAACGGTTATGCGTTACCACACCGAACATTTCTTTCCCTTTTTCGCGCAAGGCCTTGGGAACGGCCACCATTTGAAATGTATTAGCCCGAAACTGCAATAAAACAGAACGCGCCAGCGATAAATAATAATAACGTGAAAAAAATGAATACGCCTTGCCATGCATTTCCAAAGCCGTGTGATAACCCAAAACAGAATCTTCGGTCAATTTAACCGCTATCAAAAAAGGATCATAGGAGCTTTTTTCCGAATTATTTCCAGGAGGGACAACCCAATACAGTCCCCGCCGCACCTTGACGATCCGGTTATTATTCTGATAATACGTCAATAAATTCTTGCGCGTGTTTTTATTAACCGGCCCTTTGACGGACAAATATTCATCCAGTTCTTTTAAGGTAAAAACCTGCCGTGTTAATAAAAAATCATTAAGCCTCATTAATTAATCCTGCGTTGATAAGATACTAAATAAATTAGGAATATCTTTACGAATAATTAAGCAAAGTATAACATAATTTATCTCTAACCTGTTGCCATCAATTGGCTTGCCGCCTTCTGACACCAATTATTCGTCCCTATTTTTCCCCTATTTTTCCAGCATCATCAGAATATTCTCTTTCGTAAACACATCCATATCACCGGGCCGTTCCAGGAAAGGTGCCACATCCCTGTTCACCACAGGCCAATCGGCCTTCTCAATCGCCTCAATAACATACCTCTTCCAGTTATCCTCCGCCGGTAAATCTCTTTCCCATCCCGCCTGCCGGAGCCCGTTTTGCAGCAGAACCATATTCGGCGTCATCTCTTTAAATTTTGTGAGATACCAGCACACATCATAAAAATCCCGTCCTTTCGTGTAAACACGATTCAGCAGATCGTTGATCTTACCGGAAAACATAGACGGGAGATCATAAGAAAAAAACGACAACGGCATATATTTGTTAACAATCTTCGTCACACAGGATGCCCCGGCCGGAGGCCTGGTATCGATTTCCAGCTTGATCGACAACTTCTGATCCTTCATGGGAGAAATCCCCGTCTCATAAAGCAGATCCGCAAACTTGATCATTGCCGATTGAACGGTTTTCCGGTCATTGTAGGATACATCAACGCGATACCCGGCCGCGGCCAGTTCTTTTTTAACATAAACCAGGATATCCTTAAATTCCTTCTCCGTCGGATTTTCCAATGAAAAATCCAGGTCTTCCGAAAACCTCGGTAAATCATATAAAAACCGCAAGGCTGTTCCGCGGACAAAGGCCCATGACTGAAAGACACCGGCCCGCTGCAACAGAGACAGGCAGTAGGCCTGGAGATATTCTCTCAGGATATTGCGCTTTTGATCTGCGCCGCTTTGTTGTCCCGCCAGTAAAACGGCATAATCCTTCATAAGATCCTCTCTCCCTCTTTAAGGGTCCGGATATATTTCACGGCCAGTTTCGCGCGCCTTAACATCACCGGCTTGCCGAAACGCCTCGCGTCGGCCATTAGTTGATCGGCATTGATGACATCCGTATTTTGAAGCCGTAACCCCTCCAAAAACGAATCGGAAATTTTAGAACTGTTAAAATATAAAAAATCCAGCAGCGCTTTTTCAGGACTCGCCAAAAAAACATCCCGACCATCGATCTTAAGGGCCTGATATCCCCAAAATAAATTCACGCTGATATGTCTGTAGTCAAAAACCCCAACCTCATTCCGGAAATTCCCGGCCCGCTTGCTCGTCACCGATGTATAGACTTTAACAGCCTCAGGGATCAGGCCGTAAAATTCCAGGGCCTTCTCCAAACTGATGTACGAGGGCTTCTTGAGAATATTGGCCGCGTAGAACGCGTTCTGTGTGCGCTCCCGATAATGCTCCGGCAGCATATAAACACCGCGTCGCAGCTGTACAAGCCGTCCGGAGCTCACCCAGCGGCTGAACTGAACTTTGAGTCCTGCGGTGTTTGATTCTCCAGCCAGAAAGATTTCGGACTCAATTAAGGGTAAATGCCGAGTTTTTTTTACAAAATCTTCAAATTTCATAACGATAGTTTAACATATATGTTAAGTTAGTGCAATATTTTTGAGGTTCCGATTTCCCTTAAAAATCCTCTGACATATCTAATCCCTCTCCGCTCTATACCCTGTCCTTTGAGCCCCCCCCAAAATCACCCCTGCGACAAGGATCCCCACCAGGGCGCCGAAGGCATTATTGATCATATCGCCGATGGAAAAAAACCGCCCCGGGACATGGAGCTGAATGAATTCGTTGAGCACTCCGAACAGGGTGACGGCTATCCAAGTCTCAAGGCCCATGTCCCATGTCTCAAGTCTCTTGCTCCATGTTCCAGGAAAATTCAGGGCCTTAACCCCCACCTGAGACTTGCGACCTGAGACTTGAGATTTCCCTCCTGGGACTTGAGACTTGAGACCCTGGGACTTGGGATTTCCCTCCTGAGACCTGAGACATGCAACATGAGACTTGATAAAACCTCATCAACACCGCCAAACCCGCGTAGGCCGGGATATGCAAAAAATTAAACACCATCTGCCGCAGCAGATTTTCCGGCTCGGTGCCCGAATGATCCGGCAACAGCGAAACGCACAGGATGCCTGCGGCGTATACAACTAAAACGGATAAATAAAAATTGCGGTTGGTCATCTCCTCGCTCCACTCTCCGCTCTGTCTGCGCTCTCTACTCTATAGTCTCTCTTCTTCACCTGAATTCATCATGATACCGCTCCATAAATCCCCGTATCACTTCGACTTTTTTCCGCAAAATCTTATCTTGCAGAATCCACTGTTCAATCAACCGGCGATGTTTCGGCTGCATCAAACAGGCAAAAATCTCTGCCTGATCCTCAATAGGTGATTCCATAGAATAATAGGTGACAAATCCCGGCTCATACGGAGCGAAATAATTATAGGGGTTCGTCTGGTTTTTGCGCCGAACCTGCGGCCCGTAAACAAATCCCGGGGTATTCATCGCGGACCAGACCCCTGCCTCAAGCGCCGGATCCGGTTTAAGCGTTGTCATCATATGAAAAATCTCATGATGGATGCTGTGCCGCCGAGACGCCGTATTTCGCCGGAACCGTGAGATATCAAAAAACATGATCCGCAGCTGCGGTGTATAAAGTCCCTGGGCCGGCCGATCGTCCATAAACAGATGTGTGACCAGACCGATGGCCCGGACACCCCGATCTTTAAAAAACCCCGGCGGATACTGTGTGATTTCTGCCTTAAAGATCTTGAGATATTCTTTCAGGACCTCTTCATCTTTTGACGTCACCCCGGAAAATTTCACATAGGCATCCCCGGGCAGTTTTGGAAATCCCCGATATCGAAAATCAATCCCGTATCGCGATTCCAGTCGCGCGATCATGGTCCCGAGCTCCACATCTGCGGCCTCAGCCTTCAGGTCCCGGGTTGCGGGTGTTCCGACATCCGACTCAGGCGCGGCCCACACAGCGGTTTTTATAACCACCACAGCACACAGACAGACCAATAAAACGCGCATCATATTTTTAAATTTTCGACACATATCTTTTATCCGATTCCGAATCTCTCTGTTTTTCGCTTGTCTTGATTTTTCCCGGCAACCTGAGACCCGGGACTTATTACGCCCGTTGCGCGTAACCCCGATCCAGCAAGATTTGATTCAGCCAATGACCGTCACGCAGAATCTTTTCCGGATCATTTTCCCCGTTCAGATACCAGACATCAGCGATGAAGCGGCCGTACTTTCCGCTTTTATACGTTTTGACAAGAATCATAGCGGATCGATCATCGATCATAGAAGACCCCAAAGGCTCTTGAGCTTCTCTGCTCTCTTCTCCCTTTACTTCGCTCTTCTCTCCTGGATCCTCCATCGTCTTTCCCAGCCCTAATTCTCCCTCCACAAAGGCCTTCGCGGCGTCCCCCAACCGTGTGCCTTTCTCCGCCGCGTTGATGCCGCGCAGACGGATCTTCGTTTCATAGCGCATGCTGAACCCCACATCCACCTCGACCGTCAGCGTGTCGGCATCAATCACCTTGAGTACCCGGGCGGCGTAGGTATACAAGTTTTGATTCGTTTGAGAAATGACCACGGATCCCGGGTTCCCCGGTGCCCCGGAAGAAACCTCCTGAGTGCTTTCATAAAAATGACGTCGAACCCGCAGCCGCGTCTCCTGGGTGCTCCATCCGTTTTGGGCCGCCTGCTGAAGATACCACGCGCGTTCTTGCGGATTCCGGACATACAGTACGGCCTGATAGTGCCCCCACATCAGCGGACAGCCGTCAATCATCTCTTGATATCCCTCGGGATAAAGACGATAAAACCGGACAAACCGCTGAAGGGTCGTCGGAATCAGTCCGCATTGATCCGCAATGGCGTAAAGTCCTGTTCCGGTTTCCCGCTTATACGCATAGGCATCCCGGCCGTTTTCCCAGGCGATCTGAAGTTTGCGGCGCCGCTCGGCATCATCTTTCAGCCGATCCTCAAATCCGCGCATGCGCTCCATAATTGTTTGAATCACATCCGCCATAAAGGCTGTCTCCCCATGTTTCACAGATCCCGCTGGTTAAAAAATACGGCGCGCCGTTAAAGGCCCGCCGATTTTACCCGCCTTCGCAGAACGCCACGGGTGTTAACCCGTGGAGCTTCACGATCGCTACCGGCAAATCATGCCCGCGGCGCTTTCACAGAACACGCCGCGTTTATCCGGTTTTTTCCAATTCCTGACGAATGCGCTCGGAACAGGCCGGACAGACTCCGTGGGTGACCTGCGGCTGCTCCTGTTCATTGAATAATTTCATCTCTTCCAGGGCTTCTTCGACCTCTTTCCATTCCTCTTTCACCTGCACCTTCTTGCACCAGCTGCACATTTTGACAAAATCCGCTGTCCTTTTGACCGTCAAGTCAAACAAGGGAACACGCCGGCGGGGCTCTTCCCTGAGAATACGCCCCTCCAGTTCTACAGCGCCGTTTTCACACGGCGTAATCCTCAATTCCATAAACCGCCGCACATCGGACCCGTCACAACGAAAGGGAATCACCACCGGCAGCTGACTCTGGCGAACCCGGTCAATAATCATGTGATACAAATGCTGCGCTCCGGCACCGGTCACGTAATGAAACAAGGGTGTGCCGATGACGTTTTTCGGGTCCAGTTCCTGAGCCTGATTGTCGCAGGCAAAGGGCATCCAGTTCTCATCGACCCACTGGATGTTATTGTCCGCGTCAATCCGGTAAATATACCGGCAGCTTTCATGATCGCAACAGTCCATCAGACACCTCCGTTTTTCATATCCCAAGTCTTGTGTTCCAAGTCTCAGGTCTCATGTCTCATGTTTTTTCCTGGGACTGGAGACTTGCAACCTGGGACTTAAGATTTAAGACTCTCCTGCCACCGCCACGCGTCTTTCAGGGCGTCAGCCAGAGTGCGCTGAGTTGTCCAGTCCAGCACCTGACCGGCCTTGTCACAGGCCGCGTAAAGCGCCTCCACATCACCGGGGCGACGCGGACCGATCACATAATTTAATTTGACTCCGTTAACCTGCTCAAACGTGCGGATCACCTCAAGTACCGTCGATCCCTGACCGGTGCCCAGGTTAAAAACATCATAAAATCCAGTCCTGGGTTCCAGGTCACAGGTCTCAGGACTTGAAACCTCCTGAGACTTAAAACCTGGGACTTGAAACTTGCCCTGAAGGTACTTCAGGGCAGAGACATGCGCCCGGGCCAGATCCATGACATGGATATAATCCCGGACCGGAGTTCCGTCGGAGGTGTTGTAATCATTACCGAAGACCGTCAACCGCGGCAGAATTCCGGCGGCCGCCTGGGTCACAAACGGCACCAGATTATTGGGAACCCCCAGCGGCAGTTCGCCGATCAGTCCGCTGGGATGCGCCCCCACCGGATTAAAATAACGCAACGCGATTGACAAAAACGGCCGCCCCTCAAGGACGGCATTCCGAATCATTTCTTCACAGCGTTGTTTGGTTTCGCCATAGGGCGATTCCGGAGGCTTAAGCGGCGAGTCTTCTGTCACGGGCAAGGTTTCGGCCTGACCATAAACACAGGCAGAGGAAGAAAACACCAGCAGGAATGCCTGAAATTCTTCCATGACACTCATCAGACTTTTCAGCGATCCGAGATTGTTTTGCCGGTATTCTTCGGGCTTTTCCATGGATTCACCCACAGCCTTAAGCGCCGCGAAATGAATCGCCCCCTGGATATCACCCTCCTGTGCGAAGATCTCACGCAGAACCTCTTTATCACAGCAATCTCCGCGATGGCATACGACCTCACGGCCCAGAATTTCTTGCAACCCTTTCAGCACAGACGGCCGGGAATTGCAAAAATTATCCACAATCACAGGCTCATAACCCGCGCTGATCAATTCGACAACTGTGTGACTTCCGATATATCCGGCTCCGCCGGTGACGAGGATTTTCATTTTTTAAGTCTCATGTCTCATGTCTCATGTTGCATGTCGCATGTCAAGAGCACATGAACACAAAGACACATGCGCCCATGAAACCCTTTGACCCTCAAAGCGAATTGCTGATTAATATCTTTTATTTCTGCACACTTGTTATTCAACGCTCTCCTGAAAGCGGGGATATGTGACATAAAACTTGAAATCTGCGAATTAAAGAGATCGAATCAATCCCCATAAAAGCCGTCCCGTCTCATCCCGCAAACCCTGCAGTTCATCCCGATAGCTTAAATCCATGTATCCCAAGGTTTCTGAAAGATCAATCAAATATTCTGTTTCCGCTAATGACCCTAAAGCGATATTCAAAAAATGTTTAAATTCCTTTTTATGAATTCGGGAAGCTCCTTCGACTATATTCAATGTTACCGACAGCACAGCCCTGCGCAATTGCGATGTCATTTCAAAACGTTCATGGGAAGGAAACGTCCTTGTTAAATGAAAAACCCTTCGCGTCAATTCATCGGATTTCGTCCACACATACAATTTCCGATAATTCCCCCTTCCTATACTACCCATGATGCTCTCTCCTATCGGGGATGGGTTTTAGAATCAAGGGGGATTCTTGATCAAGCTTTACGTTACCATTGCCTTTTCTTCTATTCTCGAAATCTTATCTCAGTCTTTGACTTTCGGATCCCAGCTTGCCTTTAACCTTCGGCTTCCGACTTGCCTTTGACCTTCGATTTCCGACTTGCCGTTGACCTTCAGCTTCCGACTTGCCTTTGACTTTCGGTTTTCTCCCTGGCCTTTCATCTTGAGACTTGAGACCTGCAACCTGAGACTTTACAAATACCGATACACATACTCCGGCAGATGGTATTCGATATTGGTCAGGACATGCCCCAGCATCCGGGTATGCGACTGATACAAGAGTTCTTCGGCGTGCCGGACAATGCCGCGCTGAACGCGTCCGGCCTGCACCACCATCAGCACGCCGTCGGTCATCGGCCCGACGATTCCCGCGTCGGTGACACTGATCACCGGCGGGGTATCAATGATCACCATATCAAACATCTTGCGGGCAGTCGCGATCAAATCCGTCATCGACCGGGATTCCAGCAATTCCACCGGATGCGGGGGAACGCGGCCCGCGCTGATAAATGAGATGTTAGGAACATCAATGTTAAAGATCACATCTTTCAGCTCGGCCTCGCCGCTTAAGAGCTCGGACAGTCCCTGCTCTTGTTCGACACCGAGATATTTGGCGATGCGGCCCCGGCGCAGATCCGCGTCGATCACCAGCACTTTATGCGAGCTCTTGGATTGAACCATGGCCATCGCCAGATTCAGACTGGTAATCGTTTTGCCTTCCGAGTGCGTGGAGCTGGTGACCATCACCACCTTCGGGGGGGCCTTTTTATCCAGCGACAAAATATTGGTCCGCAAAATTTTATACTGTTCGCTGACCGCTGCCTTGGGATCAAAATACACAATGATTCGAGGATCAACCCGGGAATCCTGCATCTTCTGGACGACAAAGGCGTCATGTTTTTTGATGCGATTGACCTTTTCGATATGTTCCATCCGCTGGTCGGCGGCTTTTTTTAACGCGTCGGTGATTTTTCCCATGATCGTCCTTTTTTAAGTCTCAGGTCCCAGGTTTCATGTTCCAAGTCGAGCACACATGAAAACCTTTAAGTCTGAAACTGAATTAAATAATCAGTAATAAGTGAACGCTGATGAGTAATCGACACTCTGAGCACTATTCACAGCTTACTGTTTACTATTTGCGACTCATTGTTTTAAATTCCTTATTCGTATCTTCTATTTTTTGTGCTCTTGTGCTCTTGTGCCCTTGTGCCCTTCATGAGACATGAGCCTTGCAACTTACGACTTGCTACTCCGGCATCTGCGGCGCGGTCAGATTCATCACGCGGGCCCGCAGTTGTTTGAATTCTTCCTGAACCTGATTGAATTTCGACATCAGGTTGTTATATTCGCGGCTGATCTGACCGGTTCGGGATTCATTATCCGCCACGGCGGATTTATATTTCAGGACATCATTACGAATCTCATCAGCCAGTTTTTCAATCTTGTCACTCAACGCGTTCTCATTGCCGATCAGCTCCGCCCGGATGGCCGCCATTCCTTCACGGTCTTTTTTGAAGGCCCTGCGGAATTCCAGTTCCATGGCCTCGACATGACGTTTGAATTCCTGAAATTCATCCGTCTGCTCTTCCAATAAGATCTCAAGCTGGTCCCCGGCCCGTTCGACTTTGGAAACTTTAACGGCATTCATCGAGGAATAGATCACTACAATAGCAATGGTCAGGCCGCAGAGAATATACAACGCCACCATCGACAGCGAAAAATCCTTGCCCTTCTGCGGTGCCGGATCGGACGGCGGTTCCTGCCCCGGTATGTCCGGACCTCCCTGCCGGTCGCGATCCATGGCCAGGGAGATGGTTTTTTTGTATTGTTCGTCAAGTTCTTTCATTCTGTCGGACATTTCGCTCATCTGGTCATCCTTTTTAAGTTGCAAGTCTCATGTCACAAGTCTCATGTCCCAGGAAATCAAATTCCGGGGTCCTTTAATAGAAACATACGTTACACAATCTTTCTCCGATGTCAGGCCTCTAAACACAACATTCAAAATAAAGGGCAAACCCTAACAGGGATCATTCAACTATCAAATATAGCAGCCTTTACTATTTGAGCCTTTGACCTTACGCCTTTAGTTTTTTCAATCCCTTGATTTTTAAATCCTGGGACTTGAGACCTGGAACATGAGACCTGAGATATGAAACTTGCTCAAGAAACAAGCTGCCGCATCGGGCTTTCGCTGATGACTTCCTCCATCAAGTCGGCATCGATGATCCGCTGATCCCTCACAAATCCGGTCAACAGGGCGCTGTCGCAGATCTGATTGATCAGTCGCGGCACCCCTCCGGAGAATTCGATAACCATCTCCAGCGCCCGCTCGGTGAAGATCTGCGGATCCTCCTCGTCCCGGGAAACCACGCGCAGGCGATGACGGATATAGGACATCGCGTCTTCACTTGTCAACGGCGTCAGATGAAAATACAGCGCAATCCGCTGGCGCAGCTGTTCCAGCCGCGGCAATGCGAGTTTTTTCTTGAGTTCCGGCTGACCGAGAAACACGATCTGAATCAGCTTCTCTTCCTCGGTTTCAAGGTTGGACAGCATGCGGACCTCTTCCAGAACCGCCGGCTTAAGATTCTGCGCTTCATCAATAATCAGCACCACATTTTTATTCTGGCGCAGTTGCTGAATCAGATGCATGTTGAGCTGATACAACAGCCGGGCTTTGGATCCAGAGGTATATTCGACTCCAAAATCGTCGAGGATCGTGCTTAAAAGATCTTTGGCGCCCAGATGAGTGTTGGTGACCAGGGCAAATTCGGTGTCCTCACCCAGCTCTTCCAGCAGGGTGCGGCAGACGATGGTCTTGCCGGATCCGATCTCGCCGGTCACAACCACAAAGCCCTTGCGCTGGCTGATCACATATTTGAGTGTGCTCAACGCCTCGGTGTGCCTGGCGCTCTGAAAGAAGAAGCGCGGATTGGGCGTCATGTTAAACGGCGCCTCGCTGAAATTGTAAAAATCGCAGTACATGCTGTTTCATCCTTTTTAAGTCTCAGGTCTCAAGTCCCAGGTCTCAAGTCAAACGTCCTGCGACTTGAGACTTGAGACTTGAGACTTGAGACTTGAGACTTTATTGTATCAAATTCGCCAGCAACATGACGGTCAGAAACGCAATGGTGCATATCAGCACGGCCCCGATGTAAAGCCATCGTTTGCGAACCGTTTGCTGACGAATTTCCTGAACGGTTGTAATTTTGGAAATAGCACCCAAAAGCGGAACGCCGAAAAACTCTTTGGCATCCTGCACGTCAATAAACGATTTATCGAAAAATTCCATCATAAACACCAGTCCGACTCCGGCGGCTAATCCGACAATCAATCCGCCCAGCGCAATCAAAAGACGGTTGGGACGAAACGGGGACAGCGGCACACGCGGCGGATCCACAATGGTGTATTTGGTTCCTTCTTTGGAGGACTGCAGCCGCTGGGTGATCTTGGCTGTTTCCAGACGTTCCAGCAGCACATTGTAAATTTCTTCATTGACCTTGGCATCCCGGGCCACGACATCACCGAGTTTGTCGACCAGCATCAATTTATAAAGCCCGTCTTCCCCGGAGCCTGTGTCGGCGCCGATCTTGTCCAGGGCCTGCTGGATGCTGCTGACCAGCGGCTGGGTGGATTCGGATTTCAGGCGGCCGCTTTCGGTATATTCAAGACTTTCGGCGCGCAGTTCGTCACGTTTGCGTTCAATGCGTTCCCGCAGCTGCCGGACCATGGGATGTTTTTCCGTGGAATCGACCAGGAGTTCGTCCAGATGATCCTGAAGCTCGGCAATTTCCGCGGATTTGACTTTTCCTTTATAGACCCGCAGCTGTTCCTCGATGAACTTGATCGCGTCGGAGGTCTCTTCATCCTGAATGGTTTTGTTGCGCTGAATAAAGATATCGGTGATGTTTTGCACCACGGCCTGGGTCTCGATGGGATCATTGCCGACATAGGACAAGGACAGAACATTGGATCCCCGCATGCCGATATTAATGCGCCGCCGAATTCCCAGAATCAGATTCTCGTATTCCTGTTTGGTTTTGATGTCTTTGTCCAGACCCAGGCGCTTCACAAGTTCCACCAGGCTATACCACCCCATCATGGATTCACGGATATTGGTCAGACGCTCGAGCACGGTGGTGGACACCGCCAGTTTATCAAAAAGTGGATTATCGCTCTTGCCCTCCTCGACAAGAATGACGGTGGAGGAGCGGTATTGCTTGGGCAGAAGGATCCCGGTACACAGGCCCGCGGTCAGGCCGAAAATCACGGCCACGATGACCACCTCTTTATGGCGAAAAAGCATCTTCAGGTAGGTGGAAATCGGAAATCCTTCTTTGGATGAATCTGACATGTTGTTTCCTTTGGTTTGTTTTTTCAGTCGCTGACCGCAACCTTTGATCCCGGGACCGAAGGCTGTGATTTGCGATCCAAAAAATCAAGAATCCGGGAAGCGGATCTGCGATCCGGCACAGCCGCCGGGCATCCGGTCCTTCGCCGGTCTTCATTCCTGATCTTGATCGTTTAAAAATACGGCTCTGATTTTTGCCGTTGCTGTTGACGGCCTCCGGCGTTAAATTTTTTTAGTATTCTGTGTTTCGTGTCACGCTTCCTGATGCCGAATCTTCTGGCCGCAAGGTGAAGCGGCCGGTGATTTTCGTTCGTTAATAATTTGTATTGGACCCCGGTGATGACAGGGTGTCGACTCCGACCCTGGCCCCGGCCGCCTGCCCGATCGGCGCGGTCACCGGCGAGATCGCGCGCATGATTTTGGTCAGGAACGTCGGCGGAACATGCAGGACATCTCCGGGTTCCATGATTTCATTGTAGCGCAGGTCTCCTTCATACAGAAGCGCGTAGACGTTTAAATTTTTCTTCTCGGGCTGTCCGCTTTCCGACGGTTTGATCAGACGGCTCTTTTTGGTCACGCCGCTTAACCGCGGCAGGCCGGCCTGCATCAGGGCCTCTCGCACCGTGATCGTATCGCCGCGCATATAAATTTTTCCGGGGCGAAAGACCTCTCCGACGACATAAACAACCTTGCTGTTGTATCCGGTAATTTTAACGCTGACTTCCGGAGAGACGATGTATTCGGACAGGGCTCCGGTGATGGTTTCGGCGGCCTGGTCTTTGGTCTGACCGGCAAGGTAAATATCACCGACAAATTCATACTGAATTTTGCCTTCCTTATTAATGGGGTATTCACCGCTGACTTCAGGGTGGCGCATGACCTTGACCTCAATCACATCGGACGCGCCCAGGGAGTATTCCCGGCCGGTATCCTCCAGCATTTGAACGCCGGTCGGCTGAACCAGGGCCATGACCTCATCAAGCGATTGGGCGCTTTTGAGGACGTGCTCATCTATCACCGCTGATTGGGCATTGGCGGCGGCCGTTGCGTCGGCGGCCTGATCGCCGGGACTCCAATTCGCAAAATTCTGGGCCTGCGCCGATGCGCTGAAAATGATCCCGGTAATAATGACCCATCCCGCTGTAGCGGTCATAACTGACTGTGCTGATCGCTTATTCATTCATTCGCTCCTTTTTCCTCTGCGGCGCAGTGTTTGCGCCCGGCGGTGTTGTGCGCCGTTTTGCATCGCGGCAAACCGGACTTTCGTGCCTCACACTATTAATTTTAATCGACCTGTTTCGTTTTAACTCGTGAGCATCATAGTTTTGTTTCGACGCTGTGATTGTTACGGCCGGACTATTTAAGGCTGCAACCCGGCATTTATTTTTGTCCGGCGCGACCGGATCGGACTGTGTTCGTCCGGTTTTTCAATACGTCCTGCGTGTTGCGCCTGCCCGAACTGGGCGTCAAAATTTTTTCAAACCGTGATTCCGGGACCTGTTTGCAATTCAGCGGCCTGAATTTTCCGGTTTGATTTTTCTGTCCGGCCGGATTCAGGGCCGCCGGTTTTTTTCTGTGGTGATCCCGGGCGACCGACGTGCACTGTTGTGACCAGCCTTAAACGAGGCTGTTCTCCTGCTCCTTTGCGGCTCAACGACCAGCTGTCCTGACTTCCGCTTTGTATCGGCGGCGGTTCGCCGTTTGAATTTTCCGGCTGTCCTTTTTTCACCCTGTCCGTCGCTGTGCAGGCCCTTTTAAACTTTTCTCCGAAAAAACTTGTGACGCCTTGTTTGAACAGCACAACATTTTCCAGACTTTGCTTTTTCTTTCCCGCCCGCTGAGCAGCGCCTTCCAAACCTTTTTCCGTCGGGGGTTTTTGAGCGCCCTGTTTGAACAGTGCAGCGTTTTTTACTCGTCTCGTTTCGCCCCGCCCAGCCGCTGAACTCACGCTTGAGCTCCACTTCCGCTTTCGAAGCGCCCTCGCAGTGATTTGATTTTGATTCTTCCCGGCCGCGTTTCCGCCGCCGCTTCACCCTTTTTCCACTTTAAAAGACCGATTACTCGACTTTAAATTTAAAACACAGCTTACTCTACTTCAAACAGTGTTTCGTGAAATAATTTAATTGAATTCAGGTCTTCTCGCGTGTAAACACGCCAGCCACGCCAGTCACGCTTCGGCCTTCTGATTTTTCCTGTCTTTTCCCACCGGGCAAGTGTTTTGGCCGTCACTCCGATTTTTTCGGCGACCTCTGTAATTGTGAGTCGTTCTTTCACGTCACCACCTCCTGAACTTCTCTAACGCAAATTGCCAAGCGACAGACTTCTCGTCCTGTGCTCTCTGATGACCTCGTGCACAGCGCTAACGCCGCGCCGTTTTTACTGAGTCAGCAATTTACGTGCCAAACCCTAACCCAATCCGGAACAACATTTTTGCACTAAAAAAGAGAAAAAATACTATTTTTAAAGAAATTGTAACTGTTACACAAAACTCAACAACCCTAAACAGTCTGCGTGTTTCTGTCACTCAACACGTGTTTAACTGAATAAACAACCCTGTCCGGGATAAACCAGGACAGACTTGTTAATTTTAACACAAAAAATCGAAAAAAAAAGACGGCTCGGCCTTTATTTCCCTACCCCAGACCACCCTCACCCGGTCTTTCCCCTACAACCCCCCCCACAAAAATTCATGGCAAATCCGCACGGCAATATGGTATACTTCTTGCATCCGGAAAATTTTAGCAGCACCCCAATCAATCCGCAACAACACACTGAACAGGCACATTTTTCGCCTGAATAAACAACTTCAAACCGAAAACCCGAGACCATGAAGCTGTCACAACATCAAATTCAGACACAAAAACAAATCATGGCTCCGATCATGCAGCAGTCGATCCACATTCTTATGCTGCCGCTTTTAGACCTGCAATTAGCGATTGACCAGGAAATTGAAACAAATCCCATGCTGGAAATCACCGAAACCGCGCCCAACAGCACGGCAGAGGAAACGTCCCCTTTCCAGGAGACCCTGAGCGAAGAACTGCAACGTCTCATGGACGCGCCGCCCCATCCGTTTCTTTCCAATGGACCGGATGATGACGAGCTTCCTGATCAAAACCAAATCCGCGGCCACCAGGAAAGCCTGGAAGAAAAACTTCTAATGCAGCTTCATATTGATCTGGACGATCCGGAAAAAATTTGCATTGGAGAATTTATTATCGGTCAAATCAACGAAGACGGTTACCTCACCATGGACTGCCCGGAGATTGCCCGGCATTTAAATCTTGAACACAGCCGGGATGTCGAAGAAATTCTGCGCCTGATCCAGACCTATGAACCCTGCGGGATCGCCTCACGAAGCTTGGAAGAAAATCTTCTGATTCAGTCGCGCCATCTGCTTAACGGCCAGCGATCGTTAGCGGAAAAAATCATCACCGGACACCTCAAAAATCTTGGGCGCAAACGTTACGACCTTATTGCCAAAGAACTCAAGGTCCCCATTGAACACGTGCGTCAGTGTGCCCAGCTCATCGCCAAGCTCGACCCCCGTCCGGCCCGAAACGACCGCCCGATCTGTCCGGCAAACTACATCACGCCGGATATCATCGTCCGCAGCGACCCGACGGACACCAGGGCCCTTCGACTCGATGTCAACGACGGACGTCTCCCGGCCCTGCGCATCAATCCACTCTACCGAAAACTGATGCGTCAAAAAAACCTGTCGCCGGACGAAAAGACATTTCTCAAAGAAAAATTGCAAAACGCCCTGGCCTTTATCAAAAGCATCCGCCTGCGCGGCAGCACCATTCGGGAAATCGGTGAGTACCTTCTCAAAGAACAAGGAGAATTTTTCAAACACGGCCACATGGCCCTCAAACCGATGGGCCTGAAAGACATCGCCGCCGCTCTGGAACGCAACGAATCCACCATCTCCCGCGCGATCCACCATAAATACATTGAAACCCCGCAAGGCATCCTGCCGCTGAAATACTTTTTTTCGCAAAGCATCGGAAACTCGTCGGCAGGACACAACACAACCGCCAGCCGCAGCGTTAAAGAAATTATCCGTGAATTTATTGATGAAGAAGATAGAACCCGCCCGCTCTCCGACCAGGAGATTCAACAACGCCTGGAACAACAAGGCATCACCATTGCCCGGCGCACCATCGGCAAATACCGCAGCCAACTCAACATCCTGCCCAGTCACCTGCGGAAAGTTTAACCCAAACTATTTACCCCATTACACTCACCACAACAAACCGATTAGCCCAAGAAGCGTAACCAGATGGACAAGAAAAACCGGCCGCTCATCATACCGACGACGCCCGACCAAACATACCTGAATCAGACCCATCCCCACAGCCGTGACCAGCAGCCACCGGAACGAACCATCAACATACGGCCGCAAAATCACCACTGTCCCGATATACGCAGCCAAAAATCCCGCTCCAATAATTTGCTGTGCCGGGCGCATTCCCATCATCACCGGCAACGTCCTGATCCCGGCCGCGCGATCCCCCTCGCGATCCTTCAAATCAATAAAATTTAACGGGATCATTAAAAACATAAAGAACACCAAAACCGCTGTCGGAGAGATTCCAAACGGCGCATGATGAATCTCAAGCAAAACCGGCACATCCTGACGGTAATGCGCAATCACCCGGGCCCTCTCCAAGAAATATCCCGCCGTGAGCATCACAAACGAATTCAAGGCAATTACCCCTTTGGACAAAATGAGAACACGCTTAAAACGAATCGGCGGCATGGAATACAAAAAATAACATCCGATAAACAGCCCAACATAAAACAGCATCCGAAACGAGACAACCCCGGCGCCAAGCAGTGCCAGACCCAAAAAAATCCAACCCATCCGCTGATACACCTCCAACGGAATCGCCCGCGTCACCAGAGGCCGACTACGATTCGAGATTTGATCAATCTTATAATCCGCCATATTATTTGTTGCCAAAGAAAACAGGCCGGCAAAAAGAATCGCCAGCGCCATCAACACCATATCGAACAAGGCCTCCAGAGTCAACGGTGCCCCCACCGGAAGCACGGCACGCCGCAGAACCATCCCCAAGACCAACAGCAGCTCATAATGCAGGATCCTTAATACACGCAGATCTTTGAGGATCTGCCAAAAATAAGCACGCCATCCCAGAGAAAAAATCCCCCCGAAAAGCCCCATCATCATCAACGTATAAAATTTAATAAAAACCATATTCCCTATCTCTTCCGATGCTGAAGGAAGATTCAGAGCCATTGCAATCCCCCTCACCAAAAACGGCACCGCCCCAAACGCGAAAAAAATCCCGTAAAGAACAAAGACAAAAAACAAACTTCGCAGCCATCCGGCCCCCTTAAGGCGCATATACCCCAGGGATGCCATCAGGATCAAAAACACCTCTACCTGAATCCCCGGCGTAATCCCCATCCCCACCTCTCGAATCGATCCGAAAAAAGTCAAAAACCGCCGCCACAAATCGTCATGCACCCCGGGCATCAAATACACCATCCGCAGGCCCTGACCACCAGAGATCACCAGGTCCAGAATCGGCGGAACAAGAATCACCGCGCAGCACGGCACCAAAACCCGAAAAATCCGGATAAACGGCACCCGAACCGCCGCATAAAGGCACAACGCCGTCCATTGCAGCATCACCACATAAAACAAAAGATAATGCAGATAATTGACCGCAAGGATCGGCTCATGCGATGAGAAATGTTCCAGAAAATTTCGAAGAAAGACAAACGAAAGAAAGGTCAACACGAATGAAACAAAAGGTGCCCGCGACTCCTCCAGACTGCTAATAAATTTTTTCACTGCGCTAGACGCTGGCATGGCATTATGACGGATACAAAAATTTTTATATTATCCCAAATCGCAATCAAATCCGCCATAGCGGAAAACTAATTGACCCGATCTGTGCAACTGACACTATATCCAAGATCATCTGAGGATGCTCCTCCACCCTCTCTAACCTTAAGATAAACCTGATTGGCCCAGACTTCACGCCAAGGGGAGTAATCAATATCATCATCGCTATCTCTACGGCTCCCGCTGCACCCCCCGCCTCCGGTATAATGCACAATTTCATTTCCAAATTCATCATAAAAATACATGCAATAATTTAAGTCTTCCGTCCAGACCCGCGCCCTAAAACGCACCTGCACCGGATATACTGGCGAGGTATACTCTCGTGACCCGCCGGCCCCGATGGCTGTGCCGTAATACGCTGCCGCACAGCCGCACATATTCAATGAATTATCCCAGATCCAAGGAAATGCACACTTGCACCCTGTTCCCGCATTCGCCTCAAACCCGTCCGCCGGCCGGCAGATCGCCGTACACGGCCCTGTCCCGCTTGGACACGAGTCGGCTGTCGTATACGTCCAGGGATAACTGTCACTCGGAGGCATGCCCGCCGCCAGACACTCCTGAGAATTCGTGTCCCGGGGGGCGCACTCAAACGAACACGCCGGATGTGCCATACACCGGTCCACTGTTACGGTTCCCAAAGACGTTCCATCCATCCGGAATGACGACCAGTCCTGAGTGTATAACAATGTCCCCTCCTCGCAGACGCCGCTGCTTAAACAGTAAGGGTCATCCGCATCCGGTGTGCATGAGGCGCCGGACCCGCAATCTGCCGGCGGAGTCCCGGAAACCCAGGCCGTACATTCTTCATAAACACATTGCGAGATATCGATCTGACATTCATCCGCGGTTCCCGGGGAAA
>JGI997J19993_1000050_pt1 | contig 55214 bp, 54 predicted proteins | sample Etolagbewater25m_FD_19993 | JGI IMG/M metagenome (IMG submission 19993)
TTCGCTCCCGCTCCACCGCTCTCCAGCGGCCCTCCATTCATCCAATAATATAGCCTATTGAAACCTTGTGTTTCACGACATCAATTCACAATCGCGGGGCTCATCAATGCATCGCCGCTTATTGGCATTGCCAGCAGATAAAGTAGCGTGACGCCAACCCATACAGCAAACCATCGCTTGAAAAGGGCACCGGCAACAATAACGAGCAACCCAAAACCAAGCGGAAGAAAAAAAACCGGTAAGACCTTGTGAAAAATCAGCATGGAAAGATACAGTTGTCGGTCATGAATGAGTAGGTTGAAAACCTCAGGATGATATCCGTAACAAGTAAGATACGGCAGCCACAGATAGATTCAGCAATCGTGCAGTTTCTGCTTGAGACAATCTCCGCTCTTTCACGAAATAACGCACCAGAGACTTCCTGAGTTCAGTCACCACCCCCGAGCGAGTTGATATTATCTGTATGTACAAAAGGCAAGGTCAGCCATAGAACATATGGCTGACCTTGCCCCGTTTTTAACGTTTTTAAAGAACGTCCCTACTTGCAGGCGGTGAGAATAGCGATGAAGTCTTCGGGTTTGAGGCTTGCGCCGCCGATGAGGCCACCGTCGATGTTGGGCATGGCGAAAAGTTCGCTGGCGTTGGAGGGCTTGACGCTGCCACCATACTGAATCCGGATGCCTTCGGCTGTCTGGCTGCCATAGAGTTCACTGAGTGTGGCGCGGATCGATGCGTGCACTTCTTCTGCCTGCTCCTTGCTTGCAGTCTTGCCTGTACCGATCGCCCAGACCGGTTCATAAGCGATGACAAGGCGTGAAACATCGTCGACACCCTGCAGGCCTTCACGTACCTGGGTGTTGACAATCGTTTCGGTCACACCTGACTCACGCTCTTCAAGGGTCTCCCCTACACAGAGAATGACTTTGAGGCCGGCAGCAAGTGCTTTTTTTACTTTCCGGTTGACAACCTGGTTGTCTTCCCCGAAATACTGCCTGCGCTCGGAATGACCCAGGATAACCCAGGAGCACCCGGCTGACTTGAGCATGCTGGTGGAGACCTCGCCGGTATAGGCGCCATTATCCTCGAAATGACAGTTCTGTGCAGCAAGCTGCAAAGGGCTCCGGGAAATGGCAGAAGCCACCTGGCCCAGCGCGGGGAATGCCGGCGCTATCCCTGCTTCGCAGTTGAGTGGTATATCTGCTANACCTGCAGCAACNGCTTCGGCAAGTGCTATGGATTCGGAAATGGAGTTGTTCATTTTCCAGTTGCCGACAACGATTTGTGTGCGCATGNTAGACTGTGTCAATATGGTGTTACAATTTCACGATATACTTTATCGATATCCTTCAGGGCAATCCGGTGCTTGCCTGACCTGGCATCCCTGAGCACGAGTTCTGACTGATCGAGGGAAACGATTTTCCCGTGCCAGACCCTTTTGGCTGTAGTCAGGAGGTTGACCTCCTTTTCAAGAAGCTCACTGTTTCCTGAAAGCTCTTCTGCTGTATAGATAACCTGGCGTTTTCCCATAGCTGTATATACCAAAGTTGAAGGATATAGTTTCGTTACTTTACGAAAATTTCAAGAATCTCGTAGTGCAGTGTTCCTTTGGGTACCTGGATTTCAACCTTTTCACCTACAGCCTTGCCTATCAGGGACCTGCCAACCGGAGATCTGACCGAGATTTTCCCCTGGTCGGTATCGGCCTCTTCCGAGGAGACAAGGGTATACTCTATGACCTCGTCGGGTGCATCGAGATTTTTCAGCCTGACTGATGTCAATATATATACCTTGTCCGTCCTGATCTGGCGCGGATCGAGGATCGACGCACTTGCCAGTTTGTTTTCAAGCTCATTAATGCGGGCTTCTACCTGCGACTGTTCTTCACGCGCAGCATCATATTCAGCATTCTCACTCAGGTCGCCATGCGAACGGGCTTCGGCGATTTTTTCAAGCACCTCCCTGCGTACATCGGTCTTCAGACGGCCAAGCTCATCTCTCATCCTGTTGTAGCCGTCCTTGGTGAGGTATATGCGGTCACTCATATGTTCGAAATTTAATTTTAACACTGCCTTGCAGGCAGCAAAAACAGGTAAAGCCAGCGCTAATGGCTGACTTTACCTGCATCTTTATATCAAATGTACAATTCTTTGCCCTGCCTGCAAAGAGCTTTAGAGGTTGAAGGCAAAATAGATCTTGCTTCCCTTGCGCTCGACGAGGAGGAAAAGCAGCTCGCCCTGGTCAACTCCGGCAATGGCATTCAGGAAGGCCTTGTAGCCTGGCACTTCCTTGCGATTGACAGAAAGGATCAGATCTCCTTCGCGCAGACCGGCACGGTAAGCGTTGCCGGACTGCAACACCCCGGTCACCACAATGCCGTCACCCCTGTCACCGGAAAGGCGATAGCGCTCGGTGAGCTCTGGGGTAAGCGGCGACACCGTAAACCCGAGCTTGTCGGTCATATCTTCCCGCTCTTCGGCGGCGAGTTCCTGGCCGGGCAGTTCACTGAGTCGGACGTTCACCTGCACGCTGCGACCTTCACGCCAGAGGTCCAGCTGAACATCGGATCCGGGAGGAGTCGAAGCTATACGGTTACGCAGTTCTATGGTATTCTCCACCTTCCTGCCGTTGATCTTACGAATGACATCACCGGTCTTCACTCCAGCCTTCTCTGCCGGCCCTTTTTCGACGACAGTCCCAACAAGAACTCCTTCCGGGGCATCGAGCCCAAGCCCGCGAGCAATATTTTCATCAACATCCTGTATGGTTACCCCGAGCCATCCGCGGGTAACCTTGCCTTTGCTGATGAGGGCATCCATCACCTTGCGTGCCATGTTTGATGGGACAGCGAAGCCTATCCCTTCAAAGCCACCGGTACGGCTGGCTATCGCGGTATTTATGCCTACCAGCTCCCCCTGGATATTGACAAGCGGACCACCTGAATTCCCGGGATTGATGGCAGCATCGGTCTGAATAAAATCCTCGTAATCGGCAAGCCCTACGTTCGCTCGCCCCTTGGCGCTGACAATACCCTGTGTGACGGTGCGGGCGAGATTTTCACCAAGGGGACTGCCTATGGCTATCACCCACTCGCCCACCCTGAGGGCATCACTGTCACCGATAGCGATTGGCCTGAGGTTTTTGGCTTCGGCCTTGATGACTGCAAGGTCAGTCTTGGGATCGGTCCCGACGACTTTCGCCTCGACCTTCCTGTCGTCCCATGTCCTGATCGTGATTGTATCAGCACCTTCGACGACATGGTTGTTGGTCAGGATATAGCCATCTGCTGTCACAATCACCCCTGATCCGATGCCCTTGAGTACCTCCTGACGGCTTTTGCCATTCTGTCGTGGCATGCCGAAAAAGTCGTCAAACGGGCTGTCAAAAAGGTCGAACGGGGATATCATGCGACGACTGACGGTCTTCTCGGTAAAAATGGTGACAACCGAAGGGGTGGCTGATTCTGCAATCTGCACGAATGCCTCGTTGAACTCCCTGAGAGTCGTAACCGGCTGATGTTGCAGTCCGGGTGATGCCTCGGCGTACCTTGGGGAGGTTGTCAGGAGAGAATTCCCTTTGCTGCCTATGCTGAAATCAAGGTTTGCAAACGTTACAGCGCCGACCATGACGCCCAGTAACACCAGTGCTATATTCCATGCTTTGTATCTCATATCAGGTCTGTTTTTTTCCGGGATTACCACTTATTCATCTTCGCCTGCATGTTCAAGGCTCTCGAGGGTGCGCAGGCCCGCCCTCATCTTGTTCATTGTTTCCTCGAACTCGTTTTCAGGAACAGAGTCCGCGACAATTCCCCCGGCAGCCTGGAAGTAGATGATGCCGTCCCTGACGACCATGGTCCTGATTGCGATAGCGGTTTCGATCTGCCCACGGAAATCGATAAACCCGACGGCGCCACCGTACAGTCCACGCTTTTCCTCTTCGAGCTCTGCAATGATTTCCATAGCCCGGACCTTGGGTGCTCCAGTCAGGGTTCCTGCCGGAAAACATGCCCAGAAAGCATCCATGGGCGTCAGCTCGTCCCTCAACTCCCCCCTGACGTTACTGACGATATGCATGACATGCGAGTATCGTTCGATAATCATCATCTCGTTGGTCTCGACACTGCCGATCTTGGCGATCCTGCCTATATCGTTGCGACTCAGGTCGATCAGCATCAGGTGCTCGGCCCGCTCCTTTTCGTCTGCAAGCAGTTCGGCTTCGATGGAGAGATCCGTGGCATGGTCCCTGCCTCGACGACGGGTACCAGCAATGGGGCGGGTATCGACAAGACGACGGCCATCGGCATCGTCGGCAACCCTGACAAGCAGCTCGGGAGAAGATCCGACAATCCTGAACTCCTCCATATCGAAGTAATAGAGATAGGGGGAAGGATTGATGGTCCTGAGCATGCGATAGACATCCAGGGCAGGCACATTGAGCGGGCGCCGGAGACGCTGGGAAACCTGTACCTGGAAAATGTCGCCGCTCATGATATACTCCTTTGCAGCCCGTACCTTCTCGAGGTAGTCCTCTTTACGGGTGTTGGAGACCACCTCCGCAGGAAGCTCCCTGTGCAGCTGCCGGTCTTCGGGATCGAGCGACAGGAACATCTTTGCCCGTATTTCTTCCATCGCTCGCCTGGCCCGGGGCAAATCCGCCTCATCGAGATAGTTGACCACTATAAAAACGCTGCGCCTGACGTTATCGAATACGACCAGCTTGTCGCAGAAAAGCAGGCAGACGTCCGGCAGACCTGAAGGATCAGGCTTGTGTGCAACGGGGATCCTTTCGACAAGGTGCATGGTATCGTAGCTGAAATAGCCGAAAGCACCCGAGGTAGTCATGGAAGAACCGGCTGGACCCGTGAGGTGATATTCGCCTGAGCTGAACATGGCTAGCGCCTTGTCAATCGCTTCACGAAGGTCCCTGGTCTCACCTGGTATGCCTTCCATTGCACTGAATCTCTCATCACGCACAACTACCGATGTTTCCCCATCGACCGAACCGCTCAGTATGGCAACAGGATCGATCGCGATATAGGAAAAACGTGCCAGGTTTTCTTCACCTTCCACTGATTCGAGAAGGCAGGAATATGGCCCCTTCAGCTTCATGTAGACCGATACCGGCGTTTCGGTATCGGCATGTACCGAAGAAACAAGGGGATGAAGGACGTAGGGAACGGACTCTGTTGTGGAATTCATGGAAACCAAGGGATTAACTGGAATTTTCGTAAATTTATTTACATAACTGTACAAACCCAAGGATGAGCAACAGCCCTCAAAGGAACCTGACACCGGCAAACTGGCTCAAGGCGCTACTGGTGTCGCCCGGTGTTCTTTTCACCGCAGGCTACCTGCTTGTGCACGGCGCAACCAACCACTACCTCGACCACAAGCTCAAAGCACGCATTGCTGAAGCAGTCTCGCTGGGCTCTCAAAGCCATTACCTCATCTCGTTAAGCTCGCTCAGGGCCGGTTTCGGTCTCGAGTCACTCACCCTCAAAGAACTCACCCTTTCAACAACCAACGGCAAAAAGGATAGCATAAGCATAGAGGAACTCAGGATTCCCTGCAAGGAACTCTGTTTCATGACGTTCGATCACCGTGTGGCAGCAGAAATTACAGCTACCGTCTCCCGGCAGATCATCGCCATCGATAATCCTGCGCTTCAGTGAACGATGAGCCCTATGCGCTCCCATCGTATGGAGGAGAGCTTTTCCATGGGCGCAAAAAATGACAAGTTGGGGTTCCACGACCAGTAGACCATGAGTGCCTGGCCAACAAGATCTCCCTCGGGCAGGAATCCCCAGTACCGACTATCAAGACTGTTATCACGGTTATCACCCATGACGAAATAATAATTTCCTTCAACCCTGTAGGTTTCTGCCGGTCGACCGTCGAGGAATACACGGTCACCGGAAACTGAAAGAGCATGACCTTCGTAACTTATGATTGCCGCATACAGGGGCAGGTGCATTGCATCCAGGGGAACCTCGTCTCCCTGCTTCGGCACCCGCAACGGACCGTACTGGTCCTTGTTGTATCCCGAAAACCTCGGAAAAATCTGCGATTCTGCGTAACCCGGGGGGGCCATCTGCCGGAGAAATCCTGCATGTTCCGGCAATGGAACCCTTGAACCGTTAACAAACAGTTCTCGGTTGCGTATCTCGAGCGTATCACCGGGAAGTGCGACACATCGCTTGATGTAGTTAAGTGAGCGGTCTTCGGGGTACTTGAACACGATGATGTCTCCGTGCTCCACCTCGTCAAACGAAGGCAGGCGGTAATCGGTAAACGGTACCCTTGCCCCATAGACGAACTTGTTGACAAACAGGAAATCCCCTGCCATCAGGGTACTTTCCATGGAGCTTGTAGGGATCCTGTAGGATTCTACGATAAAAACCCTTATGACAGCAGCAAACAGCGCTGCGATCATAAGGGCTTCGAACCACTCTTTCGATTTTTTCCTGCCACCTGCCGGGGTGCCTGATGCTTTCATGTATCCTTGCCCGTAATAAGTTAAAACCTTACCGTATGACGCCAACCGGGAGCGACTCTTGCGCCCCCGGTACATCCATCTGCCTATTCGTCAATATTAAGTATTGCCAGAAATGCTTCCTGCGGGACTTCGACGCGTCCCACCTGCTTCATGCGTTTTTTACCCTCCTTCTGCTTCTCGAGGAGCTTGCGTTTTCGGCTGATGTCGCCACCGTAGCATTTGGCAAGCACGTTCTTTCGCATTGCCGACACTGTTTCACGGGAGATCACACGACTGCCGATAGCTGCCTGAATAGCGACTTCGTACATCTGCTTCGGAATGATGCCCTTGAGTTTCTGACACAGTTTCCTTCCCCACTCGTATGCCTTGGAACGGTGTACGATCGTTGAAAGTGCATCGACCGGCTCACCGTTGAGCAGGACGTCGAGCTTGACAAGGTCAGACTGACGGTACCCGATATATTCGTAATCCATGGAGGCATAGCCCTTGGAAACCGATTTGAGACGATCGTGAAAATCGAAGACGATTTCGGCAAGCGGAAATTCGAAATGAATGCAGACACGAAGCGTATCGAGGTAATCGGTATTCTTGTACTCACCCCGTCGCTCCATCGAAAGCTTCATGATATTGCCTATATACTCGGCAAGCGTAATGATCTGCACCTTGACGTACGGCTCCTCGACATGGGCAATCACAGCTGATTCAGGCATTTTCGACGGATTGTCGACAAGTACAGTCTCCCCGTTACTCCTGAGCACCCGGTACTCTACGTTCGGTACGGTAGTGATGATCTGCACATGGTACTCGCGTTCGAGTCGCTCCTGGATGATCTCCATGTGCAAGAGACCAAGGAATCCGCAACGGAACCCGAACCCAAGGGCTGCGGAAGTTTCAGGCGTATAGACGAGCGAAGCATCATTGAGGGAAAGCTTCTCGAGTGATTCACGAAGATCCTCGAATTCGTCCGAGTTGACTGGATACAGTCCGCTGAACACCATTGGTTTTACATCCTGGTACCCCGCAAGCCGCTCGTGCGCAGGAGTATCGGCAAGCGTCACGGTATCCCCCACCTTTGCGTCCTTGACATCCTTGATCGAACAGATCAGGTAGCCTACGTTACCGGCTTCGAGAAGATCGCATGGCTGTCGTTTCATCCCCATGGTACCGATTTCATCGGCTACGAAAACCTTGTTGTTGGCAAAAAACCTGACACGGTCTCCTTTACGCAACCGGCCTTCGACAATCCTGAGGTACACCACGGCCCCGCGATATGCATCGAAGACGGAATCGAAGATCAACGCCCTGAGGGGTTGCTCGCGATAATCTGCAGGAGCGGGGACGCGATGGATAATCGCTTCGAGCAGTTCATCGATACCAATCCCGGCCTTGGCTGAAACCTGGATAATTTCTTCTTGCTCATTGCCGATCAGGTCCATGATCTGACGTGAGACACCCTCGACATCTGAAGAGGGAAGGTCAATCTTGTTGATGACCGGAATGATCTCCAGCCCGGCTTCAACCGCGAGATAGAGGTTTGCAATGGTCTGGGCTTCCACCCCCTGTGTCGCATCGACGACGAGCAACGCCCCTTCACAGGCCGCAAGCGACCTGGAGACCTCGTAACTGAAATCGACATGCCCCGGGGTATCGATAAGGTTGAGGACGTACCCCCTGCCATCAGCACCAGGGTAGTGCATCTGGATGGCATGGCTCTTGATGGTGATCCCTCGTTCTCTCTCGAGGTCCATGTCATCGAGGACCTGTGCGTTTTTCTGGTTGTGGCCCAGGGTACCGGTCACTTCCAGCAACCTGTCTGCAAGGGTTGACTTCCCATGGTCGATATGGGCAATAATGCAGAAATTCCTTATGGCATCGACATCGGTGCTCTTCGTTGGCATAGAATGCTCTCTTTAATATCTCCGGATACGTAAAAATCTGACTGTTGAATATTGCGGAGTGAATATACGTAATAGTTCAGGAAAATGCAGGAGCATCGTCATCACACCGAAAACCGCAACAGAAGTCGGCAGCTGCCATGGCCCGTTTACCCTCCATCTGCAGTGAAAGGATCTCGACCCACCCGTCGAGCCCCATAACGTAAAGCCGGTTTTTACTCAGGGCGATGCTTCCTGGCACCATAGCCTGTTCATCCTGCTCATGGAGGTGGAACGATGCGGGAAGTGCCTCGAAAATCCTGACTTTTTTATGTTCGAACAACGCCCATGCCGAAGGCCTCGGTGCGAGGCCACGGACAAAGTCACAAATCGCATCGACCGGTTGCACCCAGTCGATCCGTGTATTTTCCGGAGTCAGTTTTGGTGCTCTGGTGGCAAGGGATTCGTCCTGCATGACGGTTTCCGCACTACCGCGGGCTATACGCCGGAGGGTCTCCACCACAACACCGGCACCGATCACGGAAAGACGCCCGGCAAGATCGTAGGCATTTTCACGAGGGCCGATTGAGGTACGTTCCTGCATGATCATGGTCCCGGTATCCACTTTCTTCTGCAGGAAAAAGGTGGTCACCCCTGTCTCTCTATCGCCGTTGATAAGAGCCCAGTTTACCGGAGCTGCCCCCCTGTACCGAGGAAGAAGCGATGCATGGAGGTTGAACGCCCCAAGACGCGCTATGCTGTATACCTCGGGCGGCAGAATACGAAATGCAGCGACAACGATGACATCCGGCCTGTAACGGGCAACCGTGGAGGCAAACCGGGGTTCACGTACGTCTTCTACCTCCATGACCGGCACACCCAGTTCACGGGCAACGCACTTTACCGGGGTCGGTTCCGGTTCGGAACGACGGTTTCTGCGAGGTTTGTCCCTGCCTGTAGCCACAAGCACCAGCTCGAACTCCCCTGGCTCTCCTGCAATGGCCCGCAGCGATGGAACCGCAAAATCAGGGGTCCCCATGAAAACCACCCGAAGCCGCGCGCCTTCCTCCCTGCCTTCCATCATGCCCCGCACGCTTTCGTGTCGCGACGCACAACCTGGTAGGGAACCCTGAACTCACCCTTCGCCAGGGCTTCGAGCGAACGCTGCACCTTCTTTCGGTCACGACGCTGGAGCCTGTCGACAAAGAGGGTACCGTCAAGATGGTCAATTTCATGCTGCAGTACGCGGGCCATAAGGCCTGAAAAGTCATCTGTATGCTCTTCGAAGTTCCGGTCACGATACTTGAGCTGTATCGTCGAAGGGCGCACCACGTCCCCCCTGACGTCTGGGATACTGAGACAGCCCTCATCCATCGCATTGAGACCGCTGACTGCCTGTATGTGCGGATTGATAACCACGAGAGGCTCTGCAGCCTCGTAACCGTCAACTCGGGAGATGTCAACGACCAGCAAACGAAGAGATGCGTCAACCTGCGGAGCTGCCAGGCCAATGCCGTCAGCAACTCCCATTGTTTCAAACATGTTGCCGATCAACTCCTCGATGTCTGGCTCAACGCCCCTGATCGGTTTTGCCTTGCGATGAAGCACCTCATCGCTGTAGATGGTAATAGGTAAAATCATTGTAGTTTTTCTAACTTGCGGCCATCACAAAAAGTTGCGCCAGGCCTCTATGGATGCGGATGTCAATATATCATCCCTCGTGAATGTTTCAAATCAGGTAACCTGCAGGGGCCCGGGCCTGCAATTGTGATATCGTAATGATATCAAATTGATTTTAAGTAAATTAGTTACAATTTAATCACAAAAGCTCCCCGAAAACAACTTAACAAGCAGCGCCAGCCACATGCGCAGTATACCTTTTATATTATTATTACTGCTTCTGACAGTAACACTCTGTCCTGTAGGTTCGATGGCAGCTCCGGAAAGGGTGCCGGATGCAGCATCGCTGGAGGCATCCGGGGAAAAACTCCAGGCCCCCGATGACTTTCCTTTACCGGAGCGTATCGATGACAGGGAGGTTATCCGTGCTTTTTCAGACTCACTCGTCCAGCAGCAGCGAGGGGCTCCGGTAACAGTCAACAATCATGAACTGTTCCGCCTGTATGATACGATCGGGGATATCACACTCGAACGCAGAGCCGAAAAGACGTCAGAACGGTTGAACGATTTTTTCCGCTCCAGGATTCCGATCGATTCCCTTTCCATTGTCGAGGGGCATAAACTGACAGCCATCAGAACTCCGGACAACATCATAACGGCATTCAGCGACCTCGATGCCATTGCCCAGCAGCTTACCCGCAGGGAATTGGCAGAGGAAGCTTTCGGCACTATTGCCCTGCAGACAGGGAAATTCCGTGAGGAGACAAGTGGTCGCAACATTCTCTTCAGCCTCCTGAAATCGCTGGCCCTCCTGCTTGCGCTCTCGGTGGTCTGGCACTATATGAACATCCTCTTCACCTTTATTGACGGATGGATACAGAAACTCCGCCTGCACCACAAGGCCGATAGCGACAACAAGCTCCTGCAGCTCATCGCGCCGGATCACCTTGCCTCGATCTTCAGCTGGATGATGAGGTTGCTGGAACTCTTCCTCAAAATCCTGCTTATCTACGCTTATCTGGCGACCGTCCTGAGCTTTTTCCCCTGGACACGCGACCTTTCGACAAACCTGCTGAGTTTCGTGCTCCAGCCTGCCGGCAAGCTCCTGCAGGAATTTTTCTCCTTCCTGCCAAGCCTTGTGGTGGTCATCTTTTTGTTTACCGTAGTCCGATATCTCGGCAAATTCAGTGATGTGGTGTTTATCAACATCGCACGAGGGGAACTCAAGTTCGTGGGATTCGAGCAGGAATGGGCTGAACCTACCAGGAAAATTGTCAAAATCGTTCTCTACCTGCTGCTCAGTTTCCTGCTCCTGGCGTCGCTGCCCATTTTCAACAGCCCTCCATCGCTCATCATCCTCGTGATGTTCGGGATCACCTTTTCGCTCAGTGCCGTACCTTCGATGAAAAACGTCCTCAGCAGCGTCATGCTGAACTATACGGGATCATTCCGCAAGGGGGACCAGATAGCTATCGGAAACGTGAGGGGCGAAGTTGTCTCGAAAGGGCTCCTCGTCACCAAGATACGAAACCGAAAAAATGAAGTCGTCATTTTGCCGAACAGGGATGTGATCGGTTCGAAAATCATCAACTATACCGAATCGGTTCAGAAAAACGGCCATCTGAGCGTTGAAGTCCCCTTCTACCTGTTCCGCCATGTTAAAATTGAAGAGATACGGGAAAAGGTGGCAGAAGCTACGCTCGGCACTGACGGCATCATGCTCGACCCGAAACCGGTACTGCGCAGGATAGCGGACCGGAATGGAAAGTATGGCTATCTTGTCAAAGCAAATACAGGGCAGGCACGTGACATTGAGGCCATTGCGTCCAGAATGGAACAGCATATACGGGAACGCCTGCTTGCTGATAATATCAACTGAAGTGACCATGCAGAAGGAGACACGGGAACAGGCCCTGCAGGCCGAAAAGATCTTCAAGGCCTCGATGAAAGAGGAAGGCTACCGATGCACTCAGGAACGCCTGACCGTCCTGAGGGAAATCTACAGCTCGAGCAACCACCTCGATGCTGACGAAATCTTTGTCAGGCTGAAGAAAAAAGAGGTCAGTATCTCCAGAGCTACGGTCTACCATACGCTCGACCTGCTCTTCAAATTCCACCTGGTCAACAAAATCGACCTGGGCCACAAGCATACGCACTATGAAAAATCCTACGGGGTTGGTAACCACCTGCATATCATATGCGAACAGTGCGACAGGGTGGTAGAAGTGCACAGCGAAGAACTCAATACCCTGCTCGACAGGCTCTGCGAAGAGAACGGATTCACCCTTGGCAGCTTCAGCCTCCAGGTGTTCGCCAAATGCCAGGACGAGGGTGATGAAAACAAATGCGAAATCAAGACAGCTAAACCGTCATGACTGATGTATCTCTTTTCGCCGCCCTGATAGGCGGGATTATCGTCCTGGGCGTGGTTGGCGATTTTCTCTTTTCGAAATCGAAAATCCCGACGCCGGTGATTCTCATGCTGGCAGGTATCCTGCTCGGCCCGGCAACGCATATTTTCAAAAGCGATCTCTTTTTCGACATCGCCCCTTATTTCGGAACATTTGCGCTCATACTCATCCTTTTCGAGGGCGGACTGGACCTGGAGTTCGACCTTGTCATCAGGCAGTTTTCCTCGGCGCTCCTCCTGGGGTTCGCATCGTTCCTGCTGGGCGTTGCAGGGATCACCCTGGTCCTGCTGACCTTTTTCCAGATGAAGCCCCAGGAGGCGCTGCTTTTCGGTTTCATCTTTGGAGGTACAAGCCCTGCAGTCATCCTGCCGGTACTGCCGCGCCTGACTATCCCGAAAAAACTCAAAACCCTCCTGACGCTTGAAGCGGTCATCAGCGAAGTACTGACAGTTATCTCGGTCATCATCTACACCGGCATACTGCGCGAGGGCACCCATGTCGAAACCACTGAAATCATAAGTCACATAGCCGTGAGCATCGGCATATCGGTCATCCTCGCACTGCTTTCAGGCATACTCTGGAGCCGATTCATGGGATATTTCAGCCGACAGAACCTTGCCTACATGCTGACCCTTGGTTTCGTCCTCCTGCTCTATACCCTGACATCGTTCCTGGGGGGCGAAGCCGCTATCACCGTGCTGGCATTCGGCATCCTGCTGGGCAATGGACAGCACCTGGCAACACGAAGCCAGCAGATTATGAGCAAGCTCAACAACCCAATCAATGTCAAGGATTTCGAGCTTGACGAGGTGGTCAAAAAAATCAATGCAGAGCTCACCTTTCTCGTCAGGACCTTTTTTTTCGTCTTTATCGGCCTCCTGTTCGATTTCACCCTTTTTACGCCGGAAGCTCTTCTCACGGCAGGGGCGGTCCTTTCGGTCTTTGTGCTCAGCAGGTTGTTGTCGGTCAACCTCACCAAGCCGCTATCACCTTCGCTCAGGAGCGCGCACATCTCTTCTTCCCTGGGGTTGCTCCCCCGGGGGCTTGCAACTGCGGTCATGGGATTCGTGGTACTGGAAGCCGGAATCATCAGCTCTGAAAAGCTCATGCCGGTCGTCTTCAGCGTCATCCTCGGCAGTAACCTCCTCCTGACAGCGTTTGTCTATTACTACCAGTCCCGCCACAGTGCATCGGCAGAAACTGCAGGAGCCGATGCGTAACATTCCAAGGTATTGCAGGTAATTTCAATGAGTGCAGAACAATCAATGTACAGAAGCATTGCCGTCAAGGTAGGAACCAACGTCATCACGAATTCCCGTGGCGAACTCGATCTCGAAATTCTCAGGAGCCTCACGACGCAGATTGCCGAGCTGAAAAAACACGGTACAGATGTACTCCTGGTCTCTTCAGGAGCTGTAGGGGCGGGCCGGTCGATCATATCGCTGCCCATGTCCTATCCGCCTGTTGCTCGACGGCAGGTGCTTTCATCGACAGGCCAGATAAAGCTGATCAACACCTATGCGGAACTATTTGCCCTGCACGGAGTGACTGCGGCCCAGATACTGGTCACGAAAAGCGATTTCCGTGACCGGCAACACTACCTCAACATGCGCACCTGCTTTTCCTCGCTGCTTGCCGAGAAGGTCGTTCCGGTCATCAATGAAAACGACACCGTCTCTGTCTCGGAACTCATGTTTACCGACAATGACGAACTCTCGGGACTTGTCGCATCGATGATGCATGTCGACGCTCATATCATCCTTTCGCATGTGGACGGGCTTTTCGACATGACCGGAGGCCCGGGGAATGAAAAGCTTATCGGGGAAGTTGATACCTCGGACAAGGAATTCGAACGCTATATCATGCCCAACAAATCGGAGTTCGGACGGGGAGGCATGCTGACAAAGTACCATATCGCCAGAAAGCTGTCGGGATTCGGCATCACGGTCCACATCGCAAACGGGCGTACGCCGGGTATACTGACAGCTATCGCAGAGGGTAGGCCGGTCGGCACGAAATTTCCGCCGAGAAAACCGACGCATGAGCGAAAACAGTGGCTTGCACATAGCGAGGGCATGGAGAAAGGTGCCGTGACCGTCAACAAGGGTGCCGAAACCGCACTCTGCTCCCCCCTGAAAGCAAATAGCCTCCTGCCAGTAGGCATCGAGTCGGTACACGGTGCGTTCTATAAAGGCGATATCATTAAAATCTGTAACGAGAAAGGAGATGGTATCGGCTACGGAATGGCACGCTACAGTTCTGAAAAAACAAAGGAGCTGATCGGAAAAAAGGGTCATAAACCCCTTATTCATTACGACTATCTCTATATCAACACCTGAAACCGGTGAAACACTATGGATATGAATATGAAGAGCACCATTCTGGACCGCCTGGGAGCGGTACGACAGGCAAGTCGTGAAATTTCCGGGCTCGATGACAGCACCATAAACAGGACGCTCAACCATCTGGCCGACATGATTCCAGCCAGGACAGAAGCACTGCTCGAAGCCAACCGGCAGGACCTCGAAAGAATGGATCCCGGGGATCCTAAATACGACCGCCTGCTCCTCGATGAAGAGCGGCTTGAAGCCATAGCAGCCGACCTGCGTAATGTTGCCCTCCTTCCCTCCCCGCTTGGCAGGGTACTCGAACAGCGAGTCCTGCCTAATGGTCTGGAGCTCAGGCGGGAAAGCGTTCCACTCGGCATTGTGGGCATCATATACGAATCCAGACCCAATGTCACGTTCGATGTCTTCGCCCTCTGCCTGAAATCGGGCAATGCGACCGTACTGAAGGGTGGCAGTGATGCACGTGCATCGAATATCGCCATTGCTGAACTCATACATGATGTCCTCGAGGAGATGGAGCTCAATCAGGACACGCTCTACCTGCTTCCTGCCGAACGGGAAGCAGCATCTGTGATGCTCAACGCGGTAGGGGCGATCGACATCATCATCCCCAGGGGCAGCCAGCAGCTCATAGACCATGTCCGCCAGCACTCCCGTGTGCCAGTCATCGAAACAGGAGCTGGAATCGTCCACACCTATGTCGATAAAAGCGCCCTGGCAGAGATGGCCCGAGACATCGTCTTTAACGCCAAAACAAGGCGTCCGAGTGTCTGCAATGCACTCGACACACTGATCATCCATCGCGACAGGCTCAGGGATCTTGCAGAGATAGCCGAGCCCCTCCACGAAAGGAACGTTATCGTCTATGCTGACAACGAAGCCTACCCGGCCCTGCTTGGACGCTATCCATCCGAACTGCTGCAGAAAGCTGAAGAGCACCATTTCGGGACAGAATTCCTGTCGCTCAAGCTCTCGGTCAAGACGGTCGGAAACCTGCAGGAAGCTCTGGACCATATAGCCCGCTACAGCTCCATGCACAGCGAAGCAATCGTGGCGGAGAATCCTGCAACAAGGGCCGAATTCCTCAAGCGCGTGGATGCAGCGGTCGTCTATGCCAACACCTCCACAGCGTTTACAGACGGTGCCCAGTTCGGCCTTGGCGCGGAAATCGGTATCAGTACCCAGAAACTCCATGCAAGGGGCCCGATGGCCCTGCGAGAACTCTGTACCTATAAATGGATTATTGAAGGGAGAGGGCAGGTCCGGCCATGATGCTTGAAGCCCGAAATATCCGGAAATCCTATGCACTTCCCGGCAAGCCCCCCATCGAGATACTCAAGGGGGTGGACCTGGCAGTACAAAGCGGTGAGATGGTTACCATTGTAGGAGCCTCGGGAAGCGGCAAGACAACGCTCCTCAATATTCTAGGCACCCTCGACACGCCGGACCAGGGAATGCTGAAGGTGGGGAGCGACCTGATCTTCAGTGATGGCCATTTCAGCCTAAAACCCGGAAAGCTTGCCCTGCTGCGCAACCGGAACATCGGGTTTATCTTCCAGTTCCACCATCTCCTGACCGATTTCACGGCGGTAGAGAATGTGGCTATGGCAGAGTTCATTGCTACTGGTAAACTCAAACCAGCCCTGGAACGCGCAGAAACGCTGCTCGGGAACCTTGGTCTCCAGGAACGCCTGCACCACCTGCCATCCGAGTTGTCGGGCGGGGAACAGCAGAGAGTCGCCATTGCACGCGCACTGATGAACAAACCGGGATTCGTTCTGGCAGACGAACCGAGCGGAAATCTCGATAACCGCAACAGCAGGATACTCTATGAGTTGATTGCAGGAATCAGCAAACACCACAACACAGCTTTTGTTATCGTTACCCATAACGAGGAGTACGCAGCTACGGCCGACCGCTGCCTTCGAATGCAGGACGGACTGCTCGACGGCTCCTTTTCAGCATAAACCAGCCCCAACCTCTCAATGCCATCACAAGACACGACCACAAAATTCGGACATCTTGAGCTTGCCCCCTCCATATCGAAAGGCAACACGCTGACGTTCTTCTACGCTGCGTTTTTTTCGATTGGTCTCATCACGTTCCTGTCGATCGGGCAGACCTATATCCTCAATGTCCACCTCGGCATACCTGAAAACGAACAGGGGACCATCAGCGGCAACCTGGTGGTATGGACGGAACTGATCGCCCTGCTCCTGTTCATCCCAGCGGGCATCCTCATGGACCGTATCGGACGACGCCCAGTCTACGTAGCCGGCTTCCTGCTGATCGGCCTGACCTACCTGCTCTACCCGTTTGCCGGGTCGGTCTCAGACCTCTTTATGTATCGGATCATCTATGCCCTCGGCATGGTTGCCGTCACCGGTGCCTTGTCGACCGTGCTCGTCGATTACCCGGCAGAACGTTCAAGGGGAAAAATGGTTGCCCTCATCGGGCTGCTCAACGGGCTCGGTATTGTCATTACCAACCAGTTCTTCGGCTCCCTTCCGGCAATGCTTGTCACGCGGGGAATGAGCGAAGTCGAAGCAGGCATTGCGACCCATGCCGGTGTCGCTGTCATCGCGACCCTTGCAGCGATAGTCTGCGCTGGTGGCCTCAAGAAGGGGGTCCCTTTCAAGGAAGACAGGAGGCCGAAGCTTGCCGAGCTTTTCACCACCGGCCTGAAAGCAGCACGCAATCCCAGAATACTTCTCTCCTACTCTGCTGCATTCATTGCCAGGGGGGACCAGTCCATCAACGGTACCTTCATCAGCCTCTGGGGCATGAATGCCGGTATTGCCATGGGCATGTCTTATGACGATGCCTTCTGGAATGGCACGCTAATCTTCATCATCACCCAGGTTGCTGCGCTTGTATGGGCACCACTTGTGGGGCCGTTCATAGACCGCATCAACAGAGTATCTGCACTTGCTGTCTGCATGTTGCTGGCAATGCTGGGGAACCTTTCCGTCCTGCTCCTCGACACCCCGTTCGATGCGAACGGCAACCTCGGAACAATCGGCTACACGGTATTTTTTCTGCTCGGTATCGGGCAGATCAGCGTCTTTCTTGGAGCCCAATCCCTGATCGGACAGGAAGCGCCGGCAAACAAGCGCGGCTCGATACTCGGAACGTTCAACATCAGCGGAGCCATAGGGATACTCATTATTGCAAAAGTCGGCGGCAACCTGTTCGACTCCATGAGCCCCCAGGCCCCGTTCGTGATTGTAGGCAGCATCAATGCCCTTCTGATGCTCTTCAGTATCTACGTACGAATAGTAGCTCCTCACAAACCCCTACCTGCAACCCATACCACATGACCCTTGCCGGCCGAAATATGAACAAGACATCGATATATTTTATAGGCATAGGTGGAACCGCAATGGCATCTGTGGCCGTTGCGCTGGCCAGTAAAGGATATAGCGTCAGCGGTTCCGACAATCAACTCTACCCTCCGATGAGTGATTTCCTGGCGGCACACAGGATTGAAGTGCATGAAGGATTCAACCCCGCGTCTCTGGTTTCCACCCAGCCTGATATGGTTGTGGTCGGCAACGCGATAAGCAGGGGAAACCCGGAACTCGAAGAGGCACTGAACCGCCATATGAGGCTTGTCACCATGCCTGACGTCGTCCGTGAACTCCTCATCCGGGATGCAACGTCCATCGTCATCACCGGGACCCATGGGAAGACAACCACAACATCTCTCACTGCATGGCTTTTCGAACATGCAGGCATGCATCCCGGCTTCCTCATCGGAGGCATCGCGGAAAACTTCAATACCGGATGCAGACCGAACGGAAATGAGCATGGAGGTTATTTCATTACCGAAGGAGACGAGTACGATACCGCATTTTCAGATAAAAGAAGCAAGTTCATCCTTTACCGTCCGGATATTGTTGTCATCAACAATATCGAGTTCGACCACGCCGACATCTTCGACTCACTTGCATCGATACAGCGATCGTTCAGGCAGATGGTCAACCTTATCCCCTCCAACGGTCTCCTCCTCTGCAACGGCGACGATCCCCGTGCACAGGAAGCCGCTTCCGGCGCATACTGCCAGGTTGAACGGTTCGGCATGGAAGCGGGAGCCGAGTGGAGCGCCAGGGACATAACCACAGATCCGGATGGCGTGAGCTTCACCCTGCTTGCAAAACGCAAACCAGTCACCAGGATAAAGGTTCCTCTTTTCGGCGACCACAACCTCCGCAATACCCTGGCTGCGATCGCAGTGGCACGACACGCAGGCATAAGTACCGAACGTATAGCCGAAGCCCTCATGCTGTTCCGTGGTCCGAAACGTCGAATGGAACTCATCGGCGTATCCAGCCAAGGCGCATTGCTGGTCGATGATTTCGCCCATCACCCGACAGCTGTCAAGGCAACNCTGCGCGCCCTGAAGGAACGCTATCCGGNNCGCCGTATCCTGGCATGTTTCGAGCCTCGATCCAACACCAGCACACGAAATGTNTTCCAGCGAGAGTATGCAGGGGCTTTCAGTGACGCCGACCTGGTGGCTGTCGGCAGGGTGCACCGCGCCGAACGTTACGGTAACAATGGAGCCCTTGATACACGGCAACTCATACGTGAGCTCCAGGAGCGAGGCATCCAGGCATGGGCAGCCGGTTCAGGCCCCGAACCCTACCCCGACGACATCGCGACATGGCTCGAGCGGACGTTGCAGCCGCGGGATGTCGTTATCCTTCTCTCTAACGGCGATTTCAGCGGCCTCAAGACCATTTTAACCCAAACTTTTCCAAAAAAGGATGAATAATTGCTTATTGTTGTTATATCTTGATGCATTACAAGTTTCATTCAGGACAAAACCGCTCAACTAACGACAAAACATAGAGCATTACAATGGCAAAAGTAAAAGTTGGCATTAACGGATTCGGGCGAATCGGTCGCCTTGTATTCCGTCAGGCCCTCGCGAACGAAAAAATCGAAGTCACGGCAATCAATGACCTGTGCGATCCGAAAACACTTGCGCACCTGCTCAAGTACGATTCGACGCACGGTATTTTTGATGCAGAGGTATCTGCTGAAGAAGGCAAGCTGATCGTCAACGGCAAAAGCATCGTGATCTGCTCGGAGAGGGACCCTGAACAGCTTCCATGGAAAGCTCTCGGCATTGACCTCGTTGTCGAATCTACCGGTCTTTTCACAAAGCGTGAAGCTGCAGCCAAGCATATCGCTGCAGGAGCCAAGAAAGTGGTCATTTCCGCCCCTGCCAAGAACGAGGTTGATGCAACCATCGTACTCGGCGTGAATGACGATGTCATCACAGGTGAAGAAGAAATCGTTTCCAATGCGAGCTGCACCACCAACTGCCTCGCTCCCATGGCAAAGGTGCTCGAAGACAACTTCGGCATAGAGAAAGGATTCATGACCACCGTACACGCTGTCACCAACGACCAGCGTATTCTTGACCTTCCTCACTCGGATCTGCGCAGGGCACGTACAGCGATGAGTTCCATCATCCCGACAAGCACAGGTGCCGCCAAGGCCATCGGCCTCGTGGTACCCGAACTTGGCAGGCAAGCTTGACGGCATGGCCATGCGTGTTCCGATTCCAGACGGCTCTGTTACCGACCTTACGGTCATCCTCAAAAAACCTGCAACCAGAGAAGAGATCAATGCTGCGATGAAAAAGGCTGCAGAAGGTAACATGCGCGACATACTCCAGTACTGTGAAGATCCTATAGTATCCCAGGATATCGTAGGCAATCCACACTCGTCGATCTTCGACTCGCTCCTTACCATGTCGACAGGCACCATGGTAAAGGTTGTCGGATGGTACGATAACGAGCTGGGTTATTCAACCAGGGTTGTCGACCTGTTGCAGATTTACGCACATTACGTGTAACTTCTCCATAGAGACCGAAAAGGGCCGCGTTCTGCGGCCTTTTTTTTCAACATCCTGAACCGACACACAATGGCAAACTCACCTGAACAGCCAAAAGTTGTCATCCTGTACGACACAAAAAGCGAGGGAGGATCGACAGACCGCTTCATCGACAAGCTTGGCATGACCTTTGCCGAAACCGGCGCCTATGTAGAAAAGGTCAAGTGCAAAACCAAAGCCGATTACAGTTTCGTACATGAGTTCGATATTGTCGTCATGGGAGCACCGGTCTATTACCTGGTGGTCTCTTCAGAGCTTCTGGGTGCAATTATCCAGAGCAACCTTCGCAGGAACCTGCGCAGGAAAAACATCGCTCTCTTCCTCACCTGCGGCAGCCCGGAACCGATGGCAAATCTGCTCTACATGCCCCAGATGAAAGCACACCTACTTACCAACAAGATCCTGGAAGAAAAGGTGTTCGCCCCCAACGAACTCAGTGACGATAACATTGTCTCCACGTATGTCAATCGCATCCTGCGTTCCCACAGGCTTGCGACGAGGAGCCGGAACGCATCCATGCAATGGAGCGATGAAGCACTTGACATGCTTGATCAGATCCCGTCGTTTTTCCGCAACAGGGTAAAAACAGCAACGGAAGAGTATGCTGAAGAAATGGGGTATACAACGATTACACTTGACGTTATCGATGAGGCTAAAGCCCAGCTTGAAGGCTGACAGGACAGAAATTCGACCTCTACAGCAAAAGCCGTCCCCTGCACAAGGACGGCTTTTGTAGTTCATGTACCCGGGAGGGATTCAGCCAAAGATATCACGGGCTTTTTCAAAAATGCTCTTCTCGTGCCCCGCCTGTTCATCAGGAACGAGATGGGATGATTTGTTCAGCTCCCTGAGAAGCTCCTTGTCCTTACCGGACAGATCCCGGGGCACATAGACATTTACACGTACCAGGTGGTCACCTGCGCCTGGAGCGTTGAGGTGACCTATACCCTTGCCCGAAATACGCAGGAGCGTGTTCGGCTGGGTGGCCGGGGGAACAGTCAGCTTCACCTTACCGTCCAGTGTCGGGACATCTACCTTCGTCCCCAAAACCAGATCAGGGTAACTCAGTGACAGGTTGAAGACGATATCATCTCCCCGCCTCGTGAATATCTTGTGCTCGATCACCTCTATGATGACAATCAGGTTCCCGCTTGCACCACCGCGAGGCCCTGCATTTCCCTGGCCCCGGAGAGTCAGATAATTCCCGTCTTCCACACCTGCGGGGATAGAGACCTTGACCGTGGTCTCCCCTTGCTTGATACCCTCGCCATGACAGGATGTACAGCGATCCTTCACAATCTGTCCCTCTCCACCGCATGTAGGACAGGCCGCAATATTGACAAACTGGCCGAACATGGTCTTCGATGCCTGCCGGACCTCGCCGGTCCCCTGGCAGGTTGGGCAGGTTTCCATCTGCCCGGTTTTAGAACCCGAACCGTTACACACTTCACACGGCACCTGCTTCTTGATCTTGATGGTCTTTTCGACACCCTTGGCGATCTCTTCAAGCGTCAGCTTCAGCCTGATTTTAAGGTCACTGCCCTGGACGCCCTGCGAACGTGGACGACGCCCACGACCACCACCCGAAAACATATCCTCGAAACCAAAAGGCGAGCCACCACCCCGTGCTCCACCGCTGCCACCGAAGATATCGTTGAAGGCACTGAAAATATCACCAAAGTCCCCGACGCCGCCACCGTAAGCACCACCCTGGCCACCTGCGGCACCTCCAACGCCTGCATGACCGAACTGGTCGTAACGACGTCTCTTGTCCTCATTACTGAGCACCTCGTAGGCCTCGTTAGCCTCCTTGAAATGCTCCTCGGCCTCCTTATTGTCCGGATTGCGGTCCGGATGGTACTTCATGGCAAGCTTCCTGTATGCCTTCTTGATCTCGTCCTTCGAAGCTGATTTTCCAACTCCGAGAACCTCGTAATAATCTCTTTTCATCTCTAGCCTTGACTCTATTCCTTTATTTTGAAACAACCACTTTCGAATGTCTCAGCACCTTCTCACCGAGCATGTATCCAGCCTGGTATTCTTCTATAACAGTATCAGGCTCGGCATCCGGATGATCGAGCTGAGTGATAGCTTCGTGGAAATTGACATCCATTTTCTGACCCTGGGCCTCTATCTTCTTCACGCCTTTCTTGTCCAGCCAGTTCATGAGGTTTTTCCTCAGGAGCTCCACACCTTCCACGAAGGGTCTTGCCTGGTCGCTATTGCTGAGCGTTGCAGCAGAATGCTGCATGACACGATCCACATCATCAACGACTGGCAGTATCTCGCGCATCAGGTTTTCTACGGCACGCTCTCCGGCAACGCGCGCTTCACGCTCTTTCTGCTTGCGAAAATTCTCGAAATCCGCAGCATACCGCACAAGATCTTCACGTAGCTTTTCAACCTGGCGCTGTGAATCATCGAGGGCCTTCTGGAGTTCTGCGATCCTTGGATCTTCCTCCGAAACCTCCACAGACTCTATGTTTTCCATAGGTTCAGCAGCATCCTGCGGACTCTGCTGCTGATCCTGTTCCTCTTTCGGCATATGTTCTTCCTGATGTTCCTGTTCTTTCATAATACTCATATTGCTTTTCTACTGCGTTTAATTGAATTCCGTCAATGTCGTCGAGAGGCAGCCTGCCATGTAGTTGACAACCCTTACCACCCGCTCATAATCCATTCGTTTCGGGCCGAGTACAGCAAGCTTACCCATCGTATCCCCTACGAAGTACGGAGTGGAAACGACAGTGAAATCCTCGACTGTAGACGCCTGGTTCTCCTTGCCTATGGTAATGCGTATATCTCCTTCCCTGAGAGGATCCTGCGCTCCCAGGCCATCGCGCTCGAGAAGCCCTGCCATTTTCTGCTTGTCTTCCAGCATACAGACCAGGTCACGTACTTTCTGCGGCTGATCGAACTCCGGCTGGTTGACGATATACTCGGTACCTGACATATAGAACCGTTCCAGCACGGGAGCCTCGTCAAAAAGTGACCCTGCAGACCTTACGACAGCATCGAGGAGGCCTTTTGCGGTATCCGCATCGCAGTCTGCAAGGCGCCTGCCGATCGATGAACGGATCTCGTCGAGGGTCAGGCCGGAAAGGCGCTGATTGAGCAACTCGACAACCTGGTCGATCTGCCCTCTCGAAACCTCGATATCCAGCTCCATCACAATGGTCTTGACAAACAGCGACTGTATCGAAAGCACAACCATGATTCGAGATGAACTCAACATCATCATATCCAGTCGTTCAAAGACGCCAAGTGAAAGCCGGGGCGATATCACCACGCTGAGCTGACGTGATATCCTGCCGAGGACTTTTGCCGCAGCAAGCAGCACATCTGAAGAATCCCTGCGTTCAGTTGCGCATGAGCGAAGATTACGATCTATACGCTGTTTCTCAACCTCGTCTATCCGCTGGACTCTCATGATAAGGTCGACGTAGTACCTGTACCCCTTGTCAGTCGGCACCCTGCCGGCCGAAGTGTGAGGCTGGCTTATATACCCTGCGTCTTCAAGGTCTGCCATCACGTTACGTATGGTGGCATCGGAAAGGCCGAGATTGAAATTCCTTGCTATGAAACGGGAACCAACCGGCGATGCCGACACGACGTACGACTGTATAACAATACCCAGGACCTCACGCTCCCGTTGTGTAAGCTCTTTATTTTTCATCTATTGCATCAAACATTCTTGCTGAGGGCACAGACAGGCTCAAGTTAGCAAAAAATTAACTGCAACATCTGCGTATTTAGAGGTAACCTATTTCACGGTTTTAAACAAATCAAGCCCTCAATAAATTTCCCCCACCCCCGTCAGGATGAGTGACCCGTAACGCGTAACCTGTGACAACTCGTCACTTCCTCGCCATCATCACCCTGTCATGGCCACTGTAGTCCTTCTCCAGATCAATATCGGTATATCCAGCTGCTTCAAGGATCTCCCCGACACTCGAGGCCCCTGCAGCATGAAGCTCGAAGCAAAGCACCCCGCCAGGCCTGAGCAGCCTGAGAGCATGCCGGGCCAGAGCTTGGTAACATTCGTTTCCATCCGGTACGGTAAGGGCAAGCCTCGGCTCATGCAGCTTCACTTCAGGCTGCAGCGTATCCCATTCACTATCAGGAATATAGGGCGGATTGGACACCAGCATGTCGTAGCCACCCCGGCCTTCAAGGAAGCTATCGGAGAAGAGGTCGTCGCGACTGAAGGATATCCTTGCATCCACGCCAAGCTGCCGCGCATTCTCTCGTGCCACATCAAGAGCATCATCGGAGATGTCGACGGCATCGATCCTTGCTGTCGGTATGAGCAAGGCAAGAGTAATAGCAATACAGCCACTCCCGGTACCTGCATCGAGTATCGAGATATCCTCCCCTCCCCCATGGAAACGTGAAAGGTAAGCTGCCCCGTGTTCAACAACCAGTTCTGTTTCGGGACGAGGGATCAGCACCCGTGCATCAACAAGGAACCGTTTCCCGTAAAAAAACTGCTCCCCTGCCAGGTACTGGACAGGATGCCCCAGCGCCCTTTTGCGGCACAACTCCCTGTACAGATCAAGCTCACCGGGCGATACAGGACGGTCATGCTGCAGGTACAGTTGCATGCGATCCTCTCCGAGCACATGGGCCAGAAGCAGCTCCGCGCTCAGTCTCGGCTCACTGACATGTTTCTGTTCGAACCATGCAGCCGTGGTCCTGAGAAGATCCATAAGCTGCCAGATTTTCGTCTCCTGCATCACAAGGGTTTTATCTATGTTGACGTCCGAGGTGATATGATACAGTATACCTGCGATGAATGCAACAGCCCTGAAAGAAGAGGTACGCTTTGCTTCATCGGGGAATTCATTAGTTTACCTTAGCAACCCTACCATACCTGAAAGCATATGAAGCGAATCATCACACGAGGCGCCATCCTCATACTCCTTGGCACCATCCTCATACCGGCCCCTGCAAGGGCTGACTTCAACGGAAGGATCACGATGGATCTCACCATGCCTAACGGGCAAGCCATGCTTGCCTATCTTTTCGGCAGGAACGACCAACGTATGGATATGACGACCCGCCTAGAACGGATTCCCGACCCACTCGAAACAACAGTCATTACCCGAAAAACAGATCCCGACCGGGCAATCATTCTGAACCACAAAGCCGGCACCTATACCAGGATCAACCTGCGTGACGCCCTGGAGCAGGCTACCCTGGTCGATTTCGACCAGAACTACAAGCTCCGGAACCTGGGTCGGAAAAACATCAGCGACTATGAGACAACCCATATCGTCCTTGAAAGCAGGACAGACCGGATCGAGATGTGGCTCAGCCGTGACGTAGCTGACTTCCAGACCTTCCGCCTCCTGCAGGCACAAAGCCCAAGGCTGTCGAACACAGGACTGGCACAGGCGATAACAGGTGCGGGAGTCGACGGTTTTCCTATCCGTATCGTACAGATAAATGAAACCGGCACCATCACCATGCAGGTTACCGGTGTCGAATCGATGCAGCCACCACGAAGCGAATTCAGGGTCCCTGACGGGTATAGCGAGGTAACCGGTACGAGACGGCCTCTCGACACAACGCAGAAGGAACACCTCAGGGAGGTCATGGAGAAAATCAAGCAATTTGAAACCACCCCCTGAGGTTGTATATTTTCGGCTCATCATACTAACGACTAAACCTCAGAGGGACGTGGCAGAAAAAATAACTTCACGGGAAGCAGATTATTCACAGTGGTACATAGACCTTGTACGTTCGGCAAAGCTGGCTGACTACTCGGATGTCAGGGGATGCATGATCATACGGCCGAACGGCTATGCCATCTGGGAAAAAATGCAGGCAGCCCTTGACCGTATGTTCAAGGAGACCGGTCATGTCAATGCCTATTTCCCTCTTTTCATCCCTGAAAGCTTCATCCAGAAAGAGGCCGATCATATAGAAGGCTTTGCACCTGAATGCGCAGTCGTCACGCATGGCGGTGGCGAAAAGCTGCAGGAGAACCTCTTTGTCAGGCCTACTTCGGAAACTATCATCTGGTCGTCCTATAAAAAATGGATCCAGTCCTACCGTGACCTGCCGCTCCTGATCAACCAGTGGGCAAACGTCGTACGGTGGGAAATGAGGACAAGGCTCTTCCTGCGAACCACCGAATTTCTCTGGCAGGAAGGTCATACGGCACATGCCACCCGTGCTGAAGCCCACGAAGAGGTGATGAGAATGATCAACGTCTACAAGACGTTTGCCGAAGAGTACATGGCTCTGCCGGTCATCATGGGCAGGAAAAGCGAGAGCGAAAAATTCGCAGGTGCCGAGGAAACCTGGTGCATTGAAGCGATGATGCAGGATAAAAAAGCCCTGCAGGCAGGCACCTCCCACAACCTCGGCCAGAATTTCGCCAAAGCGTTCGACTGCCGTTTCCAGAGCAAGGATGGGGAACTCGAATATGTGTGGGCAACCAGCTGGGGCGTATCAACCCGCCTGATAGGAGCGCTCATCATGGCTCACTCCGACGACAAGGGACTCGTCCTGCCCCCGAAACTCGCCACCCGCCAGGTCGTCGTCATCCCTATCCTGAGAGGCGACAAGGAGATGGTCGTGGAACATGCGCAAAACGTGGTCGACTCTCTTACTGCTGATGGCATCTCTGCATTCATGGATGCTGGAGAACAGAATTCCCCTGGCTGGAAATTTGCCGAATACGAGCTTCAGGGAATTCCCCTGCGCATCGAACTCGGCCCGAGGGATATCGACAAGGGCGTCTGTATCGTAGCTCGTCGTGACAATGGCGAAAAAACAACCCTCAACCTGGGTGCGTCACTTCCCGGAGAGCTTCGGATGCTGCTCGATACCATGCAGAAGGAGATGTATGCCAAGGCACTGGACTTCCGCAACACCAATACATTCGAAGTGGCGGATTTCGGGGAGTTCAGGGAAAAAATCGACCATGGATTCCTGGTCGCACACTGGGACGGCACCCCGGAAACTGAAGAAAAAATCAAGGAGGAAACCAAGGCTACCATCAGGGTTCTGCCGGAAGACCAGGACCTTGTGGACCGATTCGACATGCTCACCCCGGGCACCTGCATCTACAGCGGCAAACCCTCTCTACGAAAGGTGATTTTCGCCAAAGCTTACTGAACACCCCTCCATGAGGAGCACAAAAAAAAGCCCCCTGACCTCACCAGGTCCCGGGGGGCCTTTTTCAGCACGCATCATGTGCTTCCGACATCAGCTGAAATACTCCTTAAGCCCCTCGTCCGTCGGCTTCATGGCTCGCTCCCCCTTCTGCCAGTTGGCTGGGCATACCTCGCCGAACTCTTCGGTAAACTGCAACGCTTCGACCATCCGCAGTACCTCTTCGACATTACGACCCAGGCCGAGATCATTGACGACCTGGTAACGGACAATACCCTCCCTGTCGATCAGGAAAAGCCCCCTGTAGGCAACACCCTCTTTTTCAGCAAGTACATCGTAAGCTTTTGATGCCTCCTTGTTGATATCTGACAGCAGCGGGTAGGTCACGCCCTGTATACCTCCCTGGGAGCGCGGTGTATTGAGCCACGCATGGTGGGAAAACTTCGAATCCACCGAACAGCCCAGCACGGCGACATTCTTGTGCGTAAACTCCTCAAGCCTGCTCTGGAACGCATGCAGCTCTGTGGGACATACAAACGTAAAGTCCAGGGGATAGAAAAAAAGAACAACGTATTTTCCTCGGTAATCTGACAGCTTGCAGGAATCGACGAATTTCCCTCCATCCACTACCGCTTCAAGATCGAATTCCGGTGCCTGACGGCCTACTAATACACCCATTGCACTCTACTCCTTACTGGTTTATGATTCAGGTAACATGCCATTGAAACAGGATTAATTCTATCCTAATTTAATACACAGATTGACAGGATCCAACCCCCGTTCGGCAAATTGTTATTATTGGCTATCTTTTTGTTTTAAACTCCAACTGCCACAATAAGATATCATGCGACAGTTTTTCGGTTTCGACCGCCTCCAGACAGGCTACCGCCAGGAAATCCTTGCCGGCATGACCACCTTTATCACGGTTGCCTACATTATCGTTGTCAACCCGGCAATCCTTGAAGCAGCAGGCATTCCTCGCGAAGCATCCATGACAGCGACGATCCTCACAGCAGCATTCGGCACGCTCCTGATGGGNCTCTATGCAAACAGGCCGTTCGCTGTNGCACCCTACATGGGAGAAAATGCATTTATCGCCTATACCGTGGTACAGACACTTGGCTACAGCTGGCAGACAGCTCTCGCTGCAATCTTCTTCAGTGGCATACTCTTCACCATCCTTACCCTTTCAGGCATGAGGGGCTGGCTCTCCAAAGCCATCCCGAAAACCCTGAAGCACAGCTTTCCTGTAGGCATAGGACTGTTCCTTGCGTTCCTGGGACTCAACGACATGGGGGTCATAGCACTTGGAGTACCGGGCGCCCCTGTTCGCATGGCAGATATTTCAACCATGCCGGTACTTGCAGGAATCGGAGGGCTTACCCTTATGGCGGTATTGCTTGCACGCAAGATCAAAGGAGCTATCCTTGTCAGCATGCTGGCGGTCACAGGCGTACTTGCAGCCACAGGGTATGTCCCTCTTCCGGAAGTTCCTTACAGCCTCCCACCGTCGATTGCCCCTATCTTCATGCAGATTGACTTTGCAGGAAGCCTTACCTGGGGTTTTATTGGCGTGATCACCAGCGTGCTCGTGATGGATTTCGTCGATACGATGGGGACCCTTCTCGGGCTCTCGGCAAGGGCAGGGCTGCTCGATGAACACGCCAACCTGCCAGAGATCGAAAAACCGATGCTTGCCGATGCCCTTGCAACAATTGCGGCATCGATCTGCGGCACGACGACTGCAGGGATCTACATTGAATCGGCTGCCGGCATAGAGCAGGGCGGAAAAACCGGCCTTACGGCGGTAGTCATTGCCCTGCTCTTCCTGTGTGCCCTCTTTTTCTCCCCGATCCTGACCATTGTACCCGCTGAAGCCTACGGCCCGGCACTGGTCATCGTCGGTATGTTCATGATGGGGTCGCTGAGGGATATCGATTTCAACGACTACCTCGAACTGGTCCCTGCTTTTCTCACCATCATACTGATGGTGTTCACGTTCAACATAGGGGTTGGCATCACAGCCGGATTTGTCTCCTGGACTGCCCTGAGGGTCCTCGACGGCAGAATACGGGAGATCACGGCCGGCATGTGGCTGCTCAGTCTGCTTTCCCTGACGTTCTATATTTTTTATCCATACCATTGAAACCTTATACATGACACACCCGAAGCTGAGGATCATACAGGATGATGCCATACTGGCCAATTTCGACACCAACATGGCACGGCATGTCGCCCATACAGAGAAAGCTGTCCGCGATGGCATGGACGCGATACTTTTTCCCGAACTGTCTCTCACCGGCTACAATGTGCAGGATGCTGCCCAGGATATCGCCCTGCATATTTCAGACAGCGCGTTCGACCCGTTGCGGGAACTGAGCCGCGATATCACTATCATCTGCGGGGGAATAGAGCTGAGTGACGACTATGGCGTATACAACAGCGCCCTCTTCTTCGAGGATGGCCATGCAAAAAGCGCCCACCGTAAAATCTACTTGCCGACCTACGGCATGTTCGAGGAGCTTCGCTACTTTTCAGCAGGCCAGAGGATCGAAGCGCTCACGTCACGCAGGCTCGGCCGCATAGGGGTTGCGGTGTGCGAAGATTTCTGGCACATGTCGGTTCCCTATCTCCTGGCACACCAGGGGGCGAAAATCATGATTGCGCTGATGTCGAGCCCCCTCAGGCTGACGCCCGGGAAAGGAGAACCTGCCATTGTCCGTCAATGGCAGACCATCATGGATACCTATGCACTGCTGTTCAGCACGTATGCTATTTCGGTTAACCGTGTAGGCAATGAAGACAGCTTCACATTCTGGGGCCGCTCTACCGTTACGGGGCCTGACGGTACCAGGATCAGTTCGGCCCCGCTGTTCAGCAAGGCCGAAGCTGATACGACTCTCGACTTGCAGCGTGTCAAGCAGGCCCGCCTGCATTCATCACATTTCCTCGATGAAGATCTCCGACTCTTTGCCTCTGAACTGCAGGAGCTCGTTCGACGCTGACACACCGGGGCGCCGCTGGTAGCGTTCAGGGCTATGCTGTCACGACATGGTAAACGAAGGAGGGGTATAGGAAACCCTGTACCTCCGTCCTAGTTCCGCGGCAGCGTTTTCTGCACTGGCCTCATCGTCGAACAGTCCGAAAACGGCTGACCCGCTGCCTGACAGGGAGGCATAGAAGCAACCCTGCTCACGAAGTTCGTCAAGCGCAACCCCGACAACGGGGAAATTGTCGACAACAGCAGGCTCGAAGTCATTTTCAAACAGCGGGAGGACGGAACGGTCGCCGTCTGTACAGAGCGCATGGAGGGCCTGGCGCAAATCCGGCACCGTGCGCTCGAAGCGGGAATAGAAGTTCCTGTATGCCCATACGGTGGAAATATGCTCCCCGGGAAAAACCGTCACCACAGCAAATGGAAGCGAAAGCCCCGGTTCCTCGAGCTCATCCCCGATACCTGACGCATAGGCAAGCCCACCCGATCCAAGAAAATACGAAACATCGGCGCCAAGCGTCACTGCAATCCGATGTAACTCATCACGGGGGGTATCGAGCCCCCAGAGCCTGTCAAGCAGCCTGAGCGTAAGTGCAGCATCACTGCTGCCTCCACCGAGACCTGCACCGAACGGAACCTGCTTGTCGAGATGTATGGCTGCACCGGAACCAGTACCGGCAGCATCGCCAAGCGCCCTGGCGGCACGCATGCAGAGGTTTGTATCATCTGTAGGAAGATCAGGAATGCTGGTGGTCATGCTGAGTTCCCCGGCAGGGCTTACCGTGAGTTCATCGTACCAGGCTATCGGGGCAAAAACGGTTTCAAGAGTATGGTAACCGTCAGGACGCTTGCCGGTAATCAGCAGGCCAACGTTGATTTTTGCAAATGCTCTTCTGGTGATGCTTTCCATTGCGAGGTGGGAGAGATTGATTTTGTGTGAATATTTGGCATATTGGTGGTACCTGTCCGGTCACTATAACCTTTGAACAGCGATCTACCACCATGTATGTGTTACGCCGGGCCCTGCAGGCCCTCTTCCTCCTTAGCCTCATTCATCTCGTCCCTCTTCTGGACAGCGAAGCCGTGGAAACGGGCGAAGAAACCAGCTATGCCAGCCTCATCCTGCAGTATGTGGAACAAGATAAGGTTTATTTGCTAGAAAAACTCCGCAACAGGGTAACCAGACCTGCTGAAAAACTCCTGGTAGAAGCCGTGCTGACGGAAGACGGCCCAAAAGCGGCCAGGCTGTATCAGGAACAGCTTTCCAGCCATCCCGATCCGCTACTCGACCAGCTCAGCCGCTCCCGCCTCCGCAGCTATGCCAAAGCCGTGGGAGCAAAGCAGGAAAAGCGCACATCAGCTGCTGTCGGGAGCTTTACGCTGCAATTCGGCAGCTTCGGGTCACGATCCAATGCCGAAGAGTTCTTACAGCGTCTTGCGCCCCACATACCAGCTACGATCTATCTCGAAAATGGGCTGCACAAGGTACGCTCCCTGGAAAAGTTCAGCAACAGGGAACAGGCGGAACGCATAGCCGCAGGCATTCCCTTCAACGCGTTTATCACTGCCGCCCCATAATGACGCCCAGCATCCAGGACTGATGAACGCAGAAACGCATATCATTGGAGAGTCGACAGCTATTGCCGAGTTGCGTAACCTGGCATGGCAAGTAGCCAAAACGGAGGTTACCGTCCTTATCACCGGCGAAACCGGTTCTGGCAAGGAGGTGCTTGCCAGCTACCTGCATGAGCACAGCAAAAGGGCCCACAGTAAATTTATCGCTGTCAATTGCGGGGCCATTCCCTCAGGCATACTCGAGTCAGAGCTTTTCGGCCATGAAAAAGGAGCCTTCACCGGAGCTCTCCAGGCCAGGAAAGGTTACTTTGAAACCGCGCACCAGGGAACTATCTTCCTTGACGAGATTGGCGAAATGCCGCTTGCGACACAGGTCAAGCTCCTGCGCGTCATCGAAACCGGTGAATTCCAACGTGTCGGGGCATCGGAAGTGATCTCTGCAGACACCCGCATCATAGCGGCAACCAATCGCTCACTACAGCATGAGGTGGCTGAAAAAAACTTCCGTGAAGACCTCTTCTACCGCCTGCAGAGTGTGGAACTGCGAATCCCTCCGCTGCGGGAAAGGGGGCATGATATCCTGCTGCTGACAGAATACTTCATCCACAAGGCGGAAAAGAAACATGGTATCAGCTTCAGTGGATTCACACGTGAAGCATCAGGAATGCTGCTCGATTACGGTTGGCCCGGCAATGTCCGTGAGCTGAAAAACCTTGTCGAATCACTCCTGATCCTTGAAAAAGGACATGAAATCACGCCCGACATCCTGGAGCGACACCTCGTCCAGCGCAGCCGTTTCAAGAGCCTCGTCCATGACCCCGAACAGTCGGAAAAAAACCAGCTCAACCTTATTTACAGCAGCCTTATCCAACTGCACCAGGAAATTTACGAGATCCGGCAGCTGCTGCAGGAGCAAGACCAGCGCCCTGCTCCCCCAAGGACAACCCCACTACTCCTCCCCCCGGCAACGGTTCCCGAGCACAAACCCCATGCAGAAAGCACGCAGACAAGTCTGACACTCGAAGAGATGGAAAAACAGCATATCCTGCTTACTCTTGAAACATGCGGAGGGAACAAGCGACAGGCAGCAAAGGCCCTCGGCATCACCGAGAGGACTCTTTACAGGAAACTCAACGCTTACCAGGAAGCCGGAAACTGAGCCCCCACAGCAGCGTCAGCAGCGTCACGCCAAGAGAGACCACTGGAACAAGGTCTGGATAACGTGTATAAAAGGTTACAGGACCACCACTGCCAATAACCGAGGAGAGCACCTCTTTCTGCCACCACGGCACGACAGCTCTTACCCGTCCATAACGGTCTACCACCTGCGATATGCCGGTATTGGCACAACGCGCCATCTCGCGACGGTTCTCGATACATCGCAGCCGCCCGATAGCTGCATGCTGGTAGGGGCCGTATGATTTACCATACCAGCCGTCATTGGTCACCAGCGTCAGGAACCCCGCGCCCTCCCGGACAAAGCTGGCAACAAGGCCAGGAAAGATCGATTCGTAACAGATCATGTTCATGAATCGCTCCTGTCTGCCAGAAGGAAGCTGCAGCTCCATGATCGTATGCTCTACCCCCTTTCCCCAACTGCCGATCCCTACCAGGGAGACAGAAAACCGTTCAAGCCAGGGGAAAACTTCCAGGTAGGGCACCCGCTCAGCAAAAGGTACAAGCCGCATCTTCCTGTAGACCTGGGGATGTTCCACCCCAGGTTGCAACAGCATGGAGGCATTGTACGCCTGCCTGACAGGCTCATGCCCGACATCGGAAATACCGGTCAGGAGTGCACTCTCCCATCGCTGTACCCGATCCCGGAGGACGGTGTAATAAGCTATGTAGGAGTCATCGAGGATGTGAAACGGCAGGGCGGTCTCTGGCCAGAGTATGAGATCAGGAGCTCCGTCCTGCACCGCACGGTCCCCCATTGCCACCAGCTCTTCCATAAGCTGCCAGCGGGTCGCATATTGCCATTTCCTGTAGGGGTCCATGTTGGGCTGCACGATGGCAACCGCCACCTCTGCATCCTCGTCCTGCCATACCTTCCCTTGCGCTTCGACCCTCCAGGCATACCCCAGGGGAAGCAGCACCATAAGGAACAGTAATAGTATCCGGCCAGCCAGCCAGGGGGATCGAGGCCTGTCGAGCAGGTCGGTGACAAGTGCATTGAAGAACACAAGCCAGAACGTGATCCCCCACACTCCCGTCATATCAGCATACTGGATCATGGGCGTCAGGAGTGCCTGTGAATTACCGAGCACAAGCCATCCGAAGGAAAGTTCCTGGCGCATGTAGAGCCACTCCCATCCGACCCAGGAGAATGGCAGCGAAAACAGCGCTGCACGCCACCCGGAACGCCTGGACACAAAGCGGAAAAACAGCAGGGGGACAGTCATGAAACAGGCATTGGCTGCAACAGTGAGCAGCCCCCCCGGCAGGGTTGCCAGGGAGATCCACCAGAGGGAGACGAGCGAAAAAGAAACCATCGCGCCATAGGCAGCAAGAAACCAGCGGCGCCAGGTCATCCTGCGTCGTGAAGCAAGCAGCAGGGGAACAAGGGCAACCCATGCCAGGAGCTCGAGGCGGATGAAGGGATAGCTCGGAAACGACAAACCAAGCAACAATCCTGTAGCGACAGCAGGAGCTAATCCTGATTCCCTGGATGATAGATTGAAGTGGAAATGCATGGATTAAAATAGCAAAAACCCCTTTATTTTCAGGCGGTAAGCATCACTGGAAGAGACATATTTTCCTTTATTTATTGATTTTTATTCTTTAAATTTGTTTCAAGCTGTATTTATCAGGATAAAATCCGCACAAAACGATTTCCTGAAACAAATTTTCAACGCCACCAGAAAAAGGAGAATCATTATGGCTCTATTCGGCACAAAAGACACCACAACCGCCCATTCTGATTATGAGATTATTCTCGAGGGTGGTTCCAGTTCCTGGGGGCAGATAAAGGGACGAGCCAAGGTAAACGTACCTGCCGCACTGCCTCTTCTGCCTGCCGACTGTAACATCAAGATAGAAGCCAAGCCGCTTGATGCGCAGAAAGGCGTGGTCCGCTTCACCTCCCAGATTGAGTCGATTGTCGACAGCACAAAAAACAAACTGGTTGTGGAAGTTGATATCGCCAACGAAACCAAGGACAGAAGGATTGCCGTAGGTGAAGGTGAAGTGTCGGTCGGTGATTTCTCCCACAAATTCTCTTTTGAAGGTTCTGTCGTCAACATGTACTACTACCGTTCGGATGCGGTAAGAAGGAATGTGCCGAACCCGGTGTACATGCAGGGTCGTCAGTTCCATGACATCATGATGAAGGTTCCGCTCGACAACAAGGACCTTATAGAAACATGGGAAGGGTTCCAGCAGTCGATCTCCGGTGGTGGCGTCAACTTCGGCGACTGGATTCGCGAATTCTGGTTCATTGGCCCTGCCTACACTGCCATCAATGAAGGCGGACAACGAATTTCACCTATCCAGGTCAACAACTTCGGTGTAGAAAGCGGCGAAAAAGGCCCTGTCGGCGTTTCACGCTGGAAATTCTCACATGCCGGTTCAGGTATTGTGGATTCCATCTCCCGCTGGGCAGAGCTCTTCCCGGTAGAACAGCTGAACAAGCCTGCATCAATTGAAGGCGGCTTCCGCTCTGATTCACAGGGTATCGAAGTCAAAGTTGACGGTAACCTTCCTGGCGTTTCACGCGATGCAGGCGGTGGGCTCCGCAGGATCCTCAACCACCCGCTCATTCCACTGGTTCACCATGGCATGGTCGGCAAATTCAACGATTTCACCGTTGACACACAACTCAAGGTCGTCCTCCCGAAAGGCTACAAGATCCGTTACGCGGCTCCTCAGTTCCGTTCACAGAACCTCGAGGAATACCGTTGGAGCGGTGGCGCTTATGCCCGTTGGGTAGAGCATGTCTGCAAAGGCGGCACAGGACAGTTTGAAGTCCTCTATGCGCAATAAGGCAGCCCCGCACAGTCACAAAAAAAGCCGGCTTTCAAGCCGGCTTTTTTTGTGACAAAATTTCTGAACTCGACTCATGAACCCAGCAACTGGAGTACCTCCTCTATTTCACCCTTGATATCACGCAGCACTGCCTGACGACGCTTCTGGACAAGATCATGGTTCTTCCGGTCCCGCTTGAGCTGCTGCTGAAGCTTTATGATTTCGGCTGTCTTGTCGTCAGAATCAATATCCACACCCCTTGGGTGCTTACCCACCATCTGTTTTGCCTTACCTATCTTGTACCCCTTTTCATACACCAGCTCTTTTATGGTCAACACAAGGGCTACATCTTTGTTGGTATATCGACGGTTACCGCGGGTGTCACGTCCGGGAGAAAGTTCTGTAAAAAAACCTTCCCAGTAACGGAGCAGATAGGCAGGAACCCCGCTGATTCTGCTTACTTCGCCTATCGAGTAATAACTTTTGTTCGACTGGAATGCCATGGCAGGTGTTTCTCTAAGCCTGATTTTCTTTTTCAACCGGTTATTATACATTACATCCATGAATAGAAAAAACCTAACCCGAAGAGCCCCAGGGCTTCTCAGGCCAGCACTACACGACAAGCGCCGATGAAAAACCTCCTGCACCTGAAAACCTACCTCATCAACTATCGGTGGAAACTGGCTTACGGCGTTTTCTTCATCCTGCTCACCAATATCTTCGCCATACTCGCTCCCCGATACATCGGATCTGCTGTAGACCGTATGGGTGGGGAGTTCACTCTTGGGCAGGTCATGGGCGATATCGGGCTCTATATCGTTCTGGCCGCACTGAGTGGCATCTTCCTCTTTCTTGTACGCCAGCATATCATCGTCACCTCACGTCGTATCGAATACGACCTCAAAAACGACTACTACTCACACCTCCAGACACTGTCACGCTCCTTTTTCGACCGAACCAGCACGGGGGAACTGATTTCGCGTGGCACCAACGACCTCAATGCAGTAAGGGATTTCCTCGGCCCCGGGATCATGTATTCAATAAACACATTTTTCCGGCTCTTCTTCGCAATCATCGCTATGGCGGCAATCTCCCCTCAGCTGACTCTACTGGCCCTGCTCCCTGCTCCCCTGCTCAGCTATGCGGTCTACAGTATCGGAAAATCGATCCAGAAGAAAACAAAAAGCATACAGGAGAGTTACGCCGATATCACCAACCTTGTCCAGGAAAACATTTCTGGTATAAGGGTCGTCAAAAGCTATACCAGGGAAGACGCTGAAGCGGAACGGTTCCGGCAACTGAATGAAACCTATTACCACAAAAACATCGCGCTGGCCAGGCGCCAGGCACTCTTTTTCGCCATCCTGACGTCACTGCTTGCGCTATCGCTGATTCCCGTCATCTGGGTAGGCGGCATCAAAGTAGTCAATGGCAGTATGACGATAGGGGGAGTGACCCAGTTTGTCATCTATGTCTCCATGCTGAGCTGGCCGATCATTTCCATAGGCTGGGTTACCAACATTATCCAGAAAGCCGCTTCGGCGCAGTCGCGCCTGAACGAGATCCTCATGACAGAGCCCGACATTACCGACCCGGTAACGGCAGACAGGAACATGCAGACCAATATCCAGCCGTCACTCAGATTCGAAAAGGTATCCTTTTCCTACCCTGGCAATGAAAACAGTCCTGTACTTGAAGATATTTCTTTCAGCATCGAACCAGGAAACAAGGTTGCTATAGTCGGGGCTACGGGATCCGGTAAAAGCACGATGGTCAACCTCATCCCCCGACTTTACGAGCCGACAGCCGGCAGGGTGCTCATTGGCGGCAGGGACATACGTACCCTGCCACTGTCAGGGCTTCGCAGCCTGGTCGGTTTCGTCCCCCAGTCCAACTTCCTCTTTTCCGACACGATTGCAAGCAATATCGGCTACGGAGACCGCGAAGGCACTATGGAAACGATTATCGAATCGAGCCGCATCGCAAACCTTTTCGATGATGTCAATGACTTCCCGGCCGGCTTCGAGACCATGCTGGGCGAAAAGGGCATCAACCTCTCTGGAGGACAGAAACAACGAACCTGCATTGCACGCGCGCTGGCGTGGAAACCAGGGATACTGGTGCTCGACGATGCACTTTCTGCGGTTGACACCAGCACGGAAGCTGCCATTTTCCAGGGGCTGCTCGAGAAGCTTCCCGGTACCTCGCTGCTCCTCATAAGCCACAGGATCTCTACAGTGAAACACTGCGACCGCATCATCGTCATAGAGAACGGAAAAATAGCGGAAACAGGGTCGCATGAGGAACTGCTGGCGCGGGGCAACCTGTATGCAGATCTCTACAACCAGCAGCTCCTGGAAGACGAAATCAGCTCCTTGAACTGACCGGTACCGGAATACGGAAGCCCTCGCCAGGATCAACCCTCCCCGGAAGCGAGCTCTTGCAATTTCCTGAGTTCAATGAGGGCATCGATGGGCGTCATCCGGTCAAGATCGAGCCGTTCGATTGCACGCCTGAGCTTTCGCTCCTCCTCTTCAAACAGGTAGATCTGTGTTGGCAGAGCTGCCGAAGTACCGGATCGATGCTCCGACATCTCGATATCCTTTTTCTCCATACCCGCAAGCAGCTCCTTTGCCCGCTCTATGACCATGGATGGCATGCCTGCCATCCGCGCCACCTCGATACCATAGCTGTTATCCGATGCCCCACGAACGATACGTCGCAGGAAAATAACCTTGTCCCCGCTTTCTGTAACCGTGGCATTATAGTTATATATGCCTGCGAACCGTTCCTCTAGCTCTGCCAGTTCATGGTAATGTGTCGCAAACAGGGTCCGTGCACCAAGCTGAGTATGGATATACTCACTCATCGCCCAGGCAATGGACATACCGTCGAACGTACTGGTCCCACGCCCGACTTCATCAAGCAGTATCAGGCTGTCAGGCGTTGCATTGTTAAGTATACTTGCGGCCTCATGCATCTCCACCAGGAATGTGCTCTCACCCGAGGCAAGGTTGTCCGAAGCCCCGACCCTGGTGAATATCCTGTCAACCAGGCCGATCTCGGCGGATGCTGCGGGTACGAAACTCCCTACCTGGGCAAGGAGTGTGATAAGGCCGATCTGCCGGAGATAGGAGCTTTTACCTGCCATATTCGGACCGGTAACGATCCTCATTCGCTCCTGCTCATCAAAACTGCAGTCATTTGCAACATATGCCTCATCTACGCCGAGTATGCGCTCCAGAACAGGATGTCGTCCCTCCGTGATCCTCATGCCGCGCCCCTCAGTCACCAGAGGCTTACAATAGCCGTATGCCTCGGCAGCAACGGCGAAAGAAGCCAGGCAGTCGAGCTCTGCAACAAGCGAGGCATCTGCCTGGAGCGTGCCGGCCTCCTTTGCTATGGCCGCTGAAAGCTCCCTGAACAGTTCGAGCTCCAGGGCGATTCCCTCTTCTTCGGCAGTCAGGATAGCTGACTCGTACTCCTTGAGTGCCGGAATGGTATACCGTTCGGCATTGACAAGGGTCTGCTTCTTTTCGTAATCATCAGGGACCTTGTCGCGATTCGCCTTGCTCACCTCGATATAGTATCCGAACACCTTGTTGTACTGAACCTTAAGCGTCGAAATGGAGGTTCGCTGCCGTTCCTGCTGCTGGATTTCAAGGAGCCGCTCCCGTGCATGCGAAGAGAGTGAGCGAAGCTCATCGAGGCGGTCATTGCACCCACTGCGGATAAATCCACCTTCACGCATACCGCCTCCAGCCTCGGGATCGATCGCCTGCGATATCGTACGGGCAAGATCCGGAAGGGGACTTATTGCAGAAGAGAGCGCGGCAAGATGCCGGGACGAAACATCGGAAAGCAATGACTGGAGCCCCGGCAGGGCCTCGAGTGCCTTGCCCATCATCAAGACTTCACGAGGCACGGACCGGCCTGTTGCTATCCTGGCAAGTGCCCGTTCCATGTCGTGCATACCCTTGAGCATTTCCCTGAGTTTTCCCCGGAGCACCCCGTCCTGCAGCAACTCCCCGACAGCGTCGAGCCTGAGTTCTATGGGCGCTTTCTGTCGAAGCGGGTGCAGGAGCCAGTTTTTGAGCAAACGCGAACCCATAGGGGTGCAGGTATGGTCGACGACCCTGAACAGGCTCCCCTGCTCGGAACCATCCTGCATCGATGAAACGATCTCGAGATTCCTTCTTGTCTGGAGATCCAGCGTCATGTACTTGCTGTCGTCGAGGAGTGATATCCGGGTGATGTACTGGAGTTTCTGCCGCTGTGTCTCTTCGAGGTACTGCAGGATAACCGCTGCAGCGATGCTGCCCGCCTCGGCTCGTTCGATGCCGAACCCTTTGAGCGAATGGGTCCTGAACTGTTTCTGCAGGATCTGCCGTGCATTGTCCGGCGTAAACATCCACTCATCCTGCAGGGTAACCAGGATTTCACTGCCGAGCATCTTTCGGAGTGCGTCGCGAAACCCTTTCTCACGGGATGAAACAAGAACCTCTGAAGGCTGGATCGACTGCAGCATGTCTGCCAGGGAATCCATTCTGGGTTCGACTATCCGGAATTCCGCCGTTGTCACATCCATGAAAGCAATTCCGGCCTTCTTCTGCCGACCACTGCCACTGAATGCAACAGAACAGAGCCAGTTGTTCTGCCGGCCATCGAGAATTTTCTCACTGTAGGTAACCCCCGGAGTGACGATGTCGGTTATTTCCCGACGCACAATCCCCTTGGCCTGCGAAGGATCTTCCACCTGGTCGCAAATGGCGACCTTGAAGCCCTTCTGCACCAGCTTGGCGATATATCCTTCTGCTGCGTGGAACGGAAAACCAGCCATCGGAATTTCTGACGCTCCACCGTTGGAACGACGGGTAAGAACAATATTGATAGCCTCCGATACCTGGCGGGCATCATCATGGAATGACTCGTAAAAATCCCCCACCCTGAAAAGCAGGAGAAAGTCCTTGTACTGCTCTTTTGCAGCAAGGTACTGGCGCATCATCGGCGTGCTTTCCCGAGCTGAAGTCCCCTTTGGTTTACGCCCCATAACGTGTAGAATCCCTCACTGTCTGACAGTTGATTGTAGTAAAATCATCAAGCTACTTCAGCCCCGCAAAAAAAACAAACAAAGCACAGGGAGCATCCACCAGACACCTTTTCCGATACCGGTTTTTCTTGTATACTTCCTCCTGAAAAAATCAATTATCCACATTCAGCCCGTCATGCAGCCATGGAGTGGTTCAACATACTCAAATGCATTCATGTCACCTCTTTTGCCGCCTGGTTCGGCACTGTACTGACCTCGATCTTCCTCCTGAAGACCTTTCAGCCAAAACTGACCGGAGACAGGGATGCGGTAGCTGATTTTCCCCAGCTCCTGAGGACCTACATACAACTAGAAACCAGTGTTGCCGACAAGGCGTTCAAGCTGACAGTGGGATCTGGCCTCCTCCTTGCCTGGTTCTACCACGGATGGGATCTCTGGATAGGCGTAAAGATCGGGCTGGTGGTCCTGCAGGTAGCCCTCACGCTCGGCTACATCGTAAAAGCCATCCAGCCACTTGCCTATCCGGTATCCGACAGGGAATACGCCCGATGGTACAAGCTCTTCGCTATCTCCCTCACCATGTTCGCCCTCGTGCTTGGGATTACATTTTTCCTGCTTTAGTCCAACGCTGGATTTGTATTCTTGATGCGTTTGGCTTATATTCAGGATCATCATTACCAATTTTAACTGGATTAGCATAATGCAGGCACTGATAGAAATTTCAGACAAGCAGTATCTGGTCAAGCCGGGCGACGAGCTTTTCATCCCGCGCCAGCAGGCTGAAGTCGGCTCTGTACTCGACATAGCAACCATGATTTCGATCGACCAAGAAAAAACGAACCTGCAGCCGAAAGGAAATGTTCAGGTAAAAGTCCTGGAACACCTCAAAGGCGAGAAGGTCATTGTGTTCAAAAAGAAAAGAAGGAAACGTTACCAGTGCAGAAACGGTCATCGTCAGCCACTGACCCGGATCGAAGTCCTCTCTGTATAACGTTACATCATCACTCTTTCAACACTAATTTGTTTTGTTATGGCTCATAAAAAAGGTGGCGGTTCAACCAAGAACGGTCGTGACAGTAATCCAAAGTACCTCGGCGTCAAAGCATCAGGGGGTTCGGTAGTTTCTGCAGGTTCCATCATCGTTCGCCAGAGGGGAACGGTATTTAAACCTGGCGAGAATGCCGGCATAGGCAAGGATCACACGATTTTCGCCCTTATCGACGGTAAAGTAAGCTTCCGTAACGGACGTAATGACAAGAAACAGATCGACATCCTTCCTGTCTGAGGTTTGCCTCGGTTTAAAATTAAGCTTATATTCAAATTAGCCGACCTTACAGGCCGGCTTTTTTTTTGCTTGCCATAAAGCATTGTACTCAGTCCTCACACGACGGTGAGGATAGCGAGTCTCGACACTGCATAATCTAACGTAACTTGAATATGAAAATAACTGTTATTGGCGCCGGCCATGTTGGGGCTACTGCAGCCCACAGGATCGCAGAGATGCAGCTTGCCAAGGAAATTGTCCTGCTCGATATCATTGACGGCATTCCTCAGGGCAAAGCCCTCGACATGTACGAATCGGCCCCGGTAAGCCTTTTCGATGCCAGGATATACGGAACAAATGATTACAAGGATACGGCTGACTCAGACATCATACTGATTACTGCAGGTATGGCTCGCAAACCGGGTATGAGCCGAGAAGACCTGCTGATGAAAAACGCTTCGATCGTCAAGGCCGTTACAGACCAGGTCATGCTGTATTCATCAAACCCGATTATCATCATGGTATCAAACCCACTCGATATCATGACCCACGTAGCTTATGTCCGGAGCAAACTGCCTGCCGAGCGGGTTATCGGCATGGCTGGTGTCCTGGATTCGGCACGCTTCCGCTCATTCATCGCTGAAGCCCTCGATGTCTCCATGCGAGATGTGAATGCATTCGTGTTGGGTGGCCATGGCGATTCCATGGTGCCGGTTGTCAAGTACACCAATGTAGCCGGGATTCCCCTTTCCGAACTCCTGCCTCAGGACAAAATCGATGCACTTGTCGAAAGAACCCGTACCGGTGGTGCTGAAATCGTCAACTACCTTAAAGATGGTTCTGCGTACTATGCACCAGCCGCATCGGCTGTAGAAATGATCGATGCCATAGTCAATGACCGCAGGCGCATACTGCCCTGTTCAGCGCTTGTCAACGGCAAATACGGCCTCGATGATGTGTTTATCGGTGTTCCTGTAAAGCTCGGTAAAAACGGTATCGTGGAGATCATGGAGATCAACCTTGACGAGAAGGAATTACTGGAACTGCAGCAGTCAGCCGCTATTGTGTCCAGCAACTGCAACAGCCTTGCATCTCTGCTTGCCTGAGAATATATGCCCACACAAAGCATCAATAAAAAAGCGGCCGTCTTACGACGTCCGCTTTTTTATTGAGCAGATGTCCCCCATTACACCTGCTCTACCTCACGGGCATGAGGCAATATGTGCGTACTCATCAGTACTGGTACAACAGCCGTGCCAAAAGCACCAACACCACACCACTTATTTGACCAAAGCAGCCTATAGTATTCAAAAATAATCTGTTACTCAAAAGCCAGCATAGCATGACCGCTGAACACGGTACAGACCGACATGTATCATAAAAGGATAGTTTCCAATCTGAGACGTACCAGTGTCCCGGTATGGACACTAGCTGTTGATTGCCGGCTCTTCATGGGTGACACAGTGGATCGCACCAAGGCCCCATACCAGGTCTGTGCAGTCAATACCTACTATCTCGCGATCAGGAAAGCATCGCTGCAGGATATCGAGAGCAACTCCATCGTTTGCGCAGCGGTAAGTCGGCACAAGCACCTGCCTGTTGGCGATGTAGAAATTTGCATAGCTTGCCGGCAGGCGTTCGCCATCGTAATAGACCGGATCAGGCATTGGAAGGGTAACCACCTCGAGCGGCTGTCCTGCCTGGTCTGTTGCCGACGCAAGAATCTCGAGGTTTTCCCTGAGAGGAAGATAATTGGCATCGTCAGCGTCATCTTCAAGTGCAAGAACTACCGTACGTGCATCGACAAACCTTGCCATGTCGTCAACATGGCCATCCGTATCGTCTCCAATGATGCCATCCTTGAGCCAGATAACCTTGTCGATCCCGAGGTATGTCCCCAATGCAGCCTCTATATCGCTCCTGCTCATGGATGGATTGCGGTTCGGATTGAGCAGACAGGCTTCCGTTGTCAGGAGAAGCCCTTTGCCATTAACGTCTATAGATCCCCCCTCGAGCACCATTCCCGGCCTGCAGATACGGCATTCCCTCAGTTGAGCAACATGCGAAGGAACCGCATTGTCATGATCGTAAGGGGTATATTTCCCACCCCAGGCATTGTACTCCCAGTCCATGACCACCTTCTCAGCGACATCCCCGGCATGATCCAGTGCAGCCACAAAATTTGGGCCATGATCACGACACCAGGCATCATCGGTTGGAATACGATGGAAATGGACAGCCTCCATCCGCGAACCCTGCTGCAGGCATGTAGCGATAAGCTTCCGGGCAGTATCCTCCATCTCCCCGTCAAGCACATTGATATGTACCTCTTCATATCGACTGAGGTAGGCGACCATAAGCGCAAATACAGCTGGCACAGGTTCGAATTTTCCGGGCCAGGAGGCCTCTTTGTGTGGCCATGATAGCCAGGTGGCATCGTGCATAGCCCATTCTGCGGGCATTCTGTACATGTTGTGCTGCATAGTCTGGATAGAGAAGTTATGAGAGAGAAGTACGGATGCGCGTTATGCGTTCCAGCAAAGGAGGATGCGAATAGTTGAGCATGACATAGAGCGGATGCGGCGTAAGATTCGACAGATTGCTCCGTGACAGTTTTTTGAGCGCATCAAGCAGGGCTCTGCCTCCGGAATAGGTGGTAACGGCATAATGATCTGCCTGGAACTCGTTACGACGAGACAACATCTGCAGGAATATAGACAGCAGAAATTCGACCGGGGTGTAGAGTAGTGAGAACAGCACCAGGCTGGCATAGACTGAAAGCTCTTCGAGGTAAAACGCATCAAACAGTTCCCTGTTATTGAGAAACACTGAAAGCAGGTAGAACAGGAAACCCATGGTTATCATGTTGAGCAACATAGATTGCAGAATGTGCTTGTTCTTGTAATGCCCTATTTCATGGGCAAGCACGGCAACAAGTTCTTCTTCTGTATGGTTGTCGATAAGCGTATCGAAAAGCGCTATTCGCTTGTTGCGCCCAAAACCGGTAAAAAAAGCGTTGGCTTTTGCTGAACGGCGTGAACCATCGATGACATAGATCCCCTGAAGCGGAAAATCCACGCTCCTTGCATACTCGAGAATCGCTGTTTTCAGGCTTCCCTCTTCCAGGGGCGTAAAACGGTTGAAGAGAGGCATGATCATGGTTGGCGCAACATACTGGAGCAGGAGCCCAAAAAGGGTAAACACACCCCAGGCCCAGACCCATGCAAGCTCTCCGCCATAGGTAAAAAAAGAGAGCACACCCCAGAGAATCGGTCCGCCAAGCAGCACACTCAGTACAACAGCCTTGAAGAGGTCCAATGCATAGGTTGACGGGGTTGTCTTGTTGAAACCGAAGCGTTCCTCGAGCACAAAGGTCCTGTAGATACCAAAAGGAAGATCAAGGATCGAGCGAGCTATACCAAGTGCACCGATATAGATCACTCCCCGCAGCACCTCGCCATGCACCATCTCACGGACCATGGCATCGAGCAACTGAAAACCTCCCGAGAACCAGAAAAAGAAGAGCACGAGAATACCAAGAGAAGCTTCCGAAAGAGAAAGGCTCGTCGAACTCTTCAGGTAACGCTGGGCTTTGCTATAGGCATCTTCGTCATACACGCCCCTGAACTCGTCCGGAAGCCCTTGCCGGGAACTGCGCAGGTTGAGCAGGTCAGCAACGACCTGCAACAGAAAAGAGAGCATGAGAGTGCCAAGAACAATGCTGCCGTAAACATTCATACGCCGGTATCCTTTTTCTGCTCGGCAGCTTTCTTACGAGCGAACCGCTCCCGAAGCTCGTGGCCGACGATATGCCAGAAATCCTTGAGATTGCCGTACCGGTGTACAACTTCTTCAAGGTACTCATCGAGATGATCGATATCCCTGTGCTGCTCCTGCTCAACCTCCTCGCGAAGCTGCTGCTTGAGAATATTGAGCGATGTTTCAAGCTCAGTGATCTTGGCTTCGAGCTCTTCTCTTCTCTTGATTGCATTAAGCATACTGACCTCCTTTACTGGAACCTAGAATCCCAGCCAGTTACTTACCGCGATAAGTACGCCGGGAATGAGGAAAAAAACACCAACGATATACATAAGAGCATACACCTTGTTGTTTACCGTAGCCTCGGCTAGCCGCTCGGCCGCCCTCAGCGGAATATGACGGAGGAAAGGAATTCCGTAGATAACAACCACTCCCAGTATATTATACAACAGGTGAACCAATGCTATCTGGAGAGCGAAAACTGAATTCGGTCCTGATACAGCCGTAGCTGCAAGGAGAGCGGTAATACACGTCCCTATATTTGCTCCCAGGGTGAATGGGTAGACTTGCCGGAGCGAAAACACCCCGTTTCCGGCAAGCGGGACGACAAGACTTGTCGTTGTCGAGGAAGACTGGACAAGTACGGTGAGAACAGTGCCGGAAACAAGACCGGAAAAAGGCCCCCGCCCAACCGACTTATGCAGGATGTCCTTCGCCCTGCCAACCATGAGTTGCTTGAGCAGTCGGCCCAGGAACCCGATTGAAGCTATAATGAGGATAACACCCGTAAAGATCATGAAGAGGCCTGTGGCTACAGACGGCATGAGTGGTCCCAGGGCCGACTGGAAAACATCGACTACGGGATGCACAATCGGCTTGACGAAATTGAGCTGCTTGATCGACAGGGATGTCCCTCCGTCGAACATGGTGGAAAAAAATGCTGCACTCCTGGCAAGCATGCCGGTCATGAGTTCGAGCGGGAGGAATATCACCACGCAGAGGAGGTTGAAAAAATCATGTATGGTTGCCGCCTCATAGGCGCGCTTGAACTCATCACCCTCACGCACGTGCCCCAGGCTGACTATCGTATTCGTAATGGTTGTGCCGATGTTGGCGCCCATCACCATAGGTATTGCTATACCTACCGGAAGCCCACCAGCGACCAGCCCGACGATAATCGAGGTCACCGTACTCGACGACTGAATCAACGCAGTCGCTATCGTGCCGATGACGATACCGGTGACAGGATTTCCTGCAAAAGCAAACAACTCCCTGGCGTTGACGCCAGCAGCCGTCTTAAAGCCTGTACCGATCATTGCCACTGCTACCAGGAGGAGATAGACAAGGACAGCAACCGTCAACCACTCCCTGAATGCAGTTCTCGAAGCCCCGGAAGGTTCACTTTGGGAGAAGGCGCCTGTATGCATACTCATTGGGAATTTTTTTACTGCTTAATCCAGATACCGCTGCCGGATATCTTCATAGGTATCCACACGCCTGTCGCGAAGGAACGGCCAGTGCGAACGATAATGGTTTATAGCTCCAAGATCGCACTCGGCAACAAGGATCTGCTCTTCACGCTCCGAAGCCACCTCTAGCATGCGACCGAAAGGATCACTGATAAAGCTGTTGCCCCAGAACCGTAGCCCCCCTTCTGTCCCGATCCTGTTAGCTGCAGCGACATAGACACCGTTAGCAATGGCATGCCCCTGCTGAATGGTCTGCCACGCATGCAGTTGTGAACTTCTGACGTCCTGGGATGGTTCATTTGCAGCCCAGCCTATTGCCGTCGGGTAAAAAAGAATCTCGGCCCCCTTCAATGCAGTCAGGCGGGCAGCCTCCGGATACCACTGGTCCCAGCAGATAAGCACCCCGATCCTGGCATATTTCGTATCGAACACCCGGTAACCTAGATCACCCGGCGTAAAATAGAACTTCTCGTAAAAGCCTGGGTCGTCAGGAATATGCATTTTCCTGTACTTACCCAGGTACTTCCCGTCAGCGTCGATGACTGCGGCAGTATTGTGGTAAAGTCCCCTCGCCCGCTCTTCGAAAAGGGAGGCGACAATGACCACCTCGAGTTCGAGGGCGAGTTTCTGGAGTACGCTGGTCGTCGGGCCGGGAACAGGTTCGGCAAGGGCGAAAGGTGTATACTCCTCCTCCTGGCAGAAATAGAGCGTTGTGAACAGCTCCTGAAGACAGACGATCTGTGCTCCCCTCTCCGCAGCTTCCATAATACGGCTGCATGCAGCGTCAAGGTTGGTTTCGGGATCGGGTGTTGCCTGCATCTGAACCAGGCCGACCCGTACATGTTCGGGACGCATATGCTTACATTGCTGAATACGTTGAAAAAAAGAGTCCTGCAGAAAAAAGGATCCCGTGTAGCGTCATCACCCTGCCTGTTCCAGCCAGGACCAGGTTAAGGTCACGTCCCTCACTCGTGAAGAGTCGCCTTGTCTCGAGAACGGCAAGGGGCAGGGAAACCCAGGAAAGCAACACAAGAGGCGAATAACCTGTCATCCATACCCACAGTGGTACGAAATAAGCTACTACGGTAAGGCCGGCGTAAAGCTGACGGGCATTGCCACCCCCGATACGGGCAGGGAGCGTCATCTTGCCAACCTGGCGGTCTGTGGCGATATCCCGGATATTGTTGCACAACAGAATAGTGACGGAAAACACACCGGGCGCTACAGCTGCCGTCAGTAAGGGAAACGTAACTGTTCCCGCCATAACGTAGTACGTACCTCCAACGGCAACCAGCCCAAAGAAAATGAACACGAAGATGTCACCGAGGCCAGAATATGCAATCGGAAACGGACCACCGGTATAAGCCCATGCAAACAGGATGGAAAAAAGGCCGATGAGCAGGATCGGCCACCCGCCCAGCCACACAAGGTAAAGTCCTGCGACAAAGACCACGGCCAGTAGCAGTATGGCTGCCCTCGTCATAGCCCGCTCGGTAATCAGGCCAGCAGCTACCGTTCTGGTAGGGCCAAGCCTTTCCGACGTATCTGCCCCCTTTCGGAAATCGTAAATCTCATTAATGAAATTGGTCGCGACCTGTATCCCGAGTGCGCAGAACAGTGCAACAAGTGCTGCTGAAAGGCTGAAACAGCCGTCAGCGTATGCGACAGCAGAGGCCACCAAAACCGGAACTGCACCTGCCGGAAGCGTTTTGGGGCGTACAGCCAGAAGCCATGACTGCAATGTACCCGTCATCCCCTGTTCTCCCTGGCCATTTTCACACTGCTGAACTGGTGGCGGATTTTTTCGCCCGGCTTGATATAGGAGAGGCTGTGACGTACTGCCATGGTTGCGTCGCTCAACCCAGTCTGGATAATCTTGAGCTTCCCGGGATAGGCGGCGATATCACCCGCTGCATAGACACCCGGCTCTGAAGTTTCCATATGGGTATCGACCACCAGGGCGTTTTCTTCAAGCTCGAGGCCCCAGTCAGCTATCGGGCCGAGGTTGGATCGAAACCCGATAAGCAGGAGAAGCGCATCTGCCTCGAGTAGCTCATCTTCGCCATTCCGGGAACTGATATGCACCTTGCGAAGGTAGGGTCCATCGGCTTCAATTGCAGTAACTTCAGTAGTGAAATGAATGGCGACTTCCCCTCTTTCCGCTTTATCGAGCACCTCATGGGCAGTTTTGCCATGACCCTGGAACGACTGCATCCGGTGGACGACAGTGACACTTTCTGCAACAGGCAGAAGCCCAAGGGTCCAGTCGAGTGCAGAATCACCACCACCAACAATGACCACGCGCTTACCGGCGAAATCCGCCGTATTCCTTACCGCGTAAAACACCGATACATCTTCCATATATGCAATATCACCCAGCTGGGGCAACTTACGGGGAGTGAAGGCGCCGAGACCAGCCGCGATGAGGAGTGCTCTGGAACGGAAACAACTCCCCCTGGAGGTCGTCACTTCGAAAGAACCATCCCCGAGCCTGGCGTATGCAACAACCTGTTCATCGAGGTGCACTTCGGGACCATACCTTTCAGCCTGCGACCAGAGGCTGTCTACCAGTCCTGATGCCAGGACTTCTGGAAATGCCGCTACATCGTAAATGTGCTTTTCAGGGTACAGGGCGGTAAGCTGACCTCCGAGCTGCGGCATGCTTTCTATGATCCTGCAGGTCAGATTGTTCATTCCACACTGGAATGCTGCAAAAATCCCCGTCGGCCCACCACCGATAATGGTAAGGTCCTTCACTTCCGGGCTATCATTGGAATCCATAGCAATATCTGGCATTGTAACGTTATCTCTAGGTATTCAAAAGGCCTTGATCCCGGGAAACCCTACGAATCAGATCGCTTGAGGTAGATCATTCCTTCCGGATTAACCATGCCGTAGAGGATAGTGACCAGGTGCCCCAACTCATCGAGCTCATGAATTTCCACATGGACGGCATCCTCCTTGGGCACCAGCCGCCCCTCGTTATCCTTGAACATAAAAAGCGCAGAAACCCCGCCATGCGGAGTTTCTCCGGTGAACATGTACGTACCATCCTCAACATCCTCCAGAGCGCAACCTGGGGTTGAAGCTTTAATTGGACATCCGGCGCATTGCGAATAGAATCCTTCTTCCGAGTCAGCAAAATCACACACCGGGAACTTCATAGGCATCCTCCTTTTTTCACTTTCTCTTGCAGGGAACGTAATATACTATTTTACTTTGTTTGGAGATTTACTGATTATTAATTTCTTTCCCCTACCCCGAGGGGGTTCACTCCAACAAGAGTCATCTGCCATGTTAGCCAAAAGAATCATACCATGCCTTGACGTCCGTAACGGACGAGTAGTCAAAGGCATCAACTTCGAAGGCCTGCGGGATGCAGGTTCAATTCTTGAGCAAGCCCGTTTCTACAACGGTGAGCTGGCTGATGAACTGGTGTTTCTCGATATTTCGGCATCGCTGGAATCGAGAAAAACAACCCTTGAGGAAGTCCTGAAAGTTTCCGGGGAAGTTTTCATTCCCCTTACCGTTGGAGGAGGAATCAACTCGGTTGAACGCGCCCGTGAAGCGTTCATGCACGGGGCCGACAAGGTTTCGGTAAATACAGCCGCCGTCAATGAACCCGGGCTCATCTCCAGAATTGCAGAACTGTTCGGCTCGCAGGCCGTCGTCGTCGCTATCGATGTAAAAAAGACGGGTGATCGGTACATGGTATACACCCACTCAGGCAAGACACCTACAGGCTATGACGCACTCGAATGGGCACACAGGGTGGAGCAACTCGGAGCCGGCGAAATCCTCCTGACAAGCATGGACCGAGACGGTACAAAATCCGGCTACGACAACGAAATCCTCAAGACAATCTCAACCTCGGTCAACATCCCTGTCATCGCTTCAGGCGGAGCCGGAAGCCTCCAGCATCTGTACGAAGGTTTCAGTGAAGGATGTGCCGATGCAGCCCTTGCTGCATCGATTTTTCACTTCCGCCAGCACTCGATCAGGGAAGCCAAGACATACCTCAGGGAACGCAACATACCTGTTCGCCTATGACTGTAACTCGTTAAGGCCACCTCTCGCTTCGCTGAGCAGGAAAACCGTTTGCAGCCCCGTACAGAGTATGTGCGGGTTTTTTATGGCATTTATTTACTATAGAATGTGGATTATATAAAATATCTGAACGATATTATTATTAACATCTACCTCTAATATACTATTTCATATCTCCCATAAAGGAGCTGCAGACCGTAGTACTAACGCGTACCCCTCTGAAAAGATGACGAAACCCATACTGCCCCATAAAACTGTCAGCATGCAGCTTGGCAGGATATTGCGCATTTTGCGAACCAGCAAAGGAATGACGCAGGAGGAACTTGCCGAAAAGACAGGGCTTCACAGAACCTACATAGGCGTGGTNGAACGAGGGGAAAAAAACATCACGATCATCAACTGCATGAAAATAGCNCACGTGCTTGGCAGTGACCTGGCATCGATACTGCNTGAAGTCGAGACTGTTCTTATCCCATCCTCTACTTCATCGGTACTGACCCCATCCCNGCTCTTAGAGCAAAACAGCTAGAAAAACGAGAACCCTGCCACAGGCAGGGTTCTCTGGTATCTTTTTATACAACCAGCAGTTCAACACCCTTCGCCAGCTCAGGGCGTTGGGCTTGACAGCAGTTCAACACCCTTCGCCAGCTCAGGGCGTTGGGCCAAAATCATTGAGCGGAAGGTGGGCGCAGAGTTGTTTGACATCAGCCTTGACTTCAGCACATACCTTTTCAGCATCATCACCTGAAGCGGCCGCAGCAATGACACGATCTATCAGCTCCACAATAGTCGCTGCTTCCTGTTCCTTCATCCCCCTTGTCGTCATTGCAGCTGTCCCTACGCGGATACCGCTGGTTACGAATGGTGATTTATCGTCGAAAGGCACCATGTTCTTGTTTACCGTAATCCCGGCTGCATGCAACATATTTTCAGCAACCTTGCCGGTCACCCCTTTGTTACGCAGATCGAGCAGCATAAGATGGTTCTTCGTGCCGCCACTGACAATATCGTAACCGAGCGAGATGAATTTTTCCGCCATTGCAGCCGCATTTGAGCGCACCTGCACAGCATACTCGCGGAATTCGGGACGGAGAGCTTCACCAAAGGCCACCGCTTTGGCTGCAATGATATGCATGAGCGGGCCACCCTGGATACCAGGCATGATTTCGGCGTCGATCACCTCCGACATCATCTTGGTACGAGGCCCATTCTTCGTTTTGACCGTAATCCCGAGAGGGTTTTCGAAATCCTTGCCCATCATGATCATACCTCCTCGGGGGCCTCGAAGAGTTTTATGTGTCGTCGTGGTCACAAAGTGGCAGTGAGGCATCGGATCGTTGAGCAGCCCTGCAGCGATTAGCCCTGCAGGATGTGCGATATCAGCCATCAGGAAAGCTCCAACCTTGTCGGCAATCTCACGGAAAGCCTTGAAATCGAATCCCTGGGAGTAGGCGCTTGCCCCGCAGATGATAAGCTTCGGCTTGACGGAAAGCGCCATCTCCTCGACCTTGTCCATGTCAATAAGACCTGTCTCCCGGTCGACACCGTAAGCGTGAGCATTGAAAATCTGCCCGGAAAAGTTCACTGAACTGCCATGGGTAAGGTGACCGCCATGAGCGAGATCGAGCCCCATGATGGCATCTCCTGGTTTGAGCACAGAGAAGAGCACACCCATGTTGGCACTGGAACCGGAGTGCGGTTGTACGTTGACATACTCGCAGCCGAACAGTTTTTTTGCCCGCTCACGGGCAAGGTCTTCTGCAACGTCGACAAATTCACAGCCGCCGTAATACCGCTTTCCGGGATACCCTTCAGCGTATTTGTTGGTCATGACCGAACCGCAGGCTTCCATGACCGCCTTGCTTGCAAAGTTTTCCGATGCTATGAGCTCAAGAGTTTCCGTCTGTCGACGCTCTTCGTTCCTGATAGCTTCGAAAATCTCCTGATCCTGTTTCTGAAGGATAGCTGTACTCATGACTTATATTTCTCCTCAAGATTACTGTTGTGGTTTGTTCTCTGATCCTGTTTCATCCTGGCAACTGCATGAGCAGGCGATCATATGCCCCATTTTATCCCTCTTTGTTTCAAGGTAAAACAGGTTTTCAGGCGTTGGGGGAATTTCAATAGGCACACGCTCGACAATCTCCAGGCCATAGCCTTCCAGCCCGACGATTTTCTTCGGATTGTTGGTCATCAATCGCATCTTCCTGACGCCGAGGTCCTGGAGAATCTGAGCGCCTATACCGTAATCACGAAGGTCAGCCTTGAAACCGAGTTTTTCGTTAGCTTCAACCGTGTCGAAGCCTTCATCCTGGAGATTGTACGCCTTCAGCTTGTTGATCAGCCCTATCCCACGACCTTCCTGCATCAGGTAGATCAGCACGCCTTTGCCTGCCTTCTCTATCTGCTGCATTGCCGATGCCAACTGGTTGCCGCAATCGCAACGCAGCGAGGCAAAAATATCTCCGGTAGCACACTGGGAATGCACCCTCACAAGCACTGGATCGCCATCTGCCACATCACCCTTGACAAATGCCAGATGGTTCTGCTGCTGGGTATCACAGCAGGTTTCGTAGGCGATAAGCCTGAAATGCCCATGCTTTGTCGGGAGAGAAGTTTCTACAGCCCTCGTCACCAGTTTCTTGCGCTTCATCTGGTACGCCACAAGGTCCTTGATGGTAATGAGCTTCATGCCAAACTTCTCCTTGATCTTGAGAAGCTCGGGCAGCCTGGCCATGCTTCCATCGTCATGGAGGATTTCGCACAGCAGGCCTACTGGTGCACTGCCTGCCAGTTCCGCCAGGTCTGCAGCAGCCTCAGTGTGGCCTACCCTGCGAAGCACTCCCCCCTCCATGGCCCTGAGGGGAAAAATATGGCCCGGCCGTGAAAAATCATCTGCATGACACCTGGGGTCGGCAAGCATCTTTATAGTCATATATCGGTCATACGCCGAAATACCGGTCGTCACCCCTTCAGCCAGGGCATCTACCGATACGGTAAAATTTGTTTCATGCTGGGAGGTATTACGCTGCACCATTGGATCGAGCTGTAACTCTTGAGCCCTGTCCATAGTCACCGCGACACACAGAAGCCCCCTGGCCTCCTTGGTGATGAAGTTAACCATTTCAGGCGTCACCTTGTCGGCAGCCGCAATGAAATCGCCCTCATCCTCACGATCTTCATCGTCAATGACAATAACGAGCTTCCCTTCCCGAAGATCCTCTATCGCCGATTCGATAGAGTCAATCATGACTCCACTCATGCTTCACCTGTATCTGTCCCGGCCCTGGGCCGGATATGTTGCAAAAAAA
>JGI997J19993_1000051_pt1 | contig 54695 bp, 49 predicted proteins | sample Etolagbewater25m_FD_19993 | JGI IMG/M metagenome (IMG submission 19993)
TACTAACATATCCTGTCTCTGGTCTTATAGTTAATGTAGCTACATCTTGTCCATCTGTTAGTGTTAAAATACAGTCGCTTGTTATTAGTTGGTGGGTGTTTGTACCTGCTGTGTGTGTTCCAGTTAAAGGCCGACCAAAACTGTCAAATGTTAAATGGAACATATTATTACAGCCACCTGTTCGGCTAATTCCTATAATCCCATAACTTAAACCTAAGTTTAGTTTTTTTGTCCCTACAAAATCATCATCTGTTACAGTTAAATTAGCATTACCTGTATGACCACCTGTTAAAATCTGATCACTATTTTGAGGATTTTTAGCAATCTCACCAAAGCTAGCATCCCCTCCATAAGTCGATGAATCAGAAAAAATTGTATATGAAGCCCCAGGTGTTCCAGGGAAACCTATTGCAGCTCCTGTAAATGCAAATACCATTTGCCATCTACCTTTTTCCCAATCTGTTTCATTCGCATCATATTTATCATCAACCATTGCTAAGTGCTGTGTGTATCTGATGTCAGAGGCTAATTGGATAGCAGCTTCCTGAACAGGGTTTGTTTTAGTATTTGGAATAATTACAGCAGCCAATATACCAATTACAACAATCACAAATACCAATTCTATCATTGTAAATGCTTTTCTCATAAGAATTCCTAAACTAAAATTTATTGATTAGTATATCGAAAAATAATTGAATTTAAAAGCTTGGAGTATAGAAGAAGTGTAACCCAAGAATAAATTCTTGGGTTATGAAGATTATATTTTTTCTGCCATTGGGACATCATAAAGGATGTCATCCATTGGGTGTCTATACATTGGCATTGCAAGGCGTTTTTCATCAAGTACATGACCAATAAAACCAATTGAACGACCAACTATAAAGAATGCATTTAGAGTACCAGAAGCGATAAAGTCATTTATCTCTTCTTCTGTGTAGCCTAAGGCTCTCCACATATCTACCATTAAGATACCGATAGTACCATCAACGTTAAGAATTAGATTCTCTTTTTTAGATGTAGTAAGAGCTTCAACAGTTCTTGCATAGTCTAAAAGTGGAGTTGATGGAAAATGCTCTGCTGCATATTTCATAAGTCCAGAAACTCTTAAGTCAGGGTTTTTAAGAGATTTAATACGGTGACCAATTCCAGGAATTGGTATACCTTCATTTTTCATATAGTTTAAAAACTCTTTTGGTGATAGACCATTGTCATCAGCATACTTGAAGTGCTCAGCAGCACCATCAATAGCACCACCAAATCTTGGACCAATCGTTAAAAGACCAGTTACAAGTGACTCAACAACAGATTTACCAGCACGAGCTGTTACTTTTGCATTGTGTGCTCCAGAAACTGCTGGACCATGATCTGCAACAGTTTTAATTACAGTTTCAATGAAGTCTGTAGCCCATTTTGGATACTGTTTTTTGAACCATAAAAGTGATACAACATCACCAATACCTTTACCAGTATCTGGAGTAGCCACAGAAGAAATTGGGAAACCTGCATAAGTAGCTTCATCGCCACGGTCATCAGAAATAGTACAGATGAACTCTTTACTTCTTCTAACAGTTGGACAAACACTCATTTCAGGTTCTGGAATCTCAGCAATATTTAATGATGAGAAAACTTCTTTAATCTTAGCTGGTAAGTCATTGAATGTAGCTGGAACATGAATTCCTGCTTCAGCCATTGCTTTGTTTTTAAATTCAGCAGTTTCCATTTCGCCATTTGCAGAAGCACCTGCATGACCAAACTGAACGCCTGAGTCATAATACTTAGCAATCGTACCAATACACCATGCGATAATTGGTTTAGTAATTGCACCTGATTTAACAGCTTCAATTACCTTGTACTCTTCAGTACCACCAACTTCACCAAGAAGAATCATATATTTAACTTCTGGATTTTTTTCCATTCTAAGCAAATTGTCAATAAAAACTGAACCAACAAATCTGTCACCACCGATAGCAACACCTTCAGCGATACCATCAGCGTTTATAGCGATAATATTAGAAAGTTCGTTAAATAGACCACCTGAACGTGTAACAAGTCCACATGAACCTGCACGGTGAAGTTTAGAATTCACTATATTAGAGATTGTACCACCGATATTTGCAACTTTAAATGCACCTGGAGTTATAGCACCAACAGTTGCAGGCCCAATAACTACTACACCTTTAGAACGTGCTGTTTCATTCATTACACGTGCAAGTCTTTCAGGAATACCTTCAGCTGTAATCATCATTGATGAAAATCCACCAATTTCTAAAGCTTCTATTGTTACATCATAAGCAGTTCTAAATGATGCAAAGTTTAAAAGAACATCAGCTTGTGGCTGTGCAGCTTTTGCCTCAGCAGTAGTTTTAAATAGAGGAATCATAACCTCATCTGGACCATAGAAGAATTTTTCAAATTTATTTCCACTTGTTGGTGCAACAATTGCAGCTACTGATGGTGTTTTTCTTTGAATTGTATAGTCATAATCTAACATTCTTTGAATAGCAGTTTTATTGTTATTCCAAAAAATTGCTTGTGTATCTTTAGTATATAATCTTTCCATATTTTCTCCTTACTTCTCTAGCGCCATACGAACGATGTCAGTAACATGCGTTTCAGGACCGTAAACTTCTATATATAGACCTAGTCTATCAGCAGCTTCTTTAATGTCTTTTAAACCTTTTTCATAGTTAGGTCCACCACGGCGTACATAGATTTTTAAGTCTACTGCTTTCATTTTATCTGCATATACTTCAAATGCTTGAATAATACCTGTAAATGTTTTTGCAACATCTGTAAAGTTTGCAATAGCTCCACCGATTATCATAACCTTACCACGACCTTTAGGATCAGGTTCTCTGGTCATTAAATCTAAAAGTGTTTCTGCATAAAATTTAGTTTCACCTGTTGTTGGTCCACCTGAGTACTCACCATAGTTAGCAAGATCATCAATACCTGCCATATCTGCAATCGTATCAGCATAAACAACTGAAGCACCACCACCGGCTACCATAGTCCAAATTCTAGCTTCTGGTTTAAGTAGAGTTAGTTTTAGTGAAGCACCAGTTTTAGCATCAGCCTCTTCAATAGCTTCAACTTCTGGAGATTTTGCTTCCATACCAAATGCAGTAGGATATTCAACATCACCCCACTCATCTACCATCATAAATCCAGCAGTATCATCTAATTTAGCAACCATATCAAGTAGTTCTATTTTATTCCCTTGCATTACGAAAGGGTTTATTTCAAGGTAAGCAAAGTTTAATTCACGATAAGCTTTAAAGAAACCAATACAAAATTCTGCAAATTGTGCTTTGTCTTTATCAGCTACATCAGCCGGAACATTAGCTCTAATCTTTTGTGCAATTTCTTCTTCAGTTGCAGTAATTGGAAATGCTACTTCAGTAACTTTTTCATCCCAACCCTCTTCAACTTCCATACCGCCCTCAGCTGACATATATATAACATCATTATCACCTACAACAGTTGCAGACACATAATACTCTTCTGCTTGTTCATGAGGAGTAAACGGCTCAACAACGAAATGTGTTAATTTATCTACACTTGGTTCACCTGTTGGAGTGTCACCATCAAACGAGAAATAAACTGATTGATCAGATGAAGATTTTTCATTAATCCATGAAGCTGCTTTAGCTAATGAAACATCACCTGGCTTAGCATCTTTGAAAAGTACTAAACCATTTTTACCACGCTTACCAAATAACATATCTGGTTTTGCAACTAGTGTTTTTTCATTTAACCAAGCTTTAGTCTTTGCTGCTTCTGTTAATTCTGATCCATTTTGAACCATAACAGTTTCGTATGCATAAGTAAAATCTGGAAAGTACTTATCCCAATGTCTTGCTAAGATTGACTTAGCATCGTATTCTCGTATCGCTTTTTGAGCCATAGAAACTCCCTATATTGATATTTAGACTAAATACTATCATAGTATTATTTACTAGTCTCTTTTCCTTGGCTTAAGTCTCAATTAGTTTTAATTATTGTTTACTTTAGTAACATAGGCTCTATATAATATATCATTTTTGTAACTTATTGTTACATTTTGACTCTCCGTACTATTTGGCTTTAACTCTCTCATTATATAATCTTGACATTTTGAAACACCATAGAACTTTAATCTTAACTGCATTTCCTTATCTGTTGTTACACAGTTTACATTCTGAGCCTTCAGTTTAACACTTAACTCTTTTGCAATATGCATGTCATATACGAAATGTTTTCTAGGGTTATCTATGAGCAGGTAAAGCTCTTTATTGAAAAAAACTGTAGCAGTGTTAAAGAATAAAAAGATAAAAGAGATAATAAATATTACTTTATAACTCCTACGATGTTCTTTTAAGCGAATTCTATAAGAGTGAACAAATGTTTGTGCAGCCAATGGCAATGCAATAATTAGGTAAGGTCCGAAGTGTTCTATTGGAACTCTTTGGCGGAATGAAAGCATAAGAGAAATAAGTAGTCCTGTCGCAGATATATACCAAAGCAAGTCTGTTTTATTTATCAAATAATTTTTGTATATTGTGTAAAATAAATATATAAAAACTATTGGTGTAAAAATCGCACTATATACTCCTATAGTATCTAGGAAATGACCACTTGGATAGCCACCAACATCAAAACCATACATAAAATTTGATAAAAAATAGAGTCCTATGCTATATAGAAAGAGCATTCTTTTTTTTTCAAAGAGATAAAAAATTGCTAATGCTAAAAACAAATAGACAAAACCAACATTTATAAGTGCATAAAATAGCAATAGTAAATTAAGAAATAGTTGAGAGGTTTTTTCACTCAAATAAACATACAAGAGTAAGCCAAAAATAATAAGCCCCGCACTGTTTACTAGGATAGCTGAACTTACAACGCCAGGTAACAACACATACATTAGCAAAAGCCAAAGTCTATTTCTCTCAGAACTTAAATAACGAAAGGAGATTAAATAAACTAGTATTACACTCATGATATGAAATAGAATCATCACAAAACGCAAGCCAAAATCATTTGAACCAAAAATAGCTATTGATGCTTTCACTAAGAACTGTAAAAAAGAGAAGTCACCATACAAAAGAGAAGCTTCTTCGTATGATATGGAAACCTGCGAGGTTTGAAAGAAAAGGATTAAGGCATCTATCCCAAGTATAAAGAAAAAGATGTACCTAGAAGTCATAATTTTAAAAAGTTTCCTATTATTTCATGTCCATACTCACTCATGATTGACTCAGGATGAAACTGTACACCATAAATATCTTTATCTTTTATCTTTAGTGCCATGATTTCATTGTCATCGTTACTATAGGCAGTAGGTTCAATAATATCTGGAAGTGTCTGCTTATCAACTATCAAAGAGTGATAACGCGTTGCAGTAAACGCTTGAGGCAGGTTTTTAAAAATTTTGCATTCACCTTTACGTTGCATAAGAGATGTTTTTCCATGCATCATATTGCTTGCTCTTATCACATCTCCACCAAAGATTTGTGCGATACTTTGATGGCCTAAACAAATTCCAAGTATTGGAATTTTGTCTGCAAAGTGCTTAATTACTTCAAGAGTAATACCAGCATCATCAGGTGTTGCTGGTCCAGGAGATATTATGATTTTTTCAGGCTGAAGATTTTCTATCTCCTCAATACTCATTTCATCATTTCTAATTATTTTTAAGTTGGCACCGAGTTCACGACAATACTGAACAATATTGTAAGTAAAACTATCATAGTTGTCTATCATTAAAATCATATTTTATTTTTCCATACCTGTTAGTTAAATTGTATTATATCTATTTATAGAGTAATCTCACAATCTTGTTTGATTAACTTTTCTAGCCATTCAACATTGGCGTTTGTAAGTTTCACTTTATTGTAAACAAAATCAAGCTCTTGAAGATTTAGAAGCTTTTCTATACCATTTGGGAGTTCAGTCAGTTGGTTTTTCCATAGTGTTAATTTTGTTAAGTTTGTCAAATTAGCTATCTCTAGTGGTAGTACCTCAAGCTTGTTAGCACCGAGTTCTAAAATGCTTAAATTCACTAAGCTTCCTATTTCACTAGGTAATTGTGTAAGTCTATTCTCTTGTAAGTAGATTGCAGTAAGATTTGTGAGCTTTCCTATGCTTTTAGGCAGAGTACTGAGCTTATTTCCAGGAATGTAAAGCTCTTTTAAACTGAGTAAATCTCCTATCTCAATTGGTAACTCTTCTATTTGATTGCCAGTGAGATAAAGTTTTTGAAGGGAGCTTAAAACGCCAAGCTCTTTTGGTAAAGTAGAGAGTTGAAAACCTAAAAGGTTTAACTCTTTAAGCTCTAAAAGTTTTTCTTTCTCCCTTGGTAGACCTTTAAAATAGCCACCCTTTAAATAAGAGTCGTGTTGTACCCAAGTGAGCTCAGGAATACTATTTTCATCTGCCCAGTTCAAAAGCTTTTGAACTGAGCTATCGTCTACTTTTATCATAACTTATGAGATTTAATAATTATGCTTTGTGAAAACCAAGCATAGTACCAAAAAGTTTATCCTCTGTAAGACCCATTTTTGCAGAAGTCATTAAGTTGTTCTCTTCATAGTACTTCAAAAGTTCTTGTGCATCTTGACCTGTCATCATTGCTTGGTATCCAAGAGCTGCATGTACCTCTTGTTCATGAACACTGATTCCTTGTTTTTCTGCTAAAGCTTCAACAATAAGTGCAATTTTTATAGTGTTACGAGCTTCTTCTCTAAAAGACTCTCTTAATTCCATAAATTTACCTTTATCTGCTGCATACTCTTTGTGTTCTTCTTCACTAAAACTACATGATTTTTGACTCACTTTTGCGTCTATCTCTTGTTCTACTATGTTGTTAGGAAGAGTAAAGTCAAACTTCTTTAAAAGACCTTCTACAATTTTTGGTTTGAGTTCAGTCATATAAATCTTTGAAACATCTTCAGAGATGATTTGATCTGCCAATTTTTCTTTAAGTGTCGCAAGTGTTGCTTTTGGGTCACTTAAGATTTTTTGTGCAAACGCATCATCAGGAGTTTCAGCTTTTTGCTCTTGTATTTCATGAAGTTTTACTACAAACTCACTCTCTTTACCAGCTAAATCTGCTGCTTGATAATCAGCCGGAAAAGTAACTGTTATTGTCTTCTCTTGACCATATTCCATGCCGATGAGTTGTTCTTCAAAGCCTGGAATAAATGAGTTAGATCCGATTTTAAGATTAAACTTCTCTGCACTACCACCTTCAAAAAGTTTTCCATCTATAGAACCAGCAAAGTCTATAACTGCAACATCACCATTTACTACAGCTCTTGGCGTTTCAATTTTTTTGAATGGTGCTTGTTTTGTAGCAAACTCTTCAAGTTTTGCTTCAACTGCTTCTGGATCTGCAATCGGTTTTTCAAAACTTGGAATTGCATCAGAGTAATCAATATCTACATTAATCTCAGGACTTATAGACAACTCTACTTCAAAGTAAACATTGTCATCTTGCTGCTCATACTTTTTAAGAGCTGGCTGTCCAAGAAGAGTATCTATGTTAATATCTGCTTCTTTGATTCCAGCATCTATAAACTCTTTAAATGCAACACCTGCTGCATCTTGTTGAACCTTTTCGTCTGTCATTTCAACATCTGATTCTTCTTTAGAAGCTTCCTCTTTTAGCTTTGCTACTTTCTCTTGTATAAAACTATTTTCAACTGTACCACTTATAATGAAGTTGATATCATCTATTTTTTCTACTTTAACTTTCACTACAATCCTTTAGGTTTTAATGATGGAATTTTAACCAAAGTTTCTAAAACTAACTTTTTGCACCTATTTAAGCTTAGTCACTTTACAAAAACTAAAGTTATATCTGAGAAAATGGATTTAAAGCATTGTCTTTTAATGCTTGCTTATGATAAAATTCTAAATAATTTACAAATCTTCAAAGAGAGCATCATGGACAAAAATTTCAACTATTCAAATTTAAAATTAGGCATTATTGGTGGAGGTCAACTAGGAAAAATTATGTCACAAAAAGCCAAAAAAATGGGTTTTCATGTGACTATTCTTGACCCTACTTTTAACTGCCCTGCTGCTCAAGTTTCAGATAAGCATATTATGGGTGGTTTTCATGATAGCACCAAATTAGAACAACTCGTTCAAGAATCAGATGTGACAACTTTTGAGTTAGAACATGTTGACACTACAATCCTAAAAGAGCTCTATGACAATGGACATATTATTCACCCTTCTCCTTATGTTATAGAGCTAATACAAAATAAATATGAGCAGAAAAAACTCTTAGATGAGAGAGGAATTCCTGTACCAAAGTATAAAAATGTTGAATCAGATGAGGACTTAGCAAGTTTTGGTTTTCCTGTTATTCAAAAATCAAAACGCGAAGGTTATGATGGCAAAGGTGTGATGATGCTTAAAACACCAGCAGATGTAGCAAATGCCATTCAAAGTGAATCTTTTATAGAAGAATTAATAGATATAGACAAAGAGCTTGCAATCATCGTAGCAAGAAATATAGAAGGCGAAATCAAATGCTATCCTGTTGTGGAAATGCTCTTTGATGATAGAACAAACATCTGTGACATCGTGATGGCACCTGCAAAAATCTCTGAAGAGATTAAAGCAAAAGCCTTAGAAATCTCTATAAAATCTATAGAAGTTCTTGATGGTGTTGGTATATTTGGGGTGGAGTTGTTTCTTACTAAAAGTGGAGAGATTCTCGTAAATGAAGTTGCTCCTAGACCTCATAATTCTGGACACTACACAGTCGAAGCGTGTGCCACATCACAGTTTGAACAGATGATTAGAGCTGTTACAAATCTGCCACTTGGTTCTACAAAACTCATCTCTCCAGCAGTTATGGTCAACATACTTGGTGAAGAGGGTTATGCAGGAGAGCCATTTATTGAAGGTATTCATGATGCCTTAGAAATTGCAGAACTCTCTTTTCACTTTTATGGAAAAACCTATACGAAGCCATTTAGAAAAATGGGACACATCACCGTTTTAGATGATGATATAGACAAGGCACTAGAAAAAGCAATGAGTGCAAAAAACATTTTAAAAGTTAAAGGGAGTAAACAAATATGAGTAAAATAGAAGTTGGAATAATTATGGGGAGCGACTCAGACCTACCAGTTATGAGCGCTGCTGCTCAAATGTGTGAAGAGTTTGGAATCGCTTATGAAGTAGATATAGTTTCTGCACATAGAACGCCTGAAAAATTAGTCGAGTATGCTAAAAGTGCTGTAGATAGAGGGCTTAAAGTCATTATCGCTGGAGCTGGTGGAGCTGCACATTTACCAGGTATGGTTGCTGCAACTACGGTTCTTCCTGTCATCGGAGTTCCGGTGAGATCATCTTCACTTGATGGTATGGACTCTCTCCTCTCTATAGTACAGATGCCAGGTGGCGTTCCAGTTGCTACTGTTGCTATTAATGGTGCGAAAAACGCAGGGATTCTAGCTGCTCAAATCATTGGTTCGAACGACAAAGCTCTGAGAGAAAAAATAGGTGCTTATAAGGCGAAAATACAAAAAGAAGTAGAAGTGAAATCTGAAAAACTTACAAAAGTTCAGTATAAAAAATACCTAGAAGATATGGGTAAATAGAGTTCTACTTAGTAGATTCTAAAAACAGTGCATATTCAAATGCACTACCACCATTTGATTTTGCAACATACATACTTCCATCAGCAGCTTTCATCAACTCTTCTGGCGTTTCACCACAACCAGGAAACTGTGCTATACCAATAGAAACACAAACGCGAACCATATCTCCACTAGGTAACACTATAGGTTCTATTATAGAGTCTATAATTCTTTGTGCCAAAATATCCATACTAATCTTTTTTGTATTTTGCTCTAAAAAACCTAAAACAAACTCATCTCCACCAAGTCTAGCAAGAGTGTCAGAATCTCTCGTATGCAAGTTAAGACGATTTGAGATTTCTACTAGGACATAATCTCCTGCTTCATGACCATACATATCATTTACTTCTTTAAAGCCATCAAGGTCAAGAAACAAAACAAAAACCTTTTGTCCTTGGCGTTTTGCCAAAGAGAGCATAGTCTCTAAGTTTTGCATCAGAAGACGTCTATTTGGTAGTTCTGTCAAAATGTCATGCGTTGCAAGTTGATGTAATTGTTCTTTCGTTTTTTTATGATGCTCAAGCTCATCTTGTAACTGTTCATGGAGGGTGAGAGATTCTATCGCCAACTTTGAAACCTTCCAAGCTTTAGAGAGAACCATATACTGCCAGATTGCTGCTATCATTGCTAAAATCAAATGCATAGAATCAAAGTGAGATAAGTAGTATATAGTTAAGGGAGTCATTGTTGTAGCACTCAAGAGCATATAATAGCGAGGCATTGTCGTGTATCCAACAATAGCAACCGAAACCATAGCAGAGAGAATGATAAAAAGAAACATCTCTTCTTGTATCCCTAAATAACTAGAAAATAAAAAAGGAGCTAAACCATACGTAATGGCAATAAGGATACTTGCACTTGTTCTTATAAGTAAACGCCTAGAAGCATTATGAATACAAAGAGTATCATTTGTAAAGCGTTTTTCTATATAGATAGTGATGAGTGCAAAGAAGATAACAAATCCTAACCAAGTCAAGATTTTCCAAAGAACAACATTCGCTGACATCAATACTAAAGATACAAAAATACCACCAACAACAGCACTTAGCACATTACCAATAGCACTTCCAAAGAAAAGTCTTACACGTTCAACATATACACGTTCTTCTACACTTAACTTTTCAACATTCATATATAACCTACTTCAAATATCTTGATTAATAAATTATACCTATATTAAAATAAAAAGAAACAATCACTGCTCATTTTTTAGCTATCTCTATTAAGTCCATTTTTGTTATAGTTTTGATAAATAAACAGCTTAATTATGAGGAGAACAGATGCTAGGTATGCAAGATGACATCAGCGATATAGAGTTAAAGCAAAGATGGAGACTTTACTGGATTCATACAGTTTTTGAATTTTCAAATTTAAAACTTCAAAAAAAATCGTGGACTCAAGAGTCTGAAGATATCTCAAATAAGGAAGAAGAGTTCTCAACTTCATTTGAAGAATGTAGTTCATCTTATTTTGAAAACTTAGCACTATTTAATGGCTATGATAAGGCTCTCAAGTATGGTAATGTAAGCTTAGCAGAGGCACAAAATGCAGATACATTTCACCAACTTTTGTATATGTACGACGAGCCTAGTGAAAACCCAGAAGAAATTTTCCAAGACGGAGAGTGGCTTGAAGTTGTAGAAGCTGCTAAAATTTTTTGGAATTATCTAAAAGAAAATGTAAGTGCACAAAGAGAAATTGATTTGATTAAAAAACTAGAAATGCTAGACTAAAGCATTTGCACTAAAATGAGTCACATTCTCTTCTTATATTTTCCAATTTTTAAGATAAAATCATCCCTAAAGTAATAATATCACTTTAAGTTAGTAGACCTATAATTAGACAAATGCAACTAAATTGCACTTGTGTGCTTAATAATAAGGAGATGCATGAACATTAGTTTTATCGAGTTAGATATATACAAAGAGTCTCAAGTCGTTCCATATTTAGAGGGCGAGTCTGGAATTGGTAAAACATCTATTATTGAGCAGTATGCTAAAGAAAAAGAGATGGATTGTATTATCATGGGTGTCGCTTCACTTGATCATATTGAGTTTTATGGTAGAACAGTTTCTACAGATATGGTTGCTGGTGTAAATGGTGAAAAGTTTACCGTCTTTAATAAGTCCATACCTAACTGGGTCTCAAGAATACTCCAAAATGATGAGAACAATAAAGGAACCCTTCTTTTTATAGATGAACTTAACCGAGCCGAACCACAAAACCTTCAAAGTCTTATGAATTTAATCCTTAAAAAAGAGTTTGGTTCCGATAGTATTCAATTACCAGATTCTCTTTTTATCGTCTGTGCAGGAAATCCTGTGGATGATGGGAACTATCTTGTTGAGTCACTCGATAAAGCAATGCTTAGTAGAATGGCAATAGTAAAAGTTGCAGCTTCTCTTGAGTCATGGAAGAAGAACTATGCACTTAAATATGACAGTAAGTATGGTAGACAAAGAATACATCCATTAATCATAAACTACCTTGATGACAATCGAACTGATTTTTTACTAGAGAGTGCAGAGGATGATATGAGTGACCCAGGTATGGACCCAAGAAGATGGGATATGATTTCTAGACTACTTTATACATATGAAAAAAATGACACAAACGCCTGTAGTTTAATCACTCTTTTATCTACTGTATCAAGCAGAGAAGTTGCACCTAAACTTGTAAGTTATATTAACAACTCTAATGTTTTGACATTCTCGAAAATACAAAAAAGACTTAGTGCATTTTTGATTTCAAATAATGAAAAAGATTTTTCTACTTACTTACTCAAAGATAACAATAATCCTGATTATCTTGAGCTTATAAGTACTATACAATCAGAGTGGGATAGTGCTCAACCAGTAACGCAAGTAAACATTCTTGCAGCTTCTTTTTATGCCTTACAGACGAGTAACACAAGTGATGACATCTTTGCTATTGTTCTTAAAGTAAGTTCAGAAGAACATATCATGTCCATCAAGATTGGACTAGATAATGCACAAGATATCATAGATAAAATAGATGAAAAATATAGTCTAGGTATCAGTAAAAAAGTATCTGATAGTTTACTCAAGCATATCGATCAAACAAATCCATTTATAGCATCACTCATTCAGCCATAAGGGTACTCAGATGACAGAAGCTCAACTTCATGCAAAGTTAATGCAATCTTGCCAAGATGGAAATGTTGAGGGTGTCAAAGAGTGGCTCAATCAGGGAGCTGAACCAAACTACAACATCAAAGCCCCACTCAATGCTTTGTACTCAGCAATAGAGATAGACAATCATGAAATCATTGCCCTACTTTTAGAACATGGAGCAATAGTTAAAGATGTTGTACTTCAACAAGCTATCGAAAAAAACAGAGAGTATCTTCACATTTTAATTTCAAATTTTAAAGCTTGTAAGGATGAATCTCTTCTTATAAGTGTTCTTCAAGCAGCGATGAATATAAACGACTTTGCTCTTGCACAACAAGCTGTTCAACAAGGTGCTAAACCTACATCACTCTTTTCATATGCAATAAAAGATTTTGGTAGTAAAGAGATAGTGCAACTGTTAATCGAAAATGGTTTTGATATACATGCACAAAACAACATCCTTTTAAGCGAATGGATGGGCACTTGTTTGATTGGAGATTGGAGAAGAAAAAGACCACTTCGAGGAGATTTGTTAGTTTTTATTTGCGATTACTATTTTCAAAAACCAAACTCTATAGAAAAATTTGAATCTTTAAGAACAAAAGACAAAGCACATATCTTTAGGTCAGGACTCCTGAGTGACAATATCACAATGATGAAGTTTGCACTTATGATTGGGGCAGAGAAAAATGAAGCACTTAATTCTGCACTCTATCGATACTATCAAAACAAACAAGTAAAGATGAGCTATGAGATAATCGAGTATATACTAAACTCAAATATGGCATTTACAAAAGTGACTATTGCAAACGCAGTATGTTTTAAATACAGAGATGTCTTAGAGACTTTGAGTGAGAAAGATGATTTAGAATATGCATACGAAATGGCATATAAGTACGAAAACAGTGACTTATGTGACTACTTTAGTAACAGTGGCGTTTCACCTGAGTCACAAAATTTTTCAAGAATGAAAATCTCTGCCATTAAAGGCGATACAAAAGAGCTACATAAAGCGATAAACAGTGGGGCAAACTTAGAAAAAGTCGATACAGAAATAATTGCCGAAGTTATAAAAGAAAATCAAGTAGAATCACTCCAATCTCTTTATGATGCGGGCCTCTCACTTGATAGCTCGCTCAATAAATATCTCAATGAAGCAATGCACCAGTATAAAGCTTATGAGAGTATCTCTTACCTGATTGAGTTAGGACTCGATATAACAAGTGTAAAAAATCTCCCAAGAGAATACAAAAACAGATATCCAGCTATTGCTGATATGAGAGAAAAAAGATTTAGCAACATTTTTGACTATACTATTTATCTTGTACGTGAAGTTCATCCAAAATCAGAGGCTAAGGAAAAAGAGAAAGTACTACAGAGAATTGCAGAACTCTCTTCTCTCCCTTACGTTATAAAAATGTCAAAGGAAAAATCACTTGAGCAGTAATCAAATTTACCTTCATGAGTATCTCATTGAGGCATGTAAAAATGGAAATCTAGAAGATGTGAAGCAGTGTCTAGATCACGGTGCTGATCCAAACTTTAACATAAGAAATCCAAGTAATGCTCTGCACTTAGCTATACAAAGTGACAATCATCAGATAATCACTCTACTTTTAGAACACGGTGCCATTCTCAAAGAGTTTGTACTCCAAAAAGCTATAGAAAGAGATAAGAGTTATTTAGATATTTTGCTTCCAGATTTCTGTGCTTGCGAGGACACATCGCTTCTTATGGGTGTACTACAAGCTGCAATACATATGAGTGATGAGAACCTTGCAAAACAAGCTATCGCCCAAGGTGCCAAACCAGCATCACTATTTTTATACGCTATTCGAAATATTAATAGCACAAAGATATTGAAGCTTTTAATTGAAAACGGTTTTAATATACATGCTGAAAATAATATGCTCATATCTGAATGGATGGAGTCATCTCCACTCCATGGAGGGGAGAGCTGGAAGTCTGCAAAAGATGAGATACTGGCGTTTATCTTTGAATACTACCTCGAAAAACCAGACTCTATTGAAAAGTTTAAATCTTTGAGAGTACCAGATAAAAAGCATCTTTTTCTAACAGGTCTTTACGGTAATAACTTTAATATGATGAAATTCGCACTCCTTATTGGAGCAGAGAAAAATGAAGCACTCAATACTGCCCATCGTCAATATAATGCATATAACGAAGGTAAAGTAAGTAGTATTTACTCTAAAATGTATGAAAAAAATAAAAGCGGTGAAATTGGTTATGAGATAATTGAGTATATATTAAACTCAGATATGGACTTTAAAAAAACCACCATTTCAAGAGCAGTATGTTTTGAATACAGTGATATCTTAAACGCCCTACACAAAACCCATGATTTAGAATATGCTTATGAGATGGCATATAAATACGAAAATGAGAATTTATGTAAGGACTTTGTCGAACGCGGCGTTTGTAAAGAAGCACAAAATTTGACAAAAATAAAAGTCTCCGCAATTAAAGGCAATATAAAAGAGTTGCACCAAGCAATGAGTGATGCCTCAAATGTAAAAAGACTTGAGGATGAGACTATGGCTGAAATTATCTACGAAAATCAAGTCGAATCTCTCAAATATCTATATGATATAGGTATGGTGTTTCATCTTTCTTTGAACAATTATCTTGATAAGGCGATGAGCCACTACAAGGCATATGAGAGCATATCTTATCTCATAGAACAAGGTTTTGATATAGGCTATGTAAAAAATATACCACGAGAGTATAGAAAAAAATATCCAGCCATAGCAAATATGCACGAGAGAAGATTTAGTGATATCTTTGAGTACACCATTTACCTTGCACGTGAAGTATACCCAAGCTTAGAAGGTAAGGAAAAAGAGAATATACTTCAAAGAGTTGCAGAGCTCTCATCTCTACCGTATGTTATGAAAAAATCTAAAGGGCAGACAAGTTGAGTAGTGAAAAAGAGCAGATATATAGTGCTAAAACTATTGAGTCCATTATAGAAAACCCTGATGGTAGTTGGAAAAATCAATTTAAAGAGATGATTATCTCTATGATAGCTTCTAATAAAAATGACCTACTATGGTATGCAAACTTTCTAAGTAGATGCGAATATGAATTTCATCTCAATGAGTCGTTTGTTTCTTCCGTCTATTTTAATGGAAATAATTTTGTTATTGTTATCAATCCTGTAATACTTGGGCTTATTGCAAAAGACCAAGTAATTGCTATACTCAAACATAGTGCAGGTCATATGATGAATCACCATTTTAGTAGGTTTTCTCATGATGAAAGTGTAGATAAAAAAGCTGTTGAAGTAGCAATGGACATCGTAATTAATGGTAATAGAGAGGTTCCATATATAAAAGACTTGCCAAGAACAGAGAGCTATAAAGACTCACCGATTAAGGCTCTTTTCTATCAGACCCTAACGCAAGAGTATGGAATACAAAACTATGAAACAGGCCGAGAGTTTGAGTACTATGCTGAGTTAATTACAGAGGCTCAAAAAGAAGATGAGTGTAGAGCAGATGAAGATGAAAATGGCGAAGATACAGATGATATTGAGGATGATACAAACAGTGCGATAGACTCCAAACAAGATTCAAGTGAAAACAGTGAAGAAGATGAATTAAACTGTGAGCTAAATATGCAATCTAACACCTCAGAAAATGCAGCTAATAGTAGTGATTTGTCTGATGGCTCTGGAGCAAAAGACTCGAGTACTTCAACAAGTAAGAAAGCAGACTCTTTATCAGAAAAAATATTAGAAAACTTAAAAAATGGTGACTGTGATATAGATAGCCATGAGTATGGCCAACAACGCCAAGAAACTGTGGGACTCGATGAAAACTTACTCAAGTCATTTATGGATACATCACTCAAAGAGATGATAGAGGATTCAACTAGTTTTGCGAGGGGATTTACACCTGGTGCGGCTACTAAAGCACTAAGTAGAATTGAAAAACGCAAGGCACATAAAGATTGGAAGAAAATATTTAACAAAAAAATGCGAAACTCATTAAGTAATTCTATGCGATATAGAGAACCGAACAAATCAAGACAGCACCCAATATATCCAGATGATTTAGACTTGTATGGATATAGCCCAGCTAAAAAACCTAAACTAGCAGTTGTACTAGATGTATCAGGCTCCGTAAAAGAAACACTTCTTGTAGCTTTAATGTCCCAAATCCAAGCAATTCAAAAAAGATACTCCATAAAAAGTGTAACTTTACTGCAGGTTGATGCAGAGATAAAAACGATAGAAAAGTTTGGTGTACGAGATAAGTTTATAGTAAGGCATGGAAGCGGTGGAACTGTCATGGAACCAGGCTTTAAAGCCTTACTTAACCAACCAAGCCGTGATATCCCTGATATGATTATATGTGCGACAGATGGAGATGTAGAAGAGAAGTTTGAGCATGTTAAGATTCCAAATACCCTACAAGTTATCTGGCTTATAAATCAAGAAGGAAAACTATCATTTGACACAAGTAATTATCCAAAACAGCAGATGCATGTAATTAAGTTTTCGATGTAAAGGTTGATTTTAGGAAATTGTTTTTGAAGTGTGGCTCCGGATACTGGATTCGAACCAGTGACCAAGTGATTAACAGTCACCTACTCTACCGCTGAGCTAATCCGGAATATGAGAAGCGTTTAAAAAAAGTAAACTGCTTTACTTTTTTAGCTTTGGAACCGCAATCGATGTGCTTCAGCACCGATGAGGACTAAACAATTAAATGGTGTCAGAGGGGGGACTTGAACCCCCGACCCCCGGCTTATGAGACCAGTGCTCTAACCAGCTGAGCTACCCTGACATCTTTTAAGAGGTCGAAATTATATCTATCCAAAGCTTTAATGTACCTTTCTTTTAAAAGTTTTTCGATTAAAGCTCTTATTTTAGGGGAATTTTCAAGTCTTACAAAAGCTCTTCTGCTCTTGAGAGTACACTATTAATATTTTCATTTTCTAAAAACTCAACTGAGCTTACACTAAGACTAAAGTATAGTTCATCTATAACTGGCTTTGTCTCTACATCTCTTTTTAGCTTATTACAAACCATTTTTGCTTTTTCAAGTGAAGTTTGAGGAAAAACTAATACAAACTTAGCTTTATCTAAACGTACAAAGACATCACTCTCACGAATTTTTCCAGAAATTCTATGTACAAGTGTTTGTAAGATTTCGTTTAACTGAGGAAATGACTCATCTAGTTTTTCAAACTCATCTATATAAAGTATAGCCACAGACATAGCCGTTTTATTTCTTTTTGAGAGTGATATCATGCTCTCTACGATGTCATAAAAATACCTTTTGTTATGTGCCCCACTCATAATGTCAATATTTGTAGCTGCTTCTACCTTTTGAACATATGCTTCATGTTGGGTTTTTAAACTCTTGAACTCATTTTTTGATTTTGCAAGTTCACTCTTTAAAGATTTCAACTCTTCTTTATGTTTTGCTTTAATCTTTTGCATATCAAGTCGAAGCTGTTTCACAAGAGCCTCTTTTTGAGTTAATTCTTGTTCTAGTTTTGAATTACCGAAAAACATATCTAATCCTTCATATATTTTAAGAATATCACTTTATAATTTACATTACTCTTAATTATATGCATTTTATTATTTCCTACTATTAAATCTATTATGCTAAAATCGCGTTTATAAAAATAGTATACATATTAAAAGGATATTTATGAACTTTCAACCTTTAGGAAATAGAGTTTTAGTCAAGCGTGTTGAGGAAGCTACAACAACAATGTCAGGCATAATCATCCCAGATAATGCTAAAGAAAAACCTTCTCGGGGAGAAGTAGTTGCGGTAAGTAAAGAAGTTGAAGTACTTAAAAATGCAGACCAAATTTTGTTTGGTAAATATGCAGGAAATGAAGTTACGTTTGAAGGCACAAAGTACATCGTTTTAGATGTAGAAGACATTTTTGGAATAATAGGATAATCATATGAGCAAAGAGATAATATTTTCAGACAAAGCAAGAAACAGTTTAGCACGTGGTGTTGAAAAACTCACAGATGCAGTAAAAGTGACAATGGGACCTCGCGGTCGTAACGTACTTATACAAAAAAGCTACGGTGCTCCAGTTCTTACAAAAGATGGTGTTTCAGTTGCACGTGAGATTGAGCTTAAAGACAAACTAGAAGATATGGGTGCACAGCTTGTAAAACAAGTAGCATCTAACACTGCTGATGAAGCAGGTGATGGTACAACGACTGCAACAGTTCTTGCAAACGCTATCTTTAGCGAAGGTCTTAGAAACATCACTGCGGGTGCAAATCCTGTAGAAGTTAAACGCGGAATGGACAAAGCATGTAGTGCTATCTTAGAAAATCTAAAATCGGCAAGTAAAGCTGTAAGTGGTAAACAAGATATCGCTCAAGTAGCTACTATCTCTGCAAACTCTGACACTGCTATTGGTGATATGATTGCTGAGGCTATGGAGAGAGTTGGTCAAGATGGTGTTATCACTGTTGAAGAAGCAAAAGGTATAAGCGATGAGCTTGATGTTGTTGAGGGTATGCAGTTTGACCGTGGTTACCTAAGTCCTTACTTCATCACAAACGCTGAGAAAATGGTTGCTGAGATTGAAAATCCTTGGATTCTTCTTTGTGATAGCAAAATCTCTTCACTTAAAGACCTCCTGCCAGTTCTAGAACAAGTTCAAAAAACTTCTCGTCCACTTCTTATCATAGCTGAAGATGTAGAGGGTGAAGCACTTTCAACTTTAGTAGTAAACAAACTTCGTGGCGTTTTAAACATCTCTGCTGTAAAAGCTCCAGGTTTTGGCGATAGAAGAAAGGCTATGTTACTTGACATCGCTATTCTTACTAACGGTACGGTTATCTCTGAAGAGACAGGACATACACTTGAGGGTGCTGATATCTCTATGCTAGGACAAGCTTCTCGTGTTGTAATAGATAAAGACAATACTGTTATCGTAAATGGTGCAGGTTCAGAAGAAGCAGTAAAAGCAAGAATCGCTGAGATAAAAGTTCAAATAGATGCAACATCTAGCGAATATGACAAAGAAAAACTTCAAGAGCGTTTAGCAAAACTAAGCGGTGGAGTAGCAGTTATCAAAGTTGGTGCCGCAACTGAGACTGAGATGAAAGAGAAAAAAGATAGAGTTGATGATGCACTTAGTGCGACAAAAGCGGCTGTAGAAGAGGGAATCATCATCGGTGGTGGAGCAGCTCTAGTTCGTGCTGGTTCAAAAGTTTCTCTTGAGTTAGAGGGTGATCAAAAAATCGGTTGTGAAATTATACTTCGTGCTATCAAAGCGCCAATGAAACAAATAGCACAAAACGCAGGTTATGACACTGGTGTTGTAGTAAATGCAGTAGAAAATGCATCAAGTGAAACAACTGGATTTAATGCCGCTACTGGTGAGTATGTAGATATGTTTGAAGCAGGAATCATCGATCCACTTAAAGTTGCTCGTGTAGCACTTACAAACGCGACTTCAGTATCTTCAATGCTTCTTACTACAGAAGCTGCTATCTATGAAATACCAGAAGAGAATCCAGCTGGAAACGCCGCACCAGATATGGGTGGAATGGGTGGAATGCCGGGGATGATGTAAGAATGTCTTACAGAGTCTAAGTTTGTCTACCCACTGTACCCCTTTGGGGGTACGAATTTCACTTTTCCCAACTTTTTACCAACCATAATTGTCTTATTATGACTCACTTTGTCTACTTATGTCTAAATTATGGATAGGGATGCAACAGCGAAATGTCTATATTTGTCTGATTATGTTAATATTCTGCAAATAAAAGGAATATTATGAAAAGTTTTTTGAAATCTAATATTAGTATGGTGTATGTGACTTTATGTATTGTACTTTGGTCACTTATTCCTACATTTGCTAAATTCGGTCAATCCTCTTTAGATCATCATCAATATTTATTTTATTCTTCAATTGTATCCTTCCTTACCCTCTTTGCTATATCACTTTATAATAGAGAGATAAAAGAAATTTTCACATATTCAAAGAAAATAGTCCTTTTACTTTTTGGATTAGGTTTTTTAGACTTTTTATACTATTTACTTCTCTACTATGGTTATAAAGAAGCTAATGGTTTAGAGGTATTAGTTATTCAGTATATGTGGCCAATTTTTATTGTCATATTGTCACTTTTTATTTTAAAAGAGACTCTTACAAAAAATAAACTTTTATCAGTTATTTTTGGTTTTATAGGTGTGTCCATTGTTGTAACAAAAGGTGATTTCACACAGTTGAATTTTACTAATGTAGATGTTTTGTTAATTGTAATGTTAGGAGCTATCGTATTTGCTCTGTTTTCTGTTTTAAGTAAGAAAGTAACAACTAATTTAACAAATGCTGTAATGGTGTATTTCTTCTCAGCAATATTATTCTCATATATCACTATGTCAATGTTTTCAACTTTTATTTTTCCATCTTCTAAGGAATGGTTTTCTATTATTGTAAATGGAGTGTTCTTAAATGGTGTTTCATATCTGTTTTGGATAAAAGCTTTACAAAGTATGGATGCTTCTAAAGTTGCTCCATATATTTTTATTACTCCTATTTTATCAGCATTCTTTTTGATATTGTTTTTTGATGAACCAATTTTAATGGCTTATTTAGTAGGGTTAGTATTTGTAATAATTTCGGGTTTATTAAATAGTATAAGGAAAAAAAATATTTAGTAGTCTTAGTTTGTCTAACTAAGTCTCATTTTGACTGAGACAAACTAAGACAAAATTTTTTTACCAACCATTTTTCAACCACCAAAATCCACCCCATTTCAACAATCTATATCAACCTTATAATTCCTCTAAAACAGTTGATAATACAGTGGTTTAAGAGGTGGTTTTGGAGAAATATGGAGATTTTGGGAGTGTCTTAATTTGACTAAGTTGAATTATTGAATTTTTGGTGATTTTGTCTCACTTTTACTACTTATGTCTTATTCAGTCATACTGAGTCTAAAAGCCTTTGAGAGATGATGTAATCATTCCTGCTTTTTTAAAATACTACTTTTAGTACACTCATAAATGTGTACTAAAATAAACTCTTCTTTAGATACTTTTCAAATCAATATTTAACATTATCATAATCAATTTAAAACTTTATCGCCAAGGGTAGATTTTTATAAGAGAGTAAATTTAAAGGAGTGTTGGATTTTTGTACAAGCACTTTATGAGTGCTTGTAACTGAGTAGCTAGACTGTTAAAACTCTAATATCTGGAGAGAGCATTCTTTGAAGGATGTTCTCTATAGATTGGTGCGTTCCACCAGATGACTCACAAGATGTACAAGCTCCTTGAAACTCAATATATACGAGTATAAGTCCATTTTGTTCTACAACATTAAGAAGTTCCATATCACCATTATCTTTTACTAAGTAATCTCGTATGTTATCATCAATCACTTTATCGATTGTATTGATTTTTTGAACTAAAGTTGCATTTTGAAATATTTCTTGTTCTGTCATATTTTTTCCTCTTTTTTCTATTTTTGTAAGATATCATTTCACACTTAAGATAAGCCTAGCAAAAATTATGATGTATTTATGAGTAAGATTTTATTTAGGAAGAAGTACAAATAAGTTTGTTTAAAAACTCACTATATTTCTCCCCTTAGTTTTTGACTCATAAAGTAATCTATCTGCTTCATTAAGTGCCTCTTTGATAGTTTTGAAGTCATTAAGCAGTACGACTCCAAAGCTACAAGTAAAAGCAGGGATTGTAGTACTTTCTTGTGTTTCACTCTCTATTTTACTCCGTAAGTACTCTGCAACTTTTACACTATTTTCTAAGGAATTATTTATAAGAATGATAAACTCTTCACCACCCCATCGAGAGAAGACATCATCTTCTCGTGTATTAACTTTGATAAGTTGAGATAAGAACTTCAAGGATTCATCTCCAACAATATGCCCATACTTATCATTAATAACTTTAAAGTGGTCAATGTCAAAAAATATTATACACAGAGGTTTATTACTTGTCTGTATTTCTAAAAAACTGTTTTGAATTTTATTTTCAAAGTAATGTCTATTATAAATATTTGTCAAATTATCAAAGAGTGCTTTTTTCTCTAAATCTTGAGTCTCTTTTTTATGTTGTGTGATATCTTTTAGCTCAATAATATATTTATTTTTATCATCAAAAGGTAACTTTTGTACAAAAATATTAAAGTACTTTCTTATATTATCTCTCGATGTTATGGAAACTTCAATACTTTCTTGACTAGTTTGCATCAGTTTATCTGTGAGTGCAATTTCATTCATACACAATGAGTCATCATCATATTTAATAACCTCATTGATATCTAAAACCTCTGTACTTTGTTTAGGTTTATAAAAATCCATAAATTTATTGTTCATCTTAATAATATTACAATCGCTTACGACAAGAACCATATTTTCATAGATATTAAGTATTGCTTTATATTCTAAAAATCTTCTTTTAGACAACTCTTTTTCTCTATCTTTAGTGTAAAAGAAATATCCAACTAAAACTGATAAAAATAGAATTACAAAAAGGGTCATGATATATGAACTAAGCATGTATTTAAAGTAGTCCGACTTCGCCACTATAATCGCATAACCAACTTTTTCTAATGTAAAGTCATTATAAAGTGGTATGAAATCAACAGTATATAGTTGAGAATTTTCAAAATGAAAAATATAAAATTCTTCAATCTTATCCATTCGCTTTATGATACTCTTATCAGTAGATAGACTTTTGAGTATCTGATTTCTCTCTTTAACATGCATATGCTCTTCATTATATTCTAACAATGTTTTTTGGATTAAAAATGTGTCTGAGAGAGGATAGCTACTATAATTACTAAGCTGATCCTTGAAAAGTTTTTTCTCTATATATCTCTTTTTCAAAATATAGTCAATTTGTAAATCTCTTTGGTTTTCGTATGTTTTCTTAAAGTTCAAGAGTGATGATGAAACTTCTACACTACCAATATGTAGAGAATTCTCATCAAATAAAGGATAAACAAACCTATATCCATTAAAGATTTTTCCTTCTTCAAAACCTATAGCTTGTTTTTTCGTTTCATTTACATACTTAACACTTCCTCTAATATCTGTAAGATTATCTCCATACTTTAAAGGCCTATGAAATCTTAAAAAACTTTCGTTATTTGGAAGGTGAAAATGGAGTTGCTGAATATCATAATTTGTAAAAGTTTCATAATTGTTTTTCAACAAATTATAAAGATCATTTCTGACTTTCTGCTTTTCATCAGCATTAGTTGTATTTGCATCTTTAAAAATATTTATAACAGCATTTGTATTAATCAAATTGTCATAAATAGAATCAGAGACCTTCTTCATATCTGTGACGATAATTTGTAGTTCACTTTTTCTATTGAGTAGATTTTGTGCTTCGTACTTGTTGATATTTACATATATCTGGACTAAGTTTATTATTAGAAGTATTGTAAAAGTAACAATAAAATAAAGAATGAGTTTTTTGTATTTTTTCATATTTAAAAGAACTTTATTCTATTGAATGAATATCTAGTTCTCTTCGATAATGTTAATTTCAGATGCCACTATATATAATGGAGCACTTTGAACATGTGACATTGAAGTACCACTTCCTATGGCAAAACCATATAAGTCGTGCTCTTTAATAATACTAATTCCCATAGACATATCAAGATAAGAGAGTACACTATTTACCAATATTTTTGAGTCTTTTATATTTTTAAACTCTATCTTAGCAGAGTGAACATCTTCTCCATCTTCATCCATTACTACAAGAGTAATTATTTTTGAGCCATCTTCAAGCTGTTCTATTGAGCGAAGTTGTTCGTATTGAAAGTTGTCATACTTTTGGAGTAGTTGGTTTATTTTTTCCATAATCTGCCTTTTTTTTTGGATTATACCAAATATATTACTATTCGAATCTAAAATTCTATTTATTAAATATAAAGAAGGATTTGGCTAAAAGATAAGCGTCAAAAAAGTATATATCCATTATTTAAATATTATAATGCATTAATACCTGAAAAAATATATAATTGGTCCAACTAATGGACTCAAGGAAATTTTATGAAAAACACATTTACAATGATAGACAACCAAACAGGACAAAGTTATGAGTTTGATATTTTAAAAGCAACAAGAGGTCCTAGTGTTGTTGATATTTCTAGTTTTTATGCTAAAACGGGAAAGTTTACCTTTGATAATGGTTTTACCTCCACAGCAAGCTGTACATCTGCTATTACTTATATTGACGGTCTGAAAGGAGAGCTTAGATATCGTGGTATTCCTATTGAAGAGATGGCATCAAAACATACATATCTTGAAACCTGTTATCTTCTTTTAAACGAAAGGCTACCAGATCCAAAAGAGCTTATGGCGTTTGACTTAGAACTTCGCCATCGCTCTTTAGTGCATGAAAAACTTCGTCATCTTTTTGCAGCATTTCCAGCAGGAGCACACCCAATGGCTTCTCTCTCATCTGCAGTAGCTGCACTTTCTACTTTTTACTATGATCACCTGCAGTTATCAACAGAAGAAGATTATCAAGAGATGGCAAGACGTATCATTGCAAAAATCCCAACACTCGCCGCGTTTTCTTACCGTCACTCTATTGGAGCACCCTTTATTCACCCAGATATCGAACGCAGCTACTCAGAAAACTTTCTTTTTATGATACGTGCTTATCCAGGTGGTAAAATGCATAGAGGTCCACATGGTGAAGAGCATATAAAAGAGATAGAAGTTTTAGCTCTGGATACCATCTTTACACTCCATGCTGACCATGAACAAAACGCCTCAACTACTACTGTTAGAAGTGTTGCATCTACTGGAGCACACCCTTATGTAGCCATTAGTGCTGGTATATCTGCACTCTGGGGAAGAGCGCATGGTGGAGCAAATGAATCAGTCATCCAACAACTTGATATGATTGGAAGTGTAGAGAATGTAGATGCCTTTATAGCAAGAGCAAAAGATCCAAATGATGAGTTTAGACTTATGGGTTTTGGACATCGCGTTTACAAAAACTTTGACCCTAGAGCAAGAGCACTCAAAGAGCTACAAGATCAGCTCAAAGATGAACTAGAACTTGACTCTAGACTTATGGAGATAGCACAAAGAGTAGAAGAGATAGCACTGAGTGATGAGTACTTTATAAGTCGAAACCTATATCCAAATATAGACTTTTACTCAGGTGTAATTCTTACAGCCCTTGGTATCCCGCGTTCTATGTTTACTCCTATCTTTGTTATCGCAAGAACAACTGGTTGGATAACACAATGGATAGAGTTTAAAAAAGACAAATCTATGAAGATTGCTAGACCAAGACAGCTCTACCTAGGTAAATAAGATTTTAAACAAGAGTTAGCTATAATCGCGAAAATCACAATATAGGCTAATCACAATGGTAACAGTACAAAATCTCATCATGCGTTATGGAAATAGAGTTCTATTTCAAGATATAAATTTAAAACTTGACCGTCACAAAAGATATGGTCTTATCGGTGCAAATGGTGCTGGTAAAACAACTTTTTTGAAGATTCTTTCTGGTCAAATAAATGAGTATGAAGGTGAGGTTATAATCCCAAAAGCAAATAAAGTTGGCGTTTTAGGTCAAAATCAATATGCTTTTGAAAACTTTACTATTGCAGATGCAGTACTCTATGGAAACAAGCGTTTATATGATGCTATAAAAGAGAAAGAAGATCTTTATACAAATGGTGACTTTGAAGATGATGCTACAAACAACCGTCTTGCAGAGCTTGAAACTATCTCTGTAGAAGAAGATCCAACTTATGAGTACGATGTAAACATTGGAAAAATCCTAGAAAATGTTGGTATCCCAGTAGAGCAACACCAAGAGCTTATGAGTACACTCGATAGTGCTGATAAATTCAAGGTTCTACTTGCACAGGTTCTTTACCCAAAACCAGATGTACTCTTCCTCGATGAGCCTACAAATAACCAAGATATTGAAACAATCACATGGCTTGAAAATGAGCTTCAACGTCATGAGGGAACACTAGTAGTTATCTCGCACGATAGACACTTCTTAAACGCCGTAGTAACAAATATACTCGATGTTGATTATCAAAAAATTCGTGAGTTCACAGGAAACTATGATGACTGGTATATAGCAGCAAATGTTCTTGCAAAACAGATGGAACTAGACAATGCGAAAAAAGAGAAAGAAAAAGATGAGCTAGAAGCATTTGTACGTCGTTTCTCTGCGAATGCATCAAAAGCAAAACAAGCAACTTCTCGTCAAAGAAAACTAGACAAAATGGAGTTTGAAGATATCAAACCATCATCACGTAGAGACCCAAGTATAGTTTTTAAAGCAAAACGCACAATGGGAGATGAAGCACTAAATGTAGTAAATGTTTCTCACGCTTATGGTGACAATTCTGTTTTAAATGATATAAGTTTTAAAGTAATTCCAGGTGAAAAAATTGCTCTTATCGGTGGAAATGGTGTAGGTAAGACTACACTAATGAAGATTCTTATGGAAGAGATGAAAGCAAACACAGGTGAGATTCAATGGGGTGCAACTATTGAAAACTCTTATTTCCCACAAGATACAGCCGATATCATTAAAGGCGATGGAACACTTTATGATTGGTTACGTGCGTTTGATCCAAAACGCGATATTGCAGAGATAAGAAACTGTCTTGGACGTATGCTCTTTAATGGTGAACAACAAGAAAAATCTGTTGTAAGTATCTCAGGTGGGGAAAAACACCGTATGATGCTTAGTAAAATGATGCTAGAAAATGGTAACTTTTTACTTCTTGATGAACCATCAAATCACTTGGACCTTGAAGCAATTGTGGCTCTTGGTGAAGCACTTCATGAGTTTAAGGGAAATGTTATCTGTGTATCTCATGACCGTGAGTTACTTGATGCATTCGCTAATCGTATCATCGAGATACAAAATGATGGAACTATTGTCGACTTCCAAGGAACTTATGAAGAGTTTGCAGAAGAGAGAGCAGCAGGTAAAATCTAATGGCAAAGTATAAGCACTTCTTAGGTTTTGGAATCGCTGGTAACTTTGCACTTCACCTAGCACAAGCAGGTGAAGCAGAAGAGTTTAAAGATATCATAACAGCAGATGAAGCAGCTCCAAAAGGAATGTTTCCTTTTTATCTTCCAAAACCTACAAATCCTGTTAATCAAGCAAATCTCAAAGCAAAAGATATCTTAAGTACTTATCCCCTCTCATCAGATACGCTACGACTTCCACAAGAGGATGTAGATGTTCAAGCTGAACCAGAAGTGGGACTCATTTGTGAGCTTGTGTATACAGCAGGAAAACTCTCAGCTATAAAACCAACTTACTTTGGTGCATATAATGACTGTTCTATCAGGATTGCAGGTGCTTCTAAAATTAGTGATAAAAAGAACTGGGGAGCTGATTCTAAAGGTTTTTCAAATTCACTTATAAAAATAGACAAGTTTGAAGATGGCGGAGTTATGGATAGCTACTCTATTTGTAGTTTTCTTCGTCGTGATGGTAAACTAGAAGCTTATGGAGAAGATGTAGAACTGAGTGGCTACAGCTACTTCTATGAGAAACTTACAGATTGGATGAAAAACCAACTTCTTAACCAAGAAGACTTTGGTCCACTCGAACCCTTAGAATCTTATATTGATGCTTGTACAAATCCTCAAGAAGCCCTTATAAGTATTGGAGCTACTCGTTACACACCATATGGAGAGAACACTTTCTTGCAAGAGGGGGATGAAGTTTTAGTTGCTCTATATGATAGAGAGAGATACTCATCTGAAGATGTAGTTCAAGCACTTGAAGCACACAACTATACACTTGAAAACATGAGTGTTTTAGCACAAAAAGTCTACTAATGAAAACAGGTATCTACGAACACTACAAGGGAAACCGCTACGAAGTCATAGATACAGCTCGTCATAGTGAAACAGAAGAGCTTCTAGTCCTCTACAGAACACTTTATGGAGATGAGAACTTATGGGTTCGTCCTTTTAATATGTTCTTTGAAAAAGTAGAAGTGAACGGTTTGCTTGTTGAGCGTTTTAAGTTTATAGGAGAGAGTGATGAGTAGAGGAAAAAAACTTGACCTCTTCATCGGTGCTGAGATTGAAGATGGCTGGACAGAGGTTCAAACACCAAGAAAAACCACAATCTCAACTGAAATCTTAGAGCCAAAAAAACATTTTTTGCTCTTTAAAAAAGAGAAACGCCGAGGTAAAACTGTCACTCTTGTAGGAGAGTTTCAACTCAAAAAAGAGGATGCTATGGCACTTTTAAAAACTCTTAAAAAAAAGCTAGGCTGTGGTGGAATCTACAAAGAGAATTTTATGGAGTTTCAAGGCGAGCTTAAAGAGAAGCTCCGTGAACTGCTAGTAAAAGATGGCTTCCGTTTTAGGAATGGTCACTAAGCTATAAGCTCATCTTCTATAGTTTGAGCCTTTGCCGCACTTACATTTGAGGTAATTATATATCTATCTCTACCACTCTCTTTTGCTTCATAAAGCATCTCATCTGAACGAGAAAGTAGTATATTTTCATCTAAGGCTTCATCAGCGATACAACAGACAACACCAATAGAAATCGTTACAAACTTGTTTACCTTAGATTTTTCATGTTTTATCTCTCTATCTCTAATAGCATCACAAATTTCACGAGCCAGTTTTGCACTATTTGATTCATCTGTTTCACTTAACAATACTCCAAACTCTTCACCACCGAGTCTAAAGACATAATCACTTGGTCGTTTAAGAGTATCTTTTAAAACCTTAGCAACACTTTTAAGTGCATAATCCCCTTCTAAGTGTCCATAAGTATCGTTATACTGCTTAAAAAAGTCAATGTCTAGCATCATAAAAGTAATATATGTGTTGTTGCGTTTTGCACGCTTTAGTTCTTTCTCATAAACATGGTTAAAGTATCTACGGTTATGTAAGCCAGTCAGTACATCTGTATACGAGACATTTTCTAACTTTTTATTTACAAGCTTGAGTTTTTTTGTAGTTACTTCAAGTTGTGTATGATCTTTTTGAATACTTTTAAAAACATAGTATGAAATAATTAAGACCGCAATAATTATAAATGTTAAAACTATCCCTAAATATTTAATCGAATTATTATAACTCTGAAGAAACTTCTTGCGTTCATACTCAGCAATACTCACTTCATATTTAATCAATCTTTGAATAACAGAGTTAATAAAAGAGACTTTCTTTTGCAGAATCTTTACATTTAGTGCATTAAGACTCTTACCTTGCTGAACTAAAGTCACAATTTTTTCAAAGTATCTATTTGTATTTTCTATCTCTGTAGCTACATAATTTACATATTCTAACTCATCATCGCGTTTAAAATGCGAAGCATATGTGAACCATTTTGTTTCTATATTCTCAAGAGAGTTTTGAATTTTTAAGAGTGTTTCTGCAGGGCTTTGCTCTTCTCTAACTGCCTTATAGACACTACCTGAGAGCCCGCTATTGTAAGTGAGTATGATGTCATTGAGCTCTGTAACGGGGACTAAAGAACCGAAGTAAAGATTATCAATGTTTTTTTTCATTGCATTAATATGCAGAGTTCCGACCACACCAACAGCCAATAAACCAACAGTTATAAGTATAAAAAGAAAAAATAGCTTACTTCTAAGCTTAAGTGCTTCTATAAACTGCATAACATCCCTTATTTAGTTAAAGAAGACATAGCACTATTTGTACCACTACAAAACTATATAAAGGAGGAAGTGAAAACTATAAGTTATATGCTTTTTTGTAAGCACTCATTCTTTTTGTCACATTTCTAAGATAATGTTTTGGTTCATCATATCTAAGGTGTTTGAGTAGATGATTATATACTTCATCAGAACTCATTGCGTTTATCAGCGGTGCAGCTTTTTTCATATCGTGCGTTTTTGTATATGCCCAAGCAATATTTCCTGCTCCCGTATTGTATGCAGCGATAGTACAGTAGAGTCTGCTTTGTGGATTTTTGATACTTTTAAGATATCTGTAGTACAAAATATGAAGATATGAAGTTCCCATTTCTATATTATTTTTACCATTATATAGATATGTCGCACTTGGCATTCCCTCGCGTTTATATAAAAACTTATAAGTATCTCTTCCTGCTGAACGCGGTACTATTTGCATCAAACCAAAGGCAGGAATATGAGATTTTGCAAAAGGATTAAAGTCACTCTCCGTTTGTATAATAGCAAAAACAACAGGAATAGGAATATCAAATCTTTTTGCATTATGAACAATATCATCCTTATAAACGCGAGAGCGTTTAAGTCGTGTATCTGAAGGAAGATCTATGGCAACCTTATAAACAATGAGATCTTTGAGTTTTGATTTTGTTTGAGTTGGTTTATTCTCTTGAAGAGCTTTTTGCGCATACTCTTCCACTCTTTTTTGTGTTGGCGTTTTATCAAACAAGACTGTTTGCAAGATTGGCTTTGCATCAACTTTTATCTGTTTCTTTGCTTCTTCGTTTGAGAGTTTTGCTATGCGACGTTGGAGTTCATCACTCTGTACAACCTCTTTTGTATCTTTACTCACAACATAGCTAAGCTGTTCAAGCATCTTCTTTTTTGCTGCTTTTTCATCTTTTGCAATTACTTCAACTACAATTTGATTTTTTTCAAAGTCTACTTCTGAACGAGATTTTTTATCATCTGAGTAGTGTACCCACTCTTTTTGTGATGAGAGTTTTGGGTCATTCCAGTACTTATTTACTTCATTTTTATAAGTACTAAACTCTTTGTCAAGCTTCTCTTGATACTCTTGAAATGCTCTATCTTCCTGCGTTTTATATGCATCGAATGCAGCATTCATTTTGTCAATTTCTGACTGATAAGAACTTTTCTCTTGAGCAAGAAGATTTACAGCAATAAATAATACTAAAACTATAAATTTCATTTAGACTTACTCAATGTTTCTATATCAGCTATCTCTTTAGCAATCTTAGAAGAAAGATTTATACATCCATCTTCGCTCACTAAGATATCATCTTCTATTCGTATTCCTATGCCTCTATACTTTTTGGGAACTTTTTTATCATCCTTATCGAGATAAATTCCCGGTTCAATCGTCATAACCATTCCAGCTTCTAGTGCTATCTCTTTACCTTTTTTCGTTTTGTAAGATGCTTCATCGTGCACATCAATTCCCATCCAGTGCCCTATTCCATGAGGATAGTATTTTTTATGTGCCTTTTTTTTGAGGAGTTTTTTAATCTCACCTTTTAGTATTCCTAGTTTTACCATTCCCTCACACAAAAGCTCTTCAGAACGAGAATGCAGTTTGGATCTCAAAACGCCAGGTTTTATCATTGAGATAATCTCTTTTTCAACATCAAGTACTAAGTTATAAAGTTCTTTTTGAGCCTCTGAAAACTTCCCATCTGCAGGAATAGTTCGTGTGATATCACTCGCATAGTACTCATACTCGCACCCTGCATCTATAAGAAGTAGCTCTCCCTTTTGGATTGGCTTATCATTACTTATGTAGTGCAAAGTATTTGCCGCATTTGCAGAAGCTACTATTGAAGTATAGGCATCGCTATAGGCACCATTTTTCTTAAAAACATACTCTATCTCAGAGAGCAGTTCATACTCATACCCTAGTGTTGGTACTACTTGCATCGCTCGGTGATGAGCCTCTTTTGTGATTTTTATCGCTTTTTTTATAAGTTCTATTTCTGCATCTGATTTTATTAAACGCTCTCTCTCAATTTTCTTAGCTATATTTTTGTGAGCGTAGAAGTTTTTACATAACTCTTTAAAGGCATTCATCTGAGGATTTTCATGTGAGAAATCATAATAGAGAGTATCTTTGTTAAGAAGTTCTTCTTTAAATATCTTTGAAAGCTCTTCATATTCATAAACGCCATCGAAGTCAAAGATTTCTCCTGCTTTTTTAGCTCCAACTCTTTTTCCAGTCCAGAGTTCAAGGGCTTTATCTTTTTTTGCAACAAAGAGATAGCTCTTTACTTTTTTAGATTTTTTTACAATCAGTAAAGCAGAACTATCCTCTTTAAAACCTGTGAGGTAATAAAAATTACTATTTTGTCTATATGGATATTCTGTATCATTTGAACGAGTCTTTGGTGTTGCACTCAACAAAAGAGATATTGAGTTTTCTTTCAAACTTGAAGCTAAAACTTCACGGCGTTTTTTATATTCAACTTGACTTATCATCTACACACCTCATTGAGCCATTTATTTTTTTCTACTAGTAACTCACCTAAACCTTGGTTAAAAGCCTCTACACCACCTTGTGCATTCATCTCACTTACTGGCACAGTTTTGTTTATACTCAAAGTATCTACTACTTCTGAACTTGCTGAATTTACCAAAGAAAAACTTATAGCAATCCTTACATACGAACTCTTTGCATCACTACTAAAGTGCTGGATAAACTCTTCTATACTACTCTCAAGTATATACTCACTTGCGCTACGAGACTTATAGCTTTGCACACTTTTAAAAAGCTCTGAATCACGAGTACTTTTAAGTATCTCTTGTGTTATAGCCTTATTTGGACTTTGTGACCATGCAGACTCGCTAAATGTATACTCGCCATAATCATTTTGTGTGTACTTCATTGTTTGTGTCATTAATGCATTTTCACTAAACGCTTGAGACACTTTAAGACTTTTATCTTTACAAGCAAGTGAACTTAAAACTGTAGTACTCTTTTTAGTTTCTATTCTATACTCAGCTATATATGGCTGAGTAACAGTACATGCACTCAAACCTAGAAGTGCCAATAGAGTTAAAATGTATTTCATATTACTTTTCTCCTGGGGCTTTTTTTATCTCTGTTGTTTTATAGAGTATATCTGATGGACTTTTTTGATACTCTTGTAAGACATTTTCTACTTGAATCATCAACTCTTGCATCTCTATAAAGGTCGCGTTCATAGTAGGTACTATATCTGCTGTAATCTCTTTTACATTAAACTCACCACTTGAAACTGCACGTTTTATCTCATTCATAGAAGATTTAATGCCTAAGTAACTATTCATAATCGAATCAAAAGAGCCTGAGATTTTATCTTCCCAGGCTTCACTTTTTGTTATAAAACTATCTATATTTGGCATAACTGCATCGAGTTTATAAGAAAAATCGTCCAAGTTCTTAGCACTGCTTTGAAGATGATGAATCGTTTTATCATCTAAAAGTTTATCCATCTTTTCCATTACATCTGCCGTTCTTTTGAGTAGGAGTGAAAGTTGTTCTTGGTTTTTTTCGCCAAGTAACTCTTCTGTTTTACCAAGAGTAGACGAAAGTTTTGTAGAAACACTGCTAAAAGACTCTTCTATATTTGTAAAAAAAGATGGGACTGTTTTAATAACTGGATATTTTTCATTTTTTTGTGCCTCAAGATTCTTTGAATTGTGTGAGCCAAGATTTAGATTGATGTATGAGAGCCCTGTTATTCCCTGTGCTGTAAGCTGGGCCACTGTATCTTCCTTCATTGGAGTTGTCTTTAAGATAGTTACGAGCACTTCTACTTGTTCTACATTCTTTTCATATATACCTATACTTGTGACCTTACCAACACTTATACCTCTATACTTTACAGGTGCATCTAGGTTGAGACCTAAAACCGACTCATCAAAATGTATGCTGTATATCTTTGTTTCTGAATCTACAGAAGGTTTGAGCATCCAGTATGCAAATCCAATCATAAGTGCCACACCAAGAAGCACTAAGATACCTACAAATGTATAATTTACTCTATTATTCATCTTTTATGCTCTCCAAAAAAACTTTTTATAAATGCACTCTTTGCTGAAGTCACTTCACTGAGTGTCCCTTCATAAGCTATTTTTTTTTCATCTATAATTGCTACTTTATCCAAAGTATCATAAATCGACTGTAAATCATGAGAAACCATAACTATTGTTAAGCCAAGCATCGAACGAAGCTTAAGAATTAAAGCATCAAATTCTCTCGCAGAGATAGGGTCAAGTCCACTTGTAGGTTCATCTAAAAAGAGTAGTTTAGGGTCCATAGCAAGTGCACGTGCAAGACCTGCTTTTTTCTTCATCCCACCACTTATTTGAGATGGGTATAAATGTGCATCACTACTTTTGAGTCCAACTAAATTGATTTTAAACTTGACTATCTCTTCAATCATTCTTGGATTTAAATCAGTATACTCTTCTAAAGGAAGTGCGATATTTTCATAAATACTCAAAGAAGAAAAAAGTGCACCTGCTTGAAATAAAACTCCCCATTTTCTACGTAAAGCCTGAGCTTCTGAGTTTTTGATATTTTCTACCTGCTTACCTAAAACCTTGATACTTCCTGAGTGAATCTCTTGGAGCATAACCATTTCTCTAAGCAGTGTAGTTTTTCCACATCCACTTGGACCAAGGAGCCCATAAATCTCTCCCTCATCTATGCTCAGATTTAAGCCATCATGTACAACTTTAGTTCCAAAGAGAGTCTTTACATTTTTTACACTAATTATTTTTTTCATAACTATATACCTAAATTTGTAAAGAGAATTGAAAATACTGCATCACACACTATAACAGCAAAAATAGACTCTACAACACTTTTTGTGGTGTTAAAGCCTATGCTTTGGGTATCATCTTTTACCATCAAGCCTCTATAAATCCCTATAGTTGCGATTAAAAAAGCGAAAAAAGGTCCCTTTAGTATTCCTATAAAAAAGTGTTTTGCCGCTACCACTTCATTAAATCTATCCATGAACAAATCTACGGTGATATTTAAATCAACACTTGCGACTATCATGCCGCCTACAATTCCCATAATGTCAGCAACAAAAATCAAGATTGGCATCATTAGCATTAAAGCAAGAATCCTAGGCATTACTAAAAAAACATAAGGATCAAATCCCATAGTCCGCATAGCATCTAACTCTTGGGTAATCTTCATCGCACCAATCTGGGCAGTAAATGCTGAACCACTTCTTCCTGCGATAACTATTGCTGTCATTAAAGGAGCAAGCTCACGCAATATAGAAATACCAAGCATATCTACTATAAAAATGTTTGCTCCGTAGATTTTTAGCTGATATGCTGACTGATAAGCAACAACAACTCCAATCAAAAAACTCGTAAGAGCAATAATTCCAAGTGCTTTAATTGCACTCTCATTTATCTCAAAGGCAATCTCTTTGTAACGAAAATTTTTAAAGTATTTAAAGTAGGAAAGTTTTGTAAAAAAGAGTTGACCTATAAACGCCATAAAGCCCATAAAGCCATAATAGTTTTCGACCGTACTCTCTCCAAGTTTTTCTAAAGAACTTGAAGTAGGTTTTTCTTTTATAGTGTGTGATTTTTCTTTTTGTGTTTTTACTAATTCTAAAGTATCTAAAAATCTTTGTTCACTACATAAGATTGTAGTCTCAACTTTCTTTCTTGAAAAGCTTTCTACTAAATCTTCCAAAAAGATAGCACCTGCGGTATCTAAAAAACTAAGATTTTCTAGATTTATAGTTATGCTTTTGATATTTTCCTGAGACTGTTTTGAGATTTTTTTCTGGTACTTTGAGAGAGTGTAAAGTGTCAACTCACCTTCAAAATTAAGAAGAAGAGTAGCACTTTGAGTATCGATAATGAGTCTATTGTTCATAAGAAGCTTTACTAGAAGTCTCTTTCTAGGAGTTTGTTAACCTTTAAAATTGTGATAATTTTATCTTCTTGTTTTCCAACACCATCAATGATAGTATCATCGCCATTTACTGTGTCAGGTGCAGGTCCAATGTTCTCTTTTTTAATTCTGATTGCCATTGTAAGTCTATCTATAACAAAACCAGCCACATCGTCCCCATGTCTCATAACAATAAAACGAGTATCTTCGCTATGTTTTTTGCTCTTAAGTCCAAATTTTGTACGTAAGTCTAAGAGAGGTATAACAGCACCACGCAAGTTAAAAACGCCAAGAACATACTTAGGAACTTGAGGCACTCTTGTCCATTCAAAAGGTTTAATAATCTCTTGAATTGCTAAAATTGGCACCGCATACTCTTCGTCACCTATGACAAATCCAACAAGCTGAACTACATTGTCTGTTTGGTCTAGTCCTGACTCTTGCTGTGCACCTTGCTTATTAATAATTTGTTTTAATTTATCACTCATTATAAAAACTCCGCTTTAAAATTAACATTTCTTTGAACAACACTTGCCAAGTAGTCTGCTGAGTATGGTTTGGTTATATACTCTACCATTCCAGATTCAACACCACGCATACGATCTGACTTACCTGTACGAGAAGTTACCGCAATGAGTGGTAAGTTTTTGTACTTGTTATACTTTTTAATCTCAGTCGCAAGAGTATAACCATCCATACGAGGCATCTCTATATCTACAAGCATAGCATCAAAATGATGCTCTCCTGATTTAAGAATGTTAAGTGCTTCTTGTCCATCTGCTGCTTCAACGAGTGTAATACCCATCGCTTCAATTGACTTTCTCATAATAGTTCTATCTGTTTTAGAATCATCAACAATCATAACTTTATAGTCACTTGCTTTTGTTTTTTCTGCTATAGCAGATGAACCTTCAGCAGATGAGTCTATCATTGCTGTTGCTTTAACATCTTTAGCCATCTGCATAAGAGCTACCACATCAACAATGAGTGTAACACCACCATCACCTCTAATAGTTGCACCGGCAATTCCATCAATTCCTTTTAGGTAATCTCCTAAAGATTTGATAACTATCTCTTCTTGACCCACAAGAGTATCAACAATAAGCCCTAGCTTGCTTGTACCCAAACCAAGTACAACAACATATGCATGATCAGATGCATCTAAGATACGTTCAACTTCAAAAATATCTCCAATATGTACAAGTGATAAAACATCATCACGAAGTCTCATAACAGAGCGACCCTCTACAGTATAAATCTCATCTTTTGAGATTCTAACTGTCTCTAAAACAGAAGCAAGTGGAATAGCATAATACTCCTCTTGAACACCAACCAAGAGTGCTTGAATAATAGCTAGAGTAAGAGGAATCTTAAGCTTCATAGAAGTACCAACTCCAATTTCACTATCTATATCTATTATACCATTGAGTTTTTCTATGTTTGTTTTTACAACATCCATTCCAACACCACGTCCTGAAACGCTTGTTACTGATGCTGCAGTTGAAAAACCTGGTTTAAATATAAGAGTAAAGGCTTCTTTATCGCTTATATTATCAGCTTCTTTTTCGCTAATTAAACCTTTTTCAAGAGATTTTTTCTTAAGCATTTCAGCATCAAGACCTTTTCCATCATCATCAATTTGGATAACAATTTGGTTTCCTTCATTGTATGCTTTTAAGCCGATAGTACCTGTTTCAGACTTACCTTTTGCAAGGCGTTCTGCTGGCGTTTCAACACCATGATCACAAGAGTTACGGATAATGTGAACAAGAGGATCTCCAATCTCTTCTACAATTGACTTATCAAGTTCTGTATCTTCACCCGCCAAAACAAGTTCAATTTTTTTATCAAGTTCACGAGAAAGGTCTCTAATCATTCTAGGAAATTTATTGAAAACTTTGCCAATAGGGAGCATTCTCGTTTTCATAACTGCAATTTGTAAGTCAGTTGTAACCAAAGAGACTATAGAAACAACTTGATTAAGCTCTTCTAAAAACTCCTCTCCCTCATAGCGCTCTTCCACCTCTTCATTTATCTTCATAAGTCTGTTTTTAGCAAGTACAAGCTCACCAATCAGATTCATCAAGTGGTCGAGTCTTTTTACATCAACACGAATTGTTTGCTCGACTGCTGCAGGTGCACGCTTTGCAGGTGCTCCGGCTTTTGCATCATCACCTGATGCAGAAGCAGCTTCTTGAGCTGGAACAGGCGTTGGAGTTGGTGCTGGTTTTGGCTCTGGTTTTGGTTCTTCTTTAGGAGCAGGTTTTTCATCATCTACTTCAGGTGGTGCTGCTAAAACTTTTTCTCCAGCTGCTATTTTAGCCTCGCGTTTTGCCTTATCCTCTGCTTGTCTTTGCTTTAGAAGTCTTTCTATCTCATCTTCTATTTCATTGTCGTCCATATTTTCATAATCTGGCTCATCCTCTTTAGCTTCAACTACCTCTTCTTCAACTACTTCTTCTTCAACAGGAGAACTTGCCTCACTTACTGGTGATTCTACATTACCGTCACCACCGGAGACTTTGTCGAGTCTAGCTACACAGCCTGAAACATCAATGCCTGCATCTTCACTAGTATCACGAATAGTCTCTAAAAGAGCCTTCATAAGATCTATAGATTCTAAAACAACATCCATGATATCTGGAGTAAGTACTAGTTCAGCATGTCTTGCTTTGTTGAGGACATCTTCCATATGGTGTGTTAAGTGTGTTAAGACATCAAAATTTAAAAACGATGATGCTCCCTTAACAGTGTGTGCTACACGAAAGATTCCGTTTAAAAGATCTAAATCTGTAGGGTTGTTCTCAAGCTCAACCAAATCTTCATCAAGTTTTTCAACAAGCTCAAAGGACTCAACTAAAAAGTCCTGTAATATCTCTTGAAATTCATCCATATTTATACTCCTATCTTCGTGTGCGCATGGACAACACGCGCTACTTCATCATAAAATTGACTTGCTTTAAACTTAACTAAGTAAGCTTCACCACCTGCTTTTATTCCTCTATCTTCACTAAAATGATCACTTATTGAAGAGTTAAAAACAATTGGTATATTTTTAAATCTACCATCTTCTTTTACATTTGCAGCGAAATGAAAACCGTCCATTTTTGGCATTTCAACATCTGAAATGATAATCTTCAAGTTTTCTGCTATATTCTCTCCGTAGCTATCATAGAGTTCATCTAGTTTCGCTAAACCTTCTTCTCCATCCATCGCCTCAACGACCTGAAAGCCCATCTTAACAAGAGCCTCTTTTACAATCTTTCTTGCAGTCGAGCTATCATCAAGAATAAGTGCTAAACCACTAAAGGCTTCTACTTTTGCTGGGGAGTGATTTGTTTCAGGCTCATACAAACCTAAATCCTGAACAACAGATTCTAAGTCTAAGATAAGCAATACATTATCATCTTCTATCATGGTAACACCAGTAATTTTACTAGAGTCTATTCCTGACGCACTACTTACAAAGTTTGCTGGTTCTATGTCATGCCAGTTTATTCTTCTAATTCTTTTGGCTTCATGCACTACAAAACCAATAAGAACATTGTTAAATTCAGTAATTATTACCCTTGCATTTTTTCTTGCATATTCAGGTTCTGTTATGCCCATCCACTTTGCAAGATTTACAACCGGTATAACTACATCACGAAGGTCAAAAATCCCCTCTATAAAATCTGGAGTTCCTGGAAGTTCTGTAAGTTCAGGGACACGAATAATTTCGCGCACCTTTGAAACATTTATGCCGTAAATACCTTCATAAACTTCATTTTCTTCTTGTTTTAGTATACGAAAATCAACGAGTTCCATCTCGTTAGAGCCCACTTTAAGGGAATTGTCATCCATATTTCACATCTCCTTATGAGAGTCTTTTTTCTTCTAATAATTCTTTATCTTCTAATGATTTTATAATAAAGTATCTTTGATTGCAAGCAAAAGCAGCTAAATTAATATAATGAAAATGCTCAAACTCAAAACTTTTGTTTTGATGGTAGTGTCCCTCTATAAAATAGTCACACTTATACTGCTCAAGCGAACGCGAAACTATAAACTTTTCAAAGCCTACAAACTCATGACAGTCCTCTTTTTTAGCTAAATACATGTCTAGTTTTTTCAAGATTACATGTCCTAACAAGGTATCTATAAAAGTTAAAAATCTTACAAGAAATTTGTTTCTTATAAGAGAGGTATAGACTCTATATCCAAAACCACCATCAAAGTCTCCATGTGCTAAACAGACTTTTTTATCTTTATAAACACAAGAGAGTGGTTGTTTGGAAATAGGAAAAACTTTAATGTTATCTACACAAGAGTCTAAATTAAAATCATGGTTTCCTTCAAGATAAATAACTTCTATCATTCTAGAAATCTCATTTATAAGTCTTAACATTTTTCTGTTTTTTTTCTGTGTATATGCTACTTTACCAAAGAGTGCATCAAAGATATCACCCATAAGTATAAGTTGTGTAGGCATAAGTCTTTTTGAGTGTATAGCTTCTATAAGTTGTAGTAGTTCTGGACGGCGTTCAGAGTAGTGTGCATCTGAGATAAGAAATGCACCCTCTTTGAGAGTTATAGGTTTAGGGGACATATGCTATGTTTGGGATACCCATATTTTCATCAAGTCCCATCATAAGATTGGCATTTACTAGAGCTTGAGAAGAGGCACCTCTCATTAGATTATCTATAGAAGAAGAGATAAAGAGAAGATTTCCCTTACGCTTTACATAGATATCACAAAAGTTTGTACCTGCCGTATTTTTCATAGTCACTGGCGTTTGACTGATACGAACATTTTTCTCATCTTTATAAAACTCTTTAAGGAGCTCTTGTGCATCAAAGTCACCCTCTACTTGAATATAGATAGAACTTAACATTCCACGAGTAAGTGGTACTAAGTGAGGTACAAAGTTTACCTCTTCAAACGCCACATCAAGTTTTTGTGCAATTTCAGGTGCATGTCTATGCATTAAAGGATTGTAAGCGAAAAGATTGTCATTTACATTTACAAAGTGTGTTGTTTCACTCAGTTTTTTCCCTGCTCCACTGACTCCTGTTTTTGCATCTATGATTATAGGAGTACCAGCTACTCTTTTGTCCATAAAGGGAAGAAGTCCTAAAATTGCCGAAGTTGGAAAACAACCTGGATTTGCCACAAGTTTTGCAGATTTCAACTCTTCTCTAAACATCTCAGGTAGACCATAAACTACATGAGAGAGATTTTCTTCATCTGTATGAGGAAGATAAAACTCTTCATAAAGCTCTTTTGTTAGTCTATAATCAGCAGAGAGGTCAACCACTTTTACACCAAGTCTCATCAGAGGTTTTACAAACTCCATCGCTGTCATATGTGGTACTGCTAAAAAGACTAAGTCGCAGTTTTTAGCTATAGACTCAGCATCTGCTTTCTGAACCTCATCTTCACAAACGCCGCTGAGTGATGGATGCAGCTTATCTATAGTAGTTCCACCCTCAGAGTTTGATATATAAGTCAACTCAAACGCAGGATGATTTACAAGCATTTTTACAAGTTCAAGTCCTGTATAACCCGTTGCACCTACAATTCCCACTCTTATATTTTTAGACATTAGTAACACTCAAATACTATTTCTTGGTATCTTACTTCATCGATTTCAAACTCTTTTTCTCCACCAGGAAGTCTTACTTTTACCTCATCACCCTCTTCACAACCTAGAAGCTGTTTTGCAAGTGGTGAACCAAAAGAGATAAGTCCCATATCTGGATTTGACTCACAACCACCTACTATGGTGTATGTCACTTCTTCATCTGTATCTAAGTTAGTCATCACTACTGTTGAACCAAAACTCACCTTTGAATGTGCGAGTTCACTTGGATCAACGATTTGAGCACTTCCTAAAATCTCTTGAAGTTCTGCTAAACGATTGTCAATATTTTTTTGCATCTCTTTTGCAGCATGGTACTCTGCGTTTTCTTTCAGGTCACCATGTTCAAGTGCTTCTTCTATATCTTTTACACAACGTGGGCGTTTTACTTCTTTTAAATCTTTAACTTCTGCTTGAAGTTTGTTATAGCCAAAAAGTGTCATAGGTTCTATTTTTTGCATAATTATTCTCTTATTTTATTTTAGTGATTATATCAAAATTCATCTATATTAATACAAACTCTATTTTTACCACTTTTTTTCGCTTCATAGAGTGCCTTATCTGCTCGCATTATCGCAGCTTCTAAACTTAAGTCATTCTCAATTTGAACTCTTGAAACACCTAAACTAATAGTCAGTCTAAACTCTGTACTAACAGCTGTTTTCATAACTAGATTTTCTGTTTTTATTCTTATTTTTTCTGCGATTGTTGTTGCACCTTCTATATCTGTCTCAGGAAGGAGTATAACAAACTCTTCTCCTCCCCATCTTGCTACCATATCGCTTTTTCTACTCTCATCAAGCATAACTTTTGCGAGTGCTTTAATCGTTTCATCACCTGCTGTGTGACCATAAGTGTCATTTATATGTTTAAAGTCATCTATATCAATCATTACAATAGCAATATCGCTCAAATTTCTACGTGCTAAATCAAGAATATGCTCTGCAGTATCACTAAAATATCTTCTGTTATAAAGCTGTGTCATGTAGTCTCTTGCAGCCTGTTGCTGTACTATCTTATTTATCTCTTTTTCACGCCAGTAGAGTATTAGCATAACACTCAAACCAAGAAACGAAACGCCAAGCGTCCACCACAAAAGTGTATAATCTTTTCTCTCATCATATTTTATAGATATCCATCTATTAAGAATCTCTTTTTTTTGCTCTTGAGTAATAGCATCAACGAGCTTGTCAAATATCTCATAAAGAACAGTTTCACCATTTCTCACTGCTATACAATGGCTAAAGACAGTCTCAAATCTACCTGAAATTTTCAACTCACCTACAAATCTATTTTGAAAAAGATGTCCTATGTCTGCTAAACTACCTGCATATCCAAAGAGTTCACCATCTACAACTTTAGAGAGACCATCTTCACTGTTTTTCACCTCTACAATTTCAAAATTTGGATACTTTTCTTTGAGTATTTCTATAAGTGCAAAACCTTTTGTTATGCCTATTTTTTTTCCTTTTAAGTCTTTGAAGTTTTCTATAAAAGGAATATTCAAACGAGTTGCCATAACAGCTGTTACATCTATGTATGGCTTTGTAAACTTAAGGTATTTTTCTCTACTAGGTGTTTTAGTTGCTAAAGCTAAAAGATCACACTTGCCTGCTTTTACAAACTCTAAACTCTCTGCCCAACTCTCTGTTTGTACAAGTTGCATATCAACTTTAAGACTTTTATTGAATAACTTAAAATAATCAGCACTCATGCCAATATGCTTAGCATCTTCTATCTTTTCATATGGCATCCAATCAGGGTCTATACAATACTTGATAACTTTTTTTTCTCTGAGATATTGTTCTTCATCAGGTGATAAAAGTTTTTTTCCAAAGGGAAGATAAAGTGTATTTATTGAAACTTCATTGCGCAAGAAACCCATTACATTGTAAATATCATAGATTCTTTGAAGCTTATCTCTTTGAAGTTCCCCTAACTGAGTCCTTGTAGCATATGCAAGTTTTTTGAGACTTTCTGCTTCATACTGAAGTGCCTCTTTTGATCTGTTTTGAGTGTTATATTTTTTTAAAATGAGCTCCGCACTCTCGTCTATATGGGAAAATGCATATTCCCACCCCTTAAGAGATGCATCTACAAACACTTTTACCCTATGAGGATGTAAAAGTACTTCTTTATCACTTGTAAAAAGTATATCACTGTAAAAATCAAAGCCTTCATCAGCAGGTTTAAACACAACAAACTTTTTACCTAGTTTTTCTAAAAGATAGGGCTCATTTGAGATGTATGAAGCCATAATGTCTGTTTCGCCATTGAGTAAACTCTCTATATTGTAAGAATGTTCTTGTATGTGTATAGATGAAGTACTCACACCGTTTTTTTTCAAAAGTGCTTGTATAGATACAGTAGAAGACATGCTAGGTGTCAGCATAATTTTTTTGCCTGCAAAGTCTTTGATTGTAGAGATATTCGAATCTTTGAGTGCTATAAAAACCAGAGGTGAAGATTCAAAAATACTAAAGAGCATTTTAAGTTTTTTGCCATTGACTATGTCTGCTAAAAGAGATGAATGACCCACAGCATATGTAGCTTCGTTATTGAGGACTACTTCATCTTCTAAATTGTTATCATACTCATGTATCTCTACATCTAGACCTACATCAGAGTAGTAACCTTTCTCTTTGGCTACATAATAGCCTGCAAACTGAAACTGGTTTTTCCATGTAAGTTGTAGGGATACCTTTTCTAGTTGCTGCTCACCAGCATGTAAAAGAGAAGGAATGACAATAATGAAAAAAAGGAGTTTCAATAAATTTTTCAAGATACCTACTTTATACATTGAGTTAAAATATTATAACACACCTCAACCTGTTTGATTTAATCTTTGAAAGTTGAGAGATCAAACTCTCTTTTTTCATCCTTGCATATTATGCTTATAATACAAGCACTTTTACTCAAATGTGTGGTATTTTTAAGACCACCTAGCAGTTCTATATCTGTTTTAGTATATGGGTCATGAGCAAAAAGCTTCTCTTCTTTTATATAAAAAATTCTTCCCCCGCCACAGCCATCACCAATAATACCCTCACAAACAAGAGGAGATTCTAAATCAAAACCATCCACTATCATTACAATCTTCTTTGGTCTCTTTTACAAACTCTTTAAATGCCGTGGAGTTTTTGTCTACTGCCATATACTCTTCGTACACATACTCTTTAAAGATGGCTTCATCAAGACACTTGCATGTTTTTGTATCATTCACATCATCACAGTGGTTTAATAACTCCACTTTTTGTGACTCTTCCCATCCAAAATAACTCTTGTAAAATGGATAAAGCGTCCAAATCGCAAATCCTAGTGTAAGCACAATGTTAAAAATATACTCGCGTTTCTTTGTCTCTATGTACTTTTTTATGTCATATATGATTAAAATCACAAAGACTATCTCTAAGCTTATTATAAACCAATCACTATCTAAAAAATCAAACATCTACTTCGCCTCTCTTAACTTTTTTATCGCTTCGCTACACATTGTAAGTCCAAACGCAGCTGTCACACCCATAAAACTTCCCTTGGCTTTCACCATCGCTTCTTCAGAAGAGAAGATTACTTTATACTTCTTTTTAAAGCCGCGTTTTTTAAGCTCATATCTTATCTTTGAGCCAAATTTGTCGCCATAGCTTTTCCAAACATCATCTACTTTTATCTGAGTTGGGTCCATGCGTTTAGCACTTCCAAAAGAGCTTATGAGTTTTTTGTAGCATTTTTGAGCAAGTGCTAGCTTGGCATTTCTATCATCTATGGCGTCAAGCACTAAATCATAAGGCTCAAAGTCAAACGCCCAAACCCACTCTTCATCTATGCGTTTTTCTATTACCCTGAGTTCTGGATAGTGCTCTTTAAGTGCGTTTACTTTTACTTCGCCCTCATGGAGTTCTGACCACATCTGGCGGTTTTGGTTTGTCTCATCATAGGTATCAAAGTCAACTATGGTAATGTTTTTTACTCCACTACGGTAGAGACAATCCAAACAAAAACTCCCAACACCACCAACACCTAAAAGAATGATGTTGGCGTTTTCAAGCTTTGTAAACTCATCATCAAGAAGCATTCGTAGGCGTTCGTATCTTGCCACCTACTCTACCCACTCTTTGAGTTTTTGCATGCTTTTGTAAGCTGAGAGGTCAAGCATGATTGGAGTTATTGAGATGTATCCCGCTTCTATGGCTTCATAATCACTCATATCTTTATGTATCTCTTCGCCTTCGCGTTTAGAAAATTCTAAGGGATGTAGACCAAGCCAGTGGTACTCTTCACCACGAGGATTTCTATGAAGATGGGAGTCATTTGCATAGTGTCTATAACCTGCATAGGTTACTTTCATCTCTACGTTTAAAGGGTCTGGACTCTCTAAATCTGGCGGAATGTTTACATTTAAAAACTCTCGCTCTGGCAGAGGGAATTTACCTTCTCTTATCTTTGTTACAAGCGTTTTGATTGTTTTTTGTGCGAGAGAAAAGTCTCCATCAGGGTTTGTAAAATCCATCACTTGACTTATAGCGATAGAAGGAATGTCGTGAAGCACTCCTTCCATTGCACCGGCCGCAGTTCCTGAGTAAGTTATATCTTCACCCATGTTTGAGCCTCGGTTTATGCCACTAACAAGCAGGTCAGGTTTTGACTCTTCAAACATAGTGCTCAGTGAGAGATAAATGCAGTCGGTTGGCGTTCCATCATCAAGCTTGTAAAAATCATCTCCAACACTTACAAAACGCAGAGGTCTTACAAGTGTAAGCGAGTGTCCACAGGCAGATTTTTCATTTGCAGGAGCTACAACTGTTACATGCACATCCTCTAGTTCTCTTAATGCCTCAACTAAACAAAGTAAGCCTTTTGCCTCATAGCCATCATCATTTGTTACTAAAATTTTGTATCCCAAGGGGATTTCCTCGCTTCATGCATAGTGCATAGTTTTATTTTGAGTGTATTTTAGCTCATTTTCATAAAAAGATAAAAATTTTCAAAACTTACTCTTTTCATTTATGCTTCAGAGCTCTCTTTTGGAAGGAGTATCTTAAAACTAGTCATCTCTTGTTCACTCTCTACACTTAATGTACCAAACATATGTTTTTCAACAATCATTTTACTCATATAGAGTCCTAGTCCTGTTCCATTTTGTTCATTTTTTGTACTAAAGTAAGGCTCAAAAAGTTTTTCAAGAACCTCATCACTAATTCCACCACCATTATCAGATATTTCTATGATTACACTCTCGTCTGTCTCATATATTTTATTGCTTATCTTTTTATCTGTAACATCATTCTCTTCAAGAGCCTCTTTAGCGTTTTTGAGTATGTTTATAAAAACCTGTTGTAGTTCCCTATCAAAAACATAAATCTTTGTACTGTTTTGAAAGTTGTTTTGGATATCTATATTGTTGTTTTCTAAGCTTTTACCTATCACATTGTAAGCAGATGTAAACACATCTTTTATATATACCAACTCTTTAAGTTTATCGGGTTTAAAGAAGTTTCTAAAATCATCTATCGTTTTTGAGAGATGTGTTGTTTGTGTGCTTATACCCTCAAGCTCCTCTTGAAGTGTTTGCATCTCAAGTGACTCTAGTTCTATATCTACTAAAATATTGTTTACACACATAGAGATAACCCCAAGAGGCTGTCGCCATTGATGCGCTATCATACTTATCATCTCACCCATCTCAGCATGACGTGATTGGGCAATCATAATCTCATTTTGAAGTTTTATCTCATTAGCAAGATGATATTGTTCACTTATGTTTATATAAACTCTTCCCATAAGTAGCTCTTTATTTGCTTGGAGTATAGTAAAAAAGAGGGCTCTAAAAGTGTACTCTTGTGTACCCTTAGTATACTCAAAGACATCTTCGGCAACTCCTTGAGACTTAGCTTTTTCAAAGAGTGTATCTATTTGTTCTCTGCAGTACACGTGAATATCTTCTCCATACTCCAAGGCGCTACTATTTTGGTAGACGAGCTTCTTGTTTGAATCAACTATAGAGACTACATAAGGGATGTTGTTCATAAACATTTCAAACTGACTTTTAGAGTTTAAAAGTTCTCTCTCTAACTCTTTCAGTTGTGTTATGTCAGTATGAAAACCAACCATACGCACAGCATTTCCACTCTTATCAAAGATTGTTTTTCCACGGTCAAGTATCCAGACCCAGTGTCCATCTTTATGCTTCATCCTATGTATATTTTTATAGAGCAGACCAGGCTCTTTTTGACTATTTTCTATAGCATCCATTGCAAAACTAAGGTCATCTGGATGTACATTCTCTCTCCAGCTCTCAAAAGAGTCTTCAAGTTCAAAATCTTCATAGCCAAGCATAGTTTTCCATGGAGGGGAGAGGTATAAAGTGTTTGAAACTAAGTTCCAGTCCCAAAGTCCATCATTTGTACCATTGAGTGCAATCTCGACTCTCTGTCTAAGCTCATCTAACTCTGTTACATCTACTAAAGAGAGAAGTCCTCTATCTTGATTATCATACTCGAGACTATGGTAGTAGACCATAAAGTAATGTTTTTGAGAATCCTTAAGCATACAAACCTTATGCACTGTCTCACTATGTTTTTTTATATACTCCAACCAACTACTTTCATCCTCTTCTAAATATAAGCACCCATCTTCTTCTAGAAAAAATTCACAAATACACTTATGTTCATGAGTAAAATCTTCTAAACTCTTATAATCAAAAAACTCTAACATTGCAGAGTTTACATCCTCTATACTCTCTGCATTTGTTGCGATTAAAATGTTTGGTATAGTCTCAAAAAGGGCTTTGTGATACTTTTGAGAATTTTTTAAGTAGTGTTCATTTTCTTCTATAATTTTTATCTTTTGAAGATAGATTCGAGTCACAGCTTTTTGATAAACTTTAATACGACTATAGATAAGCCAAGTAGAAAAAATCAAGATAGATATTACACTCAGATAGATAAACAGCTGCGTTTGGTTTAAAAATGGATTTGTTATTTTTAACTCTTGAAAGAAAAGAAGTTTTATATTTTGATGCCCTTGAAAATCTTTTATATCAACTACATGTATTAAGTATTTTTCATCTTGAAACTCTATGATCTGATTTTTAGTGAGACTATTCTCTTTTTTGAGAATTGCAGATATCTGTTTTCCTTTTTCACTCTGAAACTCTTTGGCTATATAACCATCAATAAGAAGCTCGTTTTCACTACTAGTCATCTCAGTGAGATTTTCTTTTAAAAAGTAAACACCTTCAAAACCATTAATCTCTTGCACTGCATTGAGTAAAAAATCTGGATTTAGTCCTATCTCTATAGCTCCAAGATAGCTTCCGCTTTTACTCCAGATAGGAGTTATGATTCTATACACATCTGCATAACGTCCTGTTTCATATCCGCTTATAAGTTGATGCTTTGTGTGAATCTCTTGAAGCATTGGTCTAGAGTCTGCAATCCTATCATTAAAATACTCGGGCTGATGCATACGTAAAAATGATCTTCCATCTGCTAAGTGTACCTGCATAACTTCAAGTGCAGGTGTTTCATCTTTTAGGAGTTTATATTTAGGATAGAGAGTCTTATAAAGAGCTTCTCGCTCTTGTTTTTCAACAAAACTCAGCATCTCCGTTGTTTCCATGATTCTTTGTAGTTTGTGTGTGAAATCACTCAAGTAGTGTCTCACTACATGATGGATACTTTTATCTATTTGTTTGTTATATTGGTCTTGTTGTTCTTTCTTGCTTTGTTCTTTTGCTATAAAGATTGAGCTTAGTAAAAGCAGAGTAACTACAGCAGCAACAAGAATAAGAAACCTGCTTAAACTACGCAGTAAACTCGCAGTATCTAACTCTTGTAAATGCTTCATGTTTAGTATAACTCTTCTATCAAATCACTTCCACACTTTAACTCTTTAAACCACTCAATAAAACTTCTTACATCTTCATCTTCAAAGACAAAACCATGCTGTGGCGCTATCATCTTTACATCAAGTTTAGCTACTTTCTCTGCCCAAGCATTACATACTTTGCTTGAGGCCATGTAGCGTTTATGAAAACCCTCTAAGTGCTTCACATGCTCAGCAAAACTCTCAACTTTTTTAGAATTATCTTGTGCATTTAAAATAGCAGCTCCAATATCTCCTGAAAAAAGTATTTGCGATTTAGAATCATACAAAGAGAAGTTCCCTGGCGAGTGAAGAAAATGTGCTGGAACAAACTTGAGATAATCCTTTCCAAAATTAAGCTTTGCACCATGATCTGGTAGAGCCATCACACGACTCATCTCCATAAAACCGTAGTGGCTCATAAAACGCACCCACAAAGCACTCATTACAAACTTTGCTTGTGTACTCAAGGCCCACTGAGCTATCGAACCTGAAACATCAGGATCTTGATGCGAGAAAAATATAAACTTGATATTTTGCAGATCTAGATGTTTTGAAACTGCATCACACAACTCATCAAAAATTGCCTCACTTCCCGGGTCGACTAAAACGCCAGCACCATTTTGAACTATAAGATACTGGTTTACGGAGAGAAAAGAGTCCTCTAGCGTTTCATCATCAAAACTAAACATCACACATTTATGTGTACCGTCATCATATAGTATTGTTTCATTATCAGCCATTTTGTAATCCTTTAAACTCTCTAATTATTGCCATCTGGCGTTTTGTTATGTACTTTATAAGTTCATTTTTCTTTATCTCTACAAAGATAAAAACTACACTAAAACTACGTCTTGATTCACTTTTTCTAAACATTATTGCTTTTGTATTGAGAATAAATGGGCGTTTATCCATCTCCAAAACTATGTCTAAGAGGACTTCGTCATCTTTTTCCAAGCCTGCAGGCAGAGCATTTAACTTTAGTTTAACCGCATCAAGAGAGATATCTTCTATGCTAACATCGCCATGAAATTTGTTTTCTCTGATAAAAAGAGAAACTGTCTGTTTCTCATCAGGAACGACACGAATTGTTTTTCTTTTTACAGGAGAAGAATCAATAAAATGCAAGCCCTTAAGTGCCACATCCTGTTTTTCAAAACCTATCTTCATAATATGAGTTGCTTCTAGGTGCTGAGGAAGTGCTTCAGAGACTAGAACTGTTTTTTGCTCTAACTGAATCGCTTTTAACTGTAAAAAAGAAGTCTTAATCGCAAGTGAGTCTTCGCCTATATCGCTTATGATTCCATTATTTGTGATACTCAAGCCCTTATAGTAATTGTGTACTTCAATCTGTGCACTATTTCTTTGGAGTACCTCAAGCAGGTCAAACATTGCTCGTGTATCCTGCACCTGCATATCACTTTGTGTCTGTTTTGCATCAAAAAGCTTTAGGAGGTTGAGCTCAGTCACATCATCAAAAGATAAAATCCCATAACCCTCTTTCTCAGGTATGATTTGGTATTTGAGTATAAGGTGTCTAACCTGAGCTTCTTTATTTTGCATTTTGATGTGAAAAAGCTTTTTCTCATTTAACTCTATCACATCAAACCAATCTATCTCCCCATGATTATATAAAAATCCATCATGCTCCATAAACTGAGTTCCAAGGTTTGGATATGCACTTTTAAAATCTTCAATATTTTCAACATTAAAGAAGTCTAGGAAAAATTGGTTTGCAAGCAATACTTCTCTTTCTTTAAGCATTACGACCATAGAACTTTGGTAGTTAAAGATACTTTTTAAGTGCATAAAAAAGAGTTCACTTGTTCTCTCTTCTTGTATCTTTTGGACTGCTTTTAAAAGTATATTAGAAAGCTCTGCAACATTTACAGGTTTTTTTAAAAAGCCAAAAACACCATCGTTTATAGCTCGAAAAAGATACTCTTTGTCATCAAACGCCGACATGATTATTATCTTTGTTTTTGGTTCTATTTTTTGGATTTTTTCGCTCAGAGTGAAGCCATCTATATGTGGCATTTTTATGTCACTTAGAAGAATGTCGACTTTGTTCTTTTTGAACATTTCAAATGCCTCTTGCCCATCAACTGCAACAAGTACATTATCAAAAAACTTTTTTAGGAGTTTAGTAGCATTTAAACGCAGTGCCTCATTGTCTTCAGCATATAAAATACTAAAACCTTTTGCAGACTCTTTTAATTTCTGTAAGTCGCTCATAAAAACTTCTATCCTCGTACAAATTATCTATTTTAAATGATAGCATAGTTTCTCTTTGGAGGGCATTTGTACTTGCTTTAACTCTTTAACATAGGACTTAAGTATTTTTAAGTAGTGGATTTACCATCCCTAAAAAGTCATCTTTTGCTGCGGCGTTTGCACTTGCTATGATGTAGCCTTTATGATTAATGGGGTCTATCTCTTTACCTTCCAAATCAGTTACAAATCCCCCACTGTTTTTTATGATAAGAAATGCAGCAGATAAATCCCAAGCATGGGCACTACTCTCAAAGTAAACTATATAGTTACTAAATGCACCTTTTGCAACCATACACATTGAGTATGCGATACTTCCACCAATAGAAGTGAGTTTTTTAATTCTGTTCTCTTTAAATAACTGGTTGAGTGTACCAACAATGGGGTGTGAACGCTCAGGTTTAAAGTTTACTACAGCCACACTGGGATTAACACGAAGTGGTAGTGTCAACATACCAATATAAGACATAGCACCCTTTTCAGTCTGAAAAAACTCATCTGTAAAAGGGTTGTAAACAATACCTAATATCACTTCACCCTTATCTATAAGAGAAAGATTTATGGCTGAAGTGTTTTCATGTGTTATAAAAGCCCATGTACCATCTATTGGGTCTATGGCCCAGTAAGGCTTGCCCTCATCTATAGCCTCACAGTTCTCCTCACCCATAACTTGGATGTCAAAACTATCTCGCAGCCGTTTACTCATATAGTCTTGTATCTGCTGATCTATATTTGTAACTGGCGTTTCATCAGACTTAAAGTTAAAACTAAAAGTGTTTGTCTCTCTAGCCTCACGAATTATTCGCCCTGCTTCTTGAACTATCTGTTTTGCAATTATAAGGTAGATATTTCGCATTGCATGATTCCTCAAAGTTTTTAAGAAGTATAGCATTTACTTTTTCTGCCGATATTAATTTGAACAAATATAAGGAAAAAATTATGAATACTTCTTATGGACTTGATGCTTATCGCTCACATGACTTAAATATCGCAATGAGAACATCAAGTGGAGATGTTATAAAGATGGATTTTGCTAATGAGCAATCATCTTCGATTAGACACTCTCAAGATGAAAACAGCTCACAAACTTCTATGAGTTTTAGCTCTATGCAGTCATTTCAATTTTCTATAAAAGGAAATGGCATAGATGCACAAGACCAAAAAGAGATAGATGAGTTTATGAAAACGGCACAACCTTTTATAGATAACTTTTTACAAGAACTCAGTGAAGATGCACCAAATACTCCAGTCACAAAACTCGCACATGAAATAGCGGGACTTTTTAATCCAGAAAAAGAGAGAGACGAAAATAGTACAAACGCCATCAAAACAAACATAGTAAAAATGTTTGATAACGCTTTAGCAGAGTTTAAAGCACCCGAGACAAGCTCTCCAGAAGAGATGATGCAAAAGATGTTAGAACAAACACAAAACCTTTTAGAAAAAACACTCAAAGAGTTTGATGATTTTAATACAGAGCTTTATGCTTAAAACTTTTTCATGGTGATAATGGCATAAAATTTGCTTTTATCACTACAATGAAAACACTACTTATAATATTTATTTTTACTCTTTCACTCTTTGCTACTCCACTCGAAGATAGTTACAAAGCTCTAAATGTCAAACTAGATGCTCTCTCAACAAAACTATCAGCAGAGGAAAAAGTTTCACTTTACTATCTTACACTCGCAACTCATGATAAAATCCTTCTATCTTTAAGTCTTGATGAAACAGCACTCACTTCATTGCAGTTTATCCAAAAAGAGATGCTCAAAACACTAGCAAACCTCTCCGAGCAAAACAAAAATGTTTCTAAAAATGAGCTAAAAAAGACAAAAGAACTCTATCTTGATTTGATACAAAAAGCACATAATCTTATAGAACAATCAACTAAAAAAGAGTCAACACAATACAAAACGCACGAGAAAATAATCTACAAAGAAAAACCTATTTATAAAGAAAAAATCATATATAAAGATAAAATAATCAAAGTACAAGAGAGCTCAAAAATACTCATCATGACTGTAGCTTTAATAGCTTTGTTTATAGGTTTACTCCTTGGTTTCTTTCTTTTTAGAAAAGGCAAAGAAAACACAACTACACAAACTATGCCACTCACAAAAGAGTTGGAAAAACAGAAAAAAGAACTCTTTGAAAAGCTTTTATCTACACAAGAAGAGCTCGAAACTCTCAAAGGCTCTTTAGAAAAAGAGAAGAGTGAACTAAAGTTTGAGAATGCAGCTTTAAAAACTAAGAACGCTGAGATACAAGAGAGTACTAGCACGCTAAAGCAAGCTCTTCAAGAACAAAAAACAGAGATTGAAGAAGAGCTAAAAAAACTACAAACTGAAAAAGAGAGCCTCACTCAAGAGTTTGAAAAACTACAAAACTCCACTTTAGCTCAAGATGAAAAAAGTGCAAACTTTGAAGACAATTTACAAAACCTCCAAACGCAGTCTCGTGATATCTTTGTCGTCTTAGATACTATAGCAGACATAGCAGAGCAAACAAATCTACTTGCACTAAACGCAGCTATAGAAGCAGC